>Ga0209701_10000290_pt1 | contig 27845 bp, 19 predicted proteins | sample CZO8metaG_4_FD_188356 | JGI IMG/M metagenome (GOLD analysis project Ga0209701, IMG submission 188356) | Vadose zone soil microbial communities from the Eel River Critical Zone Observatory, Northern California, USA - CZOApr15con2H3.8 metaG... | ecosystem: Environmental > Terrestrial > Soil >... | reverse complement strand
CGGCGCGCCGGTCGTGCCGATCTTCATCCGGCGCGAGGGGCCCGGCCGGCACCGGGTGGTGATCGAGCCGCCGCTGCCAATTGAGCCAGAATGGATGCGTCTCATCGAACAAAATCAGCCGCGCGATGACAGCGGCCTACGGGCAATGGATCTTGTGGACCAACAAGCGTCGACCGGTGCCCACTATCTGGTTCCACTGCCAAAAGGTCTCGACGAGACCTCACTCGAACTGTTCGGGATCTTTACTTATGAAATTCGGGTGGGCCACGACGACAGTCGCTGGGTGTCAGCGCAGGGGCGGTACGGGCCGGCTCTGCGCGTTGCCAGCGTGCAACACCCAGCCCCTCCACTCGTGTGCCAGGGCGCGCGCAACAAAGACGTCATTCGGGTTCGGGCACCATTCGCCACGGCGGTCCATAACGGTCGTAATGTTCGTCGTCGCTTCCCGCGCACTTCGCTGTGGGCAGTGCTCTACGCTCGGGTCGAGCAAACCGATGCGGCATCGTGGCGTAATCTTTTGCTCGCCCGGGCGCGGATGTCGCCACCCCAGGAGTTAATGTTGACTGAGGCCGATGCGCGCGCGTTATTCGGCGAAGGATTTTTCGGGATTCGAGAGGTTCATGACCTACTGGCGCGACTAGGCCTCCCTGATGACACGCCGCTAACAACATTGGCAGTCGAACTCTTCACTGATCCCATTCCTGTCGATCCGCTCGAGCAGGATCTGGGCCATGCCCGGATGCTGCGAGTCTCGCCGCTGGTTCCCGTGCCTGATCAGTGTTAGTCAAACCTACCTAACTATTAACTAGACACGTTGAACGTCCCATTGACCTCGCGTCAACAGAACATCGAGAGAGTTTCTCATGACTAGAGTTACTTCGGCCGGAGTCTGCCAAACCTAACAGCAGCAAGGAGTGATGAGTAAAGCTGAATATCGGACGTAAGGGAGTTATTGGTAGGCGCGTGGGGATTTGAATCCCACCTCGTCTACTTTGGTAAGTCCAAACATTTCCAGAAGGTTGCAGCCATGGCGGTTTTTCAGCGGTTTTTGATCATTCTATATGCAGCATCGTGAGTTCCCGATGCTCTTTCTGAATTCCCGTCACAATACCGTCACAAATTTTCAACGAGCATACGAAGCCGAATATGGTTCTACTTTTCACGGCGGACGCGAAATTTGGCATCTCTACCGGATAGAAAGAGCAACACAGCGGAAACAGGAACGAGTAGTTTCGGAGGAGCCATGTCTCATTGCGGTGATAACACGCCAGCCAACCCTTTGAACTGCAACATAAATCAACCATTCAACGCGGGCTGTAATCCACCGTTCAGCGGTGCACAGAGTCATGACATTGAGACATTGATCAGCGCTGTCCGAACGAGGGATGCGCCTCTAGAGATTCCAACAAAGAGCAAAACCGAATTTAAGAGTAATCTTTGCGCTACCGGAACTCCGGTTCAGACTAGCCTCACCTCTATCGACAAGTTGCAGGGTGCTGTTGACGAGTTGATCCAGCAAGGACGACTACTACCGCCGCCGCCGCCGACCTCTCTCGTCTCCTCGCCGCCGCCGCTACCGTCGTCGTCTTCCCCCCTACGCCCCTACCCTCCGCTGCCACCCTACAACCACTGCTGACCCCCGCCCACTTACACACACTACACGACTACAAACTCGTACCTACCGATCTACTACTACCCCCACCAACCTGTGACTTGAAGCGATTCTTTGCCGCAACTGGAGGCATTTGATTGCCGAAAGTTCAATAGAATCTTAGGAATTTCGACTTGGGCAACCTTCGGCCATTAGGAGTTTTGGAACCTTACGTTGCCGGAAGTTCAAATTGGACGTTAACACTTGCCGCAAATTCGAACGGACCATCCTGGAGAGAATGCCAGCTTTTCGGGTGCTACACTACTTAGGGAGGGATCTAACTCCGGGCCTCCGCGTTGCAACCTGCGAGGTAGTGCTCCACATCACAACTTCGAATTTATTGACCGGGCTTCCAAACTGCTTTAGACTCTGGCCACGTCGCAACTAAGCTGGTCCTCGGAACTACGATGCTCCCCGTATCAGCCTCGAACTAACCTTCCAACTTCTTCAGGAGTGAACATCATGATTACTACGAGGCGAGCACGCGTTTTGCTCATCGCTGCGGTCTTCCTCGCATCAATGAACAGGAGTTCCGGACAATCGGCGCCAGTTATCCTCTCAACAAGCGAGCCTGGTGTCGCTGTTGAAGGTCGCAACTCGGTGCTCATTGCCTTTCCGATCATCAACCGTGGCACGGGTACCGCATACGACGTCGAGATCAAATCAATTGAATTGCAGTCTGCGAGGCGAATCGAATCCACCACGTTGCCACTCAAGCTCGGAAACATAACGCCGAAAGTGAGAGGTGTCGGCGAGGCCACTTTTTCGATGTCGCGTCTGATGCGCGATCGACGTTACCAGTTGCAGATAAATGGAACGTACTCCCTTGGCACGACAACTTATAATTTTTCAACCCACGAGTACATTACTCTGCCGCCTTCCGCTCCAGGATCGGCGCGAGTTAGGCTGACCGAGGTCCTACCGAAAACAGTAAGCGGCGCGCCCTATCCGCATCGAGATCCCGCATTCCCGCCAGAGGTTAATGCGCAAGGCCCACCGATTCCGACCGGCCCTCGTCGCGGTAACTTAATGCCTACTTCACCGTCAACCAGCATCGAAATGGGTCGACCACGAGTACCGTCACCCGGCACGGGCGATGGATTAGATGCGGCCAAATTTCTAAATACTCGCACCGACTTTGCCGGGGTGGCAGTGAAAAATTTGCTGCCGCAACGACCCGATCTCGTATTCGTCCGGAACACGACTTACGGCCGGCAAGGACAGCCAAATGACCCAAGCGGGGCAAGCGGAGGATTTACATTCAACGGTCCGCAAACTGTTCTTGCTAGCGCCAACTGGCATGCGGCCTATTCAAATGACGGCGGCAGTAGTTTTACGCAGATTGATCCAACGAGTATTTTTCCAAACAACGCTGATGGCGGTTTCTGTTGTGACCAGGTTGTTCACTACGTTCACAGTATCAATCGCTTCATCTGGCTGATGCAGTTCGTTAGTGGCGCGAATAACCAGAACAGGTTACGTATTGCCTCCGCAAGCCCCGAACAACTGATAGCAACCAGAGGAACGGGCTGGACGTATTGGGACCTGACCTCAGCCGGTTTCAACCTCGGCAACAACTCGATGGATTACCCTGATTTGTCTGTGGGGGATCATTTCCTTTACGTGAGTGTCGATGCAAACGGCGGTCTGCTGGTAGCCCGAATTCCTCTTACTGAATTGCGCGATAGTCTTACTATCCACGCGGGCTACACAAATCCGGCGGATAGTACCTCCGCGTATGGCCGCCATCTCGTCCAGAATCCGCTGGATGAAATTTTCTGGGCAGGTCAACCCAAGAACAGCGTGCTGCGAATCTTCTCCTGGAAGGAAGGAACAAACTCGTATTTCTGGAGAGACGTTAACGTAAATAGTTATCCAGTGGACTACACATCTATGTCACCGGACGGCAGCAATTGGCTGGCAAGTTTGTTTTACACCGGCCCTGGTGGAACGAGACTTTTAAACCTCGGTGGGACCGATCAGCTCGTCTTTGCGTGGTCTGGAGGACGCGGTGGTGGTTTTCCGCAGCCGCATATTCAACTAGTGCGAATTAGACATTCAAACTTTTCCGTCATCGAACAAACTCAGATATGGAATTCCGGTATCGGGTTTGGCTTTGCTTCCTTGACAACTTCGGCGAACGGTTTGCTTGGAGTATCGTTGGCTTTTGGCGGAGGAAATTTCTTTGGCAGCCCCGCGGTGGGAGTGCTTGGCGACGGCGTGCTTTATGCGGCGTGCACCAGTGCAAGTAACTCCGGCCGGTACGGCGATTACTCTACTGTACGTCAAGCGTTTCCCAACGGCGCCTTGTTCTCAGCTGAAGGTTACTGTGTCAATGCCGGCCCAAGAAGTGACTCTCACTACATAGTTTTCGGTAGAAGTCTCGATGTAAATCCCGGACCCATCCCTTGATGTGCAGCGATAGAGGTCTTGACAACTTCCTCCGCTTCCTCCGATTACAAGCGTGCAACAGCATATTGAGCGCGCCCGCTTGACGGCGCTTTAGATCGAAATATGAAAGCGGCGCCGACGATCTACTACTCTCAAGAACGCCGCCGCCACACTACTACCCCCCGACGACGACGCTCGACGCTCCTCCTCTCCTCCTCGCCGCGCCACGTATTACAACAACAATAACAAATCACGCTACGACGCTGCCTTAGCTCACGCGCCGTACTTCGATCTCTGCTGAACCGAAATTGGAACCATAAGTTTGCCGTTAGTGAATTGGAACCATAAGCTTGCCGTTGCGGCAAACTTACGGGTAAAGTCACACACACCCCACCACCTGTGACTTTACCCAAGCGTTTGCCGCGATAGGAAGCAAACGATTGCCGCAAGAACAGCAAAAACCGCCTTTTCTTGATATCTCAAAATTGCCCGCAAAGTGAAAATGGAAGCATCCGTTGCCGAGAGTATTAATTGGAAGCAACGGCTTGCCGAAAGTACAAGTTCAGTCTTAGAGGTTTGCTCTGAAGGCAAATGCAACCAACCTCGACATTGGCCCACCACCAGATACGCGATTTGGCAGCGCGTGTCTTGCGGCGATGGTGACCGCTGAGGTCCTATTGAAATAGTGTGCGCTCAACTGCAGCCAAGTAAACATCAACCCTCTGCAAAAAATGTACGATCATACCCTAGAGAGAGTCAACAGAATCATTCAAGATGAGTTTTGGCGAAGGACATGCACACCTTAGACCGGGTCGAAGCACATAGGAACCGGCAGAGAACATCGAAGCCAGACTCAAAGAAAAATGCTCCTCATCTCAGATTGAATTTTCGGTACGGACACCTGGCATCCGTGGCCACGAATCGGCCGCAGACTTCCAAAGTTCTGCTCAACTCTTTTTCTCGGATTGCGGGCTGATTGTCGCGCTCTCACGCCTACTCTCCTCCAGTATCAGGCGACCGGTAACCTGAAGCGGCTTCGGCTCCGCCTTTTCTACGCCCATCAGTCCTGTCCCTCCGATCATCTTGACGAGTTGACCCATGCGATCCGCGCCCCCCACCAGGAGAAGCGTAGTGAGAAAGATGTCCAGTAAGACAAATCGTGCGGGGACATTTTGGAGCGATGTGTCAGTCTTGGTTTGCGGAGGCTTGGCGTCCGCCGCCGTCTGCGCAAGCTTGGCATCAGTTGAAGGGTTTTGCGGATATTCGACCCCAAGAGCAGGGAGGATGCTCATCCTTCCGAAGCTTAAAATAACCAGCAGGCTGAGCACGCCCGCCATGATGAGATAGATTAGCTTTTGTTTCTTCTCAGCTTCAATCTGCGAGCGACCTGGTTCTCGCAGACTGGGGTCTGGGAATCTCCGCGACCACGCGTGGTTGAACGATAGAACAAAGAGGAGCGTCGACACCACGCGGTCAATCACGAATGCCAGAATAGCGATTAGAGCAATTGCTCCCACAGTGTCGCCGGTGAAGTTGGCTGTAGTCATGTTGCACTCCTTTTTATTAAGTAGGCCTCTTTATTAAGTAGGCCTCTTATCTTGCTGGTGTTGTCTGGTAAACATCGATACAAGACTGCTATTCGCGTTGGATCAGTAAGACCAAAGCGAGCCCGCCTTGCTGGTTCTCTAGATATTGCACTCGCAATTGGTGCGACCCACGACGTAGTGGCTTGACCTCTGGTTTACTTCTCGGCTCGTGACAGCCGCGGAGATCGATAATTAGTTCGTTGTCAACAAACAACATTGAGGCGTCATCCGACTCTAAAGTGAAACGGTACTGGGCGTCCTTCTCGAGAGAGAAGGTCCCAGTGTAGTCGATGGCATATGCTTGGTTTGTACCGATCATGCCGGGAAACCCGTCGGCAGTAGCGCGGCGGGTGATGTTCAGTTCTTTGGTGTAGATCGTGCCCACAGGTTGCGCCGTGGTGAAATCAGGAAAGCTGCAGGCGCCGACGGGAAGTAGATAAACGTCTCCCTTTAGCGAATGCGGAGACCACTTCGTCGTTCCGAAAGCTTCGCCTCCGGTGGGTGCTGGTTTGCGGGTCGAATTCGGGGCAAAGGAATCGAGCAAGACCGCAGACCGTCTTTGCATAACAGCATGAAGAGTAACAGCGGCGGCAACGATCAGCAGAGTACTTTTCAAAGAAAGGCCGAGCACTTTGCCGGACGATTTTGCGCTGCCGGTTGAAGGCGCCCTGGGGCGGTTTTCTTTCTGCCACTGCTCGACGCGCTCGCTTTGCTCACCCTCGACTCTAAACTCCAGTTCTGGCATAGTCCGTACTTCGCTGTGGACGGTTAACGGGCACGCGCAGCGCGCCGTCGGGGAATGCATAATTGTGCGACGAACCTGCCGGCTATGGTCAGGACTATTATTGCTCTGTTGCCCCGAAATCTCTACTTATCAGTGGACCTAAACGGGGGAGGGTTACATTGAATACCATGAGGCCCTCCGACTAGAGCCGGATAATGCATTGGTGCTAAATAATCTCGGTTATCAACTCATTGAGCGTAACAAGAGTCTTGATGAGGCGCTACAGATGATTCAACGAGCGGTGAATGCTGAACCCCAAAATAGTAATTATCTTGATAGCCTTGGATGGGCGTACTTCAAACTTGGTAAGTTTGATGAAGCCGAACGTTATTTGACCGAAGCTGCACGTCTCAACCAAAAGTCAGCTACCATGCAAGAACACTTAGGTGATCTCTATGTGCGACAAAGCAAAATGAAATCTGCACGTGCCGCATGGCAAAAAGCTCTATCGCTATCGGAAGATGAGTCTGACCAAAAAACAAGAATTAGAACGAAGCTTAACGGGTTAGCTAAAGATTAAAAGGATTATTGTTGTTGGAGTTATTTCTTTCGCTGGGAGGGTGTAAAAAGTTTTGTGTAAATGGTCATCGGCGGTCAAGCGGCGGGTCTCCACCGCTCTGTGCGTTGTTTCTCGTTCAGATCGGTGATATAAGGCGTCCCGTTCTATCCCGCTACAAGAGAGACGTCTGGATGTATAAAGGGACGGCAGTGCTAAATCGTTGGAGGTTGATCCTATGCGAAGTCACGTTTCCCCGAACCGGACAACTGGCGTTATGCTTGCTTCTCTGATCGGTGTCTTAATAGTTATTGCAATAGCCTTTCTTTATCCGATGAGAATTGCGGAGAGCGCGCCCGCTGGTCTAGTCGCCACTTTACGCTGCGACGACGGCTTCTCAGGCTCTGTAACCTTTCAAATGACACTCGATCATAGGCCGGTGACCGATCCTATAACGTTGAATTGCGACGAGAAAAGCGCCCCCTTGCCCGCCTTTAACGACCTCACCATAATAAGTTACAACGGCTGTTGCCCAGCGGTGGGTGGACCACCTGATCGCACCGCCACGACGAACCTGCCATTTAAGAACAGACCGCCTACCCCTGTTGTACCTGGACCCGTGGTAAATAAGTACGTTTGTGACGACGGGGGCTGCGCAGCGGATCCGTTACCCCTTACGTTTCTCACCAGAGGTCAATTCGTCATCGGAGCGTTCGCACCGGGAGAACGAAACAACTTGGTCTTGTCTGTTTTTGACAGGTCAACTAGGTCTCCCGTAGGCGGTGCCACAGTTGAGCTGGTCGATGTGAAAACCTCCAGATCGATAGGAGTGTTCACAACCAACAAAGATGGACTCGCTAACATTGCCTTGGATACCGGCGAGAAGTATTACATTAAGATAAGCAATCAAGGCTATTCCCAAGCTTCCACTGATAATTTTACCGTATTCGAGGATCATACCTGGAGAGTAGGCCTCTTGCCCGCAGCCCCTGCTGCGAATAACCCAACTGTAGTTAACCGAAGCACCTTCTATGCAGTCGTAGCCATAGCGGTATTCTTCGTCATAGCGACGGTATTACTTGCCGTTAGACGCAAAAGGCGGTGAAGTTGGTTTTCAGGGTGCGAATTACGTCAATCCTTCCGAAGTAGAAGCTACTCTGCACTGCGAAGCGCACATCGTGCGTTGCGATCTGAGTTGTGACAAGCGCAGCGATCGTGGATCCGGGTTCCTTGTCCTCACCTAACATAACCGTTCGCCCCTCGGGGACGCGGCGACGAGAGATTATGCACAACTCGGCAAAGAAGGCAATGGACTCTGAATAGCCATTGTTACCTAGAAGACAGACGGATTCCTCCTTATTATATTCGTAACTAGTGAGGCATAAGGGCATCAAGCACAAATCCGCCGCTCGGATCAAAAGGCGATGACGCGACCAGATATCAAGAAAGTGCCGGGTGCGCGTAAATCGAAACTACCTTCCTTTATTTCACCCCAACTCGCTACCACCAACTACCCTACGACTACTACACCACCACTACCCCTACTAACAACTACAACGGCGACACACACACCACCCGCTACTCTATGTGACTTTACCCAAATGTTTGCCGCTATAGGAAGCAAACGATTGCCGCAAAAACAGCAAAAAGCGGCCCTTTTTTGATTGCCTCAGGTTTGCCGCAGAGTGAAAATGTAAGCATCAGTTTGCCCGGAGTATTAATTGGAAGCAACGGCTTGCGGAAAGTACAAGTTCAGTTCTAGAGAGGTTTTGCTCTTAATGCAACTGGACCAACCTCGAATTTGGCGCACGCGTGAGATACGCGGTTTGTAAGGACGACGATGGTGACCGCTGAGGCTTATTGAAATAGCGTGCGCGTGGATGCGCGTAAGGCAATTAATAATACTGAGAGACATAGATATTTAGGGTGTTTGGCCACGAGAGTACGGGAATCACGGCCCCAACCCACAGGTCCGAAGTCTCAAGGTAGCGAGTGTCACTTGAAGATTTCTTTGCCGCCAAGCGAAGCAAATCCTTGCGAGTCTTCCAAAGCCGGATTCTGCGAGCGGGTCAAAACCAATCCCTGTCGTGCTATTGGTCTGGGCAAGAAAGTTTCAAATGACTGAAGATTGCCGTCACTGAACAGTCGCAGTCGCTGCGATCACTCCATACCAAACACCCTTGTCGCGAGACTCCTGCGTCGCGGGCACATCATAAATGACGATAACCGTGTCAGTAGATTCAAAGGTGACATTCGTACCACCGAACCCGCGTTCGTTATACGGGGTACAGTGACCCAACCCACACCAATTCCCCCCATTGAGATCTAACTTTTGTTCGAGACGCCCTCCTGCTGCGATCTCATCAAAGGTTGGCCGATTAAGGGTGAAAATCTGACTTGGACTCTGGAAAAATGTTTCAAGCTGTCCGCTCCTCAAAAGCAAAACCCGCCAACACGCCGCTCCCCAGCTATTTGAGTCTTTCCACAATTTAATCGGTTTCTTCGACAGGTTTAGAATTTGTACGGTGATCTCTCCGGTCCGTGTTGCTTCCGCTTTCTCAATTTTGACTGAGTTAATCGCCGTATCCCTTTCACTAATCAAACTGTCCGACGAATTCGTCGAGTTGGCGTTTACGGCCATGTTGTTTGCGCCTAAGCCTGTCGAGGGTTTCTTCGCCGCGACACAACCGGAAAGGACACTAAGAAGTATTAGCAAGAGGGGTAATGTCTTCATTGGTAGTTATTGCCGTTACTGGACAGTAGCAGTGGCTGCGATCACTCCATACCAAACACCCTCGTCGCGAGCCTCTTGGGTGGACGGAACATCGTAAATAATGATAAGCATGTCATTCGACTCAAAGCTAACCTTTTCGCCACCGAATCCGCGCTCGTTGTATATGGAGCAGCGGCCTAAACCACACCAATTCCCACCATTTAGATCTAGTTTTTGTACGATATGCCCGCCACCGGCAATCTCAACAAATTCCGGCCAATTCACAGTGAAACCTTGATCGGGATTTTGGAAAAACGTCTCAAGATGCCCCTTTCGGATTAGTAAGACACGCCAACGGGCAGCCCCCCAACTATTCGAATCCTTCCAAACTCTCAGTGGTTTCTTTGAGGAATTCTCGAGTTCGATTGTCATCAGCGCCGAGGGCAGCATCGTCACTTTGCTTATTGCAAGAGAGTTAAAGGAACCGCCGCTTGTAGCAATATGCTCATCCTTCGGATTGATTCTCTCGTTGTTATTCGAGTTCTGTTTAGCGACCGTGCAGGCCATCATGAGAGTCGCCATCACACCAAGTAACATTGTTCTCATGTGCGCTCCCCCCTCAAAGATTGACGGTAAGTATCTTGCTCCTGTAGATAATTTTGCCCTGGCGACACATATCAACGACAATCAATCGAAATCGGAATGTTATACCGTGTGGAAACCCAATGGGCTGGTCATTGCTGTCGTATTCGTTATCGTGGAAATTATTGGGAAATCTAGGGTCGTAAATAAGGCCGCCCTTGTCGTCGTCCATATCGGAATTGGATTTCGTAATGATGCTGGATACGACCCGAAATGCTGCGAAGTCAGGCAGCTGATTTCATGTTTCTACACCAAGGATTTCCGTCATGGGTCCGACCCGGTACTTGGATTGAAGACCGAGATGAGAACGTCGAATTTCGCAACTGATCAGAGCTATTGAACGATTGCAGTTGCTGCGATCACGCCGTACCAGACGCCGTTGTCGCGACCCTCTTGAGTCACAGGAACATCATAAATGACGATCACCGTGTCATTCGGCTCAAAATTGAATTTCTTACCGCCAAACCCACGCTCGCTATGGATGGAACAATGACCCAATCCACACCAATTACCGCCGTTCAGATCTAATTTCTGATCCAGGTGACCGCCTCCGGGTATTTCATTGAAACCTGGCCCGTTTTTTGTAAACTCCTGATCTGGGTTCTGGAAGAACACTTCCAGGGTTCCATTTCGAATAAGGAATACGCGCCAACAAGCCGCACCCCAACTATTTGAACCCTTCCAAACTCTTACTGGTTCTTTGGAGGAATTCTCAAGTTGGAGAGTGACTTGCGCGGCACGCGAGACTTCCAGTTTCGTGATGTTTAGCGTGTTCATCGCCTTTTCAATTGGCCGCGCCGAGACTTCGTCTCGGTTCGTTGCGATATTGCTTTGATTCGGGGGGTTGCTGCCTGCTCTCAACGGTTCATTGGATGCAGCAACACACGCCGAGAGAAGACTTGAAAGCGCCGTAGCAGCGAGTAAAGATTTTTTCATGATTCGGTACCTCAGAATATAACTTTAAGCGTCTTACTGGTGTAGATTCTTCTTCCTCCCTGACAGACGTCTACTACAATAAGTCGAAAACTCAATGTGTAACCAGGGTCGTTGGCACGATGGCGGGGCCTATCCCAGGCATCGTACTGGTTGCCTTGATACCAATCGTTGACCGGATTAATGTCTGAATAATCTCCAGTTCGTCGACCATAGCGTTTACCATACTGGTCCCGATCCTCGATCCAAGTATTTGGCTGAACCCAAGAGGGAACGGCAGGGAAAGGAACTGTGTTTGGGCCCAACGGTCCGCGATTCCAAGAGACCAGTTGGCGAACCTCACAACATTTCGGGTCATGTGTAGCATCGTTCAGAAATTCAGCGTGCCAATAGAATTTCGTGCCGCCGGAAACACTGCCGCCACCTACGCTGACGCTGCCAGCCCAGTGACTGGAGATATAGTACTCCGGTCCCTTCTTGATGCCGCATCTACATAAACCAGATGCATCTGTCCACTGAATTGGATCATTTCCAACATAAAGATAAGGATTGATTCCGGCGACCAGCCCAGCGGGATCTTCCGAGATGAATCTTCCCACCTGCGGATCGTAGAAGCGGGCGCGGTAGTAAAGCTGGCCGGTGTCAGGATCACGTTCTCTGCCAGTGTAACCGTAACGCGTGCGCGTACTGCCTGTGCTGTTGCCGAACGAATCGTAGTTATTCGTTTCAACCAGATTGCCACCTGCGTCGGTTAATGCCGACGTTGAGCCGAGATGGTCAGCAAGAAAGTAAGAGACGCCTGCTGTGCTGCTGGTTTGACGAAGATGATTGTCGATTCCAGGACCGTTGAAGTAGGTGGTAGCCACCGACCAATCGGCGTTCAGATCAATCAGCGCATCAGCGCCATCGTAGACATAGCGCTCATTCGCGCCGCCGCTCGTGGTGCGCTGAATTCTCCGGCCTAAGCCGTCGTACTTGTAATCCACTGTCGGGCCGCTTGGAATAGCGACCTGCTTCAAACGGTTATCTTCGTCGTAACCGAAGGTGGTCGAGCCTGACGAGTCCGTCTTTGATATTAGGTTCCCATTATTGTCGTAGCTGTACGTAGCGTTGGCCGTGCTCGTGAGCTTATTGAACGGTTGGTAACTGTAACTCGCGCTTAGGTGCGAAGCAGTACGATTGCCAACAGCGTCGTAGGTGTAATTCTCGGTCGGGGTTTCAAAGTTGCTCACACCCGTCAGACGATCCACGGGGTCATAGCTATATGCGCGTTGGTCTGAAGCCGTAGTCCAACTTGAGATGTTGTTCGCGTTGTTGTAGGTGTAAAGGTTGCCACTCAGTGTTGTTCCGCCAGCCGTGTGCATCAGACTCGTCAAGCGATCCAAGTCATCGTAGCCATAGCTGCTGGTCACGCCGTTGGGAGCGCTGCGGCTCGTTAGGCGATTAGCAGCATCGTAGCTGGAAACAAAGTTCAGATTCGCGCTGTCTTTGAGACTGGTCAAACGGTTCACGGCGTCGTAGGTGTAGGTAGCGTAGGTGGCGCCATTGAGTTCCAGTTTCGTGCGGTTGCCCGCCGTGTCGTAATTGTAGCTGATTCCATAGAAGAATGGATCAGAAAAGCTGCTGACGCGATAGCGATTGTCATAGCCAATGTAAACCGTGCCATTCTCGTTTGTCGCCCGTGTAAGATTGTCCAAAGGATCGTAGCCATAAGTTACATTGTGAGTAGGATAGACGATCATCGTCAGCCGGTTCAGATCGTCGTAAGCATAGGTGGTGACGACCCCGTTGTAGTCCGTCCGCTGGGTACGATTGCCGACCTCGTCATAGGCATAGATCATCGAAACGCCGCCGCGCGTGATTTGGGTCTGCCGACCCAAAGCGTCGTAGGCAAATTGATACTGCTGGTTGAGACCATCAAGCACGCCTGTCACGCGACTCAACGCGTCATACGTGAAGGTCGTCGTCTTGTTATTGGCGTCCGTTGTGCCGCTGACGCGGTTGATGTTGTCGTAAGCAGAGGTCGTCACGCGGCCCGCTGTGTCAGTGCGGACTGTCACGTTTCCAGCCGCATCGTACACCAGCGTCTCAAACAGGCGCGTCGCCCCAGTTGTTGCCGGTGGATAGGTGATCTTAATGAGCCGATTGAAGTCGTCGTAATCGTAATTCGTGACTCGCGAGAGGGCATCAGTCATGCTGGTCCGATTCGACATCGCGTCGTAACCGTAGCTGGTCGCATGGTTCGCAGCGTCGGTAACACTCGTCAGACGATACGCGCCATCGTAAGCGTAGTTGGCTGGATTGCCGCGCTCGTCGGTGACGATGGTGCGCCGTCCCGCCAAATCGTAGGTGAAGCTGACGAAGGAAAGATCGGGGTGCGTGACCTTATTGACTCTCCCGGCCGCATCATAAGCATAAAGCGTCGACCGGCTCAGCCCATCGCGCACCTTTGTCAGCCGCCTGCGCGCGTCGTAGAAAAAGAACGTAATGATGCTGTTTGCATCGGTTCGCCGGGTCGTGTTGCCACTCGTGTCGTAGGTGAAGGAAGTTACTTTCCCGCGCGCATCGGTTGCCGTCGACACCTGTCCTTGAGCGTTGTAGGTGAGCGTGGTGGTGTGGCTCAGCGCGTCTGTCGTTGTCAACAGGTTCCCCTGCCCGTCGTACGTGTTCGTCGTCACGCCGCCCAACTGATCGGTGCGAGTCAGCATTTCGGCGAACCCATTGTAAGTGTATGTTACCGTGCCGACGGCGTCCGTCTCAGTGAGGCGATTTCCGTTGCCATCGTAGGTGTAGCTGGTTGCGTGATTCAGCGCATCCGTCTTTGAAGTGACATTCAACTGATTATCGTAAGCCCACGTTTGTACCTGCGAACCGCCACCGCCGCCGCAACTGCAAAGTCCTTCGACTCGCGTAACCACATTGCGGCCAAGGCTCGTGTCGAAGATGTACCTGGTGACGTGCGAGAGCGCGTCGGTCACGTCGGTTTCCGTGCCACTAACGTAACTTAGCGAGTAATGCTCGACGCCTCCCTGCTTTTCCGAAGTGAGGGCGCGCCCCTGCGAATCGTAAGTGTGCGACTCGACGAGGTTGCCGAGCGCGTCCGTCACTGTCGCTAACCGTAGGCCGCCGTCATAGCTGAAGTTGAAAGCCGAGTTGTCGGCATAGGTGACTGAGAGCAGCTCGTTGCTCCCGCCATACGCATACGTGGCGATTGCGCCGAGCGAATCACTAATTGCGGTGACTTGTCCATTGGCGTTAGTCGTTACCGTCAAGACACGCCCAAACGGGTCAGTAACCGAAGACAGAAATCCATTCGTTCCATAAGTCAGGCTGGTCGTGTTGCCGTTACGATCAGCCATAGAAAGTAGCTTACCGGCAGTGTTGAATTGCTCGACGCCTCCATCCTTCAAAGCCAGCGTGAGACCGGTGCCCTGGGCGATCTGGGCATGGAAATCGCCGATCAAATCTGTGTACGCACCAGTGCCCGATCGGCCGAAATAGATGGCTCGACCGTCACCTTGATTGAACCGTGCAAGGTCATTGCCGTAAGTCACGATCGACTGATCATAACTTGTGGACCACCCTCTGCCGAATAGACCCGTGCTCTGGGAATGGCTGTTGAAGGTGCGGGCAATATTTATTCCGGGGCCGAGACTTGGCAACGAGTAATCCCCCTGCTGTAAGAACATATTCCCGGTGGAAACATTAACTGGCTGACCGACGGCCACTGCCCCACCGCTCTGAGGGCAAGTCGAGCAACTGCCATCATTTTCACCATCGCCAATCAGCCGAAACGTTACCGTGCCTAGTGAGCACGCCCCAAGGCTGTCGCACAGGGTGTATTGCATGCTCAGCGCCCCCGTGAATGTTAGCCAGTTATTGCTGCGCGTAAACGACGCCTTTCCGTTGTCGAACACAAAGCCCACGCCTTGCACAAAATCGGCCCGCACAAAAAACGTATGGATTGCATCACCTTCCGGATCAGAATCATTCTTCAATACGCCATTTGGCGTTTCCACTGGCGTATCGAAGCCGCTTCCCCGAACTACGTACACATCATTTCCAGCAACGGGAGGCTGATTGACGACGTGAAACGTGACACTTCCTTCGGAGCAAGCGCCTAGATTGTCGCAAACAGTGTAAGTGATACTTACGTCGCCAGTCTGGCCGTTATTATTTTCCACGAATTGAGCTTTGCCGTTCGCAAAAATAATGGCTGTGCCAATAGCGGTATCGACGCGTTTTTCGACGCAGGAGAGGCTATCGCCTTCCGGATCGGTGTCATTCTTCAGAACCCCAGTGAGGGGGACTTCATTGGGGGTGGCAAAGACTCCGTGGACGGTGTATTCGTCCGCTGCTGCTACCGGAGCTTGATTAACCACGTCGAATGTGACCGTGCTGCTTGAGCAGGCGTTGTGATTGTCGCAGACGGTATATGGAATCGTGACACTCCCCGTCTGGGCGTAAGCTGCGGTGAAGTCTGCCCGTCCGTTCGTGTTTACTATAGCCGTTCCCAGACTGGTGTCGACTCGAGTGAAAACACAGGTCAGCGGATCACCGTCTGGGTCGCTGTCGTTGCTCAGGACCCCAGAGTCAGGTGCTGACGAAAAGCTACCGTGGACTGTGTAGTGATCTGGGTTCGCCACTGGTGGGTGGTTGTCTTGGCTCTTTCCAAAAAACATCAATGAAAACAATGCCGGAAGAATCAAGAGACTGTGTACTTTCAGTCGTGAAGAAGAAAACATTGGGGGCTCCTTTTCGGTTCGGAAAACAAAGAGATGAAGCTGCTATCTTGATTGACATGGTGAGCAGGCACCGTCAACGAATATGCTTTCGCTACTTTGACATTATCTAGCTCACGTTTGTTCCGTCTCACGGAATAGATGAACTCCTGCCAGCGATTTGAATATTCAGAAGCCTCGCGATAGCATCAGCGAGCGACCCGATCTCTTCTGGCTTGCGCAGCCCTACTTCCGCACCAGCTATTCGGGCTGCGTCGTTATCAACCGTGGCAGAGAGCATTATGATTCGCGTTTGTTGCCGATGAGCCATTGAGGGAACTCCTTTTGGATTCAGAACGAAGACACTTTAATCAGACACCTACTACATCATTGCACTTCCTTTCCAGCCTCTAATCCCCTTGCGCTTTGAGTTCTTGAAGCACTCTGGCTATCGTCGAAGAAAGTTGCTCAACGGCTTCTGGTTTGCGGAGGAAATCATTAACGCCTGCGCGCCAAGCCTCCTTCTCGCAATCGTCTCCTGATAGCATGATGATTGGCGTGTTGCGTCGATGAGCCATACTCCGCATACGAAGGACTAATTCCAGACCACTGAGGCCCGGCAGATCGTTATCAACAATTATTGCATCGTAGGGAGCATCACTCTTTAGTATCTCCAGAGCGGTCGTGCCGCTGATGCAAGAATCTACGTGCATTCTTTCAGCGCCAAGGGTGTCCTGGACTAATCGCGCAACAACCTTATTGTCTTCGATGTGCAAAATTGAAATTTCCGACGTAGCCGGCTTTGCCCTGCCCTCCAGCGTCTTCTTTTCGATTTGCCGAGGATGCGAGAAAAGATGGCGTCTTCGCTTGCGAACTGCGGACCTTGTCGTAAGCAATTCCTTGTGCCGGCTATTAATCAAAGAGATCAAACTCTGATGATGCTTGAAGCCCAGCAATCGAGCGGCCTTAGTTACCGATCCTCCGGAGTCTCTCAGCGCGCGTTCGATGACCGCCCTCTCGCCATCGCGCACATGTTGTTTGAATGAGAAGCCCTCCCACGTCTGTTCCTGTGATTCCTGATCTTCACCCTCCAAACGTGCCAACGTGTCGAGCAGTTTGCCGGCACATGTAATCAAGCGTTTTCCCGTCGATGGATCCTGCGAACTCTTCAAAAGCTCGATTGCCGAACGGTAGATCGAGACCAGCTCTTTGGCGGGAATCTTTTCGCCAAGCTCTTCGATGATACTCAACTTCGCTCGACCAGCGCCCTCAAGATCGCCCGCGCTTCCACCCACTTCCATGGCCTGTTCCAGCAAGCCTTTTGCGCGCGAATGATGGCCCAGCCGCGCGAGCGCAATCCCTTGGGTAGTTAGTGCTTCTGCCAGGACCGCCTCCTCACCACCTCTCTCGAGTGTCCTAACCGCCGATCGCACCATACGCTCGGCTTCAAGAACACGTCCCTCGGCAAGCAGTATTCGAGCCCGAGTCTCGTCAACTTGGGCAGCGGTTCCTATATCTTTGAATTTCAAGAACAAGCGACGAGCGCGATCAAGATGACTGTGGGCGTCCTCGTATCGTCCGATCGTAAAGAAGAGGTAACCGAGATTGTTCTCCACGCGAGCGAGAAAGCGATCATGTCCTCCCAGCTCGAAATGAAAACTCGCGGCGGCAAATTCGATCAGTGACTGGTCGATGTAGTCTTGTCGCTTTTCGGCGAGGCCTCGACAGTTCAGTAGAGTTGCTAAGCCATTATGAAACGTTCCTTTGACCGCATGATCGTTAGTTGCGTCGACCAATGGCTTGGCTTCATTAAAGATATTCAAAGCCTCGCTGTACCTTACCGCTGTCTTTTCAACTACCGCACTGCGGATTAAGGCTATTGCTCTTATTTCGCTATTGCGATTACCAATCTCTTCTAACGCCTGCCTAAGAATTACGCGCGCTTCATCGAACGCGCCTTCGCGCCAATAGCAAACGGCGAGATCCGAGCGCGCCTCGGCTGCTTCATCAGACTGGTCCAGCTTTTCAAATATCTCGATGGCTCGCGTGATTAGATCTTTTGCGGTTTCCTGGCTGCCTTGAGTCTGATCCGCGCTCCCCAGCCATCCCACCAAAGCGCCAACGCGGAGTAACACCGCGGCTTTTGTCGGCTCGTCCAGAGGATCGACTTCCGGTTGCCCATCTCGCTCGGGCCAAAACTCGTTTAACGCCTCGCTTGCTGCTTCGTATTCCCCGGCCTTCTCAAGATGTTTTGCGAGGCGGCAGGAAAGTCTAGCTCGTTCCGCAAGCGTGAGATCGCGACTCTGGCTCTTATGCGCTTTTAGCTGGGATGCTAACTTCATGTGAGGTCTGCCTTTCCATATGAGTGATAAAATCCTTTACCTGAGAAGCGTGGGCCGCACATTAACTCGGACGAAAGCCAATCACCGGTCTAAGACATGCTTCGTCTTGTTCGTTTAGAAAAACTCGCAACACCGATCAACTAACCTAAGGAGAAACACATGAAGAACCTAAAAAGACTAGGCGTCTCCGTCACTTTGGTTTGCCTTCTCGCGATGGCCGCTTTCGCGGGAGAAACAAACTCACCACCCTGCGCGCCTCCTGCACCGGGCCAAACGGAAACAATGCCGTGCACGTCTCCTCAGATGACGCCCGATAACTCTACAGCTCAGGGGGGAACAAACGCTCCGCCGGCTGCAAACGACGGAAACGCGCTCTCGGTCACCGAGGTCGCGATTGATCTCCTGCAAAGTGTGCTGTCGATCTTCTAGCAGCAGCTGACAATCGCCCAAATTCTGAGTTGCCACTGACAGCTCTCACTGGCAACACGTTATTAGTGTGCTTGCTTGTGAGAGAGTCCCGGATTAGGTCTGAGCCGCACGAAGGTGACCCTCTGAGCCACGCAGCATAAACCGCAATTCATTTCTTACGCAACTCCATTGATTTCCCCGTTAGCCAAGCAACTGACGTGCATTCGTTTAGCGCACTTTGCAACGCGCGGCGCAAGCAGGGTTAACGTAATGTAATGTCTCGCGCGTGAGCGCACGGAAGGCGAATGAGAACAGTGACACTGATGTAACGGAGCCGCCGCTAACACGATTTGCGTCTCCTACCACAACACGTCTCAAATATTAGACGAATTACGCTCGACTAAGAATATTTTCCTGAATTGGCCAGAGCCGCAGTATAGGTTTCCTGAAAATTAGTTCTCATTCGCCGTTTCGATTAATAATAATAAGCAAGGAGTGCGTCCGCTGTCTTGGCTGCACCTTGCCGCGCTTTTCCCTGACTTGCCCTCTTCGCCAAGTCAAGTCTGTTGAGTTTCTGTTGATATTCCCCCAATAGAGAACCGCTGCTGAAAACAAGTCGTCGCAAACCGCAGCATTAAGCGACGCTCTAACCTCTCGCGTTTGCCGCCGCAGAGATGAGGCGAAGCTTCGACACGTCTTCAGCCGCTTGTTTTTGAAACACTTAGACCTCGTGTAAGGAGAACTGTTGTGTCAGATAAGGAGAACTGTTGTGTCAGAAGAGAGAAGAGATTTGTCTCGGGTGTATGGACGATTGAATTTTTCCGAGAAGACGCAGTCGCTTGTCGAAGGCATCCGTTCATCGGGGCCCTCGCGCGCAGTTGGGAGCGCCAAGAGTAACGTGCGGGGGCGCTACGCAAGTCGAAAGATGGGCGTGACCATTCAGTTTGAAAGCCATCGCAATGAACTACCCGCGATCCTCGAACTCGAGCACGATAAGGATGTCATCGAGTACTACGACCAGCCACCGCCGATTGCGATTGAATATGAGTCAATGAACAAGCGAAGGCTTCGTGTCCTCCACACGCCAGACTTTTTCGTCATTCGCAGCAGCGCTGCCGGTTGGGAGGAATGTAAAACTGAGGAAGAACTCTTGTCCCTCTCTGAAAGAAATCGGAACCGCTACCACAAGGACGAGGATGGCATGTGGCGCTGCCCTCCGGGAGAAGCTTACGCAAGACAACGCAGCCTCTACTACCGTCTCCGCAGCTCGGCCGAGATCAATTGGACCTTCCAGCGCAACATCCATTTCCTGGAAGATTACTTCCGCATTGATGCTCTGTTGGTCTCGCAGGCGGCATGCGAAGCGGTCAAGTCGATCGTTGCGTCCGAGCCCAATATCACGCTAGACCAACTCTACGACCGGGCTGAAGGCAAGGCCAGCCGCGACGACATCCATAGGATGCTCACCCACGGCGAGATCTTCGTGGATTTGTTTGCCGCCCCGCTGCCCGAACCTGACCTCGTTCGCGTCTTTCCCAACGAAGAGACTTCGGTAGCCTACCGGAATCTGATCGACGTGGCGCGTGATTCGGCCGCGCAAAAGCTCTGCTATGTCGACCTCTCAAAGACCGAGGCAGTGCTCTGGGGTGACCGAAACTGGACCATCCTTAACACAAATGAGGAGGCTGTGGGGCTCCTCGGCGATGGGAACGAATTCCGCGAGGTGCCGCTCACAGTTTTCGAAGAGCTGGTAAGAAAAGGAAAGATCACAGGGCTTCAGGATAAGAACCCAACGCTGTTGAGCGCCGAGGCGATCGAGCGTTTCCATACAGCGAGTAACGACGCTTATCGCGAGGCCAATCGTCGCGCTGATTTCGTTCAGGCGCGCCTACGGGGCGATCAGGTGGATAAGGAGATTGTCGGTCAGCGTACGCTGCATAGGTGGGTGTCCTCCTTTCGCGCTGCGGAGTCGATGTGGGGCTGTGGTTATCTGGGACTCTTGCCCGCGCCTCGTTCCGGCAACTGCAAAGGCAGGCTTGCGCTCGGGACCGTCGCTTTGCTCAATAAGTTCATCGACGAGGATTACGAGACGATCAAGCACAAGCGGAAGTACGAGGTCTACGCCGCATACCTGCGCGCCTGCGACAAAGCAGGGGACATTGCTGCAAGCTACAAGACGTTCTGCGCTACAGCCAAGCGCCGCTCGCGCTATCAGCAGACCTTAGAGCGTGAAGGCAAACGCGCGGCTTATCAACACAAGCCCTTCTACTGGCACTTGGACCAGACCACGCCGCGGCACGGCGACCGTCCCTTTGAGATCGTCCACATTGACCATACGGAACTCGACGAGGAACTTGTCTGCTCCCAGACAGGCCGCAACCTCGGCAAGTGCTGGGCGACGATCGCCACCGACGCTTACAGCAGACGCTTCCTGGCAGTCTATATGTCTTATGACCCGCCGAGCTACCGCTCCTGCATGATGATCCTACGCGAGATCGTCAGGCGCTTCGGCAAGTTTCCGCAAATGATCATTGTGGATGGTGGCGCAGAGTTCGAGAGCGTCTACTTCGAAACCTTACTGGCGCGCTACGAATGCACGAAGAAGACACGACCGCCGGCTGAGGCCCGCTTCGGCGGTGTGTGTGAGCGGCTTTTCGGTACCACAAACACCATGTTCATTCATAACCTCAGAGGAAACACGCAACTCATGAAGAATGCGAGACAGGTTACCAAGTCGATCAACGCGAAGAACCTTGCCGTGTGGGCTCTGGGCGACCTTGACTCTCGTTTGCGCGAGTTCGCCTATGATCTCTACGACACACTCACTCATCCGTCGCTGGGTACGACCCCGCGCGAGGCCTTTGCGCTTGGAATAAAACATGGCGGGATGCGCTCACACCGCATGATTCATTATTCGGAGGACTTCCAACTGTTCACCTTGCCGACAACGCGCAAAGGCACCGCCAAGGTGCGGTCCGGAAAGGGCGTCAAGATCAACCACATCTACTACTGGGCGGAAGCCTTCCGAAGCCCAAACGTTGAGCGCAAGAACGTCGAGGTGCGCTACGATCCCTGGAACGCTGGAATCGCTTACGCCTACGTCGGCGGACGCTGGGTTGAGTGCAAGTCTCAGTACTGGGGGATACTGCGCGGCCGCAGCGAGCGCGAGTTGATGCTTGCAACTAGGGAGCTCCGCCGCCGTCAATGCTTGCACACGCAAGAGGTCTTCACAGTTACTGCCAGGAGATTAGCCGAATTTCTCGAATCAATTGAAGCTCAAGAGGTCCTGCTGGAACAGCGACTCCGCGACCAAGAGGCGCGCCGCATCCTGGCTTCCACCGCTGGACTCGCAGCTGAAAGTTTTGAAGCTGATGATCCTCGGTCTCCGGCTGAAGCAAGCGTCCCTGTTCTGCCGGTCGGGACCCAGGAAAGAAGTCATGGTCAGCCCGACATCACTGAGAGACATAACCGCAGACGAACAGTCTACGGGAGGTTCTAAGCATGGCGAAAAAGCGAAGATTCCCCAAGCAACTGCTCAAGGAGCCGCCTCATGTCCGGCTCCAGTATTTCCTCGATCTGACGGTGGTCCATCCGCGGCTTGACGAAGCTCACCAGACTCTAATGCGGGTAATCCGGCGTCCATTTTCAGACACCCTTGTCTTCGTTAGCGGACCGGCCGGCGTGGGTAAGACCACCCTCTTCCGTAAGGTCCTGACAGAGCTTGTCGCGGCCGTGCTGCCCGACCTCGAAATGGATCGAGGGCGCATACCTGTTGTCGGCTTGGAAGCACCGTCGTCGGAATCAGGTGTCTTCAACTGGAAGGATTTCTACAAGCGGCTCCTTTACGCGTTGGACGAACCTTTGGTCCAGCACAAGATCAACACCGACCCGACCAACCGCAAGGGCTTATCAACTCTGCCCGCGGGACACAACGCCGTAACCACAGAACTGAGACTCGCCGTCGAGCAGACGCTACGGTACCGTCGGACCCCTCACATGCTCATCGACGAGGCCCAGCACTTTTCAAGGATCGCCACGGGCCGCAGACTCCAGGACCAGCTAGACACGCTCAAGTCGCTCTCAAACATGACCGGCACTCTAATCGTGCTCTTCGGTTCATATGAACTGCACCCCTTCAGAAATCTCTCGGGCCAGTTGAGCCGCCGGAGTGTCGACGTTCATTTTCCCCGTTACGACATTCGCGTCGAGGATGACGTCGAGGCCTTCCGCAATCTACTTTTTACCTTCCAAGGCGGACTTCCGCTTGAAGAGGAGCCGGACTTGGACGCGCGCTGGTACTACTTCTACGAGCGCTCCATCGGATGTGTTGGCGTGTTGAAGGATTGGCTCAGCCGTGCCTACGAAGACGCCCTCAAAGATGGCGGGAAGCGTCTCACCGTCGACCAGATCGAACGTAACGAACTCTCGACCTCACAGCTCGATAAGATGCTCGATGAAGCGCTCGAAGGTGAGCTGAATCTCAAAGACACCGAAGAGAAACGCCGGAAGCTGCGGGCCAGGCTGGGTCTGGCAGCAGAGCGGGAGAAGTTGGCTGGCCTAAGTCATGCCAGGGATGAGGGGCAAACTGCTGGCGAATCCCCTATGAACCTAAAGCTCAGGCCAAAGGTGCGTGTCGGTAGGCGCAAGCCGGTCCGCGACCGAGTCGGTGAGAAGAGGCGGGCGAGCTAAGCAATTCGCGCACATGGTTGATCCCAGACCGTGCACGCATCCAGCCTACAAGGGGCTTTTGTCGAACGGTAGTCTATCCATGCCACTATCACCATACCAATCCTGGGATCTCACATCGCCGATAATTCCACCGCGCACCCGTCTAGTTCCTCTGGAGCCGATCGGAGTAGGCACTGCTTACATCGAGAGCCTGACCAGCTACACCTGTCGGTTGGCGCATGTGCACTCAATCACAGTGGGAAAATTGTTCAACCATGAGATCGGTCCGATGATCAACAAGCTATACCTGGCCAGCGCACATAAGAGGACCAACGGAAACTTCTGCAAGAATTACTTCACCAATCGTGGGCATATGTTCAATGGCGTTGGAAAGTGTGCCGAAGACCTAGTGCTTGCTCTCCAGGCCCTCACTCTCCGCCAGGACTTACGGTTCCTGACCTACCTCACATGGACGGAGGTGCTCTCCGAGATTGGATTACTGCGTCGCACGCGCGCTTGGTGCCCACTCTGCTTTGGTGAATGGCTTTGCGAAGGCCGAGAGATATACGAGCCGCTGCTGTGGCGCTTGCACGAAGTGACAGTCTGTCCGTTGCATCGTCGCGAACTCGAGACCGGGTGCCCTAAATGCGGCAGACACCTTCGACTGATCGAGAGCCATTCACGCGCGGGTCATTGCCAACGTTGCGATGCTTGGCTCGGAAAGACCGGAACCGAAATGATTGAAAGGCGCCCTCGCACCGAAGATTTTAATTTTCGGCTTTGGTCGGCGTTGGAGCTGGGACACCTAATAGCTGCGGGGCCGACCTTGTCCGTTGAGCCGGGCAGGAAGCAGATAGCAATGGCCATCAAAGTGTGCACCGAGCGCCTGGCTGCGGGTAATGCACACGTATTCGCACGACTCTCAGGCCTGCCGAAAAATCGGGCACATTTCTGGATTCGGCGCAACACGGTACCACTACTCAATTCATTACTGAAAATCTGCCACAAGATGTGCATCTCACTCGTTGACTTCCTTACCCTTGAGGACCCGCTCACCCACCTAGGCAGAGCGGAGGTTGCGATCAGACTCGAAGCTGAGAAGGTTACGATACACAAAAGGAGAAAGGCGCGAGCAGTAATGCGTGAGGCCCTCAGCGAAAACCCGGCGCCATCAATTCAGGAGATTGCCAGGCGCCTCGGGTACAAGAGTATGTGTTCGCTCAGGAAAGTTAGCCCGAAACTCTATCTGAGGTTAGTTAAGAGACACCGCAACGCAGTGGGCTGCAAGTCGGTACGCCAGGGCTTCAGGGGAGCGTCGCTCCACACCAAAGAGCAAGTGAGCCGGGCGCTCCAAGCGGCCCTCTTTATTGATCCGGCGATTACGCTTCGTCAGGTGGCAATAGAACTAGGCTACGCAAACGGCGACGGCGCCCTATCGAAGAGGTTCCCGGAGTTGTGTCAGGCTTTGGTGAAGCGGCGACAGGAATCCTTCACGAAACGTCACCAGGAACAGGAGAGGGCGTTACGACAGGTTATACGAGAGAATCCTCCGCCGCCTTTGCGCGAAGTCGAAACGAGGCTCGGCTACAAAAACGGCAGCTCGCTGCGAAAGCGTTTCCCGCAACTCGGTGCGGTGATACTGGCGAATCACAAAGCGTACCGTCGGAGGCAAGCCGCCGAGCTACTCGCCAGACTGCAGTCCGTGCTGATGGAAGGTGAGCCGCCATCGCTCGCATCGGCAGCCCGACGCTTTGATCAGGAACGGAACTCTGTGCGGAAACAGTTCCCGGATGTCTGTAGGGAAATCAAAGAGCGCCACGCAGAATTCACAAGGAGCCAGGCGGCAAGAACGAGAGGTATGTGTGAAGAAGAGATCAGACGGTTGACGGCTGACCTGCACGCCGAGGGGAAGCACCCTACGATGATACTCGTCAAGAGTCGAATGACCCGACCCGATTATCTTAACTATGTAAAATTCTGGGCCATCCTATGCGATGAGAAGAAGCGGCTGGCAATCAATTGAGGGCCAAACATTCGCTGCTTTCAATGATCGGATCTCGGTTGTAAGGGTTCATGGGCTATAGGTTGCACTTTGATCAGCTGATGGGCGAAATTGGAAGCATAAGTTGGCGCCTAGCTAATTGGAAGCATCAGCTGTCGTTTGCCGCCAACTTATGCTTCCAGTCACAGGAAACGACCACCCTCTGTGACTTTACCGATCCGTTGGCCGCGGTTGGAAGAATCCTCTTGCCGCTGAGATTCTAAAACGCCTTACTTTCTGTGGCTGTCAAATCTGCCTAAATATGAGATTGGAATCATCCCTTTGCCGAAAGTGCAAATTGGAAGCAACAGCTTGCCGAAAGTACAAGTTCAGTTTTAGAGGTTTTGTTTTGAAGGCGCAGATGGAAGAAACAACCTCGTATGAGGCTTGCGCGCCAGATACGCCGTTTGGCGGCGCGTGTCTTGCGGCGACAGTGACCGCTGAAGCCCTCTTGAAATAGCGTGCGCATGGCCGCGCGTAAGGCAATTAACAATACGGCGAGATATAGATATCTAGGGCATTTAGCTATGCCGGGCGTTGCGGACCCGAACCCACGACCTTGCTAAATTAAATGGCGGCGGTCGGCGAACTTTAGTTTCGTCGTGGCAGACGCTAGATCGCGTTCAAATCGAGAGAATGCTTCGTCATTCAACATACGGCTCTGTCAGTTTTTCGGCCATCCGTTTCACCATCGCTGGGCCATTGGCGGTCTTCCACCTCATGTATCCGATCTACGAACTTGATTCCCGAATCTTCCAACCTCTGACTAACAGCCAGAGCATGAATATCAATTCGCCGAAGAACGTGTACCGGGCGACATGCAAATCCACATTTGGAAAGAAGAACGGCCCCAAAGTAGTTATCAGATAACCCAATCCAGTGATGATCAGTATTGCGCCTAATATTTTGGGAATGTAATGCGACCTAAGCACCAAGTAACCAAGGAGCACAAGATGAATACCAAAGAATAGAATTGCGAAAGACCAACCACTTCTGAATTCACCGAGTAAGAGCCTAACTTGAGCATACAACTGACTTGGTTCAAATACTGTTAGGTAATCCGGAATAGTCAACAGCCGAAAAATAGTAACTAGATTGACGATTGCGACCAAGGCGATGACTGTGTACACCAATCGAAACCAGGCGGTGAGTAACGAGAGATGATCATTTACTGGTTTGAGTAAAACATAGAGCGCCCAAGCCGCTAGCACATCACAAATAAAAGTTATTACATAGCCGAATATGCCGGAAGCGAAGAGCGTCTTGTGCGCTATGATGTTTTTGGCTGTTTCCGCTGCGTTACCTGAAACAACAAGCTTGGGGTATACAAAAAACTCAGCAAAGGGCGCAGCTATGGCCATCGTAAGTATGGCGAATCCTGCGATGAGAGCAGCATTGCGAAGCGAAATGCCGGTTGTACTGTTCGTCATTTTAATCTCCAATCATCGGGGTCTATCTCCAATTAATCGAACCTATGTGGTGCGCCCGCATTCGCGCATCCAGGCTGGGGTTGATTTCAATCAAGTTAGGCGGGTGTCGATGCTGGTTACTTGGTTCGAGGGCGCGACGCTTCCTTTAGCGATCAGCCATAGCGCGAATGTCACTTCGAACACGAGCATTGGTATCCAAATGTAGTACGTCGCCGCTCCGGTGACTAATCCGCTAAGTTGCAGGGGTATAGCTACCACGAGCAATACGGAGGCGATTACACCCAACCAAGCCAGAGTCACGGGAATGCTGCGGGCTCGCAGGAAGAGGTAGGAGAAGAGTGTGCTGGCCACGGCGAAGCAAGTCGCGCCGATGAGAGTCGATCCACCTCCCTGTTTCAGCAGCAAGTCGCCAAGCGCGTTTGTTGCCGCTGTGTCAGCAGCAGTCACCGCAGTGCTCGCCGTCGCGAGCGACAGAAGTCCCAAAGTCCTGACACCGGAAACGGCGCCGATCACGCCTTCGCCGACGCGACAGCTTAGGGCAATCATCGCGAGATCCCGATCCTCATCACGCGTAAGCGCGTACAGCGTCACGCCCAACACCACGGCGTACACGAACGTCAGCAGCGTGAGCACGACAGTCAGGCGCACGAGCATCGCGTGCTGCGCGATGCCGGCGAGCTTCGCGGCAGTCCCCTCGGCACTACCAGTTGCTTTTCCGAAAAGAATCATGCTGGTGATGCCCGTTACGATGTAGAGAAGAAACGTGGAGCCAGCGAGCCGGGCGTTTGTCTTGACGGTTATGGTGTTATCCTCCGAACCGAATTGTTATGACGGTCCTCTCGTCTGTGGTAGCATTAACGCAAGAGATCCTCCCGTTGTTTCATCAGAATCACTAGAGAGCCGCGATTTGACTGGCGGGGTCATGCGACAGCCGCGCAGCCGGTTGTTGGAAATAGGCCAGGACGTAGGAGTGGCATGTGCGTTAAAGTTCGCGATGCCGGTCAGAAGGTTTTTGGCGACCTGACCGCGGCCGAAGAAG
>Ga0209701_10000289_pt1 | contig 27855 bp, 25 predicted proteins | sample CZO8metaG_4_FD_188356 | JGI IMG/M metagenome (GOLD analysis project Ga0209701, IMG submission 188356) | Vadose zone soil microbial communities from the Eel River Critical Zone Observatory, Northern California, USA - CZOApr15con2H3.8 metaG... | ecosystem: Environmental > Terrestrial > Soil >... | reverse complement strand
CGCTTGGGGATACTTGTAGAGGTAGCGCATGTAAGAATGCGTCGGCGTGCTGTCCAGGTAGTAGTAGAGCTCCTTGACGTCCTCGCCGTGGTTACCCTCCAAGCCGGTGAGCCCAAACAGCCTGTCCTTCAGGATCGGATCGCACCGATTCCAAAGCGTCAGTGCGAAGCACAGCCGTTGATGCCGGTCGCAGATCCCGGCGATTCCGTCCTCGTTCCACCGGTAGGCCCGGGATCGCGCGTGATCGTGCGGAAAGTAGTCCCACGCCGTCCCGAAAGCGCTGTAATCCTCGCGAACCGTTCCCCAGGCGCGTTCACTAAGGTAAGGACCCCAACGCTTCCAGTGACGGCTTCGGTTGCGCGATTGCTCGAGTCTGATTTCCTCACCTGTCTTCACCAGACCCTCTTCCTTCATTTGCGATTACTGGGTTGACAGTCGGGGCATGGCATCCTGCACAAATGCAGCTTCACGAATCGGCACCGCGGGTCTGAATGACGCCGCGGCGCGCTGTCTTGTGTACGAAGCCGCGCAAAAAACGTTACCGGAAACCCGACCAAATCCCACTGGCCGGCGTTGCGCACCAAAACGGGACACTCCGTCAAGCGGCGCCGTCAATCCCGCCTTGACGATCATGGCCAACGCGCTGCGCGTCGCCGACCATCTGCGAGAACGTCTCGGCGCGCTGTGGCAGAAACGACTTCTCGGGCACGATCTCGTAGCCGTCTACAGACGTCCCGCATTATCACTGGCCCAACGCCGCCTGGATTCTCGAGGGCGCTCCAGGAGAAATACATGGGCAAACTTGAACGGAAAATTGCACTCGTTACGGGTGGCACTAGCGGAATTGGCCTAGCGACGGCGAAGCAGTTTACGAACGAAGGCGCGTACGTCTTCATCACCGGGCGCCGTGATCCGGAGTTGGCTGCCGCGGTAAGGGAGATCGGAAGAAACGTAACCGGCACACAAGGAGACGTGTCAAACCTCGACGATCTTGATCGCCTCTTCGCACAGATCAAGCGGGACAAGGGCAAGCTCGATATTGTGTTTGCGAATGCCGGTGTTGCGAAGTACGCCCCCTTCGGCAAGATCACCGAGGAGTTCTACGACTCGATCTTCGACATCAATGTGAAAGGCCTCCTCTTCACGGTGCAGAAGGCACTTCCGCTGCTGCCGGATGGTGCCTCGATCATCCTGAATGCGTCCATCGTCGGCAGCAAAGGGTTATCGTCGAACAGTGTGTATAGCGCCACCAAAGCCGCTGTACGTTCGTTCGCGCGAACATGGACGACGGACCTAAAGGAACGGCGCATTCGCGTGAATGCGGTGAGCCCAGGTTCTATCGACACGCCCGGACTGAGTGACCTGCTGGCTTCCAGTGAAACGGGCCAGCAACGCTTGAAGATGATTTCCAACGCCGTTCCGCTCGGCAGGCTCGGTACACCCAACGAGATCGCTAAGGCCGTGGTGTTCCTCGCATCGGACGACAGTAGCTACATCACGGGAACGGAATTGTTTGTCGATGGCGGTTTCGCGCAAGTGTAGGCGCTAAAGCTTAGCGCTCATCCTCCGACGCCTGGTCGGGCTCCTCCGCCGGCTCGGGCGTAGTCCGATCTTTGGCCAACAGTCGCTCGATGTCGCTCCGGGCCAGGTCGGCCTCGTCCGCGGAAATCTTTCCCACCTTCTCCAAGCGGTCCACGATCCAAAGTGCGCGCTTACGCAAGGCGCGGGAGTGCCTCTCGGGAGTCCAGCGGCGCGGGGACGGGAGCATCGCCGCGAGGACCGCACCCTGCCCCACCGACAGTTGGCTGGCGGAGATCCCGAAATGCTCCCGCGAGCCTGCTTCGATACCGTAGACGCCATCGCCCCATTCGACGACGTTCAGATACAGCTCGAGAATTCGCTTCTTCGGCAGTGCATTTTCCAGATGCCGCGCGAGGATCAATTCTTTCGCCTTCCGCAAGAAACTCCGGTCGCCAGAGAGCCAGAGATTCTTGGCCAACTGCTGGGTGATGGTGGATGCGCCCCGCCCCAGCGACCCCTTTTCCCACGCCTGATCCAGTGCCTTCCTCACTTCGTCGAAATCGATGCCATGATGGATGAAGAAGCTCGCGTCCTCCGAGGCGATCACCGAATCCACCGCGAGCGGCGCAATCGACCCCAGCGAAACCCAATCCTGCCGGTGCCGAGGCTTTTTGCCTTGGGATCGCGCTGCTTCGTCGCGCGTTCGAATCAAGGCGGTAGTTTCAGGGTTTTGATCGATCAAGCCTCGCGGGTCGGGAAGCGTCGCGTACTCGTAGAAACACCACACGCCGAGCGATAGCAGCAGCACGATGACCAAGCGGCCGAGCCAGGAGCGTTTTTTCGGCACAGGCTGAGACTCCACCTTCGAACTCGCGGGTTTTGGCTGAGTGACAGCGATCGGCAGCGGAACGCCCACTGGAGCGGATGCCCACGGCGGATCTGCACGCGGTCCACAGCTCGGACGACCTTTGGTCGGGAAATCGTCACCCATTCACTGCTGATCGTAGAAATCGCCCGATACGGCGGCCAGCCAAGATTTTTGGTCACATCACGTCACATGACAGTCACATGACAAAATTCGGGGCGCACACCTCCGATCTCTGAGTTGGATCAAGGACTTGGGGGCTAGGAAATCGCGAAACAGCCGACGTGGGGGGGACTAGCATCCGTCTCATTCCGCTTCGAAGACCACCGCTCCTTGCCGAAGACATTCAACATGGCTTGAGCGGGCTATCAGAAAACTGATGGTCCTGAGCCCAGATCCTCAGATCTATGACGCAGGTTGTTTATGCAATCCCGCTAGATTACGGCAAAAACTTCGAACGTCGCTTGGTACGCGAGTTGCTTCGAGCGGAGTCCAAGACTTTCACGCTCGCGCCCCAGAGGAATGTATGAACGCCAACCGAGCTTGCTGCGCAGCGATCTTGGCTTGCCTGGTGCTGGTCAGCTGCGGAAAGAAGGTCGCCAGTCAAGGTGAGCAATGTGCTCCCGGTTTTATGCAGAATCCGCCAGACTATCCGCCCTGTGATGTAGGGCTGGTTTGCGTCTTCTGTATTCCGGACACCGGGGGTTTCTGTTGCCCGCCCGGCCTTCGACCTTGTCGAAGCGCCTCACAACCCTGCGTCGATGCCGGCTACTAAGTGGAGCAGAGAGGGTACCAATAACGATTGATGTGCCTCACCGATGCTTGACCTCGCCGAGGTTCACCTTCTTGGCGACGGTGCTCGGCGGATTGTTATACCAACCCGGGTCCGAGTAGTTTTTGAGACCCGCGCGGACCTTGAGGACCGTGAACATGCCGCCCATCCCCACGGAACCAAACGGTCCCTCGCCCGCCATCATCGGCAGCGTATTTTTTGGACCGCCCATATTCATCTCAGTCATGTCGTCCATCCCGTTCTCGCCCATCGCCATGTAGCCAGGCAGAAGCTTTTGAACCTTCTCTTCGAGGCCGGCCTGGCTCACGCCAGTCATGTTCGGGATTGAATGAGACATCTGATTCATCGTGTGGTGGTTCTTGTGGCAGTGGAAGGACCAGTCCCCCTCGACATTCGCGACAAACTCGATGTCTCGCGTCGTACCGGTTGGAACATTTACCGTCGTTTCCGGGAGCTGTGCCGCCGCCGGAATTGCGCCCCCATCCGTTCCGGTCTCGACAAAGTGGTATCCGTGGAGGTGGATGGGATGGCTGTCCATGCTCAGGTTCGCGAGGCGAATGCGAACGCGCTGGCCTTTCTTCACCACCAGCGGCGCCGTGCCCGGATACGCGCGGCCGTTGAACGTAAACAAATTGAAGTCGGTCATCGTCGCCGGGTTGGGCGTCGCCGCGCTCGGGGGCACGTCCCATTCGTGGAGGAAAATGGCGAAGTCTCGGTCAATCCGCCTGGCTTCCCGCTTGGGGTGAATGATGAAGAAGCCCTCCATTCCCAGCGCCATCTGCGTCGTCTCGTCGGCGTGAGGGTGGTACATCTGCGTGCCGTGCTGCCGGAGCGTGAACTCATAAGCGTACGTCTCGCCGGGTTCGATTTTCGGCTGGTTGAGTCCCGAGACGCCATCCATCCCGCTGGGGAGGAGCACGCCATGCCAATGCACGGAGGTAGCCTCGGGTAACTTGTTGGTCACCAGGATGCGCACGCGATCGCCCTCGACCGCCTCGATCGTTGGTCCCGGACTCTGGCTGTTGTAGCCCCACGCATTGATCACCATCCCCGGAGCTATCTCCTTCTTCACCGGTTCGGCCACCAGATGAAAAACCTTCACGCCGTGGTCCATGAGATACGGCAAGGTCGAGCCGTTTGGGGTCGTGACAGCGGTGTAGGCGCGAGCGGTGCCGAAAATTGGCAGCGCCAACGCGCTGAGAACGGCGAGTTGGATGATTTTGTGGCACTTCATGGCGAGACCTCGGAATGCAATGGGTTCGGCGCTGCACGCAGCGACCCGCCCGCTACGCGCTCAAGCTCGGCTCGAGCAATCCAGTAGTCACGGACCGATTCAATGTACTGACGGTAGGCTTCCACCTCGGCTTGTTTGGCAAGCAGGAGCTGGAAGACGCCGAGCAGCATCGCGTTGTACCGCTGCTGCGAGAGGCCGACGATCCGCTCGCGAATGGGCAAAAGCACCTTGCGGTAGTGCTCGACCACCTCCCGCTGGCTCAGCAGTGCAAGGCGCGCAACGCGGACCTCGGACCGGGCGTCGATCGACAGTGCGGCGAGCCGCTTCTCGCTCTGATTGAGCTGAGCCTCCAGTCGCCGAATCAACCCCTGCCGCCGGTCGAACAGCGGCAGCTCGAGGCGCAGCGTTGGGCCGATCACCCGGATGCCTGCCTCGGGCCCAACGCTTCGACTGACCCCAACTTCCACGGCCCCCACGAACCGCGAGGTCTTCGCGACCTGCAACGCCTGCGCGAAGACTTGCGCCTCTTGCCGAGCGGCTGCTAGGTCCAGGCGCCTTGCGATCGCTAGCGATTCGAGATGATCGAGCGCATTCTCGCTGCTCGGAAGGTCCGCAAGCCTGGCTGACACCGTCCAGTCGGTCTGAGAGCCCCAGAGTCCGAGCAGACGGGTGAAGCGCTCGCGCTGGAGTTCCAGCTGCAGCTCGTCGCGCGCGAGGTCGAGCTTCGCCTGCTGGTACGTGCCGCGCTCCGTCTCAAACTCGAGGTCGCCGATATTTCCGGCCCGCTGTTGCCGCTCCGCCAGCTCTGCCGATGTTTGTGCTGCCTCGAGGACCGTGCGGCGAAGCTCGACGAGTTGCTGCACTGCCTGAATCACGTAGTACTGCTGCCTCACTTCGCCGACGAGGCGGAAGACCTGGTCCGCGAGGCGCAGTTTGGCGTGTTCGAATTCCTCGGCCGCCAGCCGTTTTCGAAGCGGCAACATGAACAAATCCAAGAAGTCCTGGACGAGCGACAGCTCGGTATTCACGGTTCCGACGGACCCCTCGGGGAATCGAATGCTGAAGCCAAGCGACGGATTGCGGAGAAGTCCGGCCTGCACCAGGTCGGCTTGTGCGATGCCGAGGTCCTCGTAGGTCGCCTGCAGATTGCGGTTGTTGAGGAGCGCGAGCTGGATCGCACTCTCTTCGGTCAGCTCCTTGGCGAGAAGCTCCTTCACTCGGCGATGGACCTCGGCGTCCTCCGGCGCGCCTTGGTCCCAGTGCGTTTTGTGGCCGGTGCGCTCGGAGACCATGCGTGCGACATCGTCGTAGCCCGCCTGCTTAGGAACGCTGACGCAGGCGCCGAATGCCACTGACGCGAATGCGAAAGCCAAACCGGACCTCACTGCTGCCTCGCAGGGGGTGAGTCTGGTGACGTCGCGGGCGTCTCAGGCGAGAGCGTTCGCGAGGCAGCCCGAGGTCTGGACTCCTGCGCCTTCGGATTCGAGGGATCGCCGAGCGAAGATTGGCGCCGCGCTGGCGCGACCGCACAGCCCACCATCCCCGAGGCGACGATACAAACGTAGATTGAGCGAAGCAAAGAGAGGAACCTCCTGTAAAGGACGACAAAACAGTCAAGCGCCACCGGCCGGCGGCGCGCAGCTAGACCATTTCGCGTCGACTCAGATCAGGAGACTGCGGATGGAGAGGTAAAGTGGCGTTGAGGCCAGCACTTGCCGCCTCGGCGCGACGTACCTCCTGCCCGCGTCTTCGCGCGGGAGCGCCTGGAACCGCTCGGGGGCGCTCCAGACTTCAATCGACTGCTTCGATACAGACGGGGCTGTGGCTTTAACGACAGCGGGAGCCGTTTCAGCGGTGACCGTTCTGATCTGGCAGCAGCTCTCGGCCCTTAGCGTTGAAAGGTCCGGCGCGCTTTCACGAAGATGCGGGCAATCGCAGGTCATCTCCTCGGTCGTATGCCGGCAAATGCCCGCGGCAGTGCCCGAAATGGCCGCCTGGAATGCGACGGAAAGCGCGACTCCGAATCCAAGTGTGCGTGTCAATCGACCCACCGTAGAAGCATACACCTGATACCGAGCGTTGCAGAAGTCGCAACGCTAAGTTGGAAGAACGTCTATATTGCCGAGGTTGACCAGTTCCAAATCAGAAAGGCCAAGCTTGTCATGAAGAAATTGCCGGTGTCCCTACTCGTTTTGATTCTCGCTCTGCCCGCTGTCGCTGCCGATACGATCAAGCTGGCCATCACCGGCCCGTTCAGCGGCGGCTCCGCGCCCATGGGCGCTTCGATGCGCGACGGCGCCAAGCTGGCCATCCAGCAGATCAACGACGCCGGCGGCGTCGAGGTCGGCGGCAAGAAGCTGAAGATCGAGACTATCGAGCGCGACGACGAGGCCAAAAACGAGCGCGGCGCGCTGATCGCGCAGGAGCTGGCCGCCATGCCCAACCTCTCCGGCGTTATCGGCTCGGTGAATACCGGCGTGGTCATGGCCGGCGACCGTCACCTGCAGGAGAAGGGCGTCACCAAGATCATCACGCCCGCAGCTGGCTCCGCGTCGATGACGCAATGGCTGGGCAAGGCGCAGAACCTTTCCATCTTCCGCTTCGCTGCCCATGACGGGATCCAGGCGCAGATGGTGGTCGAGGAGGCCATCAACCGGAAGCTCACCAAGGTCGCCCTACTTCATGACGCGACCAACTATGGCGTGTCGGGTCGCGACGACCTCATCCGCGAGATCAAAAAGCAGGGCGATAAGCTGAAAGTGGTGGCGACCGAGAAGTTCAACATCGGCGACAAGGACATGACCGCGCAGCTCTTGCGCGCCCGCTCCGGCGGAGCCGAGGCCATCCTCATCTGGGCGATCGGCCCCGAGCTGGCCGCAGTCGCCAACGGCGAGGCCAAGATCGGCATGAAGGCCCCACTCATCGGAGGGTGGACTCTCTCGATGTCGAACTTCATCGACAACGCGGGCAAGAACGGCAACGGTGCGCTGATGCCGCAGACATTCATCGAGGACCCGATCACGCCCAAGGTCAAGGCGTTCATCGACCAGTACCACAAGACGTACCGCGTCGAGCGCATCCCTTCCGCGGTCTCGGCCGCGCAGGGGTACGACGCCGTCTACATCTTCGCCGCGGCGGTGAAGCAGGCCGGCAGCACCGACACCAAGAAAATCACCCAGGCCCTCGAGGACCTGCAGGAGCCGGTGGTCGGCGTGATCGCCACCTGGAGGCATCCGTATAGCAAGTGGGACCCCAACAATGTTGAGACGCATGAGGCCTTTCGCCGCGAGAATTGCGTGATGGGCATGGTGAAGGACGGCCACGTGGTCTTCGCCAACGCGTCCGACCGCGAGCGGCTGGCGAAGCTGGCCAGCAGCCAGTAGCCGTTCCGTCGGAGGGCGCGTGACCTTCGCGATCGTCGCCCAGATGGCGGTTTCCGGCGCGTTGATCGGACTGGTGTACGCGCTGATCGCCTATGGGTTCCAGCTCACCTTCGCCACCTCGAAGAGCATCAACTTCGGCCAGGGTGAGTTGGTGATGGTCTCGGCGTTCTTCAGCCTGACGCTGCTCAAGCTGGGCCTCAGCTACTGGATGATGCTCCCGGCCGCGCTTGTTTTTGGCGCGCTTCTCGGCCTGGCCGTCGAGCGAGCCGGCGTACGACTCGCGCTCGAGCAGAAGAGCGAAGGATGGATCTTGCTCACGATCATCATCGGGCTCTTCCTTTTCTCAGCCGCGGAGAATATTTGGGGTCGCGACGACCGGCCGTTTCCCACGCCGATCCCCAGCGACCCGATCAGCATCCTGGGCGTCGATGTGACGCCGATCGAGATCTCGGTGGCCGTGGGCGTCTTTGCCGTGATGGGGCTGATCGAGGTCTTCAAGCGCCAGACCCTGCTCGGCAAAGCGTTCGAGGCGGTGTCCGCCGATCGCGACACCGCTGAATTGATGGGTATCTCGGCCACCCGCACGGTGATGCTCTCGTATGGACTGTCCGGGGTGGTCGCGGCGCTGGCCGGGATCCTCGTTTCGCCGATCACTACCGTGGGCCCGACCATGGCTTCGGCGCTCATTCTCAAGGCGTTCTCGGTGGCGGTGGTCGCCGGGCTCGACTCAGGATTCGGCGTGGTGATCGTCGGAATGTTCCTCGGCGCCCTCGAGAGCATCGCCAGCTTCTCGCTCGGCAGCGGCTGGCGCGAGGTGCCGGGCCTCCTCCTTCTGATCCTCGCCTTGGCGGTGCGTCCCACTGGAGTCTTCGGAAAGGCGGCGATCCGCAAGGTCTGAACAATATGTTGAAGAGGCTGCTCCTCATCCGCGGCGCCGAGTTCTTGATCTTCGCGCTGCTGGCCGCTGTGCCGCTCGCGGTGATGAACCCGTACGCACTCGGCTTGCTCACGCTTTTGGCCATCTACGGCATCCTGCTGATCGGGCTCGACATCAGCGTCGGCTACCTCGGCCAGCTGAACCTAGCGCAGGTCGCGTACCTGGGCCTGGGCGCATACACTGCCGGCCTCTGCGTCACCCGGCTTGGCTGGGGAATCTGGCTGGCGATGCTGGCCGCCATTGTGGTGGCCACCATCCTCGGCGCGCTGCTCGCCCTGCCGGCGCTCCGCCTCGAGGGGCCGCAGTTCGCGCTCGCCACGCTCAGTTTCACTGCGCTCACCGCCACGGCACTCAACGAGCTGGAGTGGCTCACGAAGGGCGCGCAGGGGCTGAGCTTCACGCGGCCGCCGGTCTTCGGCCACCCGCTCTCGTCGGCTCAGTTCTACTGGCTGTGCGTGGCGCTGCTCGCCGTGGTCTGGATGGCGATGCGAAACCTGCTCGCCTCGCACTGGGGTCGCGCGTTCGAGGCGCTGCGCGACAGCCCCATCGCCACCGACGCGATGGGCGTGGGTACGTATCAATACAAGGTCGCAGGCTTCGCGCTGGGGTCGGCGCTCGGCGGCCTCGCCGGCGCGCTCTACGCGTTCAACTTCCAGTTCCTGCAGCCGCAGACTTTCGTCTACGAGCTGACCGTCATCCTGCTTTTGGGTGTGGTCCTCGGAGGACGCAAGAGCCTGTGGGGCGCCTTCGTCGGCGCGTGCCTGGTGGCGCTGTTGCCAAACCTGCTCTCGAATCGGTTCGTCTTCGAGCTGATCTCGGGGATTGGCCTTTTGGTCGCGCTCGTTGCCGGCATCCGTGGGTTGGTCCGCAAAACGATGCAGCCGTTTCAGGCGATCGCGCCGATCGTGAGCACCGGGATCCTGGTGGTGGGCGGGCTGCTGGTGGAGAATACCGAGGACTGGCGCAAGGCGATCTTTGCGCTCATCCTCTTCTCCGTGGTCGTCGGTCTGCCCGAAGGGCTGATGGGCTTCGCCGCAAATTTCCTGGCCCGGCTGTTTCGCATCGAGCCCCCGCCGCTCCCCGCGCCCTCCCCGCTCGACTCAGTCATTCCCCAGCGTGCAGCCGCGGGCGCGGCGCTGCTTTTGGAGATCCGCGATCTGAAGCGCTACTTCGGCGGCGTCAAGGCCGTGGACGGCGTGTCGATGACCGTGGGCGATGGCCAGATCCACGGGCTCGTCGGGCCCAACGGCTCGGGCAAAACCACGCTGGTCAACGTGGTCTCGGGCCTCTATACGCCCACGGGCGGTGAGCTGCTGCTGCGCGGCCGGCCACTGCCGCAAGGCAGCCTCTTCAAGACCGCGCGCGCGGGCGTGGCGCGCACGTTCCAGAATCTACAACTCTTCACCGGCCTGACCGCGCTCGACAACGTGATGGTCGCGCTGCGCGGCACCTATCGCCGCTCGCGCTCGCTGCCGCTGGTGCTGCTCGGCCTCGGCCGCATCGAGGAGAAGCGCGCGCAGGCCGAGGCGCTGGCCCTGCTCGAATTCGTCGGTCTGGGGAACCAGGCGCGTACACCGGCCAAGGACCTTACTTACGGCGCGCAGCGCTTCCTCGAGATCGCGCGGGCGCTGGCGCGCAAGCCCGACCTCTTGATCCTCGATGAGCCCGCCGCCGGGCTGGCGCATCCCGACGTGCGTCGGCAGATGGAGATCATCCAGCGCATCCACCGGCGCGGGGTCACGATCCTGCTCATCGAGCACCACATGGATGTCGTTAGAGGGCTCTGCGACGTAGTCACCGTGCTCGACAGCGGCAAGGTGATCGCCGAAGGGACAGCCGACGAGATCAAGCGCCACAAGAAGGTGATCGAGGCTTACCTCGGCGATGTCGAGGGGGTCCCGAAGCCCCACCCATCCCTGGTGCGCTCGCCACAGCTTAAAGACTCCAAGATGCTCGTCGTCGAAGATTTGCACGCGGGCTATGGGCTGAGCGAGGTGCTGCACGGGACCGCGCTCGAGGTAAAGACCGGCACGGTGGTGGCGCTGATCGGCGCCAACGGCGCTGGGAAGACCACGACCATGCGCGCGATCTCGGGCGTCATCAAGCCCACCCGGGGTCGGGTGGTGCTCGACGGCAAGCCGGTCCAGGGACAGGAGGCATCGCGCATCGCGCGTCTCGGCCTGGCGCACGCGCCGGAGGGTCGCAAGGTCTTCGCCCCGCTCTCGGTCGAGGACAATCTGCTCCTCGGCGCGTATCGCCGGCTGCCCAGGTTCTTCGGCTTCGGCGCTTTCGCCAAGAGTGATCTGGAGCGCGTCTACGCCCTCTTCCCGCGTTTGAAGGAGCGCAAGAAGCAAGCTGCCGGCACGCTCTCGGGCGGCGAGCAGCAGATGCTGGCGATCGGCCGCGCGCTGATGGCGCGGCCCAAGGTGATGCTGCTCGACGAACCATCGATGGGCCTCGCCCCGGTGATCGTCCAGGAGGTGCTCCGGACGATCGAGACGCTCAAGCAGGACGGGATGACCATCCTGCTGGTCGAGCAGTTTGCGAAAACCGCACTCGAGGTGGCGGACCACGCGTATGTGATGGAGGGAGGGAAGATCGCGATCGATGGCCCGCCCGAAGAGCTGCGCAAGAACGAGCGCGTGCTGGCGGCCTACCTCGGATGACCTGTGAACAGCACCTTGCCGCCGCTCGCTCCGGCTTTCGTGATCGCTTCCGTGACCTGTTCGAACCCGTAGGTCGCAGCAACCGGAGTCGAGATCGCGCCGGAAGCGACCAGCGGAGCCAGACGACCGAACATTGCGGTGAGCTCTTCCGGTTTGGCCGACTGATACCAGTAGAGAAGCCAGAAGCCTCGTATCGCCTGCTTCTTGAAAATTAGGCCGCCAGGCGACACGACCATCGGCTTGCGACTCGTTCCGCCATAGGACACCAGCACCCCGCCTTCGGACAGGCAGCTCATCAGATTCATCGGAGATGTATCGGCGACTCCGTCGAGCGCCAGTGCAATCGGCGCGTTTCTTGTTTCTGCCGCCACGCGTTTTGCAAGATCGGGTCCGTCCACCAGAACGACGTCGCCGCCGAGCGCCTTGACTTCCGCCACCACCTCTTCGCGACGGACGACATTGACGGTCTTTAGACCGAGCGATTTCGCAACCGCGACCGTGGCGCGCCCGACGCCGGAATTCGCCGCACTCTGGATCACCCAAGATCCGCGCGACAACTTCACGATGTCTGTCAACAGCAGATACGCGGTCGGTGGATTGACGCCCATCATTGCAAACTGGTTCACATCGCCCGGCGGCAGCGGACGGAGCCAGGGCGCGTTGATCTTGACGCGTTCTGCCCAAGCCGGGTGCAGAAACGGCACCAGAGTTCGATCGCCTTCCTTGAGATGTTTGACCCCCGCGCCGACCGCGATCACGCGGCCGACTCCTTCGGTACCCATGATCGCCGGCAATGACGGTCGATAGCCATACCCGCCGGCGATCATCAGGAGATCGTATTGATTGATCGGCGAGGCTTCGACCGCGATGACGACTTCATTCGCGCCTGGGGCTCCAACCTCCGCGATCTCGACACATCGGGCGACATCGATCGGCTTGCCGAACGCTTGGATCTCGATTGCTTTCATCGCCGCTCTCTCCGCAGTACCGCGCTTTGATGCCGCCTCACCGAAAGCGTTGCGCGCCGCCTGACTCGGCTGCCTTACCTGCAACACTGCAACTGTAGCGCTACCTGCCTCGCATGCAGACTCAGCGAAGCTGAACCTGCGCCCATGCCGTGTTTCGAAGCGCATTTTAGGCACGGCTGTTGCTACGGTGTCTGAATGGTGGATCCTTGATGGACGAGGTAGCCATGGCAGATTCGCTTTTCGCGCCAGACTTTCAGGCGGTTCTCAATCAAGCCAAGAAAATGAGCGGTCAAGATAGGGGCCCATTTCCATCGCCTGAAGACTGGCGAGATCAATGGATCTACTTTCTCATGGTGGATCGCTTCAACAATTCTGGATCGCCTCCGCGGCATCAGCCCTTCGATGACCCTAACTTCTATAGTTTCCAGGGCGGGAAGTTCTCGGGCGTGCGGCAGCAGCTGGGATACATCAAGCAACTCGGAGCGGGAGCAATCTGGCTAAGCCCGCCGCTTAAAAACCTTCCATTCTCAGACGGTAGCTATCATGGATACGGCATCCACGACTTCCTCCATGCCGAGCCACGGTTTGCAGACAACCCTCAGAATGCAGATGACGAGCTGCGGGCCTTGGTCGATGCGGCGCACGCGCAGGGTCTTTACGTCATCTTCGACATTGTCCTGAATCACACCGGCGATGTCTTTGCCTATCAGTGTGACCCAGGCGATCGGCTGTGTCAGGACAAACGAGGGTCGGAGGCCAGCCACCACGACGGTCCACAACCCGTGCGATGGCGGGATGAGACTGGAGTCCCCAAGCCAGAGTTTTCCGTGATCGAAAACATCCCCAGCCCGCCTCGGGACGCGTTGGTATGGCCGCGCGAAATCCAACGGAATCGGTTCCTTCGAAGGGAAGGAAACCCGCAGGCGGGTGGCGACGACACATTGGGGGATTTCAGCTCGCTGAAGCAGCTACTCACGGCTGACACGGATCTTCAGCGCTTTCTGATTCGGGCTTACCAGTATGTGATCGCGCGCTACGACGTAGACGGGTTTCGCATCGACACGCTTCGGTATCTGAAGGGCGATCTGCCCCGGCTTTTCGGCAATTCGATGCGTGAGTTTGCCCTGAGCATCGGCAAAAAGAACTTCTTCACCTTCGGCGAGGTGTTCGATCCGCAGGCAGAAGAGGACATCGCCCGGTTTATCGGACACAACACCAATGATGGAAGCGAGTTGGTCGGAGTCGATGCGGCGCTCGACTATCCACTGTTCGACGCGCTCAAAACGGCCGTAAAAGGTTTTGGGCCTCCCGCGGCGGTGGCCGACATGTATCAGCGGCGCAAAGCAATCGAAAGAAATGTACTCAGCTCGCATGGCGATGCCACGCGCTATTTTGTCACCTTCCTAGACAATCATGACGTGAAAGAGCGAATACGCTTCGTGCAACCCGGCGATACCCATCGCTTCGACAAGCAGGTAACGCTCGGGTTGGCCTGTCTCTACGCGCTTCCGGGAATCCCCTGTCTATACTACGGCACAGAGCAAGGCTTGTACGGTCGCGGCAGTGATCCGGCGGTGCGGGAGGCGCTCTGGGGCGCTCCTGGTTTTGACCAAGGAAACGTCTTCTACCGAGAGATGCAGCGGCTGGCCAAGGTGCGCGCCGAGCAATCGGCACTCCGGTACGGTCGCTTCTATTTCCGCCCAGTGTCGGGAGATGGTCAGACCTTCGGGATCTCTCCTTTTCAGCAGGGTGTGCTCGCGTTCTCGCGGATTTTGAACGACGAAGAAGTGCTGGTTGTGGCTAACACCAATACAAGCCAACCTCAGTCTCTCGACGTGATTGTAGAGATTCAATTAAATGAGGTGAATTCAGGGCATCGGATTCTGTACAGCAACGACTCAGCTTCGGTGGCCCCATCTCCGACTCGACCAACGGCGGCGGTCACTGTTCATGAGGTGAACGGCACGACCGGAAACGGTCCCTTGCACGTCGTTCACGTTACTCTGCAGCCGATGGAAGTGCAGATCTTGGGCAACCAATAAACCCGTCAAACGCGAAGCATGAAACTCACCTTGCCGAATCGCGTCCGCTGAAGGGCTTGACCCTCACGTAACGTCGGGCCTTATTGGTTTGGGCGGAGGTGATGAGGATGGCTCTCAAGGTGAGCGAGGTCGCCCGGCTGGCTGGGGTCAGCATCCGGACGCTTCACCACTACGACGAAATCGAGCTGGTCCGCCCGTCTGGGCGCAGCGCGGCAGGATATCGGCTCTATGCGCAGAAGGATCTGGAGCGGCTCCAGCAGGTACTGTTCTTCAGGGAGCTCGAGTTCCCGCTGGATGAAATCCAGCGAATCATCGGCAGCCCAAATTTCGACGTGGGTGCGGCGCTTCGGATGCAACGATAGCTGCTCACCGAGCAGCCATTCGCATCAAGGCTCTGATTGCAGCGGTGGACGCGGCAATCCACTCAATCAGGGAAGGCACGACGATGACGAACGAAGAGCGCTTTGAAGTCTTCGGAGATTTCGACCCCTCGAAGTACGAGGACGAGGTGAGGGAGAAATGGGGCAAGTCCGAAGCGTACCGTGAGTCCGTAAAACGGGTGAAGCAGTACACCAAGGACGACTTGATCAAAATCAAAGGCGAGGCTGACGGCATCTTCGAGGAGCTCGCAAAGCTGCTCAAGCGTGGACGTCCGGCGCACTCGCCCGAGGCGATGGACCTGGCCGAACGCCACCGAAAGCACATCGGCAAGTGGTTCTACCCCTGCTCTCGTGCGTTCCACCGCGGTCTCGGCGAGATGTACGTTAACGATTCGCGCTTCTCGGCGACCTTCGAGCGATACGCCCAGGGCCTGGCCTCATACGTCCGCGACGCCTGGCGCTCCAATGCCGAGCGTCATGAGTAGGCGACGGCCGCCGCGATCCGATGTTTGTTACAGATCTAGTGGCAGGCCACCGGCTTGAGACCGCCGTCAATTTTGTAACAAACCTCTGCCTGGGTGCGTGCTTGATCGGTTGGCTGCGGCCGCCGGAACGGCTATCTCGTCATCGGCTTCGATCGATTTCCCTGATCGCCTTTTCGACGAACCGGTTCGTGTAGAGCTCGTCGGGCCGGAGCTTCGAATTGTCTCCGCTCCGGCGCCAGATCCCCTCGGCGCTTTCGTCGAAGGACGATGCGAGGGCCGAGTCGACGACCAATTGCACCCCCGCGGGCGAGAAGGAATAGTCTCCCTGGGCGAAGGTGGACAGCGTGTTCCTCAGCTTGTCGGTGTCCGCCTTCCGGTTCCTCTTCTCGAAGTAGCTGGGCGGAAGCTGGTCGATGATCTGCTCGGCTGTGTGGCTGTTCACAAAGCGCATGGTTCGGACCCAGGCATTTACCAGGCGCTGGACCGTGTCCGGATGCTCCTCGATGTAGCGCGGCGCAATGAACAGGCACTGAGCGGGCCATGGTGCGCCGAAAACCTCGATTGTCTTTTCCCGACTCGTGAGCTCGTAGAGCGGCGTGACCAGGTTCGTTCGCAGAAGGGCGGAAGTCATCGGCTCGAGGAACACCATCACGTCGACTTGCCCCGCACTGAGCGCGTTGAGCACGGCCGCCTCGCGGCCCTCGCTCTCCTTGAGGATCGTTGTGTAGCTATGGGGCGGCAAGCCGGCCTTCTTCGCGAGATAGTTCGTGACGACGCTCTTCGTGGAGTATCCGGCACCCTCGGCGATACGCTTGCCCCTGAAGTCCGCGGCGCTGCGAATCCGTTCCTTCTCGCGGTTGGCGACCAACACCTGCACACCCGGCGCATCATTCAGCAGAACCACCGCCTTGACCGGAAAGCCATGGCGCGCACCGAAGATGACATGGTGGAACCAGTTGTACGAGGCATCGATCTGGCCCTTGTTGAGCGGCTCCTGCATGAGGTAGTCCTCGCCCGAGAACTGCGTCGCGTCGACTATCCGCACGCGGAGCCCCTCGCGCTCGAAGTAGCCCAGGCTTTGTGTCAGCGCGGGCAACAGGGTCTCGTTCACGCTCAGTTTCACTTCGACCGGGTCGCGTGCTGGCGCTACGGGTGCTGTAGAGCAAGCTCCCGCGAGCGAGGCCAGCGCCGCCGCGACGGCGAAACCGCGGATCATCCGCGTCGAATCCAGTTTCACCGTCGATCCTTTCGGTAGAACTGCTGGGTGCTGGGGTTGTCGAGCTTCTCGAGTTGCGCGCGAACCAGCTCGGGCGTGAGCGGCAAGTAACCGCCGTCTCGCCCCACCTCCTGTTGGCCTTGGCGGCTCAGGACGTAGCGCAGGAACTCTTTCACCTTGGGGTCTACCGGCGGAACGGCGACGTCTCCGGTCTTCGTGTCGATGGTGAAATAAATGTAGGCCGTGCGGGTCAACGGATAAGTCCGGTTCGCCACGCTGGTCTTGCTCGGCAGAAGGTATGGGCTCCCTTCCCTCTCGGCGAGCGCGATCGTCTTGAGCTGCGCGTTGCGATCGTTCATGCCGGCGTATCCGATACCGTAGCGGTCATTGCCTAGGTCGTGAGCCATCTGCTGGCGATCGTCGTATTCCCGCAGGCGTTCGTTGCGCGTGTCCGATCCGCCGCTCACCCGGCTCTGGAAATAGGAGATGGCTCCTGTTACCAGCGAGGGCGGGCCGTAGGGGACGATGGGCTTGTCGGCCCATTCGCCGGTCAATCCGAGCTGGCCCCACGTGCGGATGTTGGTTTCCGGACCGCGCGCCACGCCCTCTTTCACCCAGTCGAGCCCTTGCCATCCGCCGGTGCGCTCGGCGCCGAAGATTCGATCGAGCTGCTGGAGGGTGAGCTTGTTGATCGGATTGTCCTTGTGGACAAACACCGCCAGCGCGCTCGACTTGCCAGGCACGTCATAGCTGCCGGTGGCGACGGCGATCTCCACCGGATACAGGTAGGAGCGGCGATAGGAGCCGTAGAATTCGTAGGGCCAAATCTGCCGTCCCATTACCGCCATGTCCGCCGCCCACTCGTGCAACCCCCACTGGGCCATCGCGGTACTTTTGAGCTTGTCCTCGAATCGAATGTCGGGATGATATTTCCGGAAGCCCGTTTCCCACCGCTTGACCAGGACCGCCATGTGGTTGTTACCCCAGCTGCGCAGAGTCCCCTGCACTTTGATCGCGGGCTTGTAGTCGGGCAGCGCGGACGGCTCGGCGGCCATGGTCAGGGTCGCGGTCAAGGCGAGAACACCACAGACGGACGATGCGAAGTTCCTGCTCATTGTCAATTGAGCTTCTTTAGCTCCTGCGCAGCCGATTCCGCGGAAAGAGGGATCCAGGTGCGATCCTTGGCCACCAGCTGCTGGCCTTCACGGCTGAGGACGAATCGTAAGAATTCCTTGATCCGAGGTGACAGCGGTTTCCCGGGCGGACGGTTGACATAGAGCCAGGGCGCGTTGTTCATCGGGTATGTGTTGTCGTGGACGCTCTGAGCGCTGGGCATCACGTAGGGTGAGCCGGCGTCCTTCGCGAGCGGAAGCACACGAACGTCGAGCTTGGCCTCGTCCACGACCTTCTGGAAACTGAACGCGATTGCATAGCGATCGTGGTGGACGGCTTGGACGAGTTGCACGTCCACCGGCGCCTCAACCCCGCCGCGCACGATTTCCTTCATGGCGGGGTTCCACTTGGTCCCGCCCCTGAAAACCACCTTGTGCATCAGGTCGGACCAGTTGCTGAGCACACCGTCGATTCCGTAGGGGTGGATGGGTTTGTCGGCCCATTCTCCCGTGAGGCCCAGCTGGCCCCAGCTACGGATGTTCTTTTCGGGTCCTCGCGCCGCGTCCGTGGTCCACTTCGTGCCTTTCCATCCGCCGGTGCGCTCGGCGCCGAAGATGCCATCGAGCTGCTCGAGCGTGAGCCCAGTGAGCGGATTGTCCTTGTGCACGAAGAACACCGGGCTGGGCGTGGAACCCTTGGGCTCGTTGAACGATCCTTGCGCAAACTTGATCTCGAGCGGCGGATAGCCGTACACGGCCTCGAAGCCTTTGAGATCAGATCGCCACCAGCTGTGCCCCATGTAGCCGATATCGGCATTGCCGGCGACGAGTCCGCTGAATGCCACTGGCGTGGCCAGGAGGTAATCGTCGAAGCGCGATTCGTAATGCAGCTTCTTGAATGCCTCCTCCCAAGCATGCACAAGCTCGAGCACGTCGTGGCCCCAGATGCGAATGATTCCATGCACGCGCGCCTCGGGCTTGTGTGCAGGCAGCTTGCTCAAGTCGAACTGGGCGGCCGCCGCGCGAGGCGCGGCCAGTAAAGCCAATAGAAGAAGCACGAGCGCGAAAGGCATGCGAGGTGTGAGATTCAGGCCGCTCATCCTGAATCAAATCTGAATGTCCTCTGAACTACGCGTCAGGCTTGAGTATTCTGACCCCTGCCGCGCGACATCATGCGGTCAGAGGCCCGGAACCTCGGCGTCGTGGGCATGTTCGATCAGGCGGCGCAGATCCTCAGGCAGCCGCGCCGGATCGACGATGACTTTCTCGTAATGTACGTCGACGATCGCATCGAGTGGAATGCAGTGATCGCCACCATTCTCGATGCTGACAAGGAATTCGCTTCGACCCCCCGGGCAAACGTCCCTGATCGCGCCGAACTCCGTGTCGCCATCCTTCGCGAACACCTGAAACCCGACGGCGATAGATTCCTGCCACTTCGGTTGCTTGCTCATCTTTCCTTCCTTCCGAGAGTGCAAAACCAGCAACCGGCATAATCGCGATCTCGAACGCGAGCCACCGGATTGTTCGCAAGGTCCTTCGCGAGACCGCTCGGGATCGCGCGACACAGGACTCAGCGCCACCACGCCTCGACGCGCTGCGGCTGCTCCGCGCCGACGATTTCGCCCGGCCGCGGAACGACGATCGCCACGCCGGCCTTCTGAGCCGCGGCGACGGCGCGCTCGGGTGGATCGTTCCAAGCGTGAAACGCGAGGTTGAACGTTCCCCAGTGCACCGGCAAGAGCAGCCGTGCGCCGAGATCGCGAGCGGCCTGCACCGCCTCCTCGGGGGACATATGTATGGGCTGCCACGTCTCGTCGCAGGCGCCGATCTTGATCAGCGCGAGATCAAACGGCCCGTGCTTTTCCGAGATGGCCTTGTAGGCGTCGAAATAGCCGCTGTCGCCGCTGAAGAAGAAGCGGTGCGACGGTCCAGCCACGACCCACGATGACCAGAGCGTCTCGTTGCCGTGGAGCGGGTTTCGGCCCGAGTAGTGTCGCGCCGGCGTGGCGGTCAGCATGAGCCCCGCGATCGACGCGGATTTGTTCCAGTCGAGCTCCGCGATCGCCGCCGGATCGACGCCCCACTTCTCGAGGTGTGCGCCGACGCCGAGCGGCACAGCGAAGCGCGTACCGCGCGCCGCGAGCACCCGCACGGTCGCCATGTCGAGATGGTCGTAGTGATCGTGCGAGATCACGACCGCGTCGATCGGCGGCAACTGTTCGAGCGGAATCGGCGGCGGATGGAAGCGCTTCGGCCCGACGAGCGTGGAGGGCGAGCAGCGCTCGCTCCAGATTGGATCGGTGAGGACGCGGCGGCCGTCGATCTCGACGAGCGTGGAGGCGTGGCCGATCCACGTCGCGCGCAGGCCGGAAGCAGGCGCTGCAGCGTAGTCGGCGGCGGTGCGCCGCTCGACGGGAATATCCTTTTTCGGAACGCGCTCTTCCGAGCCGAAAAACTGATGGCGTATCATCCGCCAGAACGTGCCGGGCACGAGCATCTTCGTCGGAATCGGATTTCGGAACTTGCCGTCTCGGAATTGCGGCGAGTGCCGCGCGCGCTCGAGGCGCTCGCCGGCGAGCCGCCCGCCGAACGACGCGAACCACCGCGTGGAAACCGTTGCCGCCACCGCGAGCCCTCCTAACGCGACGAGCGCCGCCACCAACAGCCATCGCCTGCGCGCGCGCGGCACGAGCGCCCTATAGCACGGGCCCCGGCTACCCGCCGCGTATGCCGAAACCTAAGAAGTTCTCGTTCGGTTGAAGCCCGCCAATCGGGTCGGTCTCATAGAAGAAATTGCCGCTGGGTCCAGCCAAGAACAAGCTGCTCTCACCAGTGGGCAGAGTCATCGTCACGCTGCAATCTGGAGTGACCGCATAGGTCCCAGGCCCCGAGATAGTACTTGTGGTGAGTCCACCACGGTCAATGTGTCGCACTTGCAGATTGAAGACCGCGCCGCCTGCGCCGTCAAAAGTGGCGATGCCCTTCACTGTGTTGGTACCTGGAACGGCGTCACAATTGATCGTGCTAGGCGGAGTGAACTGACAGTTGGGGGCCTGTGCGTTCACCCAGAGATCCTGAAACAGATAGGAGCCGTTCAGAGTCGTGTTGTCGCAGTCGGCCAATGCCTCAATCGGCAGCGCCAGGCCGGCTGCGGCAGTGATGCAGTGTATCAGGCTTACTAGTGCGACACCGAATGGTTTCTTGCAAATCATGGAACGCCCCCTCTTTCGTTTTTGATATCATCGACTACCGATTTCTGAGTATCATGAATACAACCCCGGCACCACGGTCCGATGGTCCAGCTCTTTCTCTGCCTTTGGTCGCGATGCCGTCTGAGTCCAAACGCCCGCTAGTGAGCTTCAGGATTTCTGAGCGCGTCGACCGTCGGCGACACGTCCGCTTCGATCGCAAGGGCACTCCCAACGGAGGGCACCCGCAGAAATATTTTTCGAAGTGGCTCCTCTGTTGCCATGGAATTCGCAAGTCTCAGAATCGTTGCGCGACTTCGTTCACGATGGTGTTGAGTCAATTCCGTCTTTCCCATTTTGGGGATAGAGCTCAGCAGCGGTAGCGTGAGCTCGCCAGTCAGCCAGCGGAACCTCGAATCCTTCGATCGTTGACAAAGCCTTTTCGATACAACATTGCGCGTGGGCGAGGTCGCCCTGCGCTATTGCGACGTGGGCATTCGCCCCCCAGGGCCAGCGCCTGTTCCGTGAGACTCGATTCGAGTATCATCCGGCAATACCGATCATGTACCACCTGATGTGAATCCATCTCATTTATCGCGGTCGACAGGTGCTCAAGTACGGCGCGCTTACTCCAGTTCCTTGCCCTTGAGCTCGGGGATCAAGAACAACGTAGCGATGATATCGAAAATCCAAATCGACGCGAGCAGGCCGATCGCAACGTTAAACGAGTGTTTCGCGGCCACGGCGCCGACCGCTAGGGGTCCCAGGCCACCCACTCCCCGGCCCATGTTGAACAATACGTTCTGCGCCGTGGCACGGGCTGCCGTGGGATACGCCTCGGACATGAGTGCGCCAATGCCGCCAATCGGCCCGTTCAAAAACATTCCCATGATTGTTCCGACCCAAAGAAGCATGTTCGGGTTCGTGACTTGCGAATACAGGAAGACCATGATCAACGCGCCGATTTGAAACAGGATGAAGATCGGCTTGCGGCCGATCCGGTCCGCGAGTTGGCCGAACACACACATGCCGAATGCCATACCCAGAACCGTCATCGCGGTCCACATGCCCGACTTGGTGAGGGTGAAGCCGAGGCTTGTCGCGAGATAGCTGGGCATCCAGATCATGATGCCGTAGTAGCCGAAGTTTTGGACCGAACATAGGATGGCGATTCCAAGGGTTGTCCTAAGTGTCTGTCTGTCCTTCACCAGCAAGCGAAACGAGTTCTCTTTCTTGGCAGCGTGCTTCTTGACGAATATCTCCGGCTCATGGAGCGTGCGGCGCACGATGAATGCCACGAGTGCGGGCAGTAGGCCGACCAGGAACATCCCTCGCCAGCCGATCACTGGCAGCAGCCTTGGGGTCACCAGCGCGGCGAGGAGAACTCCCGACTGCCAACCGAGCGCGACGTAGGACGATACCCGGGCGCGCTTGCTGGCCGGCCAGGATTCAGCGGCGAGCGCCATGCCGATACCGAACTCACCACCCAAGCCAAGACCAGCAATAACCCTGTAAGCGATCAGGTCCCAATACCCCCGCGCAAAGGCGCAAAGACCGGTGAACGCGGCGAATATCAGAATCGTCCACGTCAATACCCTGATTCGACCAAAATGGTCGCTCAGGGTCCCAAAAATGAGTCCGCCTGCAACGGCACCGACTAACGTCCACGTGACAAGCGATCCTGCCTGGGCGCTCGTGAAACCTAAGTCCGTTGAGATGGCAGCCAGCATGAAGCCAAGAATCAACAGATCGAACCCGTCCATCGAATAGCCAATCACCGATCCGGCTAGCGCTTTCCAGCCGTAAACGGTCACCCTGTCGTTCGCGCCAGCAGTTTCTGGTATCGCGGCGATCGCGCCACTCACTTGAGGTTCCATTCAGTCATCTGCCGGCCTGTGAGACCAGACCCCGACGAGGGCCACGAAAGGCACAACGGTCTTCGATGCCTCAACCTCGGCTTGAAGTCTCTGCAAAAGCGTCTCGAAGTCGCCCAGCGGTTCGAGGGAAAGGTGGTGCTGCTGGATTTGCGGCCGCAAGCTGCAGAGAAGATCGTAGATCCATCGGGTGAACTCTGGATCATTCCCAAGCAGGATCTCCATACGCATGGTTGGTGCAAGCAGGCCAGCCTCTTTAAAGATCCGGTAAAGATCGAGCCCGATCTCTGTATTTGCCCCGGAGCGTCGGAGAATTTCGTGGATTAGCGAAGCGGCCGCAAACCAAAGGCGTAAGTGCGCGGAAAGCACAAGAAAAGGGGCATATGACGGCTCATGGAACGCGAGGGCCCCACCAGGACGAACCAAGCGAGACACGGAACGCAAAGTGGCGAGGGGATCTGGAAGAAACTCGAGAATGAAACGACCCACCGCTGCATCGAAGGGTTTGTCATTGGCGATCTGGTTCACATCGGACTGGGTGAAGGTCACATTGTGCAGACCTGCCTCGGCCACGCGAGCCCTGGCCTTAGCGATGGAGCGGATGTCGCGCTCTATGCCCACTACCTCTCCCGAGGGACCAACCAGCTGGGCGACTAGCATTGCCACGTCACCGACGCCCGAACCGAGATCCAAAACACGTTGACCTTGACCAATGCCTGCTTCACGGAAGAGTCGGTCGGTGAGGGGAGCAAGACGTGAAGCCTGCTGGATTAGGCGCTCGTGCTCAGCGTCCGTGCTGCCAAGCGCATAATCAGGGGCGCGACCGCTCGAGGTCATATTGGCGGGGGATACTACTACCCTGTCTTGACCCATGTGTTAGTGGCGGTCAGACGGCTGAATGACGCGGTACGTGGCTAGCGCTACCCTCGCAGCATCTTCGCATTGGCGCTGTCGGCAGGGAGTCTCGGACCGGGTGCTACTGCATGCACTGTAGCGCTACTGTGGCAGGTGCAGTTGTCGCAGCAACCCGCGCGTATGGTCCAACCGGCTGTGTTTGTCGCCGCCAAGCCGTGCTGATGGATGCCGAACCTCTCATCCACGTCTGGCCCAGTCAATGCACGTAAGTTGAGAAGGCGATCGGGCCGCGCAAATGCGGAAATGTGAGTCATACAAAAAAGAGGGAGGAAGAAAATGTTGCGACGATCAAGAGGTTATTTGCTGGCCATTCATTTTTTCGCATCGGCTTTGTTCGGCTTGACGCTGGCCTCGAAAGCGAACGCGGAAGACGACGATGACGGGAGTGTTGTGGGCACTTGGATCATCACGGCCGAACTCGCTCCAGGGTTTGTTGAAACGGAGTTCACGACTTTCAACCCGGGCGGGACGATCACGCTCACGAGCTCGGTCTTTAATCCCCACAGCTCGCTAAACCCGTTTCTCCCTCCGTTTCTCGTCGTGGACATCAGCGATGGATACGGGAGGTTGAGAAGGGAAGGTGCATCCAATCGGTTTGCCGGAACGTTCAAGAGGTTGCTCTTCGCCGGCGCAAGAACCGACCCTAACCTCTACGGCGAGTTTTTCGTCGGACAACACGTCGGTGTTGCCGCGATTCAGTTCGTTCTCACGCTGCGACATGGTCCGGATGGGGACACGATGGATGGCCCTTTCACTTTCCAAGCTAGAAACCTTCGTAACGAGGTGGTCGGCACCGGCAGCGGAACGGCTTCCCTTGTCCGTCTCAACATCGAACCGTTGACGCCCTGAAAACCAGCCAAGGAATCAAGAACGGCACGACCGGAGGGGGCAGGTATTCATGATGCCGCCCCAGTCCACGTATCGACTTGGATTGCCAGCACGGTGACGTAGAGATGCGCAGTGCGTTTTACGCAACAAACACATCCTAGCGCAGCTGATAAAGCTCGATGCCATCAACATAAGGCCCTTCGCCAAGGCCATCGACGATGAGAACATCCCCGGAGGGCAGCGGGGTCGCGGAGTGGTACGAACGTGACGACACGCACATGGGGCTGACCTTTGGGTGCCTATCGACACGGGCGAGACTTTGCGCCGCAGTACCGCGCAGGCAGGTCAATCCGCACTGGTGATCGACTCGAGCGACCCGGAACACGTTTACTTAGGAAACGCCGGCGTGCTGCAAGTCGAGATGCCGCAGTAGAGAAATGCTGCGCTCATTTCGTTTCAGCGTAGAAGTAGTACGCGGCGGTATAACTGGCGCGCGCCTCTTCTCCTGAATGTGCTTTGTTGCAGGCATCGGCTGGGGGCGCCGTTCCCCCTCCGGTCTGTAGCCGCTGGATGTATTTCACTTTGCTGAACATCCCGGATCCATCGTGCGATTTCGCTTGGACGAGTAGCCAGGGAATAGACTTCGGATTCGGTGCGTCCGCCCCGGCCACCCTCGCGCCCACCACCCGACTTCCGTCCAGGGATTGCCAGCACGGGCCGGCGAAGTGCGTGCCGAGCAACTGGGCACTACCGTTAAAGAGGAGGGCCTCCGGAGCTCGCAGAACCCATTCGAATCCACCCTTGGCAGCTTGGCAATCGTAAATCTGCACTCCCAATGCCAAAGCCTGGAGAAACAGCTCATGTCCAGGCGGCACTCGCAATGAGTCAGGAATCCATTCCGGCGGCTGCAAGGTCTTGGTGGCCGCCTCGAGCGGCGCCAGAGACACAAACAAGCTCGCGACGACGAGCTGTGACATTCGCTTCATAGTCGATCCCTCTGAGCAATTGCTGCGTTTTGCAACAAACCGACCTACAATAATTGGACAGGGTCGACACGTCAGCCCATTCCAAGGTCTTATTTGGGTCTTCTTCGAGACACGAGCGACCAACTCGTCCAACCTCGAAAGTAAAAGGTCGCGAAGCCGAGGCCATGGGCCGGGGTTGTTGTTCTTGCAGGCGCGCTCCTCGCCGCGGCCCAGGTCGGCTGCGCGAGCTCGACGAGGCCGTCATCGGCACGATCAGTGGCGGCCACCAACGAGGTGAGGACCGTCGCTGCGGGTGGACGTTCCGCACTTATCGCCTCTTTGTGCCGTCTTCGGTGGATCCGAAGCGGCCGGGAGCGCTCATCGTCGTCCTTGACGGCGGCCTCATGACCTTCGATCGTATCGTCGAAGGCACCGGCTTCAGCGAACTGGCGATGCGCGTAGGTTTCATCGTCGTGTATCCGAAGCCGGAGCCCGGGGTATTTTTCAATTCCGGTGATCGCAACCTTGCCACGCTCACAAATCCGCCCCGGGCTCGCATCGATCTCACCGTCGACGACGCCGAGCTCGTCCGTGTTCTGATCGCCCGCATCGGTGCCGAATATGTCCTGGATTCCGCGCGGATCTTTGCGACGGGTATTTCGAACGGCGGCAGCATGGCGCATCGACTTGGCTGCGAGCTCTCAGACCAAATCGCGGCCATCGCTCCTGTCGCTGGCGAATTGATGGTCGAGTGCCACCCCGTTCGACCCGTGTCGGTAATCGAATTCCACGGGTTCGATGATCCCATCTTTCCATTCGCCGGCGGCGTCGGGAAATTCGGCGGAACGTATCCCGCCGTCGAGGCGACGTTTGCGAGATGGCGTCAGTTGGACGGCTGCCCGACTCGCGGTCCCTGCAATGCGGGAAGCGACGTGGTCCTCCACCGAGTGCCAGGACGACATGGTCACGGTTGGCCTCCGGATGGAGCGCAGAAGATCTGGGATTTCTTTGCGGCTCATCCGAGAACGTAGCAAGCAAACTCCGCTATGCTACGCCGCCACTGCGGCGGCAGGCGCGGCCGGCTCCGCGGCGAGCCCCCGGGCGCGGTACCAGGCGACCTCGTCGGCCAGCGTCTCCCGGAGCGGCCTGTGCTTCCAGCCCAGCTCCTGCTCGGCTTTGGCAGAGGTCACCGCCAGCCGCGCCTGCAATCCCCGCACGCCCTGCAGGGTGACCAGCGTCGCTGCGCCGGTAAGCTTCGCCCATGTTTGGGAGATGGCGGCGTAGACGAACGCCACCGGGTATGGAATCCGTGCCCGCGGGCCGGACTGGCCGGTGACCTGCTCGAGCGTCTGGATCACGTCCGCCAGGGTGACGAAGTCGCCGCCCAGGATGTACTTCTCCCCCGCCCGCCCGCGCTCGGCGGCGCGGATCATTCCTATCGCCACGTCGCGCGCGTCGACCGCGCTGGTCCCGCCCGGCGGGACCGCCGGTAGCTTCCCGGCGAGGAAATCGAGTACGAGCCGACCGCTGGCAGTCGGCGCTGCATCGCCCGGCCCGAACATCCAGCCGGGAAGGATTTGCACCACGTCTAGCCCGGTGCGCGCCGCCAGCGCCTGGAGCTGCCCCGCAACCAGCACCTTGCTCTTGAAGTAGAGGTTTCCCTTTGCCACCGGTGCCGGCGGGGTGTCCTCGTCGCCGGGGCTTCCGTCCGGCTTAAGGCCGATGGTCCCGGACGAGCTGGTGTCGATCATCCGCCTCACCCGGTGTGCTCGCGCCGCCTCGGCCAGCGCCAGGGTGCCTCGCACGTTGATTGCCTCCAGCTTCGGCCAGTGGTTGCCGGCGCCGTAGTACTCGCGAAAATAGGCCGCGGTGTGGAACACCACCTCCGCGCCCCCCAGCGCGTCAACGAAGCCCGGCACGTCCTCCATATCGCCCACCACCAGCTCGACCCCGGTGTCCCCGAGCTGGCGCTGCGCCTTCTCCTTCGAGCGAACGAGCGCCCGCACCGAGTGGCCCTCCGCCCGCAAGGCCCGAACCAGGTTGCTGCCCAACAGCCCCGTCGCTCCCGTGACGAACATCTTCATGACGATTGCCTCCGCGCCCATGGGCGCATATCTGAACAACGCTTGGATAAAGGGGGATCTAAGCAGTGTCAAGTTAGAACCAAGCAGCGCTCAGATTGAGCGCGCGGGGCGGGCGGAAAGGTGCTATTTCAACAAGTCACGCCATGGCCCTCCCGAAAAAGCGGCCCATCGAGCGCCGGTACCACCACGGAGATCTGTGGCGGGCGCTGGTGGACGCGGCGCTCGCCCTGATCACCGAAGGGGAGCTAGGGACTCTTTCCCTCCGAGAGGTGGCGCGGCGGGCGGGAGTGACGTCCGCTGCGCCCTACCACCACTTCAAAGACAAGACCGCGCTGCTGGCCGCGGTGGCGGAGGAGGGGTTTGTGGCACTGCGCAAACAGCTCGAAGGCGCGCTGG
>Ga0209701_10000288_pt1 | contig 27910 bp, 16 predicted proteins | sample CZO8metaG_4_FD_188356 | JGI IMG/M metagenome (GOLD analysis project Ga0209701, IMG submission 188356) | Vadose zone soil microbial communities from the Eel River Critical Zone Observatory, Northern California, USA - CZOApr15con2H3.8 metaG... | ecosystem: Environmental > Terrestrial > Soil >... | reverse complement strand
GTCGCTCGCTGGCTGAGTGAGTTGGGCAAACCTTTGGTACATCTATAAGTATCGCGCTCCTAACGGAGCTTAAGAGGCCTGATCTCTCGTGTGGCGTTGCCCGCGTACGATATGGCGCGCGCAATTGTCGCCAGCGTATAATCGCTCCTGATCATGTTTGCTGGTCTGACATCGTCTCGATTGCTACGCTTCTCTCTAATCGCGGTAACGCTGGTCCTGATTGCGTTAACTTCATTTCCAGTTCTTGCCCAGGACGATCCCGCGAAGAAAGAGCGCCCCCGCCGCGTGCTTCCGATCGAAGCCGAACCACAGGACACTATCAAAATCGACACGGACCTGGTACCGCTCGACGTCACCGTCACCGACGCCAAAGGCCGCCTGGTTCGCAACCTGAAAAAGGAAGACTTCAAACTATACGAAGATGGAATTGAGCGCCCGATCGCTTCTTTCAATGTCGAGAAAATCGGAGGCGCGCCACGCCCGGCCGCGATTGTGTTCGCACTCGATCTTTCCGGCAGCATGTCGCCCGAAGAGATTGAACGCGTGGCCGACGCCATGCGCGAATTCTCGCGGCGGCTGTCAGAGCATCCGGCGGTGTTTGCGTTGATGACCTTCGGCATGCGCGTGAAGATAATTCAGTCGTTCACGAGCGATCGCGAGAAACTCGAACGCGCTTACGAGCGTCTGGTGCATGAACCCAACGGCATGTCGACGCATACTTACGACGCCGTCGATGACGCGGTGCGCATGCTGGTCCGCCACGCGCCGCTCGTGCGCCAACATCAATTGATGAAGCGAGCCGTCGTGGTGATCACCGATGGCTTCCCCGTCGGCGACACGGTCTCGCCGGACACCGTGATCGAACGCGCCAACGCGGCCGACACCAGCGTCTACGTCGTCACCATGCCGTCGTACACGCACATGCTCGCGTCCGCTCAAGTGACGCCGCTGCCGACGCCGCTCGATGTCAGCGGATTAGTCGAGAAGACCGGCGGCCGGAGCATCTATGCAAACGAAAAGGATTTAGGACCGCTGTTTCGCGCGATCGCCCAAGAAGTTGCGGCGGCTTATGTCCTGGGATTCTATCCGCCGGAAGAAAAGCGGAACGACGGCAAGTTTCACACGATCAGGATCGAAGGTCCGGGTGGGATGACGCTGCGGCAGAGCCGGCCGGGATACGAAGCCAGAAGGCAGTAGGCAGAAGGCAGTAGGCAGAAAGCAAAAGGCAGCAAGCACAGAACTTCAACGCCCACGAAACTCTTTTCTGCTGCCTACTGCTTTCTGCCTTCTGCTTTTCAGAATTCATCCTCGTCGTCATCATCGTCCAGGTCTTCATCCTGAACGATATCCAGCTCGACGGGATCGAGGCCGACGACCTCGAGTGTGATGCCACACTCGTCGCAATCCACTGTCTCGCCTTTGTCCACATCGATATCAACATGAACGTCGGCATCGCATTCTGGGCATGTTCCGGTCGGCACTGTCCTACCTCCAGTGAATGTTCGATTATCTGCGCAGCCTGAGAGCCGTACGCTTGCCGCGGTAAGGTCTCGGATAAGAACCGCCGTCAATCTAACCTTAGCACGGCAGATTTTGCAATAACTTTTTCATCGCGAGCCAGCAAGGCGCGCCGCGCCTGCCGGCGAGTCATAAAGACGGCGGCAAGTAACACGCCGGCGACGCCTATCGCCGCCGACCCAGGAACCGAATTAATGATTGCCGAGACCGATGCCGTAGCACTCGCGGCTTTCGGGTTCCGCGGCTCGGTGGCCGGCTCGTCAGTCACGGCAAAAGCTTCGCCCCGGCCGCCATTTGTCCGCAGCATCCGCTGTGTTTCCGCAAGCGTAAACGGTCGCGCTCCGCGTCGACCGAAAACGGCAATCTGGTTGCCGCTCTCGTCCACGGCGCGATCGCGATCGAGCGCTTTTGAAACGGCGAGCGCTTCGCCCTTCGTCTTGAAGGTCGCGATCAGTTGCGGCTCAGGTCGCGGGCTAAATCCCGCATAAGTCGCCATCGTTTCCGGCGAAGTGAGTTGCAAAATGCGCAGGCCGTTCTTGCCATCCGCCACATAGGCGAACAAACTCGCATTCGTCATCGCGATCTTCACCTGGCGGGCGTCGTTCAACTTCCCTGCGGCATTGTAGAGCTGATCGAGGCGCGGTCTGTCCGGTTGTTTCACGTCAATAATCGCCACGCCGTCTTTGCCATCGGCGACATACGCGTACGTCCGCGCCACGTAAACATCGCGCGCGTCACGAAGCGGAACACTAGCGCCTTCGACCAGACCCGCGTGCTCAGGATCGTTAAGATCGATCACTTTCAAGCCATCGTCGTCGACCACAAATGCATACCTGAACTGAATCGCGACGGCGCGCGGATGGTTGAGGGCGATCCGGCTGACGATTTTCGGATTCAGCGGATCGTTGAGACTGACGATTGCCAGTTCTCGATCAGTCGTAATGTAACCGTATCTTCCGGCGATCGTAATGTTGTTCGCGCCGCTCAACAAGCCGCCAGGATTGAACGCGCCATTGGGATATTTCGTTTCGTCGAGCTGCCGCTTCAGATAGTTATTCAGCGGATCGCCGTCGAGCAGTGTCGCTGCGTTGACCAGAATCAAGCCTTCGAATTTATCGACGACGTAGAGGTAAGCGTAGAGCGGATGAATCGGCTGCTCTTCATTAAGGAGTTTGTCCACGCTCATCTGTTTTGAGGTTTCCGGATCAACCATCCGTCCGTCCGTCGTCAAACGCCAGCGCGCCGGATCCACTGCCAGGGTCGAGGGCGCGGCGACGGCCGTCGCATATCTTGTCTTCACGTAAAACTTTTGCCCGAATCGCGAGACGGGCGCGGTCGTGATGCGCTCCGAAAAACCCTTCTGATCGATCTGCGCGACATCGTAAACTCGCAAGCCGCCCTCGCCCGCCGCGACGTACGCATATTCGCCGCGCAGCTGGACCTGCAAGACGTGCGGATTGCCTTTGTGCTCAAACGCAGTGCGCAGCTCGCGATTATCGCTCACAAATTTCCGGTAATCGTCGGGGTAGGCGACTTTTTGCAGCGTGCTGCCGATCACGGCCTGCGGTTCAGTGTGTTCCGTGGCGACGACGGCTTCGAGCGCATCGCCCGACGCTACGTAAACGTATCGTCCCATGAAATTGACAAAGTTCGTGCCTTGCAAAAGAAGCTGCGCCATCCACGCGTTGTTGTCGTTCTTCTTTGAAACATGACAATCGGTGCAGCCTTTCGTTTCCGTCGCGCGCACCGTGTGCGGCACGTGCGTATTGAAGGTTTGGCCCGAGAAGCCTTCGGCGGAAACCGTCTGCTGCTGCGAATAAATCCATTCGCGGTTCTGATTCTGTGAACTGACCAGCACCGCGCTTGACGAACGCACCGGCGCGATGCGATTCCCCGTGACAGTTCCGTCGCGACCCAGCATGAACACGTCGTCACGCAGTACCTGATAGTTGTAGGTCGTGAAGTTACGCGTCTCGCCGCCTTCGTTATGACGATTCGGCATCTTGCGATTCGCCTGCATCGACAAGTGACAGCCAAAACAGCTCGTCATCCATGAAGAGTGGCAAGCGAAACACGTCATGTTCGAATCGCGATGCGCCAGGAGCTTATCGTCCGCCGGCACGTCGCCCCAGGTCGAGTTGTCGGTGCGCATCGTTTTCGCATAGCGCGACTTTACGCTGTAGTCTTCCGGGTGCGGCGCGTTGGGATTGATCGTGTCGGTCGTTTGCTTGACGCGCCACCAGCGGCCCGGCACCACCATCGAATTCTGAATGATGTCGCCGGTTCTCAGCGCAATGTCGTTGCCATTCTCGTCTTTCTTTTTCGAATCACTCCTGATGATCTGAAACAGCGCGACCTTGCCGCCGCTCGGATCGCGGAAGCGAATGTTGGCCAGGGGGCGAGCCTTGCCTTGATCGAATTTGCCGTCTTTCACGCCGAACCCCGCGGCGGGTCCGGAGGTCAGCAGCGTCGCGCGTTCGCGAATCGTCCCATGGCAATCGACGCAGTTTATTTCAATAGCCGCGCGCGGTTCGTTGTAGAGCACACCGTTGCCATGCGCGTCCTGCCGGAAATGGCAATCGACGCAGTGCATGCCTTTCTCAAGATGAATGTCGTTGAGATGAACTGACTTTTTGAATCGATCCGGATCGTCCGGCGAGACGATCGCGTTCTTCGCATCAAGCAGGTTCCCTTCCCGATCGCGTTTGAAGACCTGGCGAAACATCCAGCCGTGTCCGTGAAAGTCCGCGAACTGCGTTCGCTTGAGCTGGCTGTTGAATTCCGCTGAGCCGGTTTGCTTCAGAAAGTCAGGCTCAGACCAAAGCCCGCGCAGACTCGCCGCTTCGGGATTGCGGTTGAGCTTCTGCTGCTCTTCTGTCTGCGAAGGATTGTGCTGCTGCGCCGGGTACATCCGCTCGCCGTCCGTCTCGTTGTCCCACCAGATCAGACCCTGGTACGACGCGACCATGTTCTCGCCCGGATGCATGTGACAGACCATGCACTGCGACGTGGGAATGCGTGAAGTCAATTGATGCTTGATCGGGTGACCCGATTCATTTTTCGGAATGCTGACATCAGCGCTTTGCGACCTGCCGAGGTTTCCGGCGGAGTTATAGAAAGCCGAATGACGCACGTCGCGATCGTTCGCGTAGATGACATGACACGCGGTGCATCCCGACGAACGATAATCTCCGGGATGATCGTTCGTGCCGAGATAGTTCAGCGTCGGATCGAGCAGCCGCGTCTTCTGCAGACCGAGATAAACCGGGTCGGTGCGCTGCGCAGTTCCCAGTCCGCGCGCGCTCAAGCCTTTGTCCGGCTTGCCCGGATCTTCGTCTTTGTCCGGCAGGCCGACTTCCAAACGTCGCTTGCCGCCACGCTCGAACACGCGCAGGACATTTCCCGGTTGCGAAATTTCCCAGCGCGGCATTGGATCGAGAAACGACAGGATTCCTTTCAGTTTTTTCTGTTCATTGGTTGGTTGCGGAACTTGAACGAGACTTTGCGGCGCGCCGGTCTCGCTGTAGTTTTCACCAAAGTTCGCGTCCTTGATCGGAAAGCCGCCGTTGTTGTAAAGCGCGGCGCCCCAAAGCATCGCGCCGTGCGTCATCATGCTTTTCGCAACGCCGTTTGACTGGGTACTGTGGCAATCAGAACTGCCGCACGTTTTCCCGGCAATGCGCAAATCTCCGGGATTGATGAAGCGCACAAACTCCAGACTCTCTCGTTCAAGCAGCGGCCCGGATGTTTCGGGGATCCGGACCTTCCCTTCGCGCATCCACTCGCGCGGAGAACGCGGACGCACATGCGCTGCGTCCTTCTCGGTCGCCGCCGGATTGCCGCCGTGACAGGCAGTGCAGGTCAGACCCAAAGCGTCTCTGCCATGATCGAGTTTGTCGAGTGTCGTCGTCGGCCCGAACTTGTGCATCGGCTCGATCTTGTCGTGACACTTCAGGCAGCCTTCGAGCGTTTCGGCGGGCGCAGATGACGCGGGACCCTCGGCGCGAGCGCGAAAAACGTTTTCCACCACCAAGACACAAAGGCACAAAGAGAAAGCAAGAAGGAACCACGGATGAACACGGATACACACAGATCGGAATTGCTTACTTCTTATCCGTGAAAATCTGTGTTTATCCGTGGTCAATGCTTTTCCTCTCCGGGTCTCCGTGCCTCTGTGGCGTCCTCTTCATTCTTTCTTCAGAAAATAAACTTCACTTGCGCGAACAAATTGAACAACGGTTTGCTCGGATTGATCACCGTGTTGTCCGCGGTGCAGAAGTCTCTCAAATTCGGCGGACAGTCCGTCGCCGCCGTGGTGTAGATATCGCGAAAGCCGCGGCCAGGTTTCAGAGTCGCCGCGCCGAAAGTCATCGTCACGTTGTTAATTAAGAACGGGCGATACGCGACGCCCAGACTGTAGTCCCAACCTATCTCGTGACGAATGTGCGGTTGAAACAGAACGTATTCCAGCGACTCGGTGCGATGAAAGCGCAGGTAGTTCGCGTTAAAAACCGCTTTCAGGCGCTGCGTAATTTCCACGTCCACGCCCGCGTTGTAAATAAAGATTCCGGGATTGACGAAGTTCGCCTGCCCTTCGATCTTGCTGCTGCGCAAGCTGGGCAGAATGCTGTTCGGCTGCACCAGGCCGACTCCGGTTTGTGTCAGGCGGATGCCGTTGCGATTCCAGAACGAGAATTGCCCGCCGACAAAATTCGGATCGTCGAAGATCGCATCAAAACCATTTGCCTGCCCATCGGTAGGGTTCTTATCGCCCTGCGCCCAGAAAAACGACCCGCGAAAACGGAAGTAGTCTCTATCAATCGATGCTTCGACCGCGGTCATGTGCGAACTAACGTGAACTGACCGACCCGCGATCGGATTCCGATCGTCGCGACCGAAGGCGTAGTAATAAGAGTTCGTCAGGTTAAGCCGGCCGAGATGCCCGTCACCGTTGACGCCGATATAGCCAACCTTGATGGCGTGCGGCCGCACGTCGCCAATCAATGCGGGACGCACCAGAAATCCGTTGCGATCGAATTTGTGGCTGCGGCGATCGTCGTTGTAAAGCGCGCTCGCCTGGATCGTGTAACCCTTCCTGATGAAGTCCTGCCGGAAAATGTTCGCGATGTAAACATTCTGATGACGCAGATCGAAACGATTTAGCCCGCTGTTCGTGTCCTTCTCGAGCTGCGCGAAGTACGCCGCGTTGTACTGGTAACGGTTGTTATCAAAACTGCCGAAGATGCGCGCCCCCAGATTGTTGTCTGAGAAGATAAAACCGCGAAAGTCGGAAACGAACGGCTGGATGCCTATGCGCGCGGAGATGAAATCAAAGTTGGCGTTGACGTCCGCCAGCTTCACTTCGCCGAACGCCTCTTCCAGCGAAACCTGCGTGTCTGTGCGATTCGTGCCGCGCCGCACATCGATGTTGACGACCCCGTTCTCGCGCGCGTTGAGATAGTTCGGCAGACTGAACGTCGGCGAAATCTTGAGGGCCCAGTCGCGCGGCTTGAAGGTTGAATCGCCGTGGAACATCTCAAACGTAAACTGAAAAGTTTGATTGACAACCAGCGCTTCCGGCCGGCCAAAAAACTCGGCACTGCCCGGACGGGCGCTGCTGACATCCGAAGGCTTCGGCGTGCGGCTCAACTCGACGGCAGTTGAACTGACTGCCGATAGGATCATAAACGTCTTGTTGCCGATAATCGGATAGTCGCCTTTTAGCTTGCTTTGGTGGTAAGGGTCGTACCAATGCCCTTTCGTGAAAGGAATGTCGCGGCCGCGCGCGCCTTTATCGCCGTAGCGATCGTATTCGGGAAAGCCTATGCGCCAGCGATCGCGCACCGCGTGTCGATCCGGCTGGGTCTGTGGTTCCGACTTGACACTTTTCTCGCCGGCGGCACCCGAAGGCTTGCGTTCAGGAATGCGGACGAGCGGCTTCTCTTCTTTTTTTTCGACTTCAAAATCGATTTTGGTTTCTTTGCCCTCGCTGACGATCACGTTCTCGAGCACGTCGTCGCGGATCAAAGCGTGTTCGCCGTAATTTTTCGACTTATCAAATTTCGCAACGTATGGCAGTGCCACCGCGATGCGATAAGCGCCCGCGGAAACTCGCGCTGCATATTTTCCGCCGGCGTCGACGCGCGCGCGTGTGACTTTGCTGGTAACTTGATTCGTCGCGACCACCACGACGCCCGGCGCTGCGCCGCGAACTGTCCCGGTGATCGATCCGTGCTTCTGGGCAAACGCACAGATCGCAGAAGTCAGCATTAAAACCGCTACCATCGCAATTCGCGGAGACATTTTAGTAAGCGACTTGTAGCACACGCGCCGCGCGCTATCAATCAAAATCGCTTGCCGAAAAGTTTAGGAAAAACTTGCTTTGACTGACCAGCGATTAGTGATAGATTTCCACGGAATTCGAAACCGGTTTCGGCATCGCACGAAAGTACGACAGGCCCGTCCGATGACAGCTAAGTTCTTCGACACCCGAACTCGCTTCCTGTTCGCGGCATGTGCCTGCTTGCTTTTGCTTCTCAACGGCCGGAACGTCCCACCGCAAACGCACGCCCAAAGCAACAGGGTAACGCTAATCAGCGAAGAAACTTCGACGCGCGCCGTCGCCGTCGAATCAGTGACGCGAACCCGCGAACCATTTGCAATTACTTCGCCGGTAAGCTGGGGCAGCGACAACCGAACTCGCATCATGCTCTTCGCGATGGGCGTGCCAGCCGGCGAGAATGCGTCGGTCGTCACCGCGGACGCGGAAGACGGCGCGCATCACATCTATCATTTGACGGTCGAATACGTCGGGGTCGTTCCAGAACAGGAGTGGGCAACTTCAGTTATCGTCCGGTTGAGCGATCAGATGGCGGATGTCGGCGACGTGCTGATCGGAATTGGTTACAACGGGGCGCAGAGCAATCGCGTGCGCGTCGGTATCGGTCACGTGGGCGATGGACCGGCTGACGATCCCGGCTCGGTGCCGACTCCCGGCTCGATCGCGCCGCCGCCGCAACCCGCAACCACGGCGGGGACGCTGACGGCCGGCGAAGTGCAGACGATCATCGCGCAAGCGGTTTCGGCTGCCGCACAACTCGGTCATCCCGTAACCGTCGCCGTCACTGATCGAGAAGCAAACGTGCTCGGCGTTTTTAAGATGACCGGCGCGCCGGCGACAACCCAGTTTCGCGGCGGCGGGCCGGGGCCGTCGCAGGTTCCGAACCCGCTGACCGGCTTTGTCCCCGTCGGCTTCGATGGAACCGTGGTGCCCGCAAAGCTCGCGGCGATTTCGAAAGCCGCAACGGCGTCCATCTTCAGCACGCGTGGAAATGCGTTCACTGCGCGCACGGCCAGCTTCATCATTCAGGAGCACTTCCCGCCCGGAGTCGATTTCAAAGCCGGTGGCCCACTCTACGGCGTGCAGTTTTCCTCGCTGCCTTGTTCCGACATCAAGATTCCCGGACTGCCGCTCGGCCTGAGCGGCGATCCGGGCAGCGTTCCGATTTACAAGGATGGAGAAGCGGTTGGCGGAGTCGGCATTGAAGGCGATGGCGTTTACACAGTCGATCGCGACCCGACGGATTTCGATCAGCCGTTTGAAGAAGTGATCGCGGTTTCGGGTGCGCGGGGTTTTGAAGCGCCACCTTTAGTTCGCGGCGACAACATTCTGGTTGACGGAATTCGACTCGCTTATCTGAATGTGACCAGCGCGCCTGCTCCGCCGACGATGGCGTTTGGCAGTTTGCCCGGCGCACTCGATCCGCTGTTTCCGATTCGCAGCGCGCAGCCTTCGCAATTTACTTCCGCGGTCGTCGGCGGTATCGCCGGCGAAGCCGATCCGCGTTTTTTCCCTTTCATCGCCAGTCCGACAGTCACCGCAAATTCGCTGACCGCATCAGACGTAAACACAATCATCTCGCACGGCGCGCAGCAGGCAAACATCACGCGCGCGGCGATTCGGCAGCCGCTCGGCAGCAACGCGCGCGTGACGATTGCTGTGGTTGACGCGAATGGCGTCGTCCTTGGCGTCTTTCGCACGTCGGATGCGCCGGTGTTTGGGTTTGATGTGTCAGTGCAGAAAGCCCGCACCGCCGCGTTTTTCTCGCGCGCGAATGCCGGAGCACTCTTGAGCGGCGCGGGTTTCGGCTCGTACGTCACGCGCGCGGCGAATGATGGCGTGCAACTCAATGGAGCGATCGCCCTGAGCGATCGGGCAGTCGGATTTCTGCATCGCCCGTTCTTCCCGGACGGCATCAACAACACCGCCCCCGGTCCGTTCAGTCCGCCGATCGATCAATGGAGCGTCTTTAACGTCGGCCTGCAAGGTGATCTGATCAAGACAAATCTGCAAACAGTGCTGTCAGGCGGCGCCGCGCCCTGCACTGCGCTGCCGAACTTGCCGAATGGCATTCAGATTTTTGCCGGGAGCATCCCGCTCTACAAGAACGGCGAGCTGGTGGGCGCGATTGGCATCAGCGGCGACGGCATCGACCAGGACGATTTGATCGCCGCCGGCGGCGCCGTCGGCTACACGCCGGCCGTCGGCATTCGTTCTGATCAATTCTTTGTGCGCAGCGTGCGACTGCCGTTTGTGAAGTTTCCGCGCAGCCCGAATCTGTAGCAGTGCTCAAATGATATCTAGAAGAGTATGAGAGTAGTTACTACAAAGGTTTTCTGTGTACTCATTCTCGTGGTTGTCTGGTCTAATCTTCAGACAGTTGCTTCTCAGCCTGCTGCAAGACACAGAGTTCTTCATTATGAGCCCGAGAGAGTCACGTTGGTGGGCACACTTATTTTCAGAACATTCTATGGGCCGCCGAATTATGGAGAAAATCCCAGGACGGATAGTAAGGAAACGCAGAGCATCCTGCTGCTGGATGACGCCTTCGACGTGATTGGAGATAAGCAGGATCCATTTAACGAGACCGAGCGCGGTGTTAACAGAGTAACGCTGGTGTTCAGCAATCCCATACCTCACCCGGTGAGGTATTATCTGAAACGGCGAGTCACTGTCGAGGGAACGCTTTTCCACGGATTCAACGGACACCATCGCACTAAGATCTTAATTACCGTTTCCTCCATAAACAGAGTCAGATGAGAAGCGCATATTTGACGAAGAGGCTTCAAACTTTTGGCCCGTTCATTTTCGGCGTACTTATCGCTGTCATTATTTTTGCCGGCGGCCTATTAAGTCATGCGCAGTCGCCGGCGCCAGCCACCCGCGGCGTCATTCGATTGAAAGTTAAATACAAAAGTGGCGACGCGACGAAGGAACTTCCACGCAAACGCTTCTTCTTAATCAAAGGGAGTCTGGCGGAAAACAGGGCTCTCATCGACGCGATGACGGCTCACGAGCCGATGTCGCGCGGGTGTTATTACAGGCGGCTTAGCGCCAGCGAAACTTTGATCAAGTGGCTCAAGGATAACGATTGCGAATCCGTATACTGTCGCGAGATTGAAGAAAAGTATCTAGCTGGCAACGAAGCCGTGCCGGAATTTCAAGCGGCTTACAATCAGGGGCTGCGTGATTTCAAAACGCCCGAGCTGGCGCGAAAATGGCTCGCGGTTAATCTCTCTCCGGAACTGCGCGCCGGCTTTTACAACCAGAAGCAGGAAGTTATCAACGCGCTGGTCGCGCAGGCTGAGAGCAAAAGCAAGACGAAAGTGATGTCGGTGATGACTGATCGCAAAGGCACGGCCTATCTCACCGACATCGAGCCCGGCACCTACACGATTTCGAATCTGGTCGGCAGTGAAACTGAAAAGACCAGCATCCTCTGGGCCTGCGAAAAGGAAGTGAAGGCAGTAGATCTGGCGGTGGCGATGAAGCGGCCTTTCACTTTGTCGAACGAGAAAGATCCGAAAGTGAAGTGCGAGATCGTTGAGCGGCCATTGCCGGTTTGTAATCAGGCCGCGAAGTAAAACGACAATTGGGTGACGGTGAACAAAAACAATCTAACTGCAAAGAACGCAAAGCAGATCGCAAAGGGCGCGAAGAGTTTCACTTTGCGTTCCTTTGCGAATGCCTTTGCGACCTTTGCGTTTCAAGCTCTTATCTTTGCCTTTGTTATCACCGTGGAACCGGCGCCAGCACAAACTCGCCATCCTCGGCGCGCTACAAAACCTACTTCAACTGCGCAGCCAGCTCCGCGAGGATCAGCCGCTAAGTATTCAGCGTTCCTTCACTCATCCGACAAACACAAGAGCCTCGGGTGCAACTCCTGTCACAAACTCCCGACCGCGTGGACGGCGAAGCGAGATTTTCCCGACGCAGCAGACTTTCCCGATCACGACGCCTGCGTTCGCTGTCATCGACAACAGTTCTTCACGCGACAGGCTTTCGCCGGCACCGGCCCCTCGATTTGCACCGTTTGCCACGTGCGGGCCGCGCCGCGGGAAGATGCGCGGTTCGCTTTTGGCAAACCGAACAATGCTGGTCAAGCGGCGAAGCCGAAAGACGAACGCCAGTTCAGCATCGAGTTCCCGCACGACAAACATCAGAACGTGATCGCATCGCTGCGTTCACGTGATGATTCAGTTCGCTTCATCAGTGTTGCTTTCACGCAAACTCAAGACAAGCTAAAAGTCGATTACAATAACTGTACGATCTGTCATCAGCGAAATGCCAGGGTCACAGTCGTGTCGCTGCTTCCGGTAACGACCGATCCGTTAAGGCTCTTTCCCTTCAAGACGATGCCGCACGCTCACGACGCGTGCTTCAACTGTCATTGGAAGAACCAGAAGCCTGCCAGTGGCGACTGTGCCGGATGCCACAAACCGGCAGCTACTTTCGTGACGGAGCTTTCTCCGAAACGTATTTCGGCAAACTTCGCTCACGAAGGCGGCAAGGGCGAACACGTGATGGAGTGCACGACATGTCACATCAATATCACCCGGGCGACGACGCTGCGCGGGCTCACGCCCGACGTGCCGGTCACGGCCTGCGCGACGTGCCACAAGGACAGTAAGAAAACTACTTATCCGAAGATCACTACGATTGAAGAAGAGTTTGGGCAGTTCAAGAAAACGAGCACCTGCACGTATTGCCACACGCCGGACATCGGCAACAAGAAGCCGCCGGCGAGTCATGAGGCGGCGGTACGGTAAGACAAGGAAAAAGTAAAAACGCAAAAATGAAGATGTTGACGCTCATGCACACAAGAGGTTTTTCGTTTTGTCTTTTCCTTTTTACTTTTACCTTTTTACTTTTGCCTTTGGTGTTCCCACAGGGCAACGAACAGGACTATTCAAAGTTTCTGCACACCAGTCAGCGTCACGCGTCGGTCGCGTGTTCGGCTTGTCATCATCGCAATGACAACTCAGCTCAGCCCATTTTCCCGAGTCACAAAGACTGCACCGGATGTCATCTGACGCAGTTTACGACGCCGAATGTGCCGATGTGTTCGATCTGCCACACGAGTGTGAACGGCAACGACCCGCCCCGAAAGACTTTTCCCGGCAGTTTCAAAGAGAGCTTCAATATGAAGTTCGATCACGCCCAGCACATGACCGGCGCGGCGCGGCCAAAGAGCGGCTGCGCTGCTTGTCACAGCTCGCCGCAGAGACGCGGGGTCGCGTTATCAATTCCAACGGGAGTCGCGGCTCACACTCAGTGTTACACCTGCCACACTCCGAACGCGCAAGCGAATGGGCGCGACCTCGCGTCGTGCAAGACGTGTCACGAACAGAAATCGTACGCGCGAACTCCGACCGGTGCCGCCGCGTTTGGGCTCGCTTTCAGCCACGCGCAACACGGCCCGCGCCAACGGCTCGCTTGCGCGGATTGTCACAACTACACCGCGGGATTGCCGCAACGCCGACAGGTCAGTTCAACGCGCGCCCTGGAGCACTTTCCGAGCGGAAACAACACCTGCGCGAGCTGTCACAATGGCGGGCGATCCTTCGGCGGCGATCTGAACTTCAAAGATTGCCGGCGCTGTCACACGGGTCAGACGTTCCGGATGGGGACGGGGCAGTAGCCCGACCGTGAGGGAGGGCGCCAACTTAATCGGGAAACCGAGAAGGTGCCACGTGCATCGAAGAAGCCAGTTTGACAAGCTTTCGATCACGTTCTTAAGATCAGCAGCAACGCGGAGGCCGCCAAAAGAATGAAGCCGATTACAATCCTGATCGCGATCCTGAGTTTCACCGCCGTTACCATCGTTTCGAGCGCGTCGCTCAGCACGGCTTCACAGCAGATCCCGAAGGAAAGCAAAGAACAACCCGCCAAGGTCAAGCTGGACGCCGACAGCGTCGACGACAAGTGGGGCGAAGTCGCTTTCGATCACACGAACCACACCACCAAGAACTACAGCATCGACGGCAAGGCCCTCATCAACTGCGTCGAATGTCATCATACCGATCAGCCAAAAGAGAATCTGAAAGCGCCGCTGGTAACTTCGGAAAGAACCGTCGCTCTAACCGCGGACGTGCTGAAGGATGCCGCCGCTACCCCCGTCAAGACCTGTCGCGCGTGCCATCTGCAAGCCGGCGACGACAGCAAGCCGCTTCCCGTAATCAAGAAAGATGACAAAGACTTGAAGATGGATAACGAAGTTGCTTATCACACCAACTGCTTTGCCTGCCACGACGCTGCCATCAAAGCGCGGCCTGACTTAGCGACCAGGACTTCCGGCTCAGATCCGAAGGGCTGTGTAAAGTGTCACGTCGCGAAGTGAACTGAGGTTTGCAAAGCGGCGTATAGAGTACCGACTTTAGTCGGGTCTTCGGCTCGGGGAAAAGCCCGACTAAAGTCGGTACTCTGTACACCTGTTGTCGTGCCAATCCAAATTCAATTCATCGCCAGCAAACCCGGATTCCAGTGTCGCTTATCTTTGACGTGCTGCACGTGGCATGACGTGCAGTTGGGTTTGTCAGCAGCGATGACCTGCCGACCGGCGCGCGGATCGGATTGACCGTTGTGACACTTTGCGCAGGTGGTACGCGGCGTAGTCAAATCAATCGGATCGCGCATCGCATGACAACTCGAACAGCTTAGCTCGCCGTCTTTGTTACCCGGAAGACCAGCAATCGCGCGCACTCGATAAAGATGTACGGCATGAAATTGTTTACTGCGCCACTGGTCCTCGCTGTCTGTCGGTAGGCGTTCGAGTTTCAAAGTGGCTTTCCTGACAGCCATTTCCTGCTCGTCGATGCCTGTCCACTTCCAGTGACCATCAACTACCGGATAGCCAAACGTGCCGCCGTGTGGAGTGCTGACTCTCTTTCCATTATAGAAATGTTTGTTGCTGTCGGTGTGACACTCGGCGCATGAAAGCAGCGCGCCACCAATCGCGCTGAACTGCGCGCCGCGATGTTCCGCGTGACACTGCGTGCAACCGATTCCCGCGTTCATGTGCGGAGAAATCACGGTGGCGGTGAAAGCATCGGTCGCGTGACACGACGAGCATTTCGTTTCTATGCCGGTCCTGAGCGCGTGACACGAAGTACAAGCGCCGGCACTAGCGCGCTGAGCGATCGGCGGTGACATAACCATTTTCGTTCGCGTGTGCACATCAGCAATGGGCGCCGGCGCAAACGCCTTTGCATAAAAAAGCGCGCCGGCCGCCGACAGCAACGCGACGACGATTGTCCCCCATACCAGAAGCGAGATGGGCCAGCGTCGCTTCAGATCGCTGGTCGGTGCCCAGACCGACTGGGCCTTGCCTGCAGCTCGGCCCGTCATCGGAAAAAGCGGCGATGGTCTTACAGTCTTGGTCGCCGCCGTGATCCGCTTGTCCCAGAAAACGTCGAGCGCCTTTGAACTCGCGCCGGCGGGCTTTGGTTTTCGCGGCGGAGGTTTCTTGTGCGCGCCTTCTGCTGGCTGTCCTTCCGTTGGCGTGACTGGAAATTCCAGATTCATGGTCGTCGGCAGGTCCCACATGCCGGAATCTGCATCGCGCGCAACGGCTTCGCCGGGCGTCGCACCGATTTGCAACGACACTTTGATTCGAAGCGCGTCGTCTTTGAAATCTATGTTCAGGGAAAACGGGCCGACGCCCAGGACGTCTCCATCGGTCAAAGCCTCGTACTGCTCCAGCGGCTTGCCGTTGAGCATGATCGGGTTTGCAGGCCGCAGATTGCGAATGTAATATTCGCCTTCCGTCGCGGTAATCCCGGCGTGCAAACGCGATACCGAAGGATGATTGAGCAGCAGCTCGCACGTCGGCAGCCGCCCGGCCAGCAACCCTTCGGCGACGATCGTCGCCGGATCAACTTGCAGGTCGTCGCGAATGATGATGAAAGTGCCCTGCATATTTATCAGTCGGCAGTGAGCGGTGAGCAGTAAGCAGTTGAATTACCTGCTTACTGCCTACTGCTTACTGCTCGCTATCGCACATTAAAGAAGACCACCTGCACGATGTGCACGACCAGAAGCGCCAGCATGAGCGAAGTCGAAACGACGTGCGGCGCCAGCCAGACTTTCAGCAAACGATGCAGATAGATAAGCGATTCCACCCGCCGCAGAGTCGCCGTTCGCTCGATAGCTCTCAAAAGCAGGTTGCGCTTTTCTTTGTCATCGAGAGCAGAAAGTTCGGCCTTGAAGTGAAGCCGCGCCCGCGCCAAAAGCGTGGTCAGCTCTTCGCGGCGAGTGTATTGCCGCAGCAGATATGCGACCGAAAAGAAATAGCGCCGCACGCTCCCTTCCAGGAGCCCGCGCATTTGGTCGTCGCCCTTGCCGGCGATTGCCGCCAGCTCATCGCGCAGTTCGGTACGTCGCGCCTGGAGGTCTTCGATCAGCAGCGGGTCGCCCTCGATGCTGGTCATGATGCGCGGCACGATCAGGTAACACGCGAGCCCAAACAATCCCGAAAGAATAACGAGATCGAAAGACACCATCAGCGTCGAAGTCAGCAAACCGCCGCCGTGACTACCGCCGTGCATCAACAAAACGATGCCGGCAATCACGCCGAGATAGATGTGCGCCAGCAACCAGTAACGCAACGCGCCCGCGCGCCGGCGGTAGACGGGTTTGCGAATCGGATAAGTCATCACGCCGGCGATGCCGGCCAAACCGACGAGGCCGGTGACCCATCGCATCGTCAACCAGGTGCCTCTCAAATGATCGCTGAAGCCGAAACGCAAGGCGGCGAACCCGATCATTGCCGTCACCGCGATCGTGAACAGCACGCCGCCGATGTGCCAGAACCTGGCAATGGGATCGCTCTGGTGAATGTTGCGTCCGATGGCGTGCGTCTGGTCACGAAAAACCAGGCCGAGCGTCTTCTCGATCTCACCAAAGTATTCCTGTGGATTCACGCGCACCAGCGCTCCGGTCGGGCAATTTTCTTCGCATGAATAGGCCGGGCGTGACGCGCCGGCAGGATTCAGGGGCGTGGCTTCGCAGAGGTTGCACTTGATCGCCACCATGTCCTCGCCTTCGGCGGCTACGGCCGCAGCTACTGGCGCGCTAAAACTAAACAAACCCTTGATTCGTTCAACGACATTCGGCGCAGCCGTGCGCGGCCCTTCGCGCGGAACCATCGTGATCGCGTTGTAAGGACACTGCGTGGCGCAATCAAAGCAGCCGATGCAAGTCTTCGGATCGATGTCCACGTGGCCTTTCGGATCGCGAAAGATCGCTCCCGTCGGACAGCCAGTCAGGCATTCAGGATCTTTGCAGTGCATGCACACCGAAGGCGACAGCACATGCTGCGTAGCTTTGCTTTCCAGTCGCACCGGGCGTTCGATGTGAATTCCCCGGCGCAGCAGACGCGACTGTCCATGAACCTTGTGGCAAGCGAGCGAGCAGTTGCCGCAGCGAATGCACAAATCCATGTCCATCACCAAAAGGTTGACGCCGTCAACGATGCCGGTGGCAATTTCTTTTTCGGCCGCTGTCAGACTCGCTTTGTCCGCGCGCGCTCGCAGGCTCGTGTCGTCGTCCGCGACTGAGAAATCTGCGAACGCTTTCAGCACCCGGTCGCAGAGTTGCTGATCGGAACGCAGTTGCGCCAGCGGAATCTCCAGCACTTCTGCGCGGGCCATCAGTTCAGCGGAATAGTGCCAGACGCTCTGGCCCGTCAGAGCTTCCAGCCCGAGACAATTGCCGGCGCCAAGAAAATCTTCCGGAATCAGCGTGCTGGTGCCGGCGCCGGCACCCTCGGCGATGTCTGCAAAAATCGGGACCCCGCGTACGCGCCGCACCCATCCGCTTCTGATTAAGAAAAGTTTATCGATCGGCTTTCCTTCTTCGACCAGCAGGTGATGCTTGCCGTAAGCCATGAATTGCGCCAGGTTGCCCAGCGAGACAAGTTCAATGGCGCTCAAAGAATCGCCGGCCTCTTCCTGAATCCTGGTGATCGTGTTGCCCAGTCCATGGATCCGATAGGTTGAGTCAACCTTTTCGGCAAACTTCTTGAGCGAGCGCAAAAGCCTCAGCGCAGGTCGGACCATCTCGAGAACCGTAACCGGGCCGCCGTCCGCGGCGACAATCGTCGCATTCCGGGGAACGCCCGCCAGCACAGACATTTCGCCGAAGCACGTTCCGGGCTTGATGACGCCGACTCTTCTCTGGTCACCCTTCTCGTCTGCGACCAGAACGCGCAGCTCTCCTTCCACTGAAAGATAGAAGGTGTTTCCGCCCCATTCTCCCTCGCGCACGACCGTTTCGCCGGGCGAGTAATTCAGCAGGCGCGCGTATGGCCCGATCTGCTTGCCGCCGGAAACCTTTCCCTCGGCAATCATCTTGAGATTGTTCTTATTTTTTTCGTCGAGCAGCTCAGAAACGATGTCGACCTTCTTGAGCGCTTCCAGGATTGCTTCGGGCCTGAGGTCTTCTTTTGGCATGATCGCTTTACAAGCGGTGAATCTCGCGCAGCTTACCACGCGATCCGCAACTGAGGGAATCCACATGCTCTGGCGGCGTGGCAATCCCAATAACAACAGTGGTTGACCTGAGCGAGACGTGATAGCATCCGCGTACACGGCCATCAATTTTCAACGTAATAATAGGCGGCAATGCTGATTCCGACCTTTCAAATGCGCGCCCCTTCGAAGCGCTGGATAGTCGTCGGCGGCGTCTTCGTCGTTGCGCTAGTGTCGATCGCGTGGAGCTTTGATCGATTCGTGCTGCACGCGCGCGGCTTCGGGGGGGCACCCGCCCTGGCGGGGAAAACGGCGGACGGCAGACGGCAGACGGCAGTCCTAAGAACTGATTCAATTAATACTGACAGCGCGCGGTCACCGGAAGCGTCTTTGATCGACTCTGATAACGATGGCATTCCGGACACAGCCGAGCTACGCTCCTTTCAGGACCGCGAGAGTTTTCGCCGCTGGTTCACGAGCGTAGCTGAGCTGCAGTTTTACCAGTTGAGTGCGCAGTGGAATGTCGAGCAGCGCGATTGTGCCGGCCTGGTCCGGTTTGCGATGCGCGAAGCCCTGCGTCGTCACGACCGTCCCTGGTTTCAAAAAATGGGCCCGGGTTACGAGACGGTTGCGCCGGATGTGGCGGGCTTCGATCTGGATCATAACCCGCTCGGTGAAAAAATCTTCCGCACTGACTTTGGCTCGTTTCATGAAAGCGATCTGCGCAACGGCAGGTTTTCAGAGTTTGCCGATGGCCGCGCGCTAAAGAATTTCAATTCAGCCTTCGTCAGTCGCGACCGTCGTGAAGCCGAAGCAGGGGATTTACTTTTCTACTACCAACCCTGGGTTCAAAAATTTCCTTATCACGTCATGATCTTCCTGGGCGGTCCACACGTCGCGCCAAACGGCGCGCAGGACTGGGTCGTCTATCACACCGGCTCGTCGCCGACGGACCAGGGAACGGTGAAGAAGGTCGAGCTGTCGGTGCTCGATCATCATCCCGATCCGCGCTGGCGGCCGGTTGAGAGTAATCGCAACTTTCTCGGGTTTTATCGACTGAAGATTCTTGAGTAGTTACCGAAACCGCTTGCAGTAGCAAGCGGGTGAGCGCGATGGAGATCAACCACCAAGACACAAAGTTCACGAAGGAGATCAACGTAGTTCTTCTTCGATTCCTCCCTTTCTCGTGTCTTCCGTTTTCGTGTCATCGTGCCCTGGTGGTTAATCGCATGTCCGCTCTTGTGAGGAGGCAAATCGACCGTGTCTGACAACAACCAACGCCTGCGTCGCTATCTTGCAACCGCCGCCATTTATCTGGCGGTCGCCGCGTCCGTCTTTGGCTTCAATGTCATTCGCTCGCGCGCTGCGCGACAAGCTGCGCAACCGGCCCAGCCGGATCAGCCAACCGTTGTCAGCACCGCGCCATACTTCTCGTTGACGACCAACCGTACTTACTCGCCAAACGAAACGGCGCGGCTGTGGGCCAGTTATCAAAATATCGAGTATCTGGATTTCCGCGTCTATCACGTCAAGGACCCCTCAAAGTTTTTCAAGCAGCTCGACGATCCGCACCAGATGGGCGAGAAAGAGAAGGAAGCGGTCTCGCAGGGCTATGGCGTCCGCGTTTCGGTGCTTGAACGCGCGCATTCGCTGAAGATTTCGCTGTTCTCGGCGGTCAAAGATTATGTGCGCACGCACTTGCTGAAAGAGCATCGCGAAACTTTCAACCAGAAGTTTCGCAAGGAGGATGAGCCAACCCGCACGCCTTTGAATGTTGCCGATTACGCGCGCGTGCCTTTGCTGAATCCCGAACAGAAAGTGAAAGACTGGCGCGAGAAGCTGCCGGCGCTGGATCACGATTACGACAGCCGCATGATCTCGCTGGGCAAGCAGGATCCGGGCGTCTATCTGATCGAAGCGGTCAATGGCGGAATGCGCGCATACTCGATTGCGATCGTCACGAATTTGACGATGGTCCAAAAGACTACAAAGGACGGCCAGGTATTGGTTTACGTGGTCGATCGCAAATCCGGCGCGCCGCATGAAGGCGTGAACGTGGAAGTCGCGCGCGCCAAACAAACTCTGGCCAACGGCACCACTGACAAGACCGGCGTCTTCAAAGCTGAGATCAAACCTCCGCAATCATCCGATCAGGCGCCGGAAGACGTCGATCCCGAAGCCGCGCCGAAGAACGCCTATCTGATCATGGCGCATGAGCGCGACAACTTTGTCATCTCCGACGTCGAGTCATTTTATTTCAGCGGTGAGGGCGGCGAAGACGACGCTCTGTCCGGCAATGATTTGACCAGTTACATCTACACCGATCGTCCCATCTACCGGCCGGCGCAAAAGGTTTTCTTTAAAGGCATTCTGCGGCACTGGGGGCGCAACGGCTACGAACTCGTCGATAGCAAAACGGTCAACGTTACGATCGAAGATCCAAACAACGGCAAAGTCTTTGAAAAGGAGCTGGCGCTTTCCACGCGCGGCAGTTTCAGCGGCGACCTCGACATCGCCGACGAAGCGCCGCTGGGGAGCTATAACATCACGGCCGCGATCGGCGAAGCGAAGGCGAGCGGCTATTTTGAAGTTCAGGAATACAAGAAGCCGGAGTTCAAAGTCAGCGTGAAGGGCCCGAAGGATTTCGCCGCCGTCGGCGAAAAAGTGAAGTTCACCATCAGCGCGAATTACTTTTTCGGTGCCCCAGTGACGAACGCAGACGTGCATTACTACGTCTATCGCTCACGCTATTACCACTGGTGGTGGGGCGGCGATTCGACCGACGAATTCGACGATGCCGCGGGGCCGGAAAACGAGGGCGGGGATGCAGAAGACTCCGGCTACTCCGGCAACGACATGGTCACCGAAGGCGACGCCAGCCTGAATGCGCGCGGAGAGGCAACCGTTGATTTCGAAGTACCGAAGACCGAAGAGAAAGATGAATGGGATTATTCGTACCGGCTGGAAGCGCAGGTTACGGACGCCTCGCGCCGCGAGATGCAGGGCGCGGCCAGCTTCATCGGCACGCGCGGCAAGACCGTCGCCGATGCTTATCCGGAACGCTATCTCTATTACCAGGGCGACGCGGCGAAAGTGCGCGTGAAGACTGCCGACTACTCCGGTCATCCGGTTTCTCAGAAAGTCACTTTGAAGTTCATCGAACAGAAGTGGGAAAAGATCGAGAAGGACGAAGAGTACAACGGCTACAAGTACAAGACCTACGACTACAAGCTGCACGAACGCGAGCTGGCGTCGGCGGATGTGAACACCGACAGCCAGGGCAACGCGACCTACGACTTCACGGTTCCCTCGCCCGGCAGCATCTATGTCAAAGCCATCATCGACGAGTCTGGCAAGGAGATCGTGAATCGCGGCGGGTCGTTCTGGGCGCCGGACAAGAAAGGCGAATGGTCTGATTTCGAATATCGCGACATGGACGAGAAGATGATCAAACTCGTCCCTGACAAAAAGTCTTACAAGCCCGGCGAAACCGCGCACGTGCTCGCAATGTTGCCTGCCGATAAAACACACCTGCTGGTGACGACGGAACTTGCGAACGTTATGACCGTGCGGCAAATCGATGCGCCGGGACGCAGCATCGTGATCGATGTGCCGATTGATCGGCGCTACGAACCCAACGTTTATCTCGACGTGTCGTTCGTCAAAGACAGCGACATGTACAACCAGAGCCAACTCATTGCCGTGCCCGCGCGCGACAAGATGCTGAAGCTCGACATCGTTCCCAACAAGAAGGAATTCAAGCCTCGCGACGTCGCTTCGTACACAATCCTCGCGCGTAACGAGGACGGTTCGCCCGCGGCCAACGCCGAAGTCAGCCTCGGCATTATTGACGAAGCGATCTACAGCATTCAGCCGGAAACTGCCGGCAACATCAAACGCGAGTTTTATGGGAAGCGCTTTGATGAAGTGCAGACCAGTCTCGCGATTCATTACACTTTCACCGGCTACGCCGGCGAGAAACCCGCCAGCCTGGCGCAAAACAAATCCGCTTATCAGCTGGCGGATTTCAAGAACGAAAGCAGCTACGCTGAGCCGACAATTCGCCGCGAGTTCAAGGACACGGCATTCTGGCAACCCGACGTCGTCACCGGCGGCGACGGCAAAGCTACCGTCAGCTTCAAACTGCCCGATAACCTGACGACGTGGCGGGCAACGGCGCGCGCGGTCACAGCCGATACTCGTGTCGGATCGTCGGTGCAGAAAACGATCGCGCGTAAGGACGTGATCATGCGGCTCGAGATGCCGCGCTTTCTTACCGAAGGCGACACGGTGACGATCTCCGGCGTCGTGCACAATTTCTTGAAGAGCGACAAATCGACGAAGATTTCGCTCGACTTAAACGGCGCCCAGTTACTCGACTCGGCCAGCGAAACTGTAACGATCAAGCAGAACGGCGAGCATCGCGTCGATTGGCGTGTGCAAGCCAACCAGGTAGGCAAGTTAACCCTGCTAGCCAAAGCGTTAACCGACACAGAGTCTGACGCGGTCGAGATGTCGATGGAAATCGTGCCGCATGGTTTGAAGCAGACCGTGGGGAACGCGACGACGTTAACGCAGAACGACGCGGATCAAAGCTTCTCGCTCGATCTGTCAAAGAACCCCGACGCTCAGGCGCGCAGCCTGCGCATCGAGGCGTCGCCTTCGATCGCCGCCACGCTATTCGGCGCGCTCGATTACTTAACCAGCTTCCCGTACGGCTGCACCGAACAAACGATGTCCAGCTTCCTGCCGAACATCGTGGTCGCGCAGGCTCTGAAGGACGTGCCGACCGCGAAGATTCGCGCCTCAAACGATCTCGACAAGAAAGTTCAGCGCGGAATGGATCGGCTTTATGCCTATCAACACGGCGATGGCGGCTGGGGTTGGTGGAAAGACGACAAGAGCGATCCGTTCATGACGGCTTACGTCGTCGATGGACTGACGATGGCCAGCGGCGCCGGATATCAGATTGATGGTTCGCGCCGCGATTCCGGCCGCGAGAAACTTTCGGCCTTCCTCGCTGCCGGCAAGCGCGACGACGGCAATCCGATCGACGACGAGACGCGCGCTTACATGATCTATGCCTACACCGAAAGCGGCGAAAGCGATGGCCATTACCTCGAAGAACTGTTCGGGAAACGCGACAAGCTCGGACCATACGGACGCGCGCTGCTCGCGCTTTCTTTGCAGCAACGCAAAGACGGGCGGGCGAAGGAAGTTGCCAACACGATCGAGGGCGCGGCGCAGAAAGATGAGTTCGAAGCGCACTGGCAGACGGCCCGCGTCAACGACTATGGCCGTGAGGTCTACCTCGACAACGAAGCGACGGCGCTTTCATTGAAGGCCCTTTCGCAAATCAAACCGAACAGCGACTTGCTGCCGAAGGTCGCGCGTTGGCTCGTGAAGAATCGCGCCAACGGTTACTACTGGCTCTCGACGAAGGAGACGGCGTTTGCGATCTACGGCTTGACTGATTACTTAAAGGTCAGCCACGAACTCACGCCGGATTACACGTTCGAAGTTTATCTAAACGGTGCGCAGATCGCTTCACAACACGTCGGCGCCGGCGATGCGACAAGCGCGCAGGCGCTCGTCATCACCAAGAAGGCCGGCGAAGTCGGCAGCAGCAATCAGATTCGCATCGTCAAGCACGGCAAGGGCGCACTGTACGTTTCGACCGCGGTCGAATACTTCACCGCTGAAGACAACGTGGCCGCGCAATCGTCGCCGGCTTTGAAAATCACGCGCGAGTACCTGCGCCTGCGCGTGAGCGAAAACGAAGGCGGCAAATCAAGCTGGAAGATCGAACCGTTGACGGGCGAGCTGCGCTCCGGCGATTTGATCGTCGTGCGGCTGCACCTCGAAGGCAATCGCGCGCAGTACCTGATGATCGAAGATCCGATTCCGGCAGGCGCCGAACAGGTGGCTCAGGTAAGCGGCATCTACCTGAACTACTCAACCGGGCAGTGGACCGATTGGTACAGCAACCGCGAATTCCGCGACAACCGGACGGTGATTTTCAAGAATTACTTTGACGGCAAAGCGACCTTCCAGTACGCGATGCGCGTCGAGGTGCCGGGCGAATTTCGGGTCGCGCCCGCGCGCGCCGAGCTGATGTACCAGCCGACCGTGCAGGCAAATACGAGCAACGATCGGTTGCGGATCCTGGACAAGAAGTAGTTACAGAACCGCTCGCGGTAGCGAGTGGTTACGGGGCAGTAGCCCGACCGTCAGGGAGGGCGCAAGTTCTAAGCCGCGGAGCGGCGCGATGTTTATAGCCGCAGACTAATTAGAGGACCGAAGCTCCGGAGGAGCGAAATCTCGTTCTGTCGCCCATAAATGGGCTTGAAAAATCAATTTTCCGACCTAGGCTATAAACATTCCGTGCCTACGGCACTAAAAGAGGAACCATGATCGCCACAACGTTCAAGACTTGGATCGATGCGACAAAAGCGCTCCTGACGAATCCCCGCGCGCTGGCCATTTTCGCCGCCCTCTACGCCCTGCTGCTCGCCACGCTGTATTGGTTCATCGCGACGCGTGAAGCGACCGTTTGGCAGGTCATCATCACTCTGGTCGGCCTCGTGGTGATCCCCGCCGAGTTCTTCATTCTGCAAGCTGCGATTCTGGATCAGGCTCGCGATCAAGGGTTTCGCTGGCGCACGATTCTAATTGATGCTCTCAAGATTCTTGTCGGGACGATTCCGATTCTCATCGTCGCTTATGTGGTCTGGTATCTGCTGAACAAATGGCAAGTACACTATCCCGCGCCGAAGCCGGCCATCGTATTTCCGCCCGCGCCGCCGAAAGCCCAACCGCTCCATTGGCCGACGCTTTTGTTTGCCACGCTGCGATCTCTGCTGTTTGGGATCGCGCTACCGCTGGCTACGATTCATAAGTGGATTGAAGTTACCCGTAACGATGTAAAGACGCTGTTCGCCGGCGGCGCGAGAGGAATTCTCAAGAGAATCGGACGCGGCTGCGCTCATGCGTTTTCGTCGAATTCAGTCCTGACCTACGCTCTCGGATTGATTGTCTTTGGCGTGATTCCTTACGCCCTGCTGTTCGTTCGATTGACGATCAAGGGCAACAAGACTGAGTTCGTAGTCTTCATTCTTCAGCTCGTGCTCGCCTTCGCATTTATGCTGTGCGGTTGGATTGTGACTGTCGGCGCGCTGGCCAGGCTGCCGCGCGAAATCGCGGCGGTGGCCCCGAAACCCGAAAGTACGCCTTTGAAATTGTCGGAGGAACCAACCGGTTGAATCGCCTGGGTAATTCTCTGCGCGCCCTCTGCGACCTCTGCGTCTCTGCGGTGAGTCTTCTCGTTGTATCCGTCCGACCGTTCTTCAATTCACGACGCACCCAGGCTTTCGTGCTCTTGTCGGCGAGCATCATCACCTCACTCTCAGGTTCCGCGCCTCGCCGATTGGCTCCACTCGTCGCCTCCGAGAATGAAATTGACGCCGCGCTCCAGCAGGCCGCGACCGCGGCGCTCGGCCAGCGCGAAGGCGCGATCATTGTGATGGATCCGCAAACCGGGCGTGTGCGCGCGGTGGTAAATCCCAAAATCGCTTTTGCGGAAGCGGTCATGCCCGGCTCAACGATGAAGCCTTTCACCGCGTTGGCGGCTTTGCGTTCCGGGTTGATTGACACAAATTCGCGCACGGTATGCCCCGGACGATTCAACGGGCTGAGCTTTTCGGTCGCGTGCGTGCACGACAATAAACTTCCGCCGTTCAATCCGTCCCAGGCGATCGCTTATTCGTGCAACTACTATTTCGGCACGCTCGGTGAGCGTCTGGGCCGCGACAAATTGATTGAAGAGCTGCGCGGGTTCGGCTTTGGACAGCCGACCGGGTTAAGCGACGAACGCGGAAAGCTTTTGCCATGCGAAGCGGGGAACAATTCGAAGGTCCGTCAGGGCGAGAAAGCGCAGGCCGACTGCAACGCACGGGAAGCGATCGGTGAAAGCGATCACTTCACCGTGACGCCGATTCAGTTACTCACCGCCTACGCCGCTTTGGTTAACGGCGGACGCTTGCTCGCGCCGCGCGTTGCCAGCGCGAACGATTTTGATCCCGTCGAGCGCGAGCGGATCGACATTGCTCCGCAACACTGTGCGATTATCACGGAAGGGATGCTGGGCGCCGTTCGTTACGGCACGGCGAAGAACGCTCGTTTGGACTCCTTGCCGCTTTCCATCATCGGCAAGACGGGAACTTCCCTGCCCGCGAAAGGCTTTCGCACGAATGGGTGGTTCGTAGGCTTCGCGAGCCTGGCTCCTGTTTCTCAGACAGAATCAGAACCCACGCCGGCTGAGGTCCAGCTCGCAGTCCTCATCTTTCTTCCGCGCTCACATGGCTCAGAAGCCGCAGCGCTTTCAAAGTTGATCTTTGAAGCGTATGCCAACGAAACGAAAAACGTTCACCGCAGAGACGCAGATGAACGCCGAGGAAGCGCAGAGCAGAGTTCCGCCAATTTGGCCACTCGCGATCCGCAATCCGCAATCAAAGTCCATTTGGTTACTGAGAACGTCACGCAGGAACTCTCTCTGGAAGATTACGTGCTCGGCGTGATGCGCGCCGAAGGCACAACGGAATCTGAACCCGAGGCTTTGAAGGCTTTGGCAATTGCGATTCGCACTTACGCTCTCAAGAATCACGGACGGCATGCGAAGGATGGTTACGACTTCTGCACCACGACACATTGCCAGCGCTTCATCAACGGCAACAGCAGCCCAGCGATGATTGCCGCGGTTCGCGCCACTGAGGGCCAGGTGCTCACCAACGATCGCGGCCAACCCGTCGACGCGTACTTCGGCGCCTCGTGCGGCGGCGAAACCGCGAACATCGCCGCGCTCTGGGGCACGCGGCCATCTCCGTATTTGGCCGGCGTTCGCGACGAGTATTGCGCCAGCGGCCCGCATGCGACGTGGACCGACGTGATCGCGCGCGCGGATTTGCTGCGAGCTTTACAAAGCGACGCGCGCACCAATGTCGGCGCGAGACTGGATCAAGTAATGATTAGCAAGCGCGACGAAACTGGCCGCGCGCAGTTCATCACGCTCGAGGGCGAGCATCGCAAACAAGTCCGCGGCTGGGATTTCAAGATCATCGTCGGGCGCGTGCTGGGATGGAACGTCTTGAAGAGTTCGCGCTTCGAAGTTGCCCTCGCCGGATCTAACTTTGTCTTTCACGGCAGTGGTTTTGGCCACGGCCTCGGCCTTTGTCAGGAAGGCGCGCACGTCATGGCTGCGCGCGGATCGAGCTATCAACGGATTCTGGAGAAGTACTTTCCGGGGGCGAAGGTCCGGCGCGGAAATCAAGTCGCTGCTAACTCGAGTGGCGACAGACGATTTGATCTTACCGCAGAGGACGCAGAGGGTTTCGCAGAGGTTCGCAAAGGTTTTCCTCTGCGCCCTTTGCGAAATCCTTTGCGTCCTCTGCGGTTGAACGCCGTCCTGGCCAATCATCCAAGCGGAGCCTCGGCGGCAAGGACGATAACCATCTCCAGCGAACACTTCCGGGTGACCTTTCCGACGGAAGTCGATCGCCGCGACGCGAATCTGGTTTTGAATACGTTG
>Ga0209701_10000286_pt1 | contig 28065 bp, 22 predicted proteins | sample CZO8metaG_4_FD_188356 | JGI IMG/M metagenome (GOLD analysis project Ga0209701, IMG submission 188356) | Vadose zone soil microbial communities from the Eel River Critical Zone Observatory, Northern California, USA - CZOApr15con2H3.8 metaG... | ecosystem: Environmental > Terrestrial > Soil >... | reverse complement strand
AAGGCCGGCGACTATGAAATCGAGAACCTGTCGGTAGGTCGGTACGATATCGCCGTCTGCGATGATCTTCTGGCGTACGAGCCGGAGCGCCATTCCGGCGTATCGGTTAACCGGGATGCTGACCTCCCTTTCAAGCTAAAGGCCGTGCATCTGAGCGGCATTGAGTTCCCAGCAGGCAATTGGAAGGTGATGTACTTTAAACACATAGACACGGGGTGCGAATCGGGCCCAATTTCTTCCGACGCTACAGGAGTCTTTAGGATTAAGAATATTCCTCCGGAAGCTCTCGGGCTGGTTTACGTTTATTGTTTCGACACGATTAAGGAGGCGGATGATGACTCCGCGCCATTCGAGTCATGTCTTAAGAAGCAAATAACCATAGGGCTCACGACCGACCAACTGATTGCCAGACTCACGACCCAGCCGGACAGAATCATCAACCAAGGTAGGCAGAAGATCTACATCTACAAGTACGCGAAGATCACGGTTGTGAGCGGAAAGGTTTCAGCCTTTGCCATCGGGCTTGAATAGACCCCTGATGACTGGGAATCGGCCGCTCTGCTGACTGAGTTTGGAAGCATCACGCGGGTGGCTCGCAAATTGCCACGAGCGAGGCGATATAGGAGTTGTTAATTAGGAGGCGCGAGATGCGTTGGAAGGTTTTGATTGTTCTCTTGCTCGTCGGCGAATGCGCTGTTGCTCAGGAAAGTGCGCTGCAGGCTGATTTTAGACGCGAGAGCGAGCATCTCAAAGAGAGCTGCGGGAGTTTTAGTTTTAAGGCTGTCGGCAGTTGTGCTCAGGAATTGGTCACCGATCACCCATTGCACATTGCTCTCGGCAGCATCGCGCCGCAAAACGGTTTCGGATTCGGCCCGGCGTTTGTCACCCACTACACTCCCAACGAGAACTGGCGGCTCAGCTGGAATCTTGACGCGGTAGGAGCAAGCAGCGGATCCTGGCGTGCTGGTGGATACATGAAGGTCATCCACACGCCGGTTCAGAAGATCATTGTCGTCACCAACCCCACCACAACACCCGCGAAGAGCAACATCAAGCTTCATCCGTACACCGTCTTCAACATTTACGCCCAAGTAACTTCGCTACAAAAGCTGTTGTTCTTTGGTCTTGGACCAACCACGTCAGAATCGGGCAAGAGCATTTTTGGGATGCGGGAAACCATCATCGGGGGAAGCGCCATCGTGCCGGTCACCAACGTGCCTGTGATTCGCAACTGGAGCGTCTCCTTGTTGGGCGAGGTTAATGGCCGATTTGTGGATCTCCGCGGGAACCACGCACAATCGAGTCCATCGATTGAGCAACTGTACACCGAAGCCACCGCTCCGGGACTGGCCACACAGCCCGGGTTTCTGCAGCTCGGCGAGGGCGTTCGCATCAAGCCCGTACTGCTCAACGATCATCTCGAGTTGAACTACTTGGTTAACTTTCAACAGTTTTTCGCGGCTTCAAATTCGACGTATTCGTTTCGTCGCTGGACGGTTGATCTGGACAACCAGTTTCCCCTGTACAAGAACTCGCAATCAATAAATGCCAAGGACACGAACGGGCCTGATGAGTGTGCACAGGCCGTTGGAGCCGCGAAATGCCCGTCTATCTCGCGCAACCGCGGAGGAACGATTGGATTCCGTTTCTTGCTCTCAGAGTCGATAGCCTCCGCCGGGAGCGTGGTGCCGTTCTACTTTCAACGCACCTTGGGCGGCTCGGATATAAATGGCAACCCTGTGCTCAGCAGCTACCAGGACTATCGTTTCCGCGGCCCGAATTTGCTGCTTCTGCGCGAGAGTTTCGAACACTCGATCTGGGGACCCTTCGGATTTACGTTCATGGCTGACCAGGGCAAAGTGGCGCTGAGACGAGGGGATATTGACTTCCAGAATTTTAAGCACAGTTTTGCGACCGGGTTTACGCTGCGAGCAGGAGGCTTTCCCCAAGTATTTCTGTTATTCGCGTGGGGAGGCAGCGAGGGGCACCACATCATCGGCAGCATGAACACGTCCCTTCTGGGCGGATCCAGCCGTCCTTCCTTGTATTGATCACAGCTATTGTTCTGAAGATGTCGAGGGCCTTGATTCTGAGTGCGGCCAGTCAAATGGTTTCGGGCAGATAGTAGGCAAACCCGGCTCCGCAGAGCGACCGGCAGTCTGGAATCTTGATGTGACCTGTACGGCCATCTTACAGTTGGCAAAAGAGGCAGATGGATAGGCGCTTGGTGCACTCCGTAACGTCTGTAGAAACTGAGCTGCTCGGTTCGTATTTCGCCCCGGCTCGGTAGCTTGTTTTGGTCGATCAGCGGAGAAAATTGGACCTCGAGTTGACGTTTAGGCCTTTGGGTTGCCTGCCCAACGCTTCTGTGCTGCTCGCCGTAGGCATCGCGAGAATTCCGTTCCCGATTCACTCCTGTTTCCCGTTGTTCCTTGCTTAAGGTGTCAGGCCGAGCGTATTCGGGAGCGCGTCCATTCCTCGGGCACTACGGAAAACGCACATCCAGACTGTAAATCTCCTGCGTACTTCTGTCTCGCATCGTGATCAGCGAGTCATCGGATGCCAGCCCGATCCAGAATTCCCACGGATCGAACCCGCGCGGCACTTCCTTCAGGCTGAACAATCGTTCCACTTTACCGTTGGCCACACTCACTCGTACCAGGTCATCGGTTTTGTCGGAATAATCCTCGGCATACAGATACTTTCCATCGTGTGACCAGGTCTCGAAACCGAAGCGTGACACCGCAAGCTGCGACCAGCTTTTCTTTTCCACGTCGTAGAGCATCAGCTTCGTGGAGTCCGCCGAAAGGGCCGCTACATAGCGTCCATCTTGCGAGCAGCGAGGGCTGAAAAGGTTTTCGGAGTCCGGCACATCCGATATCTGCGAACTCTTCAAGTCAACGATGTGAACGTTCGGTCCGGATACGGCTCCGTATTCCAGCCAGGGCATTCCCGCGAACACGATGGAATCTCCTTTGGGCGTCCAGGTGGGATCGCCCTGGTTGCGCTCTCCCGCTGTCACTTCCTGCGGTGTGCCGCCGTCGGCCGGCACTACGAATATCTTCCAAGGTTTTCCCGGACGCGACGCCATAAAAGCGATTTGGGCTCCATCAGGTGACCAACGCGGCATATGAGCCTGCATCGGCGCGTAAGTGAGTTGGGTACGAGAACTTCCGTCCCGTTTGCTCCGCCACAGCGTGAGTTCGGGATGCGCCACGTAGGTGATCCACTCGCCGTTGGGCAGAATATCGGCCTCGCCCGCCGACAGTCCGGGGAGGTAGATGGAGAACTGTTGCGACTTGCTATCCAGGCGGATCAAATCGAACCGCCGCTGCTGGCCGATCACGAACAATTTCTTTCCATCGCTGCTCGGAGTCGGATTACTGAACAGGAGCGGCCCCACCGTCACCTGCGTCGGCTGAGCGCTAGCTTTGCGAAAAAGATGCGTCCCCTCACGAATTGCCCAGATGTTCTGTGTGTGGTCGCGAGTCGATTCAAACAGGAAGTATTCTCCATTTGGCGTCCAAGTTCCGCCAAACTCCTGTGCCGGCTGGTTCCAGCCCTGCAAAAGCGGGTGCAAATCCTTCCCGTCGGCCGAAACCTCCCACAGCGAGGAAGTGCGCTGGTTGGTTGCTCGGATCGTGAAGCGTAAGCGGCGGCCGTCGGGAGAAAATCGGGGCGCAAAAGGAACTCCCTGTGAGGTGATGAGCTCCCGCGAATCAGTTCCGTCCGTATTGCATTCGTACAAACTTGAGTTCCTCGCGTACACGATATGTTGCCCATCCGGCGTCCACGTGGCCGCGTGTGCGAGGATGTTTCCCACGGGCCGGAGCGACCCCGCGGGAAGAGGCATCACCCACACCGGCGATTCTGTCTCCGAACCCTCCGCCACGCCTTTCACCAGTAATTCAGAACGGCCCGGGTAGAAATCATAGATATCGGCGCTGGGCAGCGAGATGGGTACGGGCGCGGTTTCTCCACCCGAGGTCGAAACCTGCCGCAGGACCGAGTGGCCGCTAAGATTCTCAGAAAAGTAGAGGCGAGTTCCGTCCGTGACCAGTGAGCGCTTGGATGCACCGTCGTTGGTAATCTGCAGCGACGAAATCACCAGCGGCGGGGCCTCTGGCGATTTCATAAATAGGATGATTGCCACCAACCCGACGAGTGCACAGATACCCACCGTCAGCCACATCGCGCTACCCACCTTGGGTCGCGGTTTAAGGGTTGTGGCCGCACCAGCGAAGATAGATCGAATCCTCTCCTTTGAGTCCGGCGCCGTCCTTGCACCTGATCCAGCGGCCGGAGCATGCCCTGATTCCATTTCCCGGCGGAGGCGATGCAGATCGGCCCGCATCTCCGCCGCACTCGCATAACGTTGTGCTGGATCCTTCTCCAGAGCTTTTCGCACGACGCTCTCAAGCTCGGAAGGAATTGCCTGATCAAATCGTAGAGGCCACTCGGGTACAGTGTGAATGAGAGAGTCAAAAAACGCTGCCGTGGTCTGTCCCTGGAATGGCAAGACTCCTGTCGCCATCTCGTACAGCACGACGCCAAAAGAAAACAGGTCCGTACGGGAGTCCAGCGGCTGGCCCAATGCCTGCTCCGGCGACATGTAAGGGATAGTTCCAAGAGCGGCGCCCGGACGATTGAGGTCTTCCGGGGACTGCGTAATACCCCCGAAGGTGTTGCCACTGACACTGGCTTTGTCCCCCACGGCGAGTTTTGCCAGGCCGAAGTCCAGAATCTTCGCATGGCCGCGCTTGGTGACAAAAATATTTGCCGGCTTAATATCGCGATGAATGATGCCGTGCGTGTGGGCGGCGTCGAGTGCGTCGGCGATCTCGACGCCCAAGTGCAGCAACTGCGAGGCGGGTATTGGACCCTCCGCGATACACTGCCTGAGAGTCGTACCGTCGAGATACTCCATTGCGATGAAGCGCCGGCGCTGCGCTTCACCAACTTCGTAGATCACGCAGATGTTGGGATGATTCAGGGCGGAAGCGGCACGGGCTTCCCAGCGGAATCGTTCCAACACGACAGGGTTTTGGGACACGATCTCGGGCAAGAATTTAAGAGCCACGAGTCGGCCCAACTCCGTGTCCTCAGCCTTGTAGACAACCCCCATCCCGCCGCCCCCTAATTCCTCGATAACGCGGTAATGCGAGATGGTATGGCCGATCATGACAGGAGTGCGACAGGCTGCTAGGTTGCCATGTTAGGGTGAGCGTAGGGTCAAGTCAATGCGTGAGGGGGGATAGCTATAGAGGGCGGGAAAACCCGGACACCCCAGGGAGCGAGGTCAGAGGGCGCGAGGGTGGTGGGACGCGGAGGCGGGGTGGAACGAGGAGTGGGGATTCTGGTTGTGAGTGTAATCGCCTGATCTACAACAGTCACTTCCGACTGGCCCGTGATCGACCAGCAACTAGCTCGCAAGGCTTGCGGCATGGGAGTAGGTTGGGCAGGAACGGTCGCTGCAATTTCATCAGGCGTCAAGACGATACGGAGGGCTGCACGGCGGGGGAAGTGACTGGTGCAGGTTTGGGTTTGACCATGATTGGTGTATGCCAGACCTGTTTACTGGAAGTTGTCTACAAGAATGATGTCACTATTTAACGAATCCAGTTGCGTGTAAAGGATCGTCTTTTTGTCCGGAGAGATCGCCAATCCCGGCGCTCCCCAGGCAGGGCCGTTCTCCAGATCGAACACTCGCGTAACCCGATGGGTAGCAAGGTCGAAGAAATTGATCCCAGGTTTCGCTGTTCTGTCGAGGTAGTAAATGCCTTTCTCGACCACTGCCCAATAGCCCCAGTAACCTGCTTCCAGAGAGCCTATGACCTCGATTTCTTCGCCGCCGCTAGTCGGAATGCGCCATAACCCCGGGACCGTCAGACCTTTTGCATAATACAGGAATCTCCCATCGGGCGACTCGAACGCTGCAAATCCGCCTTGATGTGTCACTTGCACAGCGGGTCCACCTGTCGAAGGCATCTTCCATACTTGCCCACTGCCAGTGCGATTGGATGCGAAATATATCCAATGGCCGTCTCGCGACCAACTTGGCACGAGTTCGTGCGATGGTTCATTGGTGAGCTTACGAGGTGAGCCGCCCTGAGAATCGATGACAAAAATATCTACATTGCCGCGGGAGGCAGAATCGAATGCAATCTGTTGTCCGTCGGGCGACCAACGTGGAGTTCCGCTCAGAGAGTTAAAGTGGGTTAGCTGAGTGAGGCCATTCCCATCGCTCCGGCACATCCAGACTTCATATGCGCCGCTCCGGGTAGATTCGAAAACAATTTTACTTCCATCAGGCGAGAACTGAGGGCCACTTTCCATCCTCGTGGACGCTATGAACTTCTCGGGAGGACCGGCTGAAAGCAATGAAGTAAGCTTCCTCCTCGAGATGTTGAGATTCGCCGTTTCGCGCAGATATACCAACCGGTTCCCTTGAATCGAAGGTTCGATTCCGTCTTGACCGAACGGCAGTCGTTCTGGCTCACCCCCACGAAGGGGGATCTTCCAAAGCCAACCAGTAGTTATGGGCCAACTGGCATTTGCAAAAACGATGTCGCGGCCGTCAGGGGTCCACGCTACACCCCAGTGGTCTGTGTCATCCGCGATAATACGTTGTTCCTCTCCTCCCGAAACCGGTACCGTGTAGATTCCGGTTCCTTGCCAAACTCGTTTGGTGAAGGCCAAGGTTTGACCATCAGGGGAGAATGCAGGATCGAAATCACTCCTCGAACGCTGCGGCGAAGTGAGTCTGCGAACTTCCAGCGAATCGAGCGATAGTAGAAAAATAGAAGAAGCAGGTTCGTTACGGGATGCACGGTCAGAAAACGCGAGTAACTTCCCATCGGGTGACCAAGAGAGGCGGCCTGCGGACCCAAGGATTTGGTTGTACTCTTGTTCCTCCCAAAGAGTCTTGCGCACTCTGCGCTCAGCGCCACCCAATGCCGGGATGATGTAAATGCCTGGTTCACCCTTCAGAAGGCGACAGAATGCGATATAGCGGCCATCGGGTGACCAAACCGGATTGAAGTCGATTGACGACGCCTGCTTCGTCAGTCGCAGCGATTCCTCAGTCCCGGTGACCTTCACATATATGCTGAAGTGAGGGCCGGCTCCACCGTTCCAAGCGAACGCTAAACGCTGGCCGTCTGGCGAAAGACTTGGTGTATATTTTTTGCCAACGTCGGTAACGGCAGGGGTTACAACCGGCTGAGATGCCTTGGGTCTGCGCGAATGGCTGTAGAACAGAAAAAAAAGCGCAAAAGCACATACCGTCACTCCACCTATAACAGCGTTCCTCGTAGTGGGCATTCGCTGCCACGGCCTGATCCAGGTTGATGATTTACCTACCTCGGGGGCGGCCGCGATTCCGTTTCCGCTTGGACCGGAGGAACCGTTGACCGGAGCAATAAAGCGGTATCCTCGTCGAGCAACTGTCTCAACGAAGATGGGCCTTTCCGCCGATTCGCCCAGCGCGTCGCGGAGCCTCTTGATGGCAGCATTGAGACTATGATCGAAGTCGACAAAGGTGTCGGCCGGCCAGAGTTTGCTGCGCAATTCCTCTCGGGTAACCAAGTCTCCTGGGCGTTCAAGCAGCGCCGCCAATATCTGCAGCGGCTGTTCCTGGAGTTTTATCTTCTGACCCCGCTCGCGGAGTTCACCGGTGTGGAAATTCACCTCGAACGTGCTGAAACGAATGATTCGCGGTGAGGGATCGGCTGACACAGGCACTTCCACGTGGCGGAAGTTTAGCACCTTTTAGGTGCTGTTTTGAGCCCGTGCGCCTGATTCATCTGGGACATCTACCGACTTGCTCTACCTGCTCCCGTGTCGTCCGCTAATCGAGAACTATTACCCATTGTTGGCGTAACATCGCCATTACAGTGCGCCGGGATAAACCGGTAGGAAGCAGGGGTGGAAGAAACCCTACGAGAAAGGACTAGCAATCCACTCGGCCCCGAGTTTTGCGTTTGGCACCGCGAGGTGCGCAGCGAAGCGTTTCGGAAGGATCGTTCAGTGGCGGTTGATCGTTTGGACCTTTAAGTTTATTTCGAGCCCAGTTTTTCCGTAGCCAGCTTCTGAGCGGTTGCGAGGGCCTCGGCCGCCGCAACCTTTACGTCGGGCTCCACGCCGGTTCCTTCCCAATTGGTCTTGGAGATCGGATTTATTGCCCTCGCAAAAGGCACGCCAATCATGAAATGGTCGTCGATCCGGTGACCTGAGACCGGATGTGCACCGCCTCCGGTCGTCTCGCCAACAAGGGTGGCGCGTTTAAGATTCTTGAGGTTGTAGCTGAACTCCTCGGCGCCAGAGAAAGTTTGCTTCGACGTCAACACGTACGCTGGTTTCGTATCTAATCGCTTTCCAGGCACATACGGCAAAGTCCAATATTGTTGGGTAGTGTCGCCCTTCCGCTCCCAGAGATCGTTCAGGTGAGTTGGCTGGGAGAACAGATAAGTTGAGACCAGTGCGATCATTTTCGGATCGCCACCTCCGTTTTCGCGCAGGTCGATAATAATCGCGTCTACATTAGCGAGGAAATTCATTGCCGCAACCGCCGTAGGCCCGCAAATCTCCGGATCGGCGAACATATCGAACTTCAAATAGCCGATGTTGCCGGAGAGGACCTCCACTTTGTCGAAACCGCAGTTCATCCGTTCCATCTGTTGGCGATATCGGGCGACGGCCTCCGGAGGAGGTGGCCCAGACGGCGTTTCCGGCATTTCCGGGATTCGTGCGGGGCTGAAGTCAACGCGCAGGTGTTTGTCGTGGCTCACGTCTTGAAACTGCTCGGTTAGCATTTTTGCGAAGGCGTCGCCGTCGGTCACGGAATCGTATTCGTTCCTTTTCTGTCGTGCTCGTACAGCATCTTCCATCTTTTTAGCCATTTCCGGAAACACGTAAAACTCGTTCAGCTTAGCGATCGTGCCATCGATCACCCGCGTTCGAGTAGCAGCATCAATCTTGAAATCTAAATCCGATACTGATGTGCCCGGAGGAATCGCGCTCAGCGCCAAGCTCGTGACCTCAGCGGGCTCCCCATCTTTCACCTCTAACTTTCCGATAGCCTTAGTGTCACTGCGCCGCTCCTTAACGAGAAATTCTAGTTGAAGGCGTTCGCTCTTCACGACTTTCAGGAGCTCAAAGCCGCCAGTCATGTCCCGGAACCGCATCTCGTTCTCCACCGATTTGCTCGGCTCGTACTTACGGCAGTAAGCATCCATCAGCCCGCGGTCACCGCTATTGAACGATTCCAGCCATGCCTTGAACGTCCTGCCCGCTGGAGTTTCGGGAATCGTCGACTGCGCCCCGGCACGAGTATCAGAAGTCGTTTGCTGGGCCCCTGCGGTGGCCAGCCCCAAAACCAAAGCTAAGCACCATCGATAAAGCATTTTCACCTCAGCCGATTTCCCCTTTGTTTTTCCGGCCGACGCAGTATAACAGCGGGTCACAAGAGTAGGCACAGAGAGAGGTCTCCAACACATCTTGTCGACGGCTTGGCAAAGGTGGAACGGATTGTCGGAAAATCGGGAATTGGGGCCCAACCCCATTGCTGTTATAACATCGCCATAGACTCGCTGACCGGGTTGTGAGCGCTAACGTTCGCTGGAAATGGTCGCAAAGGGTGAAGCTACACCATGGTTTATCCCAACGACGACAAACAAGTAATCAACTTGGAACACGTTCTACCCGAACAGGTAGAAAACAACTGGCCAGAATTTGACGAAGATACTGCACGGATCTATGTGAGAAGGATTGGTAATCTGGCTCTGTTGCTGGCAAAAAACAACTCAGATCTTCGTAGCAGTGATTTTAATACGAAGAGGGCGGCCTATAAAAACGGTCCCTACGAACTCACCCGGATGATCTCTAAGGTTCCTCGTGGGCGAAGGACGAGATTGCAGCGAGGCAAAAGGTATTGGCTGATCTGGCCTTAAGCGCATGGCCTCTTTAAGAACCCTCCGATGCCTATTTGACGATTTGTACCGCATCTTTCAGCCACTAAACCGTCTCTTTCCAGGACCCTAAGATAACGATCTGGTTACGGGGTGGGGCACTTTTTCCCGGCTAATAGACTACCCCGTCAATGCGTGAGGGGGGTAGTGTAATGGCGGCGGCAAAAGTACACCCGCATTTTGCCGCGTGAACGGCGGTGGCGGTGGAGGGCTTCGGAGCGCGAGCGTGGGCGGGGGCATAGGGACTCCTGGTCGTGTAGTGAAATCCCCTGTTCTACGGTTCTACGTCAACAATCCGCTACACTCCTTTCTGGGCGAAGACGAACCATCTTCTGGTCGAACCAATTCAGAGGGCCAAATGAGCATGAATGAAACGGTCCCGTGCATACGGTGTCATGCACAAATGGAAGTCGGCTACGTTCGAGATGCCACGGAGTCTGGATGGGCGCAGCAAATATGGCATCGGGGAAAACCTCAGCGGAGCTGGCGGGGTCTAACAGGTAACCGTGGGAGGCGACAAAGCATACGACACAGCGGATTTCGTGGCCGAGTGCTGAAGACGATCGCGCTGTTGCGGAAAGTCCGGCATCGTAGAATCCTAGTCTGCCTGCGGAATCTGGCAATGCAAACGCAGTGAGCCAAGGTCCAGTTCCGGCCACTAACGGTTGCGGCCAGACCTCTTCTCTGCGTCACAAATCGACAAGACTGGAAGACGATCTAAGTCGTATCATCCCTTTTTCCGCAGCCTGCTAAACTAAGGGGAGCAGCCTCTCGTCTCGACCCCAAACCTGCTGTTACCGCCTTACGCCGCGTCTCGATGTGTTTCGCCGCCTTGCCCGGCTTGTGCCGCCCTAGCAGGTCGGTGAGCGCGTCCCTTTCCTATTTCAGTGTGACGAGCCGGTATCGATTGGATATAGCACCTTGATCACTTCGAGGAGAAGAGCGTATCTGCATTTGTGAGAGACGCGAAGTTTTCGGTTTTCAGTCTTGGGTCTTGGGTATTCGGTTTCGGGTCTCCAGTTCAGGCCGCTACGCCGAGCTCCTTTGCAACTGCGGCCAGTCGTTCATAGGATCGCAGGCGGTCGGCGTGGTCGTAGGTGTCCGTCACTACGATTACTTCAGCGGCTGCTGTTTCGGACACCAGCTTTTCCAAGCCCGCTTTCACCGTCGCGTTCGATCCCACTATGGCCGCGCTCAGTTTGGTCTCCACCGCGACCCGTTCAAAGTCATCCCATAACTCCTCCATCGAATCGACCGGCGGCAACAATTCCACCGGCTGGTTGCGGATCAGTCGCAGGAATCGTTGCTGGGGAGTTGTAAACAAGCGGCGGGCCGCGGCATCGGTCTCCGCCGCAATCACCTGCACCGCCACCATCACGTAGGGCCTGCGCAACACGTCGCTCGGGTGGAAACGCTCGCGGTACAGGCGCGCGGCCACGTACAGATACTCCGGGGCGAAGTGCGCCGCAAAAGCGAACGGCAGGCCCAGCGTCCCGGCCAGTTGTGCGCTGAAGCCGCTCGAACCCAGAAGGGTGATCGGCACATTGCTTCCCTGGCCCGGAATCGCTTTCACCGCTTGCCCGAGCTTTGGTGGGCCGAGGTAGGTCCGCAACTCTTCCAGCAATGCGGGAAATTCATTTCCGGTCTGATGCAAATCCCTCCGCAGCGCCCGCATGGTTTGGAAGTCGCCCCCGGGAGCTCGCCCTAGGCCCAGATCGATTCGTCCGGGATATAGCGCTTCGAGTGTTCCGAACTGCTCTGCCACCACCAGGGGGGCGTGGTTGGGCAACATGACGCCACCGCTGCCTACCCGGATCGTCTTCGTGGCGGCCGCGACATGGCCGATCAACACCGGCGTCGCCGAGCACGCCAGCCCTTCGATCGAATGATGTTCTGCCAGCCAGAAGCGGGTGTAGCCCAAACGCTCTACGTGCTGGGCTAAGTCCACCGATCGAGCAATAGCACTGCCTGCGGGCTCGCCGGTGTGCATCCCGACCAGATCCAGAACGGAAACTGCCAATCCCTTGCTCATGTGGTATTAGATAACTCAAGCGGGGCAAGCGATGCGGAAGAGCGCGGAATCACGGCGGGGCAGACGCTCGCGGCGATCAAAATGACTCTGGCTTTGCTCCCTGCGGAAGCGCGGCGAATGAAATTCGCGTATCTCCTCCAGATGTCCCTTTGGAAATCGGCCTTGCCGTGTGGCGCTTAGCGTGATCCAGAGGAGAAGTATTCTGTCCATCTGTGATGCGGAGCTCGGTGTGCGCAAAGTGTGCGCAAACGGGGCCGCACGAGTCGACTCCGAACCGCACCAATCTCGCGACAGCGTCAAATGCAAGTCGCAGAAAATGCTGGAGCGTCAGGACTTGCAAGAGTGCAACATCACACTCAAAATCCGCGACCTTCGGGTCTTAGAGGTTTAACTCCCCCCTCCCGGCACCACTCCTCGAAGCCGCTCCGGACGCTGGTTTCAAACATATTGGAACCTTATACACAGTCTGGCCGGACCATTCCCCGAAATCGCCTTGTGACGGCGTTGTGACCGGAAGAGGGCGCGCAGCCCCGCGTAGTAGAAGACAAGGCAAAATTGAGTTCACAAGCGGCCCTAATTTGCGGCTTTCTTCGAGCAGAGGCCGACAGAGCGCGCCCCGGCTTCGCGTGAGGGCCTCCTCTGTTCGCCTTGCCGGGTAACTAGGAATTTCCTCTTTAGGGCGGTCCTCCTGGACACCCCCTTTAAGAGACCTTGGTGTTTTGCCCCGTTTGAAGGCGATCATTAAGATTCTCACATGCCCTTCCCTGGAGATAAGACATGCTTCGCCTGCCGATGGCCATTGGCACGTTCCTTTCAGTGTTCACATTCATCACGAAAGGGGCAGAGACCACACCTTCAATTAGCCATACAGAGTCAACGCAGTGGACCGTTGCCGTGAAAAGGCACAACCAATTTGACAATTGGACCTAGATTCGCAAGGCTGGCCCGTTCATGTTGAGCAGGAGGCACATCATGCCTACAGTCGATACTGGAGACTGGCACGAACTCTTTGACGTTGCGTTGTTTGAGCCGAACAAGAGTAAGTTGCGACAGCGAATCGAACACGCGAGGCACGCAATCAGCAACCGACTCGAGGCTTTGATGAAAGACCAAAACGAAACCGGGAGAAGCGTTTCCGAACACATTGCCCTCCGCGACGCATTAACCACGCTTGCTGAGCTGCACAAGATCGCCTATGCCCGGAAGCCGAGCGCGAGTGTTAGCGGCGAACGTGGTAGCGCTGCCGGTTAAGATGGATGTTTTGTGACCCGGCAAAGAACACGTCAGGATTGGCTCTTGCCAGCGTTTTGATGCCCCTGCTGGACAGCCCACCGATTCAGCAGCAGGAGAACACGGCATAGCATTAGGAGCGCGCTGCACATGTTGAGGCAGTGCGCCTTGCCAGTAGGATTGCGTTGGAAATCAGGAAAGAGGCCGCGTGGCGACAAAAACTTTACCGCAGTCCATACCAACCAAGCTCCCACCTGCGAAGCTCTATCTCGATGACGTAACTGAGATTTTGCAGATTCTGACAGATTCGAGCGCGGACTGTCAGGCGAGCTTCGTTACCGGCAAGTCGAAGTGCGACACGCTGGACGATTTGAAGGACCTTGGGGGGCGCACAACCCATTTTGTCATGGACGTCTCGTCGTCCGGGAAGCATCAAACTCTTGAACTGACAACATCTGCGACGCGGATACACATCTATGAAATCGGGGACCAATTGGCGGCATGGTCGAAATATGTGAACGTAGCAGCGATTTTCGAGAAGAGAAAACAACGCCTAAAATCTGCCGTTCGCTCTGTGGGATCGTGGACATTTGCAGGCTTGTGGCTCCTAACCAGTGCGATTTGGATGTTCGTACCACATGCCGCCAAACCTATCTCAATTTATGAATTACTCCGTCTAGCGACGGGCGTTATTCTGGCCGCAGCCGTCGTGTACTACTTCGTTTGTTCGCACAGCGTTGTCTACTTCCGTTATTCCCACCGAGTCGGCGTGGGAAGATGGTTAGAAGATCACAAGCCAGAGATTATTGTGGGTGTCATATGCGCTCTGATGGGAGCAATTATCACCGGAATTGCAGAAAAGGTTTGGAAATGACGCTGCGCGCTGCTTAGGGCGGCGTTGTGGCGACGACTGAGATCTGGACATGTTATCTAAGGCAGTAGTCCGATGGCTTTTGGCTCAGAAGCAAATCACGGAAAAGTGCAGACTAGGGTAACTGGAGGATTCACTGCTTTGGCCACATATGCCAAGAAAGTGGTGTAGATGACTGGCATCGTATTCACCTTCATCGGAGTCGTGACTGCCCTGGCCGTATTGGCTACATTGGCGAAGATAGGCAAAGGTGAGCGCAAAAGGGCAGAGAAATGGGAAAAAGGAGAAATCATCAAGCAGCTTTTGGCACTGTCTGAGCGTGAAAACAGCATTTCGGCAAACGCTTCTCCTCCCGCCAAAAGTCTCCGGCTTGCGCCTACTTCGGCCACACGCAATGACAGGTTGCGAAAGTGCACCTACCAGGGGCACAATTCTAAGCGGAGGTACTCTCCCCCGGATCCCAACCCTCCCATCCCGCTCAGACCGAACCTAAGCGATGCCGAAATCGAAGATCAAATCCGCCAGCGTGCTTATGAGTTGTATCAAGGACGTGGCGGCGTGGGTGGAAACGCACCGGATGACTGGCGGCAAGCCAGGGAGGAAGTGGTGAGCCGCAAAGCCAAGGGAGCCACGATCTCGTCCTAACCAGTTCCTATGCTCTTTTCAGCCGTCCGAGCCTGCAAGGCTGCCCAGTATTAGCCGGCATACCTTGAGGATACGTCACGGAACTCCGGGCAGCCTGGGAGCATCGCGTTATTCTGCTGTCTGGAAAATCCGACGTCCCGTGGCATGATGGGCGGGCATGAAACGTGCCCGGCGCATAGAGACAGTTGTTTTCTTTGCATGCCCAGTGCTGCGTAGGGCGAGCGGGTTCGGGCATCTTCAAGGGTCTGGGTGACGAACCCTTCGGCACCAATTCGTCAATCGCCCACGTGGGGACGAGAACGCATCGTCCGATGCGTAGCGAAGAGATCTTTCGCCGGGCGACATACAACCTCAAACGTCTCGGCTATAATCGAGCGGTCATGCGCGGGAGTGCGTAGTGCCAAGCGGCCCTGGCGAAATCACGCAACTGCTGCAGCAATGGCGCGCCGGAGATTCGAAGGCAGAGTCCACGCTCTTTGAGTTGCTCATGCCGGATCTGCGCCAGATCGCCGGCTATTGCTTCCGTGGGGAACGGCCTGGCCATACTCTCCAACCCACAGCCCTCGTGAACGAGGCCTTTGTACGGCTGGTTCGCGCCAAGAATATCGACTGGCGGGATCGCGGTCATTTCTTCGCTTTAGCTGCTAGGATCATGCGGCGTTATCTGATCGACCACGCCCGCGCGCGGCCGAGCGTCCAATTTCTGCCCATGGATGGATTCCCTGACCGCGTGCTGGGCCGGCGAACACCGCTGGAGTTGGCTGTCACAGTCGATGCCCTACTGAACGAATTGGAGAGGGAATCACCACAGCGGCGGGCGGTGGTGGAGTTGAAATTCTTTCTGGGAATGACTGACGCAGAGGCGGCTGACGCTCTAAATCTCAAGCTGCATACCTTGCAGCGCGAATGGCATCGCGCGCGGCTGTGGCTCTACCAGCGATTGGGTGGTGACAATGGAAACCAGTCCTGAATACGACGAACGAGTCATGAAGCTAGTCACGGAGGCTCGGCAGCAGGCCCCGGCGGAGCGCGAATCCTTTCTACGCCAGGCGTGTGAAACCGACCCCGCCCTTTACCGAGAAATCGCCGAAACTCTGAAGTGGGAAGATCGCATGGGTAGCTTCCTGCAGCAGCCTCTGATCGCTCTCACCTTGGTGGGCCGGCCATTTCAGCCCGGAGAAGTCATAGAGGGCCGTTTCGAGATCGTGCGCGCTATCGGCGAAGGTGGCATGGGCGTTGTTTACGAAGCGATCGACCGGAAGCGCAACACCCGCATCGCCATCAAGTCGGCCAAGCCCGGCTTCCAGCGGCTACTGTCGCCCGAACTGGAAGGCGCGCTAAAGGTACGCCACCCGAACATCTGTCTGGTCAACCAGATTCACACCACCCAGACCGATAGCGGGGAAGTCGACTTCCTTACTATGGAGTTCCTCCAAGGAGAGACTCTTTCTGCCCATCTCGCGAAGAGCAATAGGCTCGACCCCGCTGAAGCTCTGGAGATCGCACGTCAGTTGTGTGCGGGATTGTCTGAAGCACACCGCAGCGGGATAGTCCATGGCGATTTGAAAAGCGGCAATATCATTCTCAGCCAGAACGAGGACGGAAGTCTGCGTCCTGTGATTACCGACTTCGGGCTGGCCAGCCGGGCGAATCAACCATCCGGCGCATCCGGTGGCACGCCCGGCTACATGGCGCCCGAACTGTGCCGGGGAGAAAGACCGTCCAAGGCTTCTGATATATATGCTCTGGGCGTCATTCTCTACGAAATCGTCACCGGCCGCTTACCGAGCAAATCATTCGGAAGCCACTTGACTCTGCCATCGGCGCCGAGCGACCTGGTCAAAGGTCTTGATCCACGTTGGGATGCGGCGATTCTGGACAGTCTCAGCGACTCCCCGGCAACCCGCCCGACAGACGCCGCTCACATCATCGCCCGGCTGGAAAAACGGCACCTCAGCAAAGCGCCGCTTATCGCACTGGCGCTCGTCGCTATCGCCGCGTCGATACCGCCGATTCGAGAGCGTGTGATTGACCTGTTCATGCCCGCCCACATGCGATTGGCGATTCTTCCTTTCCAAGGCCCCACCGAGGCGACCGTGATTGGGGAGGGCGCATTGCAGGATCTGGCTGATCGCCTCCGGCATCTGCCGAGCGCCCGCCGAACGCTGGTCGTGATCTCTCCCGAGGCAGAGCTGAAGAACAGTGTTCAGACTGCCGAACAGGCAGGCCGGGTCTTGCATGCTACTCACGCCATGCAGACCTCGTTGCGTCGGGAAGGGCCTGACTACATTGCGGAAGGCTCCGTCATCGATCTGGCCACGCAGGTTCACCTCCGCGATTTCTCCGCTCGCTATTCACAGGCAACTATCGGAGCTTTTCCTTCGGCGCTCGCTGGCGAGGTTTCTCTGGCCTTGCACATGCGCACCGCAGCGGCTCCGGAAGTACTTTCGGCCGCAGCAGCCGCACCGTATGACAAAGGCTTGTACCTGTTGCATACTGACGAACAAACCTTCGAGAACGCGATCGCCCTTTTCCAGCAAGCGGGCCGCCTCGATTCACGCTCCCCTCTGCCACCGGCTGCCTTGGCAGAAGCGCAAATCATCAAATATGGAATTACCAGGGACAGCAATTGCCTTTATGAGGCCCAACGAGCCTTACGGGAAGCAGAAAGTCTCAATCCAGACTCGGCGAGAGTACGCCTGATAGGAGGCTTGCTAAACAAGAAGGCCGGCCAATACCAGAAAGCCCTGGAAGACTACCGACGGGTTCAAGAGCTTGAACCGCACAACGTAGAGGCTCTTCTCGAGATCGCCAGTGTCTATTTCGCGGTGAGTATGCCGGACAAGGCAATCGAAACGTACCGACAGGCAATAGCGCTGGACCCCGGGTACTACAAGTCCCACGAACAACTAGGTGCCTTGTACTACTTCCGGAGTGAATATCCCAAAGCTGTTGAAGAGTTTCAGCAGGCCATCAGCCGGGCCCCGGGGAGGTTCGTTGCTCATAGCAATCTTGGCGCCGCCCTTATGGACCTTGGGAAATACGATGAGGCAGAGAAAGCGCTCACGGTATCTCTGCAGCTGCGAGAGACAGCACCTGCGCTCAATAATCTGGGGGCCGTACGCGCCTATCAGCGACGCGATGCTGAGGCGGTTGGATATTACGCGCGGGCTGTGGCGTTAGATCCAAACGATTATGTGAATATCGATAATTTGGGCGATTCCTATCGTCGTCTCAGACGCCTGACGGCCGCCCGGGCGGCTTATCGCAAAACGATGGACCTGGCGTTAATGGATTTGGCCGAGAACCCTTCGCCGGGGTATCCTCGTGCGTTTCTCGCCTACTGTGCCGCTCGCCTGGGCGACCGCGCAAGGGCGCAGGCTGAGGTCAGCCAAGCTCTGAAGTCGTCGCCAGGCATCAAAGGGGTCATTCGCAACGCAGTCTTAACATACGAGGTGCTAGGTCAGAGGGACAAGGCAATTGCAGTGCTCGGCCACGCGACTCCAGAGGTCTTGCAGGAACTCCAGCGCCATCCCGACTTGGCGGACTTTAGCCACGATCCACGCTTTCAAGATTTAGTTGTGAAAATAGGAGAAGGAGGAAAATAGTATGCTTCCCACGATAGTCAAATACCAGGTTGCAATAAAGCCGGTGGGAGAGTACGCGGTCGCCGTCCCGAAGGCGCTTCCCGATGTGGCCATTGGGGATACGCTTCAGTTCAGCTCCAGTGAAGAAGCCTTCAGGGTAGTGTTCGAAAACTGGCCATTCAAGGACTCGGAAACAGAGGTCACAACCGGCGACCTGCTGACTTTCGGGAGAGAAGGCCCATTTAAGTTCTTTTGCTACGTCACTCCCAAAGGCGGGAGTAAAGAGCTTGCTTATGCAGCCGGCTCGGGCGGCAACGGGAATGTAAAACCGCCAGGAAAGTAGAATCCAAGGGCTTGGCGGCGGGTGAAGAACCTTGGCCCCTTAAGTATCCTGCCGCCGCGGCAAGCATACATTCACAATCCGCGGCGGGCCACTCGGGAAAGCATCGCGGCGGCTACCTTAAGTTGTGTAGCCGCCCACTCTTTCAAGTCCAGTGTCGGAGTGCACCGCCTATCGACTACATCGACTCAAGCGCTCTACCAGTTGGTGATCGAACCATCCGGCCGGAAGTAGGTTTGGGCGCGAGCTGTGACCGGTTCTGTGATTTCGGCGATCTGCGTGAGTTGCTTGAAGTCAAGCTCAACACCTAGGCCCGGCCGTTCATTGGGGTATAGCTTTCCGTTCTTGAAGTCCAGGCATACGGGCACGTGGGGCAAGGTGCGTCCCTGGTAGTTGTATTCCATGAGAACCGGCGCCGAGAAAGTGCCCAGGCTGTTGACCAGGGCCGCGGTCGCGATGGGTCCGGTGAAATGGGGAGCGATGCCCACAAAATGGGTTTCGCAAATAGCGGCAATCTTCATAATTTCAGTGATACCGCCGACGTTCGGCAGGGTGGCACGGACAAAATCGATATCGTGATCCTCCACCAGAGTGTTGAAGTCCCACCGGTTGCCCCACTCCTCGCCGGCCGCCAGAGGGACGTTGACCTTGCGGCGCAAGATCGGAAGGTCTTGCAGGAAGGCTTCAGTCCGAACCGGGTCTTCGACGAAGAACGGGGCCAGGTCCTCGATCTGGTTACAGCCCCGGATGGCATCGGCCAAGTCAAAGCGCTGGTGGAAATCGATAACCCAATCGCCGTCTTTGCCGACGCCTTCCCGCGCCTCGGTACATTGGTCGCGAAGATGGGTAATTCGCTCTCTGGTGTTGTAAGTAGTATTGGCGGGAAGGTCCATCGCGCCGAATCGGAAGGCGCGATAGCCAGCCTCGATGGTGGCGTGGGCGCGTTCCTTAATGCTCATGCCCGCGGTGATGCCCGGAATAATGCCGGCCGTGTTGTAACACTCACAATAGTTGCGGACCATGCCGCCTAGTAACTGGTGTACGGGCAGACCCTGGACTTTTCCTTTTATGTCCCATAAAGCTAAATCAAGCGCGCCGATGGCATCGGTCTTCTCCCGGCCTGCGGGATAGAAGAAGGCCCGGTTCATGTCCTGCCAGAGTTGTTCGATATGCTGCGGATCGCGGCCGATCAACCGGCCCGCGGACTGGGACAGCGTGTCCTTCGCTCCTCCTTCGCCGATGCCTGTGATTCCGGCGTCGGTCTCAATGGTGACCACCACATCGCTCTGGTTGAACAGCGGGTTTGGATTTGGTGGCAGGTAGGCTCGCACTCGCGTGATCTTCATTTTCGGAAGGCTGGCGAAAGTGGGCAGAGCGCCAGCAACGCTCATGATTGCGGTCGCTGCCAAAGAACTGAGAAAGGTCCGTCTTTTCATAGTTCGAGTCCCGTTTCACACTTTTGACATTGATCCAAACCAGGCAACCTTAGCCGATCATTGTTTATTGATTAATGATTATTGACGCGAATCTTACGCAGGCGAAGAGGGACAAGTCAAAGAAAGCGTAAGGTGCGCGTATTAGAACACACCGAAGCCGACGCTACCCAAGACTCTAACGCGCAGTGGCCTTAACATTCCGTCTGCCAATGAACGTAGAGCACCGAAGGTGTCCGTCAAAAGGTTCTCCATCAAATCCGCCGGTACTTAGTACCTTGGGGCTTCAACTCCGCCTCCCGGTACCGGTTGGCCGGAACAGACGCGAAGCGGGGAATTTCTGTTTGTGGACAATTCCCGCGCCCTCGCGAACGGTTACCAACTGGTCTGCTGCGACGTTGGGAATGGTCTCCGTGGTGCCGTTGGTCCAGCGCACCGTCAGGTCCGCGGTAGTTTCGGTGCCGAGTCCGAAGTGTAGGCGCCGGTCGTTGGCGGAGTAGAAGCTTGATTGAGCGCTCACTTCCTGCGCCTGACGCCGGGTTCCGTAGCTGGCTACCACACGTGCGCCGATGGCGCTGCGATTGCTGTTGACACCGACCAGAAGGACCTTCAGCCAATGGCCGCCGCTCGACACGTCATTGCGCAGCAGGGACGGCGGCTCGTTCATGTTGATCACCAGAATGTCCATGTCGCCGTCATTGTCGAAGTCCCCGAAGGCACAGCCTCGGCTGGAGTGCGCCTCGGAGACACCGCTTCCGGCTTCCTCCAGTAATTCCTCGAACCTGCCGTCACCCAGGTTGCGGAACACCAGGCGGGGAGTCCGGAACGGATAGGCCGGGAGTCGCCGCTCCACCTCGGGATAGACGCTACCGGTGACGACGAACAGGTCGGGAAAACCATCGTTGTCCAGGTCGACCATCCCCGTTCCCCAACCCACATATCGGGTTTCTACTCCCAGACCCGAGCGGATGGTGACATCGTCAAAGTTTCCCTTTCCATCATTGCGGTAAAGGACATTGGTGTCGTCGGCGAAGTTGGTCTTGAACATGTCTAGGTTTCCGTCGAGATCGTAGTCGCCAACTCCAACCCCCATGCCGGCTTGTTCCAATCCGTCCTCGCTCAGCGCCACTCCGCGCTCCAGACCCTCCTCGCGAAACGTGCCGTTGTGCTGGTTGCGGAACAGCCAGCTGGGGGTGGAATCGCAGGCCACGTAAATATCGGGCCAGCCATCGTTATCGTAGTCGGCAGCGACCGCCGTCATGGGATACGACCCCGAGGCCAGCGCGACCCCGGATGCCCGGCTCACGTCGGTGAAGGTTCCGTCGCCATGGTTGTGGAACAACTGGACAAACCCGGTGGGCAGACCGCGAGGGCCGCAATTCACCGGAACCCCTTTCCAGTTGCAGTCAGCGTTCTCGCCCGGCTTGGGCAGCTTTTCAAGCGTGGTGTTAAGGTAGTTGGCCACGAACAGGTCCAGCCGCCCGTCGCGGTCGTAGTCCACCCAAGTGCACCCGGAACCGTAGCGAACGGCGGCCTGGTCGAGTCCGGCCTTGGCGGTCACATCGGAGAAAGTTCCGTCGCCGTTATTGTGATAGAGCGCGTTGTGACCATAGTAGGTGATGAAGATGTCGTCGAAGCCGTCGTTGTCATAGTCACCCACCGTCACAGCCGACGCCCAACCGGTGCGGAGCAGCCCCGCCCGGGTGGTAACGTCGGTGAAGGTGCCGTCGCGGTTGTTTTTGTACAGGCGATTGGACGCGCCGGGCGGCGCTCCTTCCAGGCGCGTGCCGCTGAGAACGAACAGATCCGCCCAGCCGTCGTTATCGTAGTCGATGAACGCCACTCCGCACCCGACCACCTCGATGATGTAGCTCTTGCTGTTGACGCCGCCGTAAATGACGGGCTGCGTGAGACCCGCTTGTTGGGCGACATCGGTAAGGTGCGCCAAGAAAGGACGACCGGAGGCCCTCCCGCGGGGTTGCGGCTTCACCCCACGCGAGGAGATTCCCTGGCCGAAGGCGGAGGCGCCGACCATGGCCCCGCCGGTTGCGCCCGCCATGGTGGCCAGCATTTTGCGACGCGTGATCAATGTCATGGGGATTGGTTCGATCGCTCTCAACCTCTGGCTGGGCCACGTGCCTGGGATTCTATCCGGCTTCTGAAGCCGAATCCACGGTGAGGTAACAGAACTGAACTTACGGTGGACACCAGGCGATTCCACCTTTCTGGCAGCTACCGCGCAAATTCATCGGCTGACGCTGCTAACCGGCAATGTATCAGACTTCCCACTGCTCAAAGCGGTCTTCCATCCCTGGGGCGGAGACCCCACCTAAGGCTTGATTGATGGTTAATTTACCCAACTCGTCACCGTCGATCCGTGCGCCCGCCTGCGCCAGGCCAACGCGGCCGCAAAATAATTCTTGACTGTTTCAGTTAACTAGTACACTATACATTTAGATGACCATTCGATCCAATGGCCGAAAACCATTTCAGTGCCGGCTGGATGTGCACAGCGGCGTCCCGGTTTACCGGCAGATCATCGACCAGGTGATCGGCGGCATGGCCACGGGTGCACTGGCCGGGGGCGATCAGCTTCCTACGGTTCGCCAGCTCGCGGTGGACCTGTCGATTAATCCGAACACAGTTATTCGAGCTTATCGCGAGCTGGAAATTCGAGGTTTGCTGGAGACCGAGCAGGGCACGGGCACGTTCATCAGTCATCAGAAAGTACCGCGCGATGATGCCGAGCGGCAGCGCCGGCTGAATCAGCTGGTCGGCGAATTCGTGGCCCGCACGGGTTCCGCGGGCTTCACCGTTGAGGAATTGCTGGAGCAACTGCAAGCCGTTCAAAGCGACGCAGGAAAGAAGAGGAGGTGAAATCATGGGGTGGGATCGCACTATCAATCAGGTGAGTGGTGTAGCAAGAGCCCTGTTCATTATTTCGGCAGCAACCGGATTCGGGCTTACCGCGGCACTCGGTAATCGAGTACCGTTCTACGCAGGATTACTGGTCGGCCTGTATCTACTGTTTTCGATCAAGGTAGCAGATCAGTGGGAAAAGGTGGCGGTGCTGCGGCTGGGCCGCTATATCGGATTGCGCGGGCCGGGCTTGTTTCATGTGATTCCCATCGTCGATACGCTGAGCCGGTACGTCGATCAGCGAGTTCGTGTAGCCAGCGTGACGGCGGAGTCCACGCTCACCCGCGACACTGTGCCGGTGAATGTAGACGCCATCGTGTTTTGGTTGGTCTGGAACGCGGAAAAGTCGATTTTGGAAGTTGAGGACTTCGTTCAGGCCATCACCATGAGCGCCCAAACCGGCCTGCGGGAATCGATCGGGCGCCATGAGCTGGCGCAAATGATCACGGAGCGCGAATCGCTGGGACGCGAGTTGCAGCGCATTCTGGACGAGAAAACCAATCCGTGGGGCATTACCGTTCAATCGGTGGAGATCCGTGATGTGCGTATCCCGCAGGCGCTCGAAGACGCGATGTCCCGCCAGGCGCAGGCCGAACGCGAACGCCAGGCGCGCAACATCCTCGGCCAGGCTGAAACAGAGATCGCGGAAAAGTTCGCGCAGGCGGCTTCAACCTATCAGAACAATCCCGTAGCTCTGCATTTGCGCGCGATGAACATGCTGTACGAGGCCATCAAAGAGCGCGGTGCCATGGTGATAGTGCCCTCATCCGTCGTAGAAACGATGGGGCTGGGCGGAAGCCTTGCCACAGCTGCGCTAGCAAAAACGCAAGGCTGATACCCAGAGATGGTCGGATTGATGGGAAGAAGACGTGGAGCTGGAAAATGAAATTCAGACGATTATCGATTGCTGCTCCAATGGAGAATTTCTTGGTTCGTTTGTTCGTCCTAGGTTTGGCGGTAAGTGCAACTAGCTGTACTCACAACCCCACGTCCTGGCATGACCCGTCCAAACACCGACTGCAGTTCGTCACTGTGGAAGACGGCATTCGTCTGGAAGTGCTCGATTGGGGCGGATCAGGACGGCCGGTTGTGCTGTTGGCCGGATCGGGAAACACGGCGCACGTGTTCGACGGCTTCGCCGAGAAGTTGACCGGCCTTAACCATGTTTACGGCATCACGCGACGGGGATACGGGGCGTCCAGCCGTCCCACCTCGGGCTTCAGCGCGCAGCGCCTCGCGGACGATGTCCTGAACGTTCTCGACTCGCTCCATCTCGCGGCTCCGGTATTGGTCGGCCACTCGCTCGGTGGTCAGGAGCTGACGGCATTGGCCTCCTCGCATCCCAATCGGATTGTCGGACTCGTCTACATGGATTCGGCGGCGGACCCTACGTTCAATTGGTCGCCGTACCAGGAGCTGCGGAAGAAGCTGCCGGCCGCGATGAATGTCACTGTGCCTCCCGCGGCAGCCTACAAATCCTTTCAAGCGTATCGGGATTGGCAAGAGAGCAATAGGGGAATCGTCTTCCCCGAATCTGAGTTGCGCAATTGCTTCGCCGCCCAGCCTGACGGAAGTATGGGCAGTTACGGTACTCCAGCCAGCGTGGGCGAGGCGATCTTCGCCGGCATGCTCAAGCCCGACTACTCACGCATCCGGGTGCCTGTACTTGCGTTTTACGCGCTTCCTGCGCCTCTGAAAAATCAGCTTCAGCAGTATAAGCCGCAAAACGCCACAGAGCGCGAGGCCATCGAGCAGGTATACGCCGCGGATGTGAGCTTTTCTAGGAGATCGAGCCGCAGCCTTCAGGGAAGCCTGCCTGGCGCCCGCATCATTGAATTGCCGGAGGCAAATCACTACGTCTTTCTTTCCAACGAGACCGATGTGCTGCGCGAATTGCGCGCTTTTTTGGCGGATTTCCACTAGTGTGAAACGGACACTCTTGTCCGACACAGCAGTCAATCATTGCACCGGTTCGATCGCTTTCAACCTCTGGCCGGCCTTGACGTTCTCGAATTTCTGGACAGCTCCCGAAGGCCATCGGATCTCGACCAGCTTCGCAGCCGAATCACCGCCCAAGCCTACTACCAGCCGCTTGTCGCTAGCTGAAAGGTAACCGACCGCCGTGTTGACGGTAAAATACTGAGTCAATCCGGATGCGGACACCACTTTAACGCGGCTTCCAATCCCGTCGCGATTCGACTTCTTGCCCATGGTCTCGATCACCATCCAGTTGTTACGGTTCCCGCCGTCATTTCGCAACACGTAGGCCTTCTGCCCCGCATTGCTAACTACCACGTCCATATCGCCGTCGTTATCAATGTCGCCGAAAGCGGCGCCGCGGCCGGCCCAGTCCATTTGAAAGGCATCGCCAGGAACCACCCGCACGAAATGGCCGGACTCATTTCGCAATAGCAGTGGTGGTTGAAGGTATCTCAGATTGGGCGAGGTCTTCTCGATGGTGTCCATCACATGCGACTGGGCCACGAAGAGGTCTTTCCAGCCGTCGTTGTCGTAGTCGAAAAAACGCGTGCTCCAACCCGCGAAAGCCAGGGTTGCGCCGCCCACGCCGGACTGGTTGGTCACGTCCCGAAAACTGCTGTCGCCGTTGTTGCGAAACAGCATGTAGCGTTCGTTGGAAAGGTCCGTCACCACAATGTCAGGGCGGCCGTCGTTGTCGTAGTCGCTGAAATCGGTGCCCATCCCGGCAAAGGTCTTGCCATCCTCGTTGTAGCCCACGCCTGCCAGAAGGCCGACTTCAGCGAAGGTGCCGTTTCCGTTGTTGTGGTAGAGGAAACACTGCACCGAGTCGTTGGCGACGAAAATATCGGTGAAGCCATCGCCGTCGTAATCGGCGAACGAGACACCCAGCCCCTTACCCTTGGGGTTGGCGATGCCGGCTTTTTCGGAAACGTCGGTGAAGGTGCCGTCGCCGTTGTTGTGATAGAGGACGTTGCTGACGCCCTCATAGTTGTCGGGATGACAGTAAGCGCGGTAGCCGGGAGTTTTTTCTCCGCAATAGCGGTTAGTCTTGAAAGTCCAATTCACATAGCGGGTGACGAAGAGGTCGAGCTTGCCGTCGTTGTCGTAGTCGAAGAACCCGGCACTGGCGCTCCACCCCCCGGCTGCGACTCCAGCGCTTTTGGTGACATCGGTGAAGGTGCCGTTTCCGTTGTTGTGATAAAGCGTGTTGCCACCGTAGCCGGTTACGTAGATGTCTTCGAAGCCATCGTTGTCGTAGTCGCCGACGGCTACGCCCATATCGTAGTGGTTCTGCGGCATCCCGGTGAGGCCAGCCTTCTCCGTGACGTCGGTAAACGTGCCATCCGATTCTTGACGATAGAGCCGGTTCCAGAACTTGCGGTCGGACTTGTCGGGCAGTTTGTCATCCGGCATGGGATCGTCGATCTTGGCGCCATTAGTGAAGAAGACGTCCAGCCTGCCATCGTTGTCGTAATCGAGGAGAGCTACGCCGCCGCCCATGGTTTCTACCAGATACTTGTTCGAGGTGGCGGAACTTTCGTGCTTGAAGGCGATCTTGGCCATCTGCGTGATGTCGGTGAACTGCACATCCGGCGCGGGTGTCGCGCCCATCAGGCAGCCTAGCAGGCAAAAGAGAAGACCACACGCCGTGATTCCGCGACGCGCATGTTGGTGTCTCCCCATGATTGGCCCCATGATGGCTTCTAGCGGAATTTCCTGGTGTCGAGTATTCCTTTCGTTTCCTGCAACACGAACAGGTGATTGACGGGCAGATTCTGGAAGCTCTCCTGCAAGCTGGAAGGCCATGTGAGCTCGACGTTGTCCGCCTTGGTGGCGCGGCCCAATCCGAAGTGGAGGCGGAAGTCATTTTGCGAGTAGTAGCTTGATCCGCTCATCACCTCGTCGATCTGGATGTGCCCGCCGCTGGTGACTTTCACGCGGGTTCCGATTGCCGACCGGTTGGATCGAGTGCCCACGCACTTGATCATGATCCAGTTATTCCTGTTTCCGCCATCGTTGCGCAGTAGCGATGGAGGGCTGTCCAGATTGTTCACGATCACATCCACGTCTCCGTCGTTGTCGAAATCCCCAAAGGCGCAGCCGCGGCCGAGGTTCTCGGCCCGGATCGCTGGCCCGGCTTGGGCGGAAACATCTTCGAAGCGCCCGTTTCCCAGATTGCGATACAAAACTTTGGGCTCTTGGTACGACAGGTGGAGTTTGCGGCTAGCGATTTGAGAGTACACGTGACCATTCGCCAGAAAAAGGTCTTTCCAGCCGTCGTTGTCGTAGTCGAAAAAACCTACCCCGAAGCCGAGGTACTTCCGGTTGACGCCGAGGCCGGCCTTGATGCTGGCGTCCTCGAAGGCGCCGTTCCCATAGTTACGGTACAAGGTGGTCACCTGCTCGGAGAAATTGGTGCGCGCAATGTCCAGCCATCCATCGGCGTTGAAGTCTGCGACCGCGACGCCCATTCCGGACAGGGCAACGCCATTCTCGTCCAAGGCGCAACCGGCCGGCACCGCGATTTCCCGGAACGTGCGGTCATGATTGTTGCGATAGAGCAGACTGGGGGCACTGTCGCAGGCGACGTAAATATCCGGCCATCCGTCGTTGTCGAAGTCTGCCGCCGCTGCTCCCATGCCGTAGGAACCGGAGGCCTGCCAATTGCGGGAAACGAAGACCATCGAGGAAGGTCCGCGCGGGCGGGCGATACCCGACTCTTCGGAGACGTCGGTAAAGGTGCCGTTCCCACGATTGCGATAGAGGATGTTGGTGCCGCCGGCGAAGCCCAACGGGCCGCACGGCACCGGAATGTCGTTGTACATGCAGTAGGCTGCCTGGCCAGGCTTGGGCGCGTGCGCCGGGTCGAAATTCACGTAGTGGGCGACGAATAGATCGAGTAGACCATCGCGGTCGTAGTCAAGAAAACAGCAACCTGCACCCCAGCGGTTTTCAGTCCCCGCTACTCCGGCCTGTTCGGACGCGTCGGTGAAGGTGCCGTCGCCGTTGTTGTGATAGAGAACGTTGCGGCCAAAGTAGGAGACGAAGAGATCGTCGAAG
>Ga0209701_10000281_pt1 | contig 28307 bp, 24 predicted proteins | sample CZO8metaG_4_FD_188356 | JGI IMG/M metagenome (GOLD analysis project Ga0209701, IMG submission 188356) | Vadose zone soil microbial communities from the Eel River Critical Zone Observatory, Northern California, USA - CZOApr15con2H3.8 metaG... | ecosystem: Environmental > Terrestrial > Soil >... | reverse complement strand
GCAATTGCTCGCCACTAATAGCGCTATAGCCCACATTCAATTTTATTAACTGAGCTGAAGCGGAAGAATTTACAAAGGACAGTATCCATAGAGCCGCAGCCAGGATACAAAGGGGATTTGCCAGGTTTGACTTTGGCTTCATTTCGGCTGGTCTGTTTATAAAACAGGAATGCTTCCCGTTCAGAGCCTTAAATGACCCGCGGAAAGGGCTTGGACCGATTAGGATCGCTGTTTTGAGGCGAGAGTATTCGATAGGTAAGGTCATGTCAACTTTACGGTGTGTCTCCGGCTGCTGTCATGCCCATTGCCAATGCCTTTTGCCATCCGCCTCTCGCCTCACTTTTTTTTCATTTGACGCCCCAATTTCCGCGAGTACAATAAGTGATTAAGTAGGTCGGGGCGGGGCTTGGGCGTGATTTTGATTTAGATCTTCACACGACCACGAGTCACTAACACGATCACGACTTGCGAAACACGGCTGGCTCCCTCGATCCGGTCACATCTTTGCTCGCACACCATCGCCCGGACCGGGTTCCCCAGCCGGGCTCTTTTTATTAAGAATTATATGTGGAATTGGGGAGCAGTTGAAGAAAGAGGCTGTCAACAAAAGATTAAGTTTAAAATCTTCAGAACATTGTGGCATAGAGCACACGGTTTGCGTGCTTCAAGTGCGATATTTTCCTGAGAAAGGAGAACTGAACTATGGATAGACGTGAGTTTCTGAAACTGGGAGCCATCGCGGGGGGATCGATCTTTCTTGGAGGCGTGAGTCGATACGGAAGGTTTCTTGCCAGCGCTGCAAGCGTGGAGATCCCTACTGTGGACCGGCTTGTCATGACCAGCGTGGTTGACAACTTCTACGATGTCTTTGCCAGAGGCGGAAAAATCGCAGACGTGATGGTCCAGCGGACCACGGTTGCCTACCCCGTAGGGTCGGGACCGTTGCTCCTCTCTGAGCACGGGCTAGCCTACCACCTGGAGTCGTTCCGAGGGTCAGAGAGGAAGGAGATTCTTCTTGATTTCGCGCTGACCGCGCGGAGCCTTACCAACAACTATCAAGGGCTGAAGGTAGATCCAACCAAGGCCGATGCCCTGATCATCAGCCATGGGCACGACGACCATTACAGCGGTCTTCCGGGGCTCGCGCAGACCTTGCAGGGGCAGACGAAGCCCGGCATCGTCCTCTATGCTGGAGGCGAGGACACTTTCTGCCACCGGTGGGAGGTGAGGCCGGATGGGCAGAAGGTTGACCGCGGCCAGCTCAACCGCGCCGAGCTCGAGAGCCGTGGAGTGAAGGTCGTCATGGCAAAGCAACCCGCTGTAGTGGCCGGCCACGCCTTCACCTCTGGCCAGATCCCAAGGCTGACTGACTTCGAAAAGGGATCTGCGGCGGCTCGCCTGGAGGCAGGGGTGCCGGGCTCTGGCTGCGAAGCGAGTCTACACTTTCCCGTAGGGACGCTGAAGGTGGAGGCTCAACCTGGCGAGCTAGTCCAAGACATCTTCTGGGGCGAGCATGCCACGGCTTACCACGTAAAGAACCGGGGATTAGTGGTGATATCCTCCTGCGGCCATGCCGGAATCATCAACTCCACCCGCCAAGTGCAGAAGACTACGGGGATCGAGAAGGTCCATGCGGTGATCGGCGGATTTCACCTGGCGCCGGCGCCGGAGGAAATCGTGATAAAGACCGTCGAGGCGTTCAAGGCTATCGATCCCGACTACCTCATCCCCATGCACTGCACGGGGTTCAACACCATTGCGGCGATCCAACGGGAGATGCCCAAGAAGTTGATCATGCCTTCGACAGGAACTCGTGTGGTCTTCGGTGCGTAGAAAGCATGAGAGATGCAACGGAGGGTTGGGGAGCCATCCTCGATCCTCCGTTTGCGATGCGTCGAGGTGGCTATCCTATTGGCTCACTCTCATCAGCCTTCTCCTCTCAGTGTCCCCAGGTTGGCCGCACGATCTCGCAGGTATTCAACCCTCGAGGATGATCCGCCAGCCTATCGAGGGGAAAGCACCGGAGTTTACACTGGTAAATCAGTCTGGTCAGCCAGTAGCCCTTAGGGATCTGCGGGGCAAGGTGGTCCTCCTGACATTTACTTACAGCTCGTGCACCGGTGTGTGTCCCCTTATCACTCGATCTATGACCGTTCTTCAGCAGCGACTGACGTCCCAGGAGAGGCGGAAAATATTTTTCCTTTCGGTAACCGTTGACCCAGAGGTAGATACTCCGGCAACTCTCCGGACTTACGCCAAGCGCCACGGTGTCGACCTCACCTCCTGGGCGTTTTTGACGGAAAGTCCGACGGTCGTCCGAGAAGTATGGCAGTCGTTCGGGATGACGGTCAACGAGCGAGCGAAGGGAATCGTGGATCATCCAGGTTGGACGTTCCTGATCGACAGGGAGGGGATGGTCCGGTATCGATACCTTGGAGGAGCCCTGGAGGTGAAGACCGTTCTAGAAGACATGCGCAAACTTTAAACGCAAAGAACTTAATGAGGGTCGGATCTTGGACTTTGTAGTTCGAAAAGCGCACTCGGCCAGGGACAGGCCCAAATATCTTAAGAACGTTTCCTGAACCTCCCGAGCGGGGGAAAAAAATCTATTGGTGCGAGTGTGAGGAAACCGGATTATTTCCGAATTTTACCTTCCGGATTTGCCTAAATTTTTGATCCAGGCGGCGCCGGTTTCTTCCAGGGCGGAGCGAAGGGGATTGCCCGGGGCTGGGCCCGGGGCTGGCGGACCGGCCGCGGCTTGAGCCGGCGGGGCTTGGCCGCGGCTGCGCGCTCTCAAAACCAATTCCAAGTCCGTGGTCTTTTTCGCAGAGACGCTCACGGTCGCCACCTCCGGCTCATAGCCGCCCCTGCTGACCTTCAAAATATAACTGCCGGGCTCCAGCTCCTTTTTGACATAGCGGCCGTCGCGATCCGTCTCCGCAGTGCCGACAAAAACATTTTGCGACGTCAAAAGCTCCACATGCGCGCGCGAAACGGGCGCGCCGCCTTGGGCGCGGACGACAGCCGCGATGTTGCCCGGACCCGCGCCGAAAAAAGAGGGATAATAGTTGAAGGCCCCGGCGATCGAGGCGATCGAGCCGCCGAGAATCGCAATCGAGGTATTGATTCTTTTCAGCCACAAATCATGTCTGGTTTCTTCGGTGCCCATCGGAACCTCTCTTTATGTTGATCGCACCACTGCGTCCGGATAAAGCTATCGGTGAGCAAGAAACATGCCAGCATACGAGACGTTATTTTTCTATGGAAAGAGAGGTTATTGAGAAGCTTCGGGACAAAAATGTCAGCTCTGTGGACAAAAGAAACCGGGGGAGGGGAATTCGAGGGGTCTACGTCTGCGCCATCGAAGTTGATAAGACTCATGAGATGGGGTAGAAAAGAGGGACAGGCTGGTTAAGGAGGAAAAGTATGCTCGTCCGATCGATCTGCGCGCTTATCGTCGCCGCGCTCGCGGCATGGGTCGCTCCAGCGCCAAGCATCGCAGCGGAGTCTCCGTGCCCGCCTGTCCTTGATCACAAATTCGCGAATCTCAAGGATGAGCCGGTCTCGCTCTGCCAATTCCGCGGGAAAGTGCTGCTGATCGTCAACACGGCGAGCGAGTGCGGCTACACGCCTCAGTACGAGGGCTTGGAAGAATTATACCGCCGCTATCGCGACAAAGGGTTCGCGGTCCTGGGATTTCCGGCGAACGATTTCGGCGGCCAGGAGCCGGGGTCGAACAAGGAGATCGCGCAGTTCTGCCAGGTGAACTATAACATTACGTTCCCGATGTTCGCGAAGACGTCCGTCGTCGGCGCGACCGCAAACCCGCTCTTTCGCGAGCTCGCCGCGCGGACCGGGAAGCCGCCGCGCTGGAACTTTCACAAGTACCTGCTCGACCGGGCGGGGCAGCCGGTAGCGGTGTTCGAAAGTGCCGTCGAGCCTGCGGATCCGCGGGTTACTTTGCAGATCGAGAAACTGCTTTCTGCGCGGTGATGTACCTCTAAACAACAGGCTGGATTCCGAGATCCCGTTAACCTTTGCTTCGTTTTACATTAGCCCGGACTAGGGTCTCTCCCAGCCGGGCTTTTTGTTCGGCGAGAGGAGGTGCAGGCAGGGTAATGAAATTAACTGACCTTCTCAGACTTGGGAGGGTCTAGCCAATTTTCTTTGCTCCTCGTCCCGCATTTCTCTCCGCAGCAGCTTTCCGACTTTTGATTTCGGCAGCATGTCCCTAAATTCGATGTAGTCAGGCACTTCATAGGGAAGAAGTCTTTCCCGGCAGTGCTTGAGGAGATCGTAGGATGTAACGCCCCGGACATCCTCCTTTAAGATCACGAAGGCCTTGACTTGCTCGCCGGCTATCGCGTCCGGCACGCCGACGACGCAGGCCGCGACGACCGCGGGATGGTCTTGAAGAACGGATTCCACTCTAGCGGCGGAGACGCGGTATCCCTTATGTTTGATCAGGTCGGCCCTTCGATCGATGAACTCGATCTCGCCGTCCGCGTTTATCTTGACGTAATCCCCTGTTCTGCACCATGTTCTGCCGTCAAGCTTAACGAAGCTCTCCGTCGTTTCAGCAGGATTGTCCAGATATCCTCCCATGAGATACGAATAGTCGGAGCTCACGAGCAGTTCACCTCCCTCATCCGGCGCGACGGCTTTCAGCGCTTCGGGATCAAGGACCTTGGCCAGTCTCGTGGGTATGAGGCGACCCACGCTCCGCGCCGCGGGCTCCGTCGTGGGAGAGGTCACGGATATACAGACGGTCTCGGTTGAGCCGTAGACTTGCCAGATCGGGACGCCGACTCTTTCTTTCCATCTAGCAGCCACTTCGAGCGGAAGAGTATCGCCCGCGCTCCAGCAAAACTTAAGGCTCTTAAGATCGTAAAAATCCAGACGGTCATTTTCCAGAATAAGCCGATAAAGGCTGGGCACGCCCGCGAGGAGAGTTCCCCTGTAGGCCTGAATCGATGCAGAAGCGGCATCGATGCTCGGCTTCGGAGCTATGACGACGGTGTTGCCCAGGTGCAGCCCCAAAGCAAAAACCATGTCCTGGGAAAACATGTGAAAGAGAGGAAGCGGCATGATGAGCGTGTTTTCCGATTCTTTGATGCAGTCGCGATAGACCTCTCTGACGCCGACGATGCCGCTTAGAAGTTCCAGGTGGCCGTGCGGGACGCCTTTGGGAAAGCCGGTCGTTCCGCCGGTATAGAGAATGTGAGCGATGTGGCTTTTTGGATCGATATCGACGCGCGGCGGCTTGGGAGAATATTTTTGGATGAGACGCTTGAAGAAAAAGAGGTTGTCTTCGCGGCCAACGGAACCCTCCATGAGTTTGTCGAAGAGCTTACCAAAGACTCTTTTCCCAATAGGGAGCAGGTCCGCAATGCGGGTCACGATGATCCTCTCGATTTGAGTTTTGGGAAGGACCTCTTTGACGTAGCCGAAATTCGTGTCGGCGCAGATGATCGTCTTTGAGCCTGAGTGGTTCAACAGATAGGTAAGTTCGTACGGCGGATAAATGGGGGAGATGGGAACGGGAACGGCGCCGATTTTTTGCAGCCCCATATAGGCAATGAGCCATTGGGGCGAGTTGGGGAGGTAGATCAGGACTCGATCTTGAACTTTGACGCCCAGGTCGCTGGCGGCGGCGGCAAACCGGTAGGTGAGCTCCCTCAATCGGCGGTAGCTGAAGCGCGTCCCCAAAAATATGATAGCACAGTTGTCGGGATACTTGTCGGCGCTCGCCTCGAAGGCGGCGAGAACCGTCTTCTCCTCTTCGATCATCTTTCTGAGCGCGGGTTGCATTGTCAAAGCCCGAAATAGGCGGATCTCACATGCGGGTTGTTCATCAGCTCTTTTCCCGTTCCTTCCACGGTGATGGAGCCGCTTTCGATCACATAACCGCGATCGATGATGGGAAGAAGCGGCCGGGCGTACTGGTCGGCGATGAGAACGGTGATCCCCGACTGCCTGATGTTCCGGATGGTATCAATGACGTTGATCTGTAGCGAAGGTGCCAGGCCCAACAGCGGCTCGTCCAAAAGGAGCAGGCTCGGCTTGGCCATGAGCGATCTGCCGATGGCGAGCATCTGTTGCTCGCCGCCGCTCAAAAAGCCTGCCGTCCGGTTGCGCAACTGAAACAGAAAAGGAAAGAGATCCCATACGTACTGGAGCGTTTGCTTCGCCTCCGAACGGCTTCTCAACGTGGCGCCGATTTTCAGATTCTCGAGCACCGTGCTTTCCGGAAAGATGCGCCTTCGCTCCGGGCAAAGAACGATGCCCTGTTTGACCCGCAGGCTCGGCTTGAGAGCGCCGATGTCCCTGCCCCTGAAACTAACCTGTCCCATGACGGTGATCTTCTCGCCTCCCCTTCTCTCCTCCTTGATCTTCCGGTCCAGGATGATGCCCGAGATCGTATACATCAGCGTGGACTTTCCGGCGCCGTTCGAGCCCAGCAGGCCGACAATCTCCGACTCGCGCACCTCCAGAGTGACGTTGTTGACCGCCAGGCCGTTCTCGTAGAAAACCATCAAATTCTCGATGGAGAGCATTTAAAGCTCCGCTCCGAGATAAGTCTCTCTCACCGTGCTGTTCTCCACGATCTCCGCCGGGGATCCCTCCGCGACCTTTCGGCCACGGTCCATCACGACGACTCGATTCGCCAGGCGAAACAATTCTCTCAGCCGGTGCTCCACCATGATCAGCGTCATGCCTCTATCCTGCAGCTTCTCGATCAGAGGGACGATGCTGGCCACCTCCGAAGCGCTCAGCCCGGAAAAAAGCTCGTCGGTGATGAGAAGGTCCGGTCTCAACGCGAGGCAGCGGGCAAGCTCGAGGCGGCGGAGATAACCGTGGGGAAGAGTCGAGGCCGGCTTGTACGGCACGTGAGAGTCGCGCTCGAATCCGACCTCCTCCAGGAGATCCAGAGCAACGGCGTCGCGGTCGCCCCACCGGCCGCTTTCGGTAAACTTCCTGATTCTCGGGGAGTAGAGCGGGACGATCAGATTTTTGTACGCCGGAAGATTGTGGAAAGGCCGCACCGTCTGGAAGCTGCGAGCGATGCCGAGAGAGGCGATCTTGTGCGGTGGAAAACCGGTGATCTCTTTGCCCTTGAACCAGACCTGGCCGGAGTTGGGCTTGACGAACCCGGTGATGATATTGACCGCGGTGGTTTTCCCGGAGCCGTTCAGGCCGATAATTCCCAGGATCTGGTTCTCTGCCACGGAGAAGCTTACGCGGTCCAGAGCCTTGACGCCGCCGAAACCTTTCGAGACCTCTTGCAGGTTGAGCAGTTCCACGTCTCTTTCTTCACACCTCGACCCAGCGCTCGACCTGCTCGTATTTTCTTTTCAGGTAACTCATGATCCCCTCGGGCTTGAACAGAACGAGCGCCACGAGAAGCAAACTATAAGATACGATCCTGAGCGTCCCGAGATCGCGCAGCATCTCCGCCAGAGGAACCAAGATAAAGGCGCCCAGCACCGGGCCCGCCAGAGTGCCGATTCCGCCCACGACCGCGCAGGCTATGGGAAGAATCGAAAGGTCCAGCGAGAAGGCCGAAAGCCCGACGAACATATAAAGATGGGTGAAGTAGGCGCCGGCGAAGCAGCCCAGGGCCGAGCCGATCCAGAGCGCGATCAGCTTATAAAAGGTGATGTTGATGCCCGAAGCCTTCACCGCCTGATCGTTGTCGCTGATGGAGCGAAGCACGAGTCCGAAATCCGTCGTCATGAGCCGCCGCAAAGCGAACGTGGCGGCAAGGAGAAAAATTAAAATCACATACCGCTCCCACCAGACGTCGGGAAACGAGTCCACCCCGACCAGGCCATCGGTTCCCCCGACGATGGCGGTCGCCTCGATCATGCGAGCCATCAGCAGTGGATAGACGAGAGTAGTCATAGCAAAGTAGATTCCCCTGAGAGGCAGGCAAGGAGCTAAAAGGGCCGTGCAGATGGAAGCGCCAAGAACGGTGGCAAGCGCGAGGGTTAAAAACGGCGGCAATCCTAAATACAAATTGAGGAGACCGGCGAGATAAGCGCCTATCCCGAAGAACAGGGCCTGACCCAAGGAGACCAGGCCGGTCGATACCGCAATAAAGTCCCAGCTCAGCGCCAGCAGCGCGTAGACGGCCGTCAGCGTAGCTACTCTCTGAATATATGCGCTGGGAACGAGAAGCGGGAGCAGAAGGAGAAGCAATGTCGGGAGGAGCCTCGGTGCGGTGACATAAAGCATGTTCCGGATCGAACTCAGCGCGTAGATATCTTCCGTAAGCACCTTGATCGGCCTGTCGATCCTTTCCAGACGCCTGGCCATGCTTTAGACCCTCTCTTCCAGTTCCTTTTGTTTTCCGAATAAGCCCGAAGGTTTCAGGATCAGCGTGATGAGGATGGCAAAGAGGGCGACGATCATCTGGTAATGTGGTCCCAAATAAGCGACAGTGAGAATCTGCGCATAACCGACGAGCAGGCTTGCCACGATCACGCCGGCCGTGCTCTCGAGTCCGCCCAAAATGCAGACGGCAATAGCGGAGACGAGAATGTTGGAGCCCGACTCGGTGGCGATATAACCGAGCGGGAGCACCACGACGGCCGCCAGTCCAACCAGGGCAGCGCCGAGGGCAAGGCTCAACGTCGCCATGACGTCGGAATCAATGCCCAACATCATGGCGGCTTGTTCATCCTGGGCAATGGCCCGAAAGGCGAGGCCGATTCGCGTATGGTGCGTAAAGAGCCAAAGAATAAGCACGAGCGCACCGCCGATAACCACTAGCGCGATCCGCTGCGCATCTACAGGGACGCCGAGCAGATCCACGCTGCCGCGAAACAAAGGTGGAAGACTATAATTGGAGCCGAGAAAGCCAAAATAGCGAAGCGTCTCCAGCGCGGCAGTGCCCAAAGCGAAGGTCACGATGATTTCCAGGAGGGGCATGCCGCGCACGCGGATGAGCGCCAGGCGATAGATCGACGCGCCGATGAGAGCGATCAGGACGATCGCCATCAGCACGGCGACGTAATAATTCAAATGGAGGCGGTTGAGAAAGAACCAGGCCGAGAAGCCGGCCAGGACATAAAGGGCGCCGTGGGCGAAGTTGGCAACCCGGCTGATTCCGTAGGTCAGGGAGAAGCCAAGTGCAGTCAGGGCCAAAGTGACGCTATTGATAAGGCCATAAACGAAAAGAGATGGCAGCATCCGTCACTTCACTTCGCCCTTCGGTGGAGTTACGCCGGGAGGAATCCGGATCTTGCCCATCGAGATGGTGCTCGGCCAGATGACGACCCGCTTCCCCTCCTGCCACTGGAACCAGGAGCCGACGGCTCCTTCTTTTGGATTGTAGCTCGGCACCACCTGGTGATTCTTGGGATCGAACGCTATTTTCCCGTAGACGCCGGTCATATCGGTCTTTTCCAGCGCCGCCACCAGCCGATTCGAGTCCAGGGAACCGGCACGCCGAATGGCATCCGCCAGGACATAAACAGCTGTGTAGCTGCTTGAAGTCCCGTAGCCTTCGGGCTCAACCAGCCAGCGCTTCGCATAGGCCTGGTAAAATTTCATGGTCAGCGGCGTCGCATTGGATGGCGCATTTCCCGCATTGGCCGGCGAGGCGACCCAGTTGGCGACGGCTCCGTCGGTATTCGCCCAGCCTCCGGGCTGTTCCACGGCGCTGGAGATCCCCGCGATGGGGAGCGCGGGGATTTTCAGATCCTTCCACTGCTTCACCAGGATGGCGATCTCCGGATGGTCCATCCAGACGAAGAGGATTTGTGCCTTTTGGTCCCGCGCTTTGAGCAAACCGGTCGAGTAATCCAGGGCGCCTGTCGGATAAACTTCGGTCCCCAACACCTTCCATCCTTTCTGCCCCAGATTTTTTCCCACGATGTCGCCGATCGCGCGGGCGTGAGCCACGTCTTGGACCATGATGAAAATTTGATCGAAGCCGTACTCCTGCTTCAAGCTCTCGAACAGATCCACCGCTTCCTTCGCCAGTTGTCCGGCCTCGCTGGTGATCCTGAAAAGATATTTGTATTTGGCGTAATTTTCCGCGATCCTTCGATGATAGGCCGGGGTTAAGGCGCCGGTTGTCAAAATCGATACCTTCTTATACTTGGCGATGAGATCCATAGCGGCCAGAGCTGCTTCGGAGCGGACAGGCCCTCCCATGAGCACATCCGCCTTCTTTTCCAGGATAAGTTTTTCGACTACCAGCAGCGCTTCGGAGAGAGGCACGCCGGGCTCCAGATCTCTTGTGTCCAGCGCTTCGAGTTTGAAAGGTCTGCGGGCAGTGCCCACCTGCACGCCTCCTTTGGCATTGATCTCCTCCACGGCGAGAAGCATCGCTCTTTGTGCGTCCCAACCGTAGAGATACTGCGTGGACAGCGGAGCGCCAATAACGATTGGCTGGCCTTTCTGCTGAGAAAAGCCGCTCGCAACGGAGGAGAGAACAAAGCCTACGGTCACAACGGCGATCAGCGAAGACATGCGGAGTGATTTTTCCCTCATCTGAGTGCCCTCCTTTGAACAAAGGAGTCTATCGTAATCTATAGGCGTCCTGTCAAGCTGTTTACAGGCCGTTGAAAAAGGCCCATCTGCTTGCGCCTCGCTCCGGCGTATTCAGTAAGTACGCCTCCACGGAGAGGCAATGTTATGAAAATCACTGTGGACCTGAGCAAGTGTAGTCGGGCGGAGGAATTGTATTTCGCGGCGCCGGCTGACTCTTTTGGTTGGTTTGACAGACTAGACTTCGTCTTCGGAGCGAGGGCACAATAACACCACGCTTGTTGGCTAGCTAAGGCTGGCTTCGTAAATCCTTGAGTAGTTTTCCATTAGCCCGGACTGGTTTCTCCCGGCCTAACCTTCGACCTCTCAGAAAACCTTTTAGTTTACGGCAAGCCATTTAAAGTGTGCGTCTGGTTGACAGCGAGCACGTAGGGGCGGTAGTTTCCTTACCGGGAGGAGTAAAGGATGAATCAAAACAGCTACGCCATTGCGACGGGAATTATTTTCTTCGTCATAGCGTTTCTCCACTTATTGAGACTTCTTTATGGTTGGGACGCGACCATCGCGGGTTGGTCGGCTCCGAAGTGGGTAAGCGGGGTTGCCCTTGTCATTGCGGGTTATCTTGCTTACGAGGGGTTGAGGCTGCGTAGAAGTTAAACGAATAGACCCTACTGTCATAAAAGCAACCAAGGAGGAGACGATGAATACTTTTATTTGTCGAGTTGCATGTATTGCTGCTCTCACTTTGTTCATTACGGCTTCGTTCGCGCAAAGCGACCCGCTGAAGCCGGCGCGGTTGACTCCCGATGAATTTACGTGGGTTTCCAGCCCGAGCAGCGGGAACCCGCAGGCACCGCTTGCAGGCGACCCGCAAAAGAGCGGGATGTACGCATATCGCACGAGGTTTGCGGCAAATTTTAGGAACCAGCCGCATTTTCACCCTGATGAGCGGATCGTTACCATTATCTCCGGCACTTTGCACGTGGGCTACGGCGAGCAATTCGATGAGAGCAAGATGAAAGCGCTTCCCGCCGGCAGCATTTGGACCGAGCCTGCCAAGCAACCGCATTTCGTCTGGGCAAAGGACGGGGAAGTCGTCATTCAGGTGATTGGCTACGGCCCCTCCGCCACGACTCCAGTCCAATCGAAACAGTGAGAGGAAAAGGGTGGTCTAGGGTTTGGCATGCGTATTGATTTATTTCATTCACGCTGAAGAAAACCACATGGTTGACCGTCGAAGTTTTCCTCAGTCGCGGTTGCGGGAATAGACAGTCTCCTCGCTGGTGATGAACTCCAGCAGCGCGGCGCGACCCCCCTCCGTAGCGCGCCAGGCGCGCCGGATCGCGGGCGCGATCTCTTCCGGCCGCTCGACCCTTTCGGCGAATCCGCCGAGCGCCCTGCCCATCTCCGCGTAGTTTCCTCCGAGGTCCCGGGCGCGGAAGCGTTCGTGGGAGGCGGCCATGCTTTGCGTCTCAACCGCCATCGACGAGTTGTTGAGGACGATGGTTAAAATGGGAATCCCGCAGCGCACTGCGGTTTCAAAGTCCAGACCGGTCATGCCAAAGGCAGCGTCGCCCATGAAGTTCACGCAGAGCTTGTTCGGCGCGGCCAGCTTGGCTCCCATGGTCAGCCCCAATCCGGTCCCGAGGGAATGGGATTTTCCCCACCCGAGATAGCCGCGCGGGGTCGTCGCTCGATAAAAGGGCACTAGCTGGTTGCGCGGGCTGCCGGAATCATGGGTGACAATTGCGTCTTTGGAATCTACGATGTTCATGAACTCCCACATGACCCGATAGGGGTTGATGGGAATTTCCTTCGAAGTGAGCTTCGGCATCCATTCTTTGAGCCATTCCTCTCTCGCCTCTTTGATCTGAGCGGCCACCGCTCCGTTTCGCTGCGGCTCCTTTCCCTTGCGCAACTCCTTCACGTCTATGATGAACTGGCGCAACACCAGCTGCGCGTCTCCCAGGATCGGGTAGTCCGCGCTGTAATGTTTGTTCAAGTCTCTCTCGTCGTTGGTTGCGTGAATGATCGTTTTCCCCGGCGGTATGCCCGCGAAGGTGATGTTGTGACGGGTGAGACTTGAGCCGACGGCAAAGACCACGTCCGCTTGCCGCAGGAATCTGTAGACCGGCATCGGCGAGACACCCGACCCGGTCCCCAGGGAAAGCGGATGGTCTTCCGGGAAGGCGCTCTTTCCCTCCAATGTCGTTGTCACCGGGGCATCGAGCAACTCCGCCAGCTCGATCAGTTCATCCGACGCTTCGGCGTACAGAACTCCTTGGCCTGCGCAAATCACGGGATTCCTCGCTTGCGTCAGCGCCTTGGCGGCCTCCGCGACGTCGCGCGGCTTGGGAGCGGAGCAGGTGGCCTTGACCGGCTGGTACTTGATATTGCTCTCGGCCAGCTCCGCCGTCGCCACATCGGCGGGTATCTCGACCAAAACCGGACCGAGCCGCCCCATCTTCAAACGGCTGAAGGCGCGGCGCATCACGTCGCACACCTGCTCCGGCAGGGTAATCTCCTCGACCCATTTGGCGATCGAAGCATAGGCGCGCACCGACCTGAAGAAGGGAAATGTCTGCTCCACGTTGCGTGCATGCCCCGCCGGCAGCACGAGGATGGGGACGGAATCCGAAAAGGCCGTCGCCACCCCGGCAAAGGCGTTCTCCGCTCCGGGACCCGCCTGCATGGCAAAAACTCCTATGCGCCGTCCGTTGGAAACGCGTGAGAAGCCGTCGGCGATGCCGACTCCGACCCGCTCCTGCCGGCAGATGATCGGCCGTATCCCGGCTGAGGCCGCGGCCTCGATCATGGGCGCCGTGGGAAAGCAGATCAAATACTCCACGCCTTCGCGCTTCAGAATCTCTGCGATAGCGTCGACGACTCTCATCTTTTTCCTCCTTGTCGGGGTCGATGGAACCTTAGCCCAAACGAGTTTTACTTGCCAGGACTTTATTAGCCCGGCGAAGATAGACTGCATAACCTGCCGGAAGCAGCCAAGGGGGGAATGGCCTGGGGTTTGGCATGCGTATTGATTTATTTCATTCACGCTGAAGAAGAATGCAGGAACTGGTTTGCCTTCGAAAGTTGAATCTTGCGGCCGGCAAATTTTCCTTTGACGACTTGCTCGAGTCTGTACTAGGAACCCCATTCAACAAGGCCGATTAACTACCGGCTGGATTCGTAAATCCCATCACCTCTTTGATTCGTTTTACATCAGCCCGGACTGCGTACCCCGATCACGCCTCCACGATCACGAATTACAACCACGTTTTTTTGTTTGACGCGTGGATTTTCACGAGTAGAATAGGCTATTAATTCGGCGGGGCTCTAAACCTGGCCGTGACCAGTAGCTTCACGAACACGAATCACGATATTGTCGAGAACGCATGAGCACGAATAACGCTCGAGCAGCCATGTCTACCCGGCAAGGCCTCTGGGCCAAGATCATGCTCCTCCTGCTGGTTATCGCCGCCGGCGCGCCGACGAAGGCGACCGGGCAGGAGACCATGCGGATAGCGACTCCACTGCTACCAACGACGGCTGTCCCCCAGATGCTCGCAAGCGAGAAAGGCTATTTCCAAAAGAGACGCCTGAAAGTCGAGTTTGTCAGGATCAACAGCGAGCCTACCACGTACCAGGCGCTGATATCGGGAGATATCCAAGCGACGAGCGGCGCGCCGGTCGGTCTGGTTCTTTCGTACCTGCAAGGAGTCGACCTCGTTGCGTTGGACAGTTGGTTCAACATCGTGCCTTATACCCTGACGACGCGCGAGAAGATAAGCGATCTCAGACAATTGAAGGGCAAGAAGATCGGCACCAATCGGCTCGGAGGAAGGTCGTCATTGATCCTGCGCGTGATGCTGGAGGACGCCGGATTGGACACTTCCAGGGACGTCCAGTTGCTTCAATTGGGGGGCTCCCAAGAGAGGCTTGCCGCGCTTTTGAGCGGCGGCATCGACGCCGCGCCGGTCGATTTCGCGCTCGAGCCCAAGATGACCCGCCTGGGTCTATTCCTTTTCAAGGGCAAAAGAACGCCGCTGATGGTCACACCCATGGTCGTCAAGAGATCCTACCTGCAATCGCATCGGGCTACGGTTAAAAAATTTCTCGCAGGTTATCTCGAGGGAATCCAACAGCTGATCCATAGCAAGGAGGACGCCTTCCGCACGCTGTCCCACATTTTGGGCACGGCCGACAGGGATGTTCTTGAGTATGCCTATGACGGCTTTGTCTCCAATTTAGATTCCACGCCCATTCCGCCGCAGGAGGCGGTAAAAAATCTCTTGAAGCTGGTCGCCTACACGGACAAAAGGGCCGCGTCTATCAGGCCTGAAGCGCTGTTTGACTTCTCGTTGTTGGAGGAGTTGGGTGTCAAAACGGCTCGACCACCTCAGAAGTAACCGTGTGCATCAAGGGGGTTCAGCCGGGCTCAGCTCTGTGTGCTGATATAAGTCGAACGGCTGGCTGAGCAGGATCACCAACGAAAGGGAGTAGACGTCTTATGCAGATCATCGATGCCGACGGCCATGTGAACGATCGCGCCTGCGGAGATGAGATCGCCGGGTATATGCCCGAGGGACACCAGATGTCTCAAATTTTTCCCGAGTTGGATCACCTTCACTTCCGTTTCCTGAAACAGAACCGCCGCACGACCGGGAACCCGGGCCCGGACGATTGGATCCGTTTTTTGGATACAACAGAAATTCACTGGACAGTGCTCTATCCGACCTCCGGTCTCGCAGTCGGCCGGATCGTTGCGCCGGAATGGGCCGTGCTGGCGTGCAGGGCTTACAACAATTGGCTCTATGAGCGGTTTCTAAAAGTCAGCCCGCGGCTGAAGGGAATGGCGCTCATACCGATCCAGGACGTTGACGCCGCCGTAGAGGAGCTGAGGCGGGCAGTCGAGGAGCTGGGGATGTTGGGAGGGATGCTGCCGTCGAACGGAGAGAGCATCCAGGGCCACTTGGGCGCGAAGATTTACTGGCCGATTTACCAGGAAGCGGAAAAACTCGGCTGCCCGTTGGCGGTGCATGTCGGTTGCCTTCATCGTCTGGGACTCGATGCTTTCAGCACCTATTATCCTGCGCATGCGTTGGGTCATCCGTTCGGCATCAGGATTCAAGCGGCGGCCATGCTGGCGCATGGCGTGTTTGACCGCTTCCCCAACCTTCGGGTCGCTTTTCTCGAAGGCGGAGCGACGTGGGTCCCTTTTTTTCTCGATAGGCTCGATCGTTCCTATCATGAAGGACACATCCAAGTGGATCTCCAGGGGGACCTCTTGGGCGGACCAAAGAAAGGTGAAAAGGCGAGCGACTGCTTCAAGCGACACCTGCGCGAGGGAAGGGTCTTCGTGGGATTTGATTGCGATGACGACGGGCTTGGGACTGCGATACAAAAAGCGGGCCGAGGCTCGTTTCTTTTCGGCAGCGACTTTCCGCACGAGGTCTTTAGCGCCGAGAAGTGCCGCCATGAGATCGACGAGTTGCTCGCTCGCGAGGATCTCGCGAAAGAAGACAAGGAGGCCGTTTTAGGAAGAAACGCTGTGAGGTTTTACGGTCCTGCGGGTAAACTGTAGGACAGGGATCATCAATGGCGGGAGGTGAGCAAATTCTCTCCTGGCGGCTAACGCCCTGCCATACTAAGTCAGCGCTCAGTCCGTGGTACGGGTTTAATCAGACGCGTGAAAATTCGTAGAGATGTGGAAGGCACCCGGATGGCTGCTTTATCGGTAATCGGCGCTTCCGTGCCGCGGGCGGAAGGCCCTGACAAGGTCGCGGGTCGCTGCATTTACACCGCCGATGTCAACCTCCCAGGCCTGCTCTGGGGTAAAATCCTCCGCAGCCCGTATCCGCACGCTCGCATCCGTCGCATTGACGGCTCCAGAGCCCGCCAGGCGCCAGGCGTAAGAGCCGTCATCACCGGCCAGGACATCCCAGGCCACTTCATGGGCAAGATGATCCGCGACATGCCCGTACTCTGCTGGGACGTAGTGCGCTTCGTGGGCGATAGGGTGGCGGCCGTCGCCGCCGAAACGCCCGAAGCCGCTGAGGACGCGTTGGCCCTTATCGACGTGGAGTACGAGCAATTGCCAGCGGTCTTCGATCCTCTGGAAGCTATGGAGCCCAACGCCGAGCGCATCCATGACGACGTATCAGGTTATGACGGCGCGCCCAAAGATCGGCTGGCGCTGGACGTGCACAACGGACTTACCCGGCTGGCCTGGCGCAAGGGTGACGTGGAGCGGGGCTTTCGCGAGGCGGACCTGGTGTTGGAGCATACCTTTCGTATTCCGGGCCGACACCAGGGGTACATCGAGCCTCACGCCGGGGTGGTTGCCATCGAGCCCGACGGCCGGATTCAAGTATGGGCGTCGACCAAGAATTCTTTCGGGACTCGCACCCAGATGGCTAAAGCGATAGGCGTTCCCGAAGAGCGCATCCGCGCGAACGTAGTAAACGTGGGCGGTGAATTCGGCGGCAAAGGGGATGCTCTGGATCTGCCCGTTGCCTACTTTCTCGCCCGGCAGTCGGGCCGGCCGGTAAAAATAGTCATGACCTACGCTGAGGAGTTGATGGCGAGTAATCCCGCGCATCCCACGGTGGTTACCGTGCGAAGCGGCGTGAAGCGCGACGGGCGCATCGTGGCCCGTTATCTGCGGGCGGTCCATGCCAGCGGCGCTTATGGCGCTCTCAAGTCCAACGCCTCGCTGGCCACCGGACATTATGCCGGCGGGCCCTACCGGGTTGAGAATGCCTCTCTCGAGTTTCTTCAGATTTATACCAACACTGTCCCTGGAGGCTATTATCGCAGTCCTGGGTCTGTGGCAACTTTCTTCGCCCTGGAGTCCCACACGGATATCATTGCCCAAGCGTTGGGGATGGACCCCGCTGAGTTCCGGTTGAAGAACCTCCTCACCGAAGGGGATGAGGACGCGGTGGGCATGCGGCTGCGCAACGTGCGCTTCCATGAGGTCCTTCAGGCGGCCTTGGACGCTGCCGGCTGGAAGAAGCGAAAGCCCGGCTCCAATTACGGCCGCGGCATCGCCCTCTTCGGTCGTCACATCGGCGGCGGCGACACTGGGGTTATCCTTACCGCCGAGCTCAACGGCAGCTTTACGGTGATAAGCCCTACCTTCGATCAAGGCGCCGGCACGCACACCATCTTACGGCAACTGGTAGCCGAGGAGATGCGGGTTCCCATTGAACAGGTGCGGGTGATGGTAGGCGACACGGATGTCGCCCCCCGTGACAGCGGCGCCAGGGCCAGCCGGATGACTTTTGTTGCCGGCCGCGTCGTCGTCCAGGCATGCGGCGAGCTGCGGGCGCAGCTATTGGATCAAGCTGCTCGTATGTTGGAGTGCCAGCCGGATGAGGTGGACTTCCGTGACGCCAAATTCCGGTTCCGCCAGGATCCCAGCCAACAAATTAACTTGAGGAGAGTCGTCGCGCAGGCCGATCGTCGCTTCACTGTCACCGTTCATGAGGATTTTCCGCAGCCCGACGATGTAACGTACATGTGCGCGCAGGTAGCCGAGGTTCAAGTCGATCCAGAGACGGGCGCGATACGGCTGCACCGCTTCGTCACCGCCCACGATGTGGGCACGGTAATCAACCCCATCACGCACCAAGGCCAGATCGATGGCGGGGTAGTTATGGGTTTAGGCCAAGCCCTCATGGAGGAGCTGATCGTGGTGGGCGGCCAGGTCACCAACGCCAGCCTCGGAGATTATAAGCTGCCCACCGCCGCCGACATCCCTGAACTGAAGACGGTACTCGTGCGCTCCGGCGGCGGCCTAGCGCCTTACGCAGCCAAGGCCATCGGCGAATTTGCTAACAACAGTCCTCCTGCCGCTATCGCCAACGCCGTGGCCGATGCCGTCGGGACACGTCTATTCGAGATGCCCATTACCGCCGAAAAGATCTATCGCGCCCTACAGAGCACTGTACTAAGTAACCGCAGTCAATTAGGCTAATTAAAAATAAATAGGCTACAGCAGCATTATTTGGACAAGTGGGAAGAGATGAAAGATTTATCGAGAAAAAGGGCGCTTAGAAAATCTCCATGCCTTGCGGCGGGGTCTGCGCGGGATCGGCGTGACCTGGCTGCCGTCCGTGAGCGGACATGAAGGCGGGAATAGACTCGATCACGAGGACGAGCCGCCGGAGATCCGGGCGATGTACGAGGCCGAACTGGCCAAAGAAGGCATTCCGCTGAACATGATGCCCATCAAACGATCACAACAGGCGGGCGTCTAAACAGAAATTCAGTTGGAGGCCCGGGTTGGAAGAAACCGGAGAGAGTGAGATCTGTCCCTTTGTAAGTTTCGGCTCTACTTAATCCTTTAGAGGGGCGTGTTGTCTTGAGCTAGTCGTTCTGGTAGCGTAATCGTTGGAAGAAATAGCAATGGACCACATTCACCAAAAAGTGCGCCTTCGAGGAGAGAAGACAGCGACAGTGCGGATGCTGGCGCACACCGGAGCAACCTTCTCGGTTCTTCCTCCACACGTGGCCCGAACTCTAGGAATTAGGCAGCCGCGCAGATCTGTGAATGTCCGTCTTGCTGATGGACGGCGTGTTCGGCCGCGGGCCGATGTGGCAATTGTCCAGATCGACGGTCGCCAAGCGCCAACCACTATCCTCGTTGGCAAGATAGATGAGCCTATTCTCGGCGTTGAAGCATTGGAAGCACTGGGTCTAGTCGTCGATCCGCGAAGAAAGCAACTTCTTCCATCCCGTCCTTACGCCGTCCGATCGGGCAGCTACCGCTAATCTTCCGTAGTTCCTCAGACAAAAATCTTTTATCCCTTGTACAAACTGGAAACGAAGCCGCTCTTTTCGATCTCTCTAAGGTTCGTCGAGTCGATGAACTGCTCCGCACGGGCCTTGCGGAGTTAGGCTATGCGCCTCGAACTGCTTCTAGACCCTCGCGTCTTGCCGCGGCCAAAAGATTTGAATCCCAGGAAAAAAAAAGCACCTGCTCACTAACTCGTTCGCTTAAAAGCCTAGCCGATGCTAGGTGGATGGCATCATAGGCGCGAAGGGCATGGGCTTCTGCAAGTTCAGCTGCTTTTCGGGTCAGAGGATCTGTGACTTCAAGAGAAATGTAGTGCTGCCAATCAGCATTGAATTCTTGGACCGTCCGTTTGTAATCACTCGGAGAGAGATACCGCTCACGGCGTCGGCGGGATAAGGCTGCGCGGGCCTCGACATAGGCGATTGCTGATGTTGCCACCATCTCGGCTTGTTGAACCGCTTCCCGGACTAAAGTGGACCCTTGTTCTTCAACGTAGAGCTTAACGAGTGAGCTGGTGTCTAAGTAGAGCCTCAACGTCTATCCTCTAGAACCGCCTTGGCCACCGATGGGCCTTTGATTCTCGGCGGTCGCGTGGCTCCTCGCGGCTTTCCGCCTCCCCAGCGAGCGGCACGCTCTCGAACCATCGCCTCGATTCCCTCATCAACCGGAGCCCCAGCCCTCGAGATTACGGCCACGGGTTTCCCTCTCTCGGTAACCACTAACCTCTCGCCCGCCTTGACCTTGCGAAGGTACTGGCTGAGGCTGTTTTTTAGCTCCCTAATCGCTACGGTTGCCATACCATTTCCTCTGTAGCTACATTATTTCTTCTTGTAGCTACAAAGTCAAGCACCCGATCCGGTCCCGGTCCGAGACAATCGTAAAGTTATGGGTACGAAGAAGGGCAGAAGATCTCTTTTCTTCTATCCCTTGTACAAACTGGAAACGAAGCCGCTCTTTTCAATCTCTCTAAGGTTCGTCGAGTCGATGAACTGCTCGGCCTTGGCGCCTTTGGCCCTCGGATCGGTTTGGCTCATCCATCCTAGTAGCAGTTGCATTCCTTCGATTGTCGATAGGGGAAGCGGCGCAAGAACATTCTTGGCCAGAATGTGAAACTCCGGCGTGATCACCGTGGCCTCGACAGCGCCTTTGGTAATCGCCGCTAGCCGGGTGCTCGTTCCACCTATCTGTATAAATGATCACATCCTTCTCCGGGTTGAGCCCGAGCTTTTGAAGAATCAGGCGCGCACCCAAGTCGGAGGCGCCGCCAAATCGAGAAATAGCGAGCCTCTTGCCCTTGAGTTGAAATGCGATTTCTCAGTCTATGCATCGTCATTTCTTCCTGCACCTCGGCAATCTTTTCGTTCAAATGGCCAAATGGTAAAAGCGCTTGGGATTCTCGTAAAGGATCATCCGCTTGTCTTCTTCGCTGATGTCCTGCCGAGCCCTAAAGACAGGGAGGTCGTGCTTGAACATCTCGGGCAATCTCTCGTGCGGATAGTCCGATGGCCACATGATGCAGCGAGGGTTGAATTGGCGCAGCACCTGGGGAAGCGCCTTCTCTTCAACCTCGCAGGTAGTCCAGACCTGACCCGAGGCGATGTATTCGCTCGGGTTCTTTTTGAGCATCGGAGCTCCCTTTCCGTGAGGCTTTTCGAACTCTTCGTCCATGCGATCCATCATGTAGGGCAGCCAACCGGAGCCGGCTTCCAAGAAGGCGACGCGCAGACGCGGAAAGCGTTCGAAGACTCCTTCGAAGAGCATGTGGGTGAATTGAATCAGAATGGCGAAGGGATGCTCGAGGGTGTGGACTTGAATAAACTTGTCGAAGAAGTCGAAGCCCATGCCGCGGCTCGGCGCGCCGTGAACGGCGAGCGGGAAGTCGAGGCGCTCGGCTTCCTCGAAGATCGGAAAAAAATCGGGATGGCCGTAGCCCTTGTGCAGCACGGTCACCGCCGGCAGCAGCCCCGCGACAAGTCCTAGCTCCTTGGCTCTTTTGAGTTCCTTGACCGCCTCTTTGGGCTCTTGGACCGCTAGGAGCGCCACAGCCTTAAGACGCGGACTTTGCCGGGTGAACTTTTCATAAACCCAACTGTTGTAGGCATGCGCAAGCGCGCAGGCCCACTCGTGATCCTGGCTCAGACCCAGGGCCAGACCCGCAGTCGGATAAAGCACGCTCGCCTGAATTCCGAGTTCGTCCAGAAACTCGATCCACCGTGGCGCCGGGGTCTCCTGATCTTTTCCAGCTACGCTGGAGCCGCGATGCCATCCGTCGAGCGCTGGGAAATAGCCGTAAGTCTCGAAGCGGGACATCCCGCGATAGCGCCCTTCGAGAAAATCGTGCAGCTCGGAGTCCTTTTCAAGGATGTGGCCATCGGCGTCTATGATCGGATATTCCACAGCCATGTCTTTGCCTCCTAGAAAGGATGAATTATGAAAACGGAAAGCGGAAACAAGATTTGGCGCAACGGACTCTCTTTCATCTTTCAGATTTCAGCTTTCATCCCTCAGCCTTCATCTTTATAAGAAGTTCTGGCCGCCATCCACGGAGACTGTCTGGCCGGTCATGAAGTCGCTCAGCGGAGAAGCCAAGAAGAGCATCGTGCCGACCAGATCCTCGGGTTTCTGCAGACGCTTCAAAGCGCGTCCCTGCACGGCCGCTTGCCGCATGTGGATCACCGCCTCTGTGGGATTTTCCTCGGAAAGGGTTGAACCGGGGGCGATGCAGTTGACCTGGATGTTGTCGTCGCCGACCTCCCGCGCCAGCGTCCGGGTGAAGCCGATGACTCCCGCCTTTGATGTGACATAGTGAATCCGGCCAGCGCTACCGGAGAGGACCGTGCCGGAGGCGATGTTGATGATTTTTCCCGACTTCTGGCTGCGCATGGCCGGCAAGACGGCGCGCGTGCAAAAGAAAAGTCCCTTGAGATTCACCGCCATCAAGCGGTCCCACTCCTCCGGATCGATGGTTTCGATTCCCCCGCGGTTCATCGGAATGGTGGCGAAGATCGCCGCGTTGTTGACCAGGGCATCGATCCGGCCGAACTTTTCCTGCACTACGGCTCCCATCCGTTTGGTCGATTCTTCGTCGGCGACGTCCACCCGAATCCCTATCGCCTCGGCCCCCGTTTCTTGAGTTACCTGGGCCGCTACTTTTTCCGCGGCACGCCCGTCAATATCTGCCGGCACTACCGCGGCCCTGGCTTGGCCAAACGCTAAACAGTAGGCTTTACCGATTCCATGCCCGCCGCCGGTTACAATCACAACCTTGTCCTTTAGCCCTTCGATCATTTTTTTTCCTTTCTTTGAAGCTTCTCAGTATTTGCGCTTCCGATTGATGTCATCCGGGTAGTTCCCCACGTCCAATTTGTGCCTCACGATAGAATCTTGTTCCCTTGCTGTCAAGAAAAAGACGGGCTCGCTTTAAGAATTCAGCAGGGAAGACGGGGACTCTCAGGACTGTGGATCTCCTTCGATGCCCTGGAAAGTAGTTCGTCTCCTGGGGAGTGGCCCCATATTTTTGGATTGACCCAGCCAGGTGGTTGTTATAGGGAATGGCGGAAGGAGATTGGCCATGCGAAAACCACTGGTGATCGACGCTGATTCGCATGTGGAAGAGGTGGACCAGACGTGGGATTACCTGGAAGAAGGTTATCATCACAGGAGGCCCCTGGCAGTCACCACGGAAAACATTCCGGCTCTGGCCGGCCACAACGCCTTTTGGTACATCGACGGAACGATTCATCCCCAGTATTTGGGCAGAGGGACAACCGTTTTCGCCACGCCTCTGAGTATGGCTTACGCTTCCACGAAGCCCTTCAGCCTTGGCAGTCAAGGAATGACCGCTCCGGCGGCCCGGCTACGTGATCGATAGGGCAGCGCTGGATGTGCAGGTGGTCTATCCTACCATCTTCCTCGAGCCTTTGACGGACGATCCGGCATTCGAGGCCGCTCTGATGCGAAGCTACAATACCTGGATGGCGAAGGCCTGCTCATACAAACCCGACCGTTTAAAGTGGGCGGCCGTGATACCTATGCTGGATGTCGCTGCCGGCGTGCAGGAGGTGCGCCGGGCCAAAGATCTGGGCGCCGCCGCAATAGCCGTCTATGGAACGGTGAGAGATCGGATGCTTCATGACATTCTCTTCGATCCGATCTTCGGCGAGGCTGAGCAGTTAAAAACGGCGGTCGGCGTCCATACCGGCTGGAGCCATCCGGGTCTGCGCCAAAGCGTGGATTCCAATTATGGGGCCCATGTGCTCAGTTTTACCTTGCCTGTGATGATGGGGTTCTTCAGCATCCTGGGTCTTGTCTTGGATCGCCATCCGAGATTGAAGGTTGGGTTCCTCGAGGCCGGGGTGGATTGGCTGCCCTATATGATTCAGCGGATGGACCATTATCATAAAGCGGAAAAGAGAAACGGCTGGTCTGTGCCGAAGGGAAATGCCAGTTCCTATCTCAGAGACTGTGAGATCTACTTCACCTGTGAGTCGGAAGAAAAGCTGCTGCCTGAGGTGAGCCGCTGGATCGGCGAGGATCGGATCATGATGGAGGCTGATATGCCCCATGGCGAGGGACGAGACTCCTCGGTGCAAGAGATTCAGGAGCGCAAAGATTTGAGCGACGCCGTTAAAGAAGGGATATTGGGCCTCAATGCAAAGGCCTTCTACAACTTCTGATGCCTTTAGGACGCGGGAAATGAAATCATATCCAGGAGGTGTTATGGGAGAGATCATGCGGTTAAGCATTGCTTTTTTGTTTTTCTTTCTATCATGGGCCGGTTCGACGGCTCCTTGCTGGGCCGCCGCCGCGAGATCCACTTTTGACGAAAAGGCGGTGGCAGATTTCTATAAGGGCAAGACCGTTCGAATCATTGTCGGCTTTTCCGCCGGAGGCGGCTACGATGCCTATTCGCGTCTCATCGCGCGCCATCTCTCCAAACACATTCCCGGAAGCCCCAACGTCATCGTGGAAAACATGACCGGCGCGGGCAGCATCCTCGCTGCGAACCATGTCTATACCGTCGCGCCCAAGGATGGCACCGTGATCGGCAATATTTCCGGCCCGATTATCTTGGAACAGCTCTTCGGCAGCCCGGCCGTGCAATACGATATGGCGAGGTTTCGCTATCTGGCGGTTCCGGTCAGTGAAACCTATTTGCTCATCGTAACCAAAAAGCCCGGAGTCACGAAGGTTGAAGAAGTGCTGGGGCCAAAGGGCAAGCAAATCATCCTAGGAGGCATTCCTGGCTCCACTGTCGAGCATGCCCCGATCATTATGCGCGAGGTTCTCGGCGCCAATATCAAACTGGTCTCTGGTTATAAGGGGACCGCGGATGTGCGGCTGGCCATCGACAGCGGTGAGGTGGAGGGTTTCTTCAATAGTTGGACTTCACTCAAAATCACCTCTATGGAGAAGTTCAGGAGCGGCGAGTGGCTGATCTTAGCGCAGCTCGGCGACGATCCGATTCGGGATCTGCCTGCGTCCAATGTCCCGACTATTCCCGTTCTGGGGAAGAATGATGAGCAGCGTCAGCTCCTTCGCTTCGGAACCAGCGTGCCTAATCAGTTCGGTAAGGTCTATGTTTTGGCGCCAGCGGTCCCGCAGGAGCGGGCCGCAGCGCTGGAGGCCGCCTTAGCGAAGACATTCGCAGACAAGGAGCTTCTAGCCGACGCCGAGAAGGGAAGGCTTGAGATCGAGCCGGTTTCCGGACCGCAGACCCAGAAGCTCGTCACGGAGTTTTTAGGCATGTCAGCAGATCTCAAAGGCAAATTGCAGAAGTTGATCAGCCCGGCAAAGTAGTGCGCTTCTAAGCAGAGATGAACGACCTCACCCGGGTAATTTGGATATATACCCAAAGAAGAGCTGCGCCAATTGTTGACGCGTTCGAAAAAGAGAGCTCGGCCGAACGCTAGAGAGTAAGCCTTGCCGATGCCGTGCCCGCCTCCAGTTACAATTACAGCTTTGTCCTTTAGCCCTTCGACCACCAGAACCTCCTCGCTAGCGCAGCAACAGCCACTTCTTGAGCACCATTTCTGTTTTTTCTTCCGAAGCCTGTCACTTATTGGGGGATGCCTTTCTCGTTGCTTTCAGGAGGGCTATTGACACAGCCCAGCCGCTCAAGTAAGCAAGCTGTGGGCTTATAGCTGGAGGTCAAAAAAAGGAGGCTTTATGTATGGAAAAAAACGGCTGAGCACGTTCATTATTTCGGGTTTGATTCTGAGTTGCCTGCTCTTCCTATCCTACTCGCCGGCAACGAGTCAAACCTTAGACGAGGTCTATAAGCAAGCGTTAAAGGAAGGGGGCACGCTCAACTTTTACGGGACGCTGGCGCAGATCAATGCGGCCAAGATTCTTCCCGTTTTCGAGAAGCGCTTCCCCGGAATCAAGGTGAATCACGTTGACGCCACGGCTGATAAGCTTGCAACCCGTGCCATCACAGAGGCCCGCGGCGGCAGAACCATCGGTGATGTCTTTCAAGGCTCGCTCGAAAATGTCATTCAGATCTATGAGCAGAAGCTTGTCTTGGAAAAGGTTCCTCCCGAAGCGGCGGACTACCCCGCGACTCTGAAGGGCACATATTGGGTGGCGAACGATATGATTTATTTCATCGGCGCCTGGAATACGAATCTGGTTAAGAAGGCGGATGAGCCGAAATCGTTTGAAGACTTTGCCGATCCTAAATGGAAGGGCAAACTCATTGCCGAGCCGAGGGATGTAGAGATCCTCATAGGGTTGGCCAGACATAAGTACAAGAACGATGAGAAGGCCATAGCGCTTCTTAGAAGGATTGCGGCCAATGATGTCGAGTTTCACAAAGGCCACTCGGACCTTGCTGAGCTCCTGGTAGCCGGTCAGGGGGCGGCATGCTTTACCTGCTACGCCCACCATTATCCGCCACGGATCAGGAAGGGAGCTCCGGTCGCGTATATGCTCTCGGAAGGGATGGCCGGCATAGAGGGCACGGCGGTCTTTAAAGATGCACCTCATCCGAACACCGCCTGGCTCTTTGCGCGTTGGTGCATCAGTGAGGAAGGGCAGAAGGTCTATGCTGAGGGTGGGCGCGCAACGGCTCATCCGAAGGTGGGGCCCGTCGAAAAAATCCGGCCAGAGAAAATCTATCCCATTACCACCGCGGATATAAAGGACTGGCCCAAATACGAGAAGATCTGGAAGGAGATCTTTAAGCTGCGTTGAAATAATGTCCGCACACTACTTGTGGCTACCCAAGGAGTGAAACATGTCTACGGTTGCTCTGCTACGAACGGCAAGGGACACATTTCCGCTCTTGCGCGATCCTGCGCTGCTTATTCCCGTGGTCGGGGCGGGGGTGCTCATCTATTTGGCCGTCATGCCCCTCTTCATGCTTCTTCTCGGGAGTTTCCAGGTCGAAGTGGCTCCCCGCGAGTTCATCACTTCCTTGAAAAACTACCAGACGGCCTATGCCAGCGAGCATACCTACTCGACTTTCATGAACTCGCTTATCTTTGCCGGCGGAGCGTCCCTGCTCACCTTCGCGCTGGGCACCATTCTGGCCTGGTTGGCGGAGCGGACCAACACGCCTCTTAGAGTTGTCTTTTATCCCCTGGCCGTTGTCCCTCTCATTCTGCCCGGAGTTTTGGAGGCGATCGCGTGGATTTTTCTTTTGAGCCCGAAATTCGGTTACATCAACGTGGCGTTGATGAATCTGTTCGGTTTGGAAAAGGCGCCGTTTAATGCCTTTTCGCTGCCGGGGATGATTTGGATCCAGTCCGTAGGGCAGGTGCCGCTCGCCTTTCTGATGATGGTGGCGGCGTTTAAGTCGATGGACCCGTCGCTTGAGGAATCGGCGATGATGTCCGGCGCCGGCACGTGGCAGACTCTGCGCCGGGTGACGCTGCGTCTGCTCATGCCGACATCGGCTTCCGTTCTGCTCATCTTGTTCGTGCGCACGTTGGAGTCTTTTGAGACGCCGGCGCTCATTGGCATTCCGGCCCGCATCTACGTTTACACCAGCGAGATCTATCTGGCCTTCAGTGAGTATCCTCCGGACTATGGCCGTGGGGCGGCGTTGGCCGTCGGTCTGCTGATCTTGAGCGCTCTTGGAGTTTGGCTTTACACAAGAAGCACGCGCGAGGGAAAACGGTTTCAGACAGTCACAGGCAAGGCCTTTAGACCGCGCCAGTTCGACCTCGGCCCCTGGCGTTGGGTCGGCTTTGCTTTCCTTGTGGTCTATTTCTTGGGCGTCGTGCTTCTTCCCTTTTTGGTCATGCTCTGGGTATCATTTCTGCCTTTCTTTGCGGCTCCGACCTGGAAGTCCCTTGAGCTTTTGAGTCTTGACAATTACCGTTATTTGTCCGGCTTCCGGCCCTTCTGGGATGCCATGTGGAACAGCATCATCCTTGCCTTGTCCACCGCCACAGTGGGAATGGTGCTGACCTCGTTAATCGCCTGGATCGTATACAAGAGCCGGCTTCCGGGATCCTGGATACTGGATTTTCTCGCGTTTGTCCCCATCACCGTGCCGGGAATCGTCCTGGGCATGGCGCTGATCATGTTCTATGTGGCCTTTCCCGTCCCCATTTACGGAACAATATGGATGCTGCTGATCGCCTATGTGACCCGATACATTCCCTATGGAATGCGTTCGGCTTCCGGCGCGATTCTGCAGATCCACAGCGAGTTAGAAGAGGCTGCAGGTGCTTCCGGGGCGTCATGGTGGCAAACCTTCTGGCGGGTCACCCTGCCCAATGCGTGGGGCCAGCACTACCTGTCGGTCGGGACCTACGGCATGGCGGCCAGCATCTACCCTGCCGGCATCGCCGGCCCGACCAACCGGTTCAGCGACATCGCGGTGGACCTCGCGTACATGTACACGTTCGGGTCGAACAGCTTCACGCTCGACGGCACGTGGATTCACGAGAAGCAGACTTGGACCGCCGGGGGCGCGGCTAATCCGACGAACACGCTACGCACATTCCGGATGGACGCGATGTACCACATCGGTCAGCGGTACGCCTTCACCCTTGCC
>Ga0209701_10000277_pt1 | contig 28370 bp, 26 predicted proteins | sample CZO8metaG_4_FD_188356 | JGI IMG/M metagenome (GOLD analysis project Ga0209701, IMG submission 188356) | Vadose zone soil microbial communities from the Eel River Critical Zone Observatory, Northern California, USA - CZOApr15con2H3.8 metaG... | ecosystem: Environmental > Terrestrial > Soil >... | reverse complement strand
CGACCCCAGGGTGCTGAACCCCGCCAAGCAGGCCGAGCTCGCCGCGCACCCCCCGGCCCAGAAGTACCCGCGCTCGCCGGGGGTGTACGCCGAGTGGATCGCGGCGTGCAAGGGTGGTGCACCTGCTGCCTCGACGTTTGACGGGCACGCGGGCGGGCTCACGAGCATGGTGCTCCTCGGGTGCCTCGCGGTGCGGCTCGGCCGGACGCTCGAGCTCCATCCGGAAACGGGTCAGGTGACGAACGTCAAGGTGCCCGACGAGTTCGTGCGCCCGAGCTATCGCAGCGGGTGGAGCCTCTAGCGCCGCATGGACCTCGCCGCGACGCTGAGCCACCGACCGCTCGTCGCGGTCGCGACGTTGTTCGGCGCCGGGATCGTCACGAGCCTCACGCCGTGTATCTATCCCATGATCCCCATCACCGCCGGGATCATCTCCGGCACGAGCGCCGGGCAGGCGTCGCGCGCCCGGACGGTGGCCCTGACCGTGGCGTACGTCACGGGCCTCGCCTTGTTCTACGCCGTGCTCGGCTTGATCGCCGGGCTCACGGGCTCGCTCTTCGGCACGGTGAGTGCGAGCCCGTGGACGCGGTTCGTGATCGGCAATCTGTTGCTCCTCTTCGCGCTCGCGATGCTGGATGTCATTCCGGTCTCCGCGCCCTCGCGCCTGGTGCAGTGGGCCGCGGGGCTCGCGGGTGGGACCTACCCGGGCGTCTTCCTGCTCGGCGCGACGTCGGGGATCGTGGCCGCGCCCTGCGGCGCCCCCGCCTTCGCCGCGGTGCTGACGTGGGTCGCGAGCACACGGAGCGGCATCCTGGGATTCGTGTATTTGTTCGTGTTCGCGCTCGGTATGACGGCGCTGCTCGTGGTGGTGGGGCTATCTTCCGGTAGCCTCGCCGCCCTGCCCAAGTCGGGTGCCTGGATGGTGTGGGTGAAGAAGGGCGCCGGCGTGCTGCTGCTCGCGATGGCGGAGTACTACTTCGTACAGATGGGAGCGGTGCTGGGGTGAGGCTCGGATTGACCTTCGGCGCGCTACTGGCGCTCGCCGGCGCGGGCGCCGCGCCACTCCTCGCGCAGGACGTCGGGCTCGGCGTTGGCGCGAAGGCTCCCGCCGTGACCGTGCAGGACTTGGACGGGAAGCCGGTCGACCTCGGCCGCTACCTCGGCCGCGAGCCGTTGGTGCTCGAGTTTTGGGCGACGTGGTGCCCCCTGTGCCAGGCGCTCGAGCCGTCGCTCAAGGCGGCGCACGCCCACTACGGCGGCGCGGTCCGGTTCGTCGCGATCGGCGTCGGGGTGAACCAATCGCCGGCCTCGATTCGGCGGCACCTCGCGGCGCACCCGCTGCCGTTCCCGGTGCTGTACGATGCCACGGGCGCCGCGGTGCGGGCCTACGCGGCTCCCACGACCTCCTACATCGTCGTCGTCGACAAGACGGGGCGGGTTACCTACACGGGGGCCGGTGCCGAGCAGGACATCGCCGCCGTGCTCGCGAAACTGTAACGCCCGGCGAGCGCTGGCCGCGCGGAGCGAGGGCGGCGGACGGGCCCGGCGCGAGGGCCGGGCCCGTGCGTTGTCGCTACTCTCCCGCGCCGGCTTTCGGCGCGACCTTGTCGATCGCCGCTCCCAGATCCTTGTAGGACTGGGGGTCGATCTCGCGGAACGGCGCCATGCGATAGGCGATCTTCCCGTCGGGACCGACGACGTAGAGGTTGCGGACGTCGAGCCCGTAGGTCGGGTTGAAGGCGCCGTACCGCTTGCCGATGACCGAGCCCGAGTCGCTCGCGAACAAGAAGGGGAATTCATCGTCGCGCGCCCAGGCGGCGAGCGTGTCGGCGGGGTCGACGCTAATGCCGATCAAGACCACGTTGCGGCCGTCGTGGAAGAGCTGTGCGTACTGATCACGGTACGCATGCATTTGCACCGTTCACCCCTTGGTGCGCGCCTTGTAAAAGAACGCGAGCACGACCGTCTTCCCCTTGAAATCGCTCAAGTGAATCGGGTTTCTCAGGACGCCGTAGCGGGTCGCGCCCGGTAGCGCGAAGTCGGGCGCCGCGGCGCCGAGTGCGAGCGCCTCTGAAGGCTGGGGCGCCTGCGCCTCGACGCGCGTCACGGCGAGCGCGGCGACGAGCAGCAGGATGAGCGCGAGCGACGGACGAGACATAGGGGCAACCTCTCCGGTATGGGCCGAGGGTAAGCTACGCCAGCGAGCCGGGACGCGGCAGTCTGGAGGCACGTCCGGGTTCGGCACGGCGAGCGGACGCGCCGGGTGTCAGGGTCCGCGATCCGAGCGCCCCGCGCGCCGGGCGCGGCGCGCGAGCGCCAGCATGGCGAGTCCGAAGCCCAGGAGCACGAGCCCCCAGAGCAAGTTGACCGGCACCCCGGTCGGCTCCGTGCCCGGCTGTCCCCGAGTGGCCGCGCCGTAGGCGGTGAGCAGCACTCCCAACGCGCTGAACAGCCCGCCCACCGGCGTGCGCAGGTCGATCCCCACCCGGCCCTCCTCCCCCTCAGGCGAACACGACGTTTAACACGAGCGTGAGCGTCAGCACGATCACGGCGAGAATGGCGGGCCGCTCATACCACCGCGCCACGGCGTCGGTGGGCTTGGGCGTCAGCCCGTAGACGAGACCGCGGAGCGCGTCCGGCGAGCGGGGCGGCGTCAGCAGGCTGACGGCGACCGTCACGACACAGCAGGTGACGAAGGCCGCAATCGCCGTCCAGAAGGTCTGCGCCAGCTCGCTCGGATAGGTGGTCACCACGCCCAGATAGCCGCCCTTCACACCGACCTGCGCGCCCGCGGGCAGGGAGAGCCCGTGGTGGACGGCCGCGGCGACCATGCCGGCGAGGAGCCCCGTGAAGGCCCCGTGTCCCGTGGCGCGCCGCCAGAACATCCCCAGCGCGAACGTCGCGAACAGCGGCGCGTTCACGAACGCGAACACGAGTTGCAGGAAGTCCATGATGTTGTTGAACGACGCCGCTACGTACGCGGCCGCGACCGAGAGGGCGACGCCCACGACCGTCGCCACCCGACCCATCGCGAGGTAATGCGCGTCCGATGCGCCGGGCCGGACGTAGCCCTGGTACAGGTCGTAGGTCCACACCGTGTTGAAGGCCGTCACGTTCCCCGCCATGCCCGACATGAACGAAGCGAGCAGGGCCGTGAGCCCGAGCCCGAGCAGGCCCGCCGGAAAGAAGTGCACGAGCATCATCGGCGTGGCGAGGTCGTAGTCGAGGACGACGTGGCCACGGGCGTCCGTGAGCGGGTTTCCGGTGCGCGGATCGAGCTTCGGCGGCACGATGCCCTGGCGCAGCGCGACCGCGCGTTCGGGGGGCGCACTCGGAGCGGCCCCGGTCACCGCGGCCGGCACGCCCTGGACGACGGCGCTGGCCGCGGCGGGCCCTCCTACACCTGTCGAGCTCACCACCATGGCGAGCATGCCGGGCACGATGACCAGGAACGGGAACAGCATCTTCGGGAGCGCCGCGATCAGCGGCGTCCGTCGGGCAGCGGTCATCGAGTTCGCCGCCATGGCACGCTGCACCACGAGAAAATCGGTGCACCAGTAGCCGAACGACAACACGAACCCGAGTCCCATCACGAGGCCGAGCCACTCCACCCCGACCGGGTTCGCCGCCGCGTCTCCCATGAATGCCCAACTGCGGGTGTAGGCGCCCGCGGCGTACCCGTTGGCGTGCGCCACCGTGCCGAGCCGGTCCACCAGGCCGGACCACCCACCCACGTCCCGCAGGCCGAGGAACACCAGCGGCGCGAAGCCGAACACGATGAGGAAGAACTGCAGCACCTCGTTGTAGATGGCGCTCGTGAGTCCACCGAGGAAGATGTAGCCGAGCACGATGCCGCTAGCGACCAGCATGCTGGCGTCGAAGCTCCAGCCCAGCAGCAGATGCAGCAACTTCCCCATCGCGTACAGGGAGATGCCCGAGGAGAAGATGGTCATGATGGCAAAGGAGACGGCGTTCAGGCCCCGGGTCTTCTCGTCGAAGCGCAGCTTCAGGTACTCGGGCACGGACCGGGCGCGCGAGCCGTAGTAAAACGGCATCATGAAGAGACCCACGAACACCATGGCGGGGATCGCGCCCACCCAGTAGAAATGGCTCGTGGCGATCCCGTACTTGGCGCCCGAAGCGCCCATCCCGATCACTTCTTGTGCGCCGAGATTGGCCGAGATGAACGCGAGACCCGTCACCCAGGCGGGGATGGAGCGCCCCGAGAGGAAGAAGTCCTCACTGGTGCGCACGTAGCGCTTGAGCACGGCCCCGATGCCGAGGACGCACGCGAAGTACAGCAGCATGACCGCGTAGTCGATCCAGTGAAGCGTCGTCACCGAAGCACCGTGGTATCCGGGTGTGGGGGGTAACCTGCCGTGCCTGGCGGCAGCGGCAAGGGCCTGCCTGCCCTGCGCCCCGCCGCTATATTCGCGCTCGCCATGCGAAGCCGCCACGCCACCCTCGGCCTGAGCCTCTTCTGCCTCGCCCTCTCCCCGGTCGCCCGGACGCCGTGCGGCGCGCAAACCGCACCCGCTCGCATCACCACGCGCTGGGCGGCCGCGGTCGCGGCCGACCGCGTCCTTCCCGAATACCCGCGCCCCCAGCTCGTGCGGCCGGCGTGGCAGAACCTCAACGGGCGGTGGGACTATGCGATTCGTGACTCAGGGGCGTCCGCCCCGATTCGTGGGAGCCGGTTCGACGGCACGATCCTCGTGCCCTTCCCGATCGAGTCGCAGCTCAGCGGCGTGGAGCGCCCCGTCACGGACGGCGAGCGGCTCTGGTATCGGCGCCGGTTTCGGGTGGCGGCCGCGGCGCCGGGCAGCCGCTGGTTGTTGCACTTCGGTGCGGTGGACTGGGCCGCCGTCGTGTACGTGAACGGCGGGCGGATCGGCGAGCACCAAGGCGGCTACGATCCCTTCAGCTTCGACATCACCGCCGCACTGCGCCCCGGCGGTGACCAGGAGCTGCTCGTGGGCGTGCGGGACCCGACCGATCGGGGTGATCAGCCGCGCGGCAAGCAGGTACTCAAGCCGGGGTCGATCTGGTACACCGCGGTCACCGGTATCTGGCAGACGGTGTGGCTCGAGCCGGTACGCGCCACCTACGTGAGCGAGTTGCTGATCACACCGGACGTGGACGCGGGGACCGTCACGGTCCGCGCGGTCGTGATCGGGGCGGGGCCGGGTGCTCGGCTCCGCGCCGTCGCTCGGGCGGGTGCCCGTGCCGTCGCCCAAGGCGAGGGCCCGGCGGACGCGCCGATCACGCTCCCCGTGCCGCAGGCGCGGCTCTGGTCACCGGACGACCCGTTCCTGTACGGGCTCTCGATCTCGCTCACCGACGGCGATTCGATCGAGAGCTACTTCGGGATGCGAAAGATCGCCGTCGCGCCGGACCGCGCAGGCGCCCTGCGGCTGGTTCTCAACGGCCGGCCCCTGTTCCAGTACGGCACGCTGGACCAGGGATGGTGGCCGGACGGCTTGTACACCGCACCGACCGACGAGGCCTTGCGGTCCGACATCGAGACGTTGAAGCGACTCGGCTTCAACCTGATTCGCAAGCATGTGAAGGTGGAGCCCGACCGCTGGTATTACCACTGTGACCGTTTGGGCATGCTCGTCTGGCAGGACATGCCGAGTGCCAACAACACGACCCCCGACGGCCGACGCCAGTTCGCGGCCGAGCTGGGCCGCGTCGTGGACGCTCTGCGCAACCACCCCGCGATCGTCATGTGGGTGCCGTTTAACGAAGCGTGGGGACAGCACGACACCGAGCGCTACGTCGCCTGGCTCAAAGGGCACGATCCGACGCGGCTCGTCGACAACGCCAGCGGCTGGCTCGACACGGGCGTGGGCGATGTGGTGGACATGCACGACTACCCCGGACCCGCGAGCCCACCCCGCGACTCCGGCCGAGCCCGTGTGCTCGGGGAGTTCGGCGGTCTCGGCCTGCCGCTCGCCGGGCATGTCTGGCAGCGTGAGGGGAGCTGGGGGTACCGCAAGTACGCCGATACGCTCCAGCTCGCCGCGGCCTACCGGGACTTGGTCTCCCGCTTGGGCGTGCTCGTTGGCCAGGGCCTCGCGGCAGCGGTGTACACGCAAACCAGCGACGTCGAGATCGAAGTCAACGGCTTGCTGACGTACGACCGGGCTGTCGTCAAGCTCCCCGCCGCGGCGGCGCAGTGGAACCGCCGGTTGTACGAACTGTCCGACCGGGAGGCCCCAGCCATGTCGGGAGCGCGGATGCGTCGGGAGCCGTTTGGCCAGCTGCCCGCCGGCCCTGGCATCGATGTGTACACGCTCACCAACGCCAACGGCATGACGGTGCGGGTCCTGACGTACGGCGCGATCGTCCAGGCGATCCGCGTCCCCGACCGCGGCGGCCATCTGGACGACGTCGTGCTCGGCTACGACTCACTCGCGGGCTACGTCCGCAACTCACCCTACTTCGGCGCCGTGATCGGACGCTACGGCAACCGCATCGCCAATGGGATCTTCACCCTCGACGGACGGGTGTACCGACTCGCGACGAACAACGGTCCCAATCACCTTCACGGCGGCGTGATCGGGTTCGACAAGGTGGTCTGGCAGGCGGAACCGTTTCAGCGTGACCGTGAGGGCGGGGTGGTCTTGACGCACACGAGCCCAGACAACGACGAAGGCTACCCGGGCAGCCTCGTGGCGCGCGTGACGTACACGCTCACCGACGGCAACGAGCTCATCGTAGACTATCAGGCGAGCACTGACCGGCCGACGCCCGTGAACCTCACCCAGCACAGCTACTTCAACTTGGCGGGCGGCGGAACGCGCGACGTCCTCGGTCACGAGCTCGAGATCAGCGCCGATCGCTTCACGCCCGTGGATTCGACGCTCATCCCGACTGGCGCGCTCACGCCGGTCGCGGGGACGCCGTTCGACTTCCGCACGGCGACCGCGCTCGGCGCGCGGATCGACCGGGCCGACGAGCAGCTCCGAGCGGGCGGGGGGTACGACCACAACTTCGTATTGAACCGCCCCGGGCCGGGCCTATTCCTTGCCGCGCGGGTGTTCGAGCCCACGACGGGGCGCACGCTCGAGATTCGCACCACGGAGCCCGGGTTGCAACTCTATTCCGGCAACTTCCTCGATGGCACGATCACGGGAAAAGGGGGGCACGTGTACGCTCGGCGGTACGGCATCTGCCTGGAGACCGAGCATTTTCCCGACTCGCCCAACCATCCCGACTTCCCGTCGACGATCCTGCGGCCGGGTGAGCAATACCGCTCCCGCACGGTGTACACGTTCGGCGTGCGGTGAGCTAGCGCCGCCCGACCGGCGTGATGCGCACCAGCACTACGCCGTGCGCCGGCACCGTGGCGCGGTACGCTCGCGTGTGCGTGCCGCGCTCGGCGCGAGCCCAGAGATCGCGCACCCGGACGGAGTCGGTCCGGAGGCCGAGGCGGTCGACGGGGGCGATGATCGTGGCGGGCAGGCTTCCGCGGTTGAGTAGGGCCACGGCGCGGGCCCCGTCGCGCAGCGGCTTCACCCACACCTGGTGCTCCGGTGGCCCCTCCGCTACCAACGCGCCTTCCACCCCCAACGAGTCCTGGTCCACGGCGATCACCTCGCGGTTCGTGAGGACGTCGCGCGTGGCGGGGGCCATCGCGCGGATGTCGTTGCCGGCGATGAGCGGGGCGGCGAGGATCGCCCACAGGCTCACGTGCGCGCGGTACTCGTCGTCCGTCATGCCGCCGTTGCCCACTTCCAGCATGTCCGGGTCGTTCCACGCGCCCGGGCCGGCGGTGTACGCATGCTGCGCCGATAGGTCGAGGTTGACGAGCATCGCGGGCCAGTTGTCCTCGATGTCCCCCGTCGTGCGCCAGAGCTGTCCGGTGCGCGGGCCCCATTCCCACGGCTGGTTCGTGCCCCACTCGCAGATGCTCAAGACGATCGGTCGGCCCGTCCGAGCGAGGGCGTCACGGAACTTGGCGTACTGGGTCGGCGCGTCGAGCCCCTCGGCATGACACCAGTCTTCCTTCACGTAGTCGACTCCCCAGGCGGCGAAGGTGCGCGCATCGTGGTCTTCGTGCCCCAGCGTTCCGGGCCGCCCCTGACAGGTGTGCGTCCCGGCGTCGGTGTAAAGCCCGAACGCGAGCGCCTGCGCGTGGACGTAATCGGCGAGCGCCTTCATGCCATGCGGAAAGCGCGTCGGGTCGGCAACGAGCGTGCCGGCGCTGTCGCGGGCGACTTGCCAGCAGTCGTCGATCACCACGTAGCGGTAACCCGCGTCGCGCATCCCGCTCGCCACGATCGCGTCCGCGGTCTCCCGGATGAGCCGCTCACTCACGTCGCAGGCGAAGTGGTTCCAGCTGTTCCACCCCATCGGAGGCGTGCCCGCGAGGCCGTGGAACGTGCGGTGGACGCCGCACCCCGAGGACGCCAGGGCGAGCGGCGCGAGGAGCAGTGCGACGATGCGGGCCGCCCCGCCGCGTGAGCGCCGGGGGCTAGCCCTCCTGCCAGGCGCCGGGGTCGCACGCCGCCGGGTGACCAAGGTCGGCGTGCGAGTCGCGGGCGCGGTGCAGGCCCGCGCAGGGCGTGCAAGCACCGCCTAGTCTGGCAGCTCCCGGACCCAGACGTCGCGAAACCGGACGGGATTGCCGTGATCCTGTAGCGCCAGCGGGAGGCGATCAGGGTGCGGGGCGTAGCGAGCCCGGCTCCCGTGCACGGTCCAGCCCGTGATGATCGTATTGTCCTGCACCAGGACGCCGTTGTGGAATACGGTCACGCGTGCCGAGTCGCGCGTCGAGCCGTCGGGGGCGAAACGGGGCCGATGAAACACGATGTCGTAGCTCTGCCACTGACCGGGTGGGCGGCTCGCGTTGACGAGCGGCGGGGTCTGCCCGTAGACAGCAGCGGCTTGCCCGTCAGCGTAGGTGTCGTTGTGGTACGAATCGAGGACCTGAATCTCGTAGTGCGTCATCAGGAAGACGCCGCTGTTGCCGCGCTCCTGGCCCTCGCCCGAGGGCGGCGTGGGCGCTGCCCACTCGAGGTGGAGCTGCACGTTGCCGAAGCCGCGCTTGGTGTGGAGCGCCCCGCTATGCGGTAGGACTTCGATATATCCGTCGCGCACGATCCACTTGGCCGGGCTGCCGTCTTCGGACTGCCACTCGCTGAGGTCCTTCCCGGCGAACAGCACGATCGCGTCGGACGGCGGCAGCGCCGGTGACCGCTCGGGGCCGGGATCCACGACCTGAGGGCGCGGCCGATCCAGCGAATGAACGGGCCACTGTTGGGCCAGCGCGGTGACGGGGAGGAAGAGGCCGACGGCCAGCAGGGCGATTGGAGGAGCGTGCCGGGCGCACACGAACGGCGCGCTTCCCGCTCGGCCGCTGCCAGAGGCGCTCGGGGAAAACCTCACGGCTTCCAGGTCCCCTTCGCGACGGCCGGCACGAAGGTGTCGAGCCCTGCGGGTGGAAAGGGGAGTGTGCGACCCTGTTCGGCGCTCATGTAGGCCGTCATGAGCACCTTCACGACCTCGAGCCCGTCGTCGAACGTGAGCTCGGGCGCTTCGCGCCCCAGAAACGCGCGCACGAAGTGCCGATCCTCGGCCTCATAGCCGTACACGGCTGCCTCACCCGAGATGACAGGCATGAGTCCCATCTCAGCGTTCTGCTTCTCGACCAAGTCCTCACCGGACTCGCCTTTGACCTCGCGGCTGAAAAACACCTTGAGCGGGCTGTCGAGCGAGTTCCATGACATCGAGTACTCGGGGCCGAGCAACTCCGCCGAGAGCCGCAGTCCGGCGCCGACAAAGCTCCAGGACGTCGTCGCTTCGCCGAGCACGGTGGAGCCGTCGTCGGTCGCGAACTCGAGCATGACGCTCGCAAAGTCCTCCGCCGGCGTCTTGGTGTAGTCGACGTCCCGGCCCATGCGCTGCTGCAGGCGCTGCGCGTAGGCGGGGCGACTCCACTTGAGGCCCGCGATGTGTCCGGTCACGCGCACGAGCCGCACGGACGAGAGCGGCGCGCCGGGCTTCGTGAGCAGGTGACGCACGACCAGCGCCGAATGACACATCATGTCATTGAGAACCCCACCGCCCTGCAGCTCCCCGCGCCAGAACCAGGGCATGTGGGGCCCGCTGTGCTCCTCCGCCGCGCGCGCGAGGTAGGGGCGGCCGGTGAGTGAGGCGCCCCGCGCCCAGATGAGGGCCCGGCCCTGCGTCACCGAAGGTGCGAACGCTTGATTCTCGAGATAGCCATGGGCGACCCCCGCCCGCTTGACGAGCTCGGTCACCCGCGTCGCCTCTGCGACGTTGCGCGCGAGCGGCTTCTCGCACGCGATGCCCTTGAGCGTGCCCTTGCCGCGGGTGACGGCATCCACGATCTCCTCCACGTTCGCGACGCGGGTGTGGTTGGGCCCGCACAGCCACAGCGCGTCGATCGCGGAGTCCGTCACCATCTCGGCGAGCGAGCGGTAGGTGCGCGCCTGCCCGAGGTCGAGCGCCCGCGCCAGGGCGGCGGTCTCTTCGGCGTGCTTGCTGTTCGGACTCCAGACACCGAGCACGTCAGCGTCGCGGACGGCCCGAAAGGCCTGGAGGTGGAAGCGTGCATTGAAGCCGCTGCCCACGAACCCGACCCCCAAACGCTGGTTGGGCATGAACCCTTTCCTCTGGTGCGTTCCCGCTGTGGTCAGTAGGTGACGCCGAGCTTGGCGAGCACCTCGGGGGGACAGCCCGCCCACTGGGCGATAAACGTGTTGCCGACGTAGCGCAGATCCGCGACGCCCACGCGACTCGAGTAGAAGCCCGACGCGGTGAGGTCCCGGAAGCTCGTGAAGAAGGCGACCCCGGGGGCGTGCTCGGGCTTGGCGCGCTTCGGCCACGCGATGTCGTCGAGCAGCGCGGCACGCTCGGCGTCACTCGCGGTCACGAACGTTTTGCCGGAGCGGTCCGCGCATTGATGATCGAGCCACGCGAGGCCGCCGCGCACCGGCGTCCCGAGCTCGGGCTCGTCGCCGAGCATGAAGTCCATGAACTCGGGCACGCCAGCGTCGGTGGCACTGCCCGAACGCTCGTCCTTGGGGATGATCAGGTCGACGAGCAGCCGGACCGTCTCCCATTCCTGCGGCGTGAAGTTCGTGGGCTGGTAGGGCGTGGGGGCCGCGCGCGCCGCGCGCGCCAGGGCCGAGGCCTCCGTCACCGCCTCGGGCGCCCAGCGGAACGCCGCCGCCAGCGGGGCTACGGCGAGCAGCTGCACCGCGTCGCGTCGCTTCATCCGAGCGCCCCCTGTTTCATCTGGTCGGTGATGTAGGCCGCGGTGCGCAGGGACAGGGCGAGAATGGTCCAGGTCGGGTTCTTGTCCGCCTGGGACACGAACGGCCCGCCGTCCACCACGAACAGGTTCTTGCACTCGTGGGCCTGGCACCAGCGGTTGACGACCGACGTCTTGGGATCGTCGCCCATCCGCGTTCCGCCCAGCTCGTGGATGATCACGCCGCCGGCCGCGATGCCGTAGCCCTGCTCGGCCGTCGGCATCGGCCAGAACGCCTCCCCGCCCATCTCGGCGATGAGCGCGCGGAACGTCTCCTGCATGTGCTTCACCTGCTTGTACTCGTGATCCGACCACTTCCAGTGGAAGCGCAGGACCGGGATGCCCCAGCGGTCCACGACCTGGGGATCGGTCTCGCAGTACGTATCGTCGTTCGGAATCATCTCGCCGCGGCCCGAAAAGCCAATCGTGGAGCCGTAGTAGCGGCGGTAGTCCTGCTTCAGCTGCCGGCCGTAGCCGCCGCCGCCAGGGTAATGCTGGATCCCACCTAGAGCGCCGTACGCCGGCACGTGCGGGCCGCCCCAGATCTCGATATGGTAGCCACGCGGAAAGTCGAGCTTGGCGTTGTCGAGCCACCACGGCATGTACAGGTGCATGCCCCCCACGCCGTCATGGTTGTGCGGGACGTGGTCCACCAGCTTGGGGATGAATCCGGCGACGTCGGTGCCGGTCGTGTCGGTGATGTAGCGGCCAACCGTGCCGCTCGCGTTGGCGAGGCCGTTCGGGAACAGGCTCGAGCGCGAATTGAGGAGCAGGCGGGCGGACTCGAAAGCGCTGGCCCCGAGCGCCACGACCTTCGCCCGCACATGCCGGTCGGCCCCCGTCGTCTTGTCGACATAGGTGACGCCCGAGGCGTGCCCGGCGCGGTCCACCGTCACCTCGCGCGCCATCGCGTTGGTCACGAGCGTGAGCTTGCCGCTCGCGAGCGCGGGAGCGATCAGCACATTGGTGGACGTGAAGTTCGCGTTCACGCGACAGCCGCGGTTGCATTGCCCGCAGTAGTGGCACGCCGCGCGCCCGTTCAACGGCCGCGTGAGGATCGAGAGCCGCGAGGGGATGCAGGTGATGTGCAGCCGGTCGGCCGCTTGTTTGACGAGGAGCTCGTGGCAGCGCGGCTTGGGCGGCGGGAGAAACACGCCGTCCGGCTCGTTGGGGAGATGCTCCGTGCTCCCGAACACGCCGATCAGCCGGTCCACCTGGTCGTAATAGGGCGCCACGTCGCCGTAGCCGATCGGCCAGTCGTCGCCCAGTCCGTCCCGACTCTCGCGCTTGAAGTCGTACGGTCCGAACCGCAGGGAGATGCGGCCCCAATGATTGGTGCGTCCCCCCACCATGCGGGCCCGCCACCACCGGAACTCGGTCCCAGGGGCACGGGTGTAGGGCTCGCCGTCGAGCTCCCAGCCGCCGATGCACGCGTCGAACTCGCCGAACGGGCGCGCCTTGGTGGACTTGCCGCGGCGCGGCGACTCGTACGGCCAGGTCAGCATCGCCGAGTCCTTCGCGTTGTCCCAGGGTCCGCCGGCCTCGAGCAGGATGACGTCGGCCCCGGCTTGCGTGAGGGCGTGGGCGGCCATGCCGCCACCCGCTCCCGAACCGACGATGCAGACGTCGTACAGTTTCGCTTGGCTCACGGTTGGTGATCCTTCAGACGGTGCACGTCTCGACGGCTTCTCGCAGCGAGCGGAGCGCGTCGCGCGTGGGCACGAACTCGTGCGCTACGAATCCCCGGAACCCCGTGTCGGCGATAGCGGTCGCGACCGCGTGCCAGTTGAGCTCCTGGGTGCCGTCCAGCTCGTGGCGACCGGGAACGCCCCCGGTATGAAAGTGGGCGATGTGATCCCGGTTGTCGCGAATGGTGCGGATGATATCCCCCTCCATGATCTGCATGTGATAGATGTCATACAGGAGCTTGACGCGCGGCGAGGCCACGGCTGTCGCGACGGCCACGCCGAACGCCGTCCGGTCCCCTTGGTAGTCCGGATGGTCGACCTTGCTGTTCAAGAGCTCGAGGCAGATCGTAACGCCCTGCTCTTCCGCGAGCGCCTTGATGGCTTGGAGCCCCGCGACGCAAGCGGCGATCCCGGCGCCGTCGCTCGTACCGCGGCGGTTGCCGAACATGGCGATCACGTTCGGGACCGCGTGGCGCGCGGCCAGTGGGATCGCCTGCTCGAGCTCGCGCAACAACATCGCGTGGTTCGCCCGGTCGTTGAACCCGGTCGCGATAAAGTCGCTGCGCGCCGTGGGGTACCCCATTGAGCACACCAGGCCGAACTCGCGCACCGGCTCCCAGTCCTCGGGCCCGAGCAGGTCGATCCCCGCGAGGCCCATCGCCGCTCCGGCCCGACAGAAGTCGGCGAGGGGCAGCTGTTTGTAGGCCCAGCGGCAGGCCGACTGCCTCAATCGGCCCGCGCTCGCGCGCGAGCCCGGCTGCAGGCGGGTGGTACGGGTTACCTCCGGGCCGGCCCACGCGCGCGCCCGGGACCCGAGCGTGGTGGCTCCCAAGACCCCCAGCGCCTCCCGCCGGTTCATCAGAACTCCAGTTGCTTCAAGTAAGCGCAGCTCGCGCGGATCGACGCGACGGGGTCCGCCGGCTCGTCGTGCTCCACAAAGTAGTGCTGAATGCCCGCTTGGGCGCGGTGGGCGAAGATCTTCTTGAAGTCGATCGTCCCGGCGCCCACGTCCATCATGCGATGCTCCGGACCGCCGGCCGAGTCCTTCACGTGAACGGCTGGGAATCGTCCGGGCCAGCGCGCGAAATACGCCAGTGGATCCTGCCCGCCCTTCGTGATCCAGTAGAGATCCATCTCCATCTGCACGAGCTTGGGATCGGTCTCGGCGAGCAGGATGTCGTACGGCAACTGACCCGCGACCGGCGCGAATTCGAAGTCGTGGTTGTGGTAGGCGAACTGCAGGCCCGCCGCCCGCGCTTCCTCCGCCAAGCGGTTGAAGGTCGCCGCGAACTTCTTGTAGCCGTCCACCCCCGTCCGTGCCTCGACCGGGATCCACGGGAACACGACGTAGTGGTGGCCGATCACGTGCGCGGCGTCGAGCGCCTGCCGCCACTGGTCGGGTGCGACTGAGCCGACGTGCACCGCGGGCGATGCGAGGCCGTGGCGGTCGAGGATCGCCCGCACCTCCGCGGGCGACTTCCCGAAGTAGCCCGCGAACTCGACCTCGCGGTACCCGGCGGCCGCCACCGTGGCGAGCGTGCCCTCGAAGTCCTTTTCGAGCACGTGCCGCACGGTGTAGAGCTGGAGCCCGATACGCTCGATCCGCGCGCCCCGGCTGGTGGTGGCGATGGAAACATCGGGAAGGCCCGCAGCCAGGGCCGCGCTGCCGAGTTGTTGGAGAAACCTGCGACGATCGCTCACGGGTTACAGCTCCCGGCGCTTCAGCTGGTCCACGGCAAACGCCGCGGCGCGAGCGGTGAGCGCCATGTACGTGATGGAAGGGTTCTGACATGCCGACGAGGCCATGCAGGCGCCGTCGGTCAGGAACAGGTTCGGGACATCGTGGGACTGGTTGTGACTGTTGAGAACGGAGGTCTTCGGGTCGCGCCCCATCCGCGCGGTGCCCATCTCGTGGATCGTCAGGCCCGGCGGGTTGCTTTCCGCGAACGTTTGGATGTCGCGTGCGCCTGCTGCCTCGAGCATCTCCGCGGCGCTGATCGACATGTCGTGCAGCAACTTCCGCTCGTTGTCGCTCCAGGTGCAGTGAATGCGCAGGGCGGGAACGCCCCACGCGTCTTTCGTTGCGGGGTCGAGCTCCACGTAGTTGGTGGGGCGCGGCAGGCACTCGCCGAACCCGTAGAACGAGAAGTGCCACGGGCCCGCGGTGCGCAGCGACTCCTTGAAGTCGCGGCCGAAGCCCGGCAGCGTGGCACCGCGGCGCCACCCCTCCCGCCCCGCGCCGCCTTGGAAGCCGTAGCCGCGCAGGAAGTCGGGAGACTTGGTCTGCACGTTACGGAACCGCGGCACGTAGATCCCGTTGGGGCGGCTGCCGTGGGTGATGCGGTCTTCCATGCCGGGGATCATGCCGTACGCGCCCCCGCCCATGGTGTGATCCATCAGGTTGCGGCCCAGCTCACCGCTCGAGTTCGCGAGGCCGGTGGGGAAGCGCGGCGTCTTCGAGTTGAGCAGGATGCGCGCCGACTCGAGCGCCGAGGCGCACAGGAAGATCACGCGGGCGCGGAACTCGAGCGGCTGGTGGGTCTGCGCGTCGATGACGCGGACCCCAGTCGCGCGGTCGCGGTGCTCGTCGTAGCTGATGCTCTCGACCACGCTGTAGGGCCGCAGCGTGAGCCGTCCCGTGGCGCGCGCCGCCGGCAAGGTCACGCCGATACTGTTGAAATACGAATGGGTGATGCAGCCGCGCTCGCACGGCCCGCAATAGTGGCACGCCGCGCGCCCGCCGTGCGGGGCCGTGAGGACGGCGACCCGGCCGATCGTGAGCACCCGCTCGCCGGTGAAGCGCTTCGCCACCCCGTCCCGTACCACTTGCTCGGCGCAGTTCAGCGCCATCGGAGGGAGGAACTTGCCGTCGGGCAGCTGGGGCAGCCCGAGCGCCTCGCCGCTGATGCCGATGAACGTCTCGACGTGATCGTACCACGGCGCGATGTCGGCGTAGCGGATCGGCCAATCGACCCCGAACCCGTCGCGCGCGTTCGCCTCGAAATCGAGATCGCTCCAGCGGTACACCTGCCGACCCCACATGATGGAACGGCCGCCGACTTGGCGGCCGCGGATCCAGTGGAACGGCTTGTCGGCATCGAAGGTGTAGGGGTTGTCGCGGTCGTTGACGAAGAACTTGCCGCTGTACTCGTTGCACGCGTAGCAGTGGCGCTGGATGAACTGGTCGCGCTCGAGCGCCCGGCGGTCGCCGAACCCGCGGAACTTCATCGCCCACGGTGGCACGTGCTCCACGTAGTCGCGGGCGGGGTCGATCGGTCGACCCGCTTCGAGCACGAGCGTGCGCAGTCCACGCTCGCACAACTCCTTCGCGGCCCAGCCACCGCTGATCCCGGACCCGACCACGATGGCGTCGAACGTCGGTATGGGGGGGGCCATTAGAAATCGCCCGGTGTGACGCGCGCCGCGCGCACGTCGGTGCAGCCGTCGAAGGAGCCAGGCACGGCCTCGTAATGCAGCTCCCGAGTGGCCCCGACTTCGGACGTGAAGTAGCCGAACACCGTGAGCGCCTTCACCATCTGGAAGAAGGGCCGCTCGGGCGCGCGCCCCGCAGCTGGCGCCTGCGCCCGCAGCGCGGCCTGGGTCTCGGCGTCGAGCGCGGTGAGGATGGCGGTGCGCTGCGCCTCCGTGCCGGCGACAAAAGCGCCGCCGAAGGCCGCGCGGCTCCGGGCGTCCAGGTCCGCGAGGCCCGCGAGAACCCGCGTGCGCTCGTCCTCCGAGGACCACTCGGCGAGCATCAGGTCGGCGAACTCGGGGATGTGGGCGGCCCCCGCTCCAGGGGTGTCGGTCTCGGGGATGATCATCTCGGCGATGACGCCCAGCGTCTCGGCCTGGTGGGGATCGAGCACGGCGAGTGCGCGTCCCTGCGCGCGGACGTGCGCGCGGCGGCCCACGGCCCAGCGCGCGGTGCCCGGGAGGCGCGCCAGGATGGGGCTGGCGGCTGCGGCCCCGAGCGCGGTGCACAGCTCACGCCGGTTCAATGGTCACCTCGGAGAATGTGGACCGAAAAAGATCGGCATCGCGCGGGGCGTCCGCTAGGACTCCGGGGGACGCCCGGGCGGTTGACAGGGACCCCTGACGGTGTATGTTTATGCACTGTTCTGCATAAACTCAAAGGAGCGTCTCCATGGGGCCGTTGGTCGTCCTCGCATACTCGGGCGGACTCGACACGTCGGCGATCGTGCCGTGGCTGCGCGAGCGCTACGGCGCGCGCGTGTTGTGCTTCGCCGCGGATGTGGGCCAGGGCAGCGGCGAGCTCGCGGGGTTGGTCGAGAAGGCCAAGCGCTCGGGCGCCGTCGACTGCGTGGTCGAGGACCTGCGCGAGGAGTTCGTGCGCGACTTCGTGTTCCCGACGCTCCGCGCCGGCGCCGTGTACGCGCGCACCTACCTGCTCGGCACCGGCATGGCCCGCCCGGTGATGGCGGCGCACCAGGTGGCGCTCGCCCAACGCGCGGGCGCGCAGGCGCTCGCCCACGGGTGCACGGGCAAGGGCAACGATCAAGTGCGCTTCGAGCTCACCTACGCCGCACTCGCCCCCGATCTCCAGGTCATCGCCCCGTGGCGCGAGTGGGAGTTCCGGGGCCGCGAAGACTTGATCGCCTACGTCAAGGCGCAGGGGATTCCGGTCCAGGCGACGCTCGAAAAACCGTATTCGACCGACCGCAACCTGTGGCACTGCTCGCATGAGGGCGGCATCCTCGAAGACCCCGCCAAAGAACCCCCCGAACATATCTTCGTCATGACCCGCGACGCGCTCGAGGCGCCGGAGCTGCCGGTGGTGGTCGAGATCGGGTTCGAGGAGGGCACGCCGGTGAGCGTGGACCGGGCGGCGCTCGGTCCGGTCGAGCTGCTCGAGACGCTGAACGCGGTGGCGGGCGAGCACGGCGTCGGCCGGGCCGATGTAGTCGAGGACCGGCTGGTGGGGATGAAGTCGCGCGGTGTGTATGAGACCCCGGGGGGCACGTTGTTGCACGCGGCGCACCGTGAGCTCGAGCAGCTGGTGCTCGACCGGCGCACGCTGCGGCTCAAGGACGAGCTGGCGCTCCGCTACGCCGATCTCGTGTACGACGGACGCTGGTGGACCCCGGAGCGCGAAGCGCTCGACCTGGCGGTGGCGGGCACGCAGAAGCGGGTGACCGGCACGGTGCGGCTCAAGCTCTACAAGGGCGCCCTGGCGGTCGCCGGACGGGAGAGCCCGCACGCGCTGTACCAGCCATCCTACGCCACGTTCGGCAAGGACAACGTGTACGATCAGCGCGACGCCGCAGGGTTCATTCACCTCTACGGGCTCGCGATCCGCATCGGCGCGGGCCTCGAGGCCGCGCGCCGCGAACACCAGGTCGGCGCGGCGGCGGACTGATGCCGCCCCTCCCGACGGAGCCGTCGCCGCCGGCCACGCCGGCCACGCCAGCCACGTCGGCCCCGCCCGCCCACCAGATGTGGGGCGGGCGCTTTAGTCTCGGCCCGAGTGCCGCGCTCGACGCGCTCAACCGCAGCTTGCCCGTCGATCACCGGCTCTGGCCCCAAGACGTGGCCGCGAGCAAGGCCTGGGTGCACGCGCTCTGCCGGGTCGGCGTCGTGACGCCGAACGAGGAAGTGCAGCTGCTCGATGGCTTGGACAAGGTGGCGGAGCGGCTCGCCGACGGGGCGGCGGTCGGGGCGCCCGATGAGGACGTGCACACGCTCGTCGAACGCTTGCTGTATGACGAGGTCGGGGCCGTGGCCGGCAAGCTCCATACGGGACGGTCCCGCAACGATCAAGTCGCGACCGACCTGCGGCTCTGGACGCTCGGCGCCATCGATCAGCTCGACGGCGATCTCGCGGCGCTGGGGCGGGCGCTCGTGGCCCGCGCCCACGACGGCGTGGACCTGCTCCTGCCCAGCTACACCCACGGCCAGCGGGCGCAGCCGGTGCGCTGGGCGTACGTTCTGCTGGCGCACGCCTGGCCCCTGGTCCGCGACCGCCAGCGGCTGGCCGACGCGCGCCGGCGCGCGGCGGAGCTGCCGCTCGGCTCGGGCGCGGTCGCGGGCTCGGGGTTCCCCGTGGACCGCGTGCTCCTCAAGGAGGCCCTGGGGTTCCGGACGATTTCCGCCAACGCGCTCGATGCGACGGGTGACCGCGACTTCGTGGTCGAAGTGCTGGCCGCGCTGTCGCTCGTCGGTATCCATCTGTCGCGCCTCGCGGCGGAGCTCGTGCTCTACACGAGCGCCGAGTTCGGATTCGTGCGGCTGTCGGACGACTTCAGCACCGGCTCGAGCCTCCTCCCCCAGAAGCGCAACCCCGACGTGCTGGAGCTGGCGCGCGCGAAAGCCGGGCGGCTGCTCGGTGACCTGGTCGCCCTCCTCACCACGCTCAAGGGCCTGCCCGCGGGCTACAGCAAGGACCTGCAGGAGGACAAGGCGCTGCTGTTCGACGCGGTCGACACGCTCGGCCTGGTCTTGCCCGCGGTCACCGGGGCCATCGCCGCGCTCACGGTGGACGCCGAGCGCATGCGTGGCGCGCTCGACGCGTCGCTGCGCGCCACTGACTTGGCCGACCGCTTAGTCGAGGCCGGTGTGCCGTTCCGGGAGAGCCACGGGCTCGTGGGCCGGCTAGTGCGCGAGGCCGAGCGCGCTGGCGTGCCGCTCGACCAGGTGCCCGGCCCGGTGGCGGCGGGAATCCACCCCGCGCTCCCGGCCGCCGTGGCGCAACTCGGGACCTGGGAGGACTCCGTGGAGGGCCGCGCTACGCCGGGTGGTGCGTCGCGGGCGTCCGTGGCTGAGCAGCTGACGGCGCTGCAGCTCGCATTCAGCGCCGCCGGAGGGACTTAACCGGTAGTGGGTCAGGTTCACCCGTTACAATCGGGCAGGTAACGAGGTAACGGCTTCCGGCGCTACCAGCTGGCGGGTTTCCAGATCAGTTCGGTAGCAGACACTTTCACAGGGTTGGGAAGCTGATTTGCGGAATACCTCTTGGCCTTGACCCGAATTGTCCCATGGGCAAGCGCCTTCAGCTCAGCGTTATGCCGGGCGTAAGGGAAAACCACCCAGACCCGCTTCTCGGGATACAACGCCTTAGCCGTGCGTATTGCAGGCGCTAGATCCGTATCGCCCGTCACGAGCACAACCGTATCGCAAGCATTCACAGCCAGCAGCTCAAGGAGTTTGACTGCCACGGCCACGTCGGTCTCTTTCTCCTCGTGGCGCTTGAAACTGGTCTTACAGCCCGGGCACCAGACGTCCTTCTCCTTGAATCGTCCAAGTTGGACCTCGACGCCTGTCGAGCGTAGCGCGGAAACGAGCACGGCGTGCCGTGCAGCTTTGTCGGGTCTAAAGTCAGCTGACGCCGAGAAATAAAAGACCTTCTCCAAGACTGCATCTTTGCCGATCGCTGAGAGGAAGGAGCGACAGAAGGCCAGGAAATCCAACCACTTCATGGACGGAGCCGGGGCTGGCGAGCCTTTATAGCCTCGATTATCGAGTGGTAGACGTTGAAACCATCAACCAGGAAGCAGACGCGATTGGGCACCAAGACTCTCCACGAATAAAAACCCCCCCAGGCCGTAACCTGGAGGGACCCTAGCAGGCTTACGCCCGTTTCGGGGATGAATGCGGGACTATTTTATGTTGCTTAATACGTAATGTCAAGGAAAAACGTTCCCAAAAACGTGTCAGAAAAGTCACTAAGAAATTGTGTGAGAAAGCCTCTAAGAAGCCCAAACCACCCAAGCGGAAGCGGAAGACACGGCGCAAACGTCCTGCACGGTAGTGCAGCCTTTGCACCGTCCATAAGGACAAAGGGCCACCAACCCCATAGACGGCTACAAGACTCAAACGTCTCAATGCCGCACTCTCGGAGTCGTTTGACAACCCCTATAATCCCAAGGTCAACCTGGCCAGGGATGGGAAGTTGATCGGCTGTCATCTGTTACAATCTAACTGGACCACTACCGACTTAACCCAAGGTCTTGCCGCGCGTTAGCAGGTTGTGTAGCATACGTGGCCGTCCGGCTCGTTCCGAGCGGGACGGCCATTTTGTCCGCCCTGGGGGAAATGCCGTGCGCTGCCTCGCGCTCAACGCCTCATTCGAGCCCCTGACCATGGTGCCGGTGCGCCGGGCGCTGCGCCTTGTGATCGACCGCAAGGCGGAGATCGTCGAGGCGGACGGCCCCGTGGTGCGCAGCGAGCGCATGGCGATCCCGCGGCCGGCCGTGATCCGGCTCGTGAAATTCGTGCATGTGCCCCGCCGCTTCCGCCGGCAGGTGACCAACACGTTCCTCTTCGCCCGCGACAACTACCGCTGCCAGTTCTGCGGACGCAGCCAGCAGGAGCTGCGCCACCGCGAGTGTTTGACGCGGGACCATCTGGTGCCGCTGTCGCGCGGCGGCACGAACGGCTGGAGCAACGTGCTCACCGCGTGCTCGAGCTGCAACACCCGCAAGGGTAATCTGCTGCCCGAGGAAGCCGGGATGCACCCGCTGCGGCCCCCGGTGGAACCCCATTTCGTGCACCTCGCCTGGGCGGTGCGCCGCCTCACCTCCATCCAGTCGAAGTACATCCGCTTGTTCTACGGCGGCGAGGTGTTGGCCGCGCTCGCGGCATTGTGAGGCAGCGGCTGCCCTGGATCGTCGCGGGAGTTGGCGGCCTCGCGGTGGCGGGCGTCCTCTTGAGCCGGGGAGGCCGGGCAGCGCTCCACCCCGAGCCGCGCCCCGGCGTGACCGCCGAGCGAGTGCTGCCTCCGAGCCTCGTCCTCACGACGCCGGTCGAGGCCGCCGCGGCCTACGCGGCGGCGCGCGGCGCGCCCCGGCTCCTCGACGGGCTGTACTGCCACTGCGAGTGCGCAAAGCACTTCGGACACCGCTCGCTCCTCACCTGCTTCGAGTCCGACCATGGCGGGCAGTGCGACATCTGCATGGGTGAAGCGCTCTTAGCGACGCGAATGGCCGCAGGCGGGAGCACCCTCGACCAAATCCGCCGCGCCATCGACGAGCGGTTCCACTCCTAGTTCCCCTCCGCACGGCTCAGGGTTTCCGACCGCGCCTCCAGCGTCAACCGCGGCAGGCCGGCGATCCGCACCAGGAGCCGCTGCGCACCGCGGCTGAGCGCGCCGCCCACGTCGCCGCCGCCCGACACCGCGGGGCTCACGTCGCCCTTGAGCCAGTGCGTCAACTCCTCGAGATCGGTGTCGTTGAGCGTCGTCACCTCGAGCCGACACAGGAAGTAGAAGTTGCCCGAGCCCTTGGGGGTGAGCTTGACGTAAAATGGGATCTCCAGCGCGCGCTCCAAGTCGTCCGGCGAGCCGTAGCGCGCCACCCGCGTGCCGGCGCTGCGGATCAGCACGAAGTCGTTGGCGAGAGGGTCGTTACGCGCCACAGCATCCCAGGCGTACTCGCTGATGTACTGATCGAACCAGCCCGAGCGTGCGCGCCACAGCTCGAGGCGGTAGTGGAGGCGCAGCGGAAACCCCGAGCGCATCAGGCCGACGAACCTGCCGTCTGAGAGGAGCGCGGTGGTCTGAATCCGGGGCACGCCGCGCTGGAGGATGACGGTCAGTGCGGGCGCCTGCGCCCTGGCCTGGGAGGCCGCCGCCGCTCCGAGCAGCGCCAGAAACGCGAGACCCGACCTCACCTCAGAAGCGGTGGTCGAGTCGCAGCGTGAAGCGCAGTGGCTCGCCGGCCGTCACCGCCTTGGCCACATACACCCCCAGTCCGCCCCAATCGACCCCCAGCCCCAGGTCCGCGAGCCAGCTGCCGAGTGTCGGGAGGCGGTCTGAGGGCAGTCGGCCCGGGCCGCTGCCGACGAGCCAGGCCTGCCCCGCGTCCCCCAGGACCACCAGATCGGGCCCCTGCAGCGTGAACAGCGATCGCGCCGCTTCGTCCGCGGGGCTCGAGGAGCCATACGACCAGTGCAGGGCGATGTGCCCGCGGTACTCGACCTGGGCGAGGATCACGCGATCGCAGGCCGCCGCCCCCAGAAACACCGCTCCGATGATGTCGCCGCTACACGCGGTGTGGCGGAAGCCGTAGCCCGCGAGCGGATCGGGCCCGCCGATCGAGAGGCGCTGTTGCAAGGGAAGGGGATCGCCGCCGATCCAGCCGCCCCCGAGGAGCCGCAGCTTGACGCGTCCCGACGTGCTTACGCGCGTGTAGCGGCGCACGTCGAGGAACACGCGGCTGAACGCGTAGGACCCGTCGGTGGGGATCGGCCCGTGCACCGCGCTCGGGACGCCGGTCTGCGGGACCACGTCCGTCGAGCGCGCGTTCTCGAACCGCGCGTGCATGAGCCAGCCGGCCGTCGGGTCCGAGCGGTCGTTGCGGGTGTCGAATGTGACGGCCACGCCTAACGTGGTGTAGTGCCCGTCGTCGATCGGCGGGTTGGGACGCCACGCCTGGCCGTGGCGGAATAGCGTCCACGGGTTGCGCGCGCTGACGCTCGTTTGCCAGTCGTGCCGCAGCTCGAACTCCACGCGCAGCGGGCGCTCGAGCTGGGCGAACACGCGGCCCGCCACCCCCTTGCTCAGGTAGTAGTCACGGTAGTCGCGCTGGAACAGGAACGCCGTCCACCCGACCTCGGCATTGCGCAATCCCCAGTCCTCGACCGGCGCCACGTCATCGAAGGCGCGGAACTGGACGCCGTAGGCCGGCACCACGCCGAAGCGCAGCTCGGTGCGCAGGATGTAGCCCAAGTCGCTCCGCTTGTTGGTGAAGTCGCCGGCCGTGCGGAACACGCCGAGCGCGTCGACGCGCAGCCGCATGTCCTGGTGCAGCCGCCAGTCGAACAGGGGGCCGAACACCACGGGCAGACCTTCCACGCGATTGAACGTGCCACCTGTGGCCAACGTGAGCGAGGAGCGGGACTCGGCGCTGCCCCAGGACTTCTCGACGCCCAGGTTCCGGAACCAGCGGCGCACGTCAGGCGGCGCGAGCGCGATGGTGTCGCCCCTCGCTCGATAGGCGAGCGGCTCCTCGTACACGCGCACCTCGCCCGCGACCTGCACCCCGGGCGCGCGCACCACCGTTCCCCCGATGACGATCAGATCGCCCGTGACCACGGCCCCGGAGTCGAGCACGGCATCGCCGTTGATCAGGAGCACGGTGCCCTCCACCCGGCCCGCGACTACGGCCGGGCCGCTTCGCACCGCCACATCGCCGCGCCAGGCGTTGCCGGCGGGCAGGGTGAACCGGCCTACGAGCCGCGTCGTCGTCGCGGCGTTGTAGCGGCGGATCGCCTCCTCCGCGACCGCGCGCGACAGCTCGGGCGGCTGCGCCAGCACTCCGGCGCTCTCCGGCTGAATTACGATGGCGGTGTCCTGCGCCCGGACGGCGGCGGCGCCGATAACCGAGCACCAGGCGGCGAGCACGAAGGCGCGCATGGCGAGCATCCTGAGAGAGGGCGCAGGGCGCTCGTGCATGGGTTGTGCCGGCCACGCCGGGCGGGTTTCGCGCGGGCCGGGGCGGGAAGGAGGGGGCGGAAGTGAGGCCGGTTGGCCCGTGGGGCGCGTCATCCCGCCACAGTCCGCGGCGGCTCAAGCCCGAGCCGGCGCATGCGGCGGTACAGGTTGGCGCGGTCGGTCGCGAGCCGCCGCGCCGCCTCGGCCACGTTGCCCCGCGCGGCCGAGAGCGCGCGCGCGATCAGGGTGCGCTCGAATCCGTCGAGCGCCTCGGCGAGCGCCACGTCGCTCCATCCTTCGGTCGGCGTGACGGGAGCACCATCCTGCGGCAGCACGCGCGCTACGTCGTCCGCCATCACCGTGGGCCCGGAGGCGAGGATCGCCAGCCGCTCCACGATATTCGCGAGCTCGCGCACGTTGCCTGGCCAGGCGTAGGCCGTGAGCAGCTGGACGGCGCCGGCGTCGAAGTTCACCGTCCGGCCGAGCCGCGCCGCTTGGCGGGCGGCGAAGTGCGCCAGCAGCGGCGGGATGTCGTCGGCCCGCTCGCGCAGCGGCGGGATCCGGATGGGCAGCACATTGAGCCGAAACAGCAAGTCCTCACGGAACTGCCCTTGATGCGACGCCTTCGCCAGATCTTTGTTCGTCGCGGCGATCACGCGCACGTTCACCGTGACCGGCTTCTCGCCGCCCAGCCGCTCGATCACGCCGCTCTCGAGCACGCGCAACAACTTCGCTTGCGCCTCGAGTCCCAAGTCGCCCACTTCGTCGAGAAACAGCGTGCCCCGGTCCGCCAGCTCGAACCGCCCGACCCGTCGCTCGGTGGCGCCGGTGAACGCCCCGCGCTCGTGGCCGAACATCTCCGACTCGACGAGGTCCTTGGGAATCGCGGCGCTGTTGACGCACACGAACGGCTTGGAGGTGCGTGCGCTCTGGCGATGGATCGCCGACGCCACGAGCTCCTTGCCGGTCCCGGATTCGCCGGTGATGAGCACCCGCACCTCGGTCGGTGCGACGCGCGCGATCAGGGCCCGGAGCTCCTCCATGGCTCGGCTCGCGCCCACCAGCGGGTCGGCGTGCCCCAGTGCTTCGTGCAGCCGCCGGTTTTCGGCGAGCGTGCGCCCCAGCTCGAGCGCCGCGCGCAGCGTCGTGACCACGCCCTCGGGTGTGAGCGGCTTCTCGAGGAACTGAAAGGCGCCGAGCTTCGTCGCCCGCACGGCGTCGGTGAGGCTCGCCTTGCCGCTCATCATCACCACCGGTACGTCGGGCAGGCGCCGCTTCAGTTGCTCGAGCGTGGCGAGCCCGTCCGGCCCGCCCGGCATCATGAGATCGAGCAGCACGGCGTCGGGCACTTCGCGCTCGACCGCCGCGAGCGCCGCGCTGCCGTTCGCCGCCTCCGCTGTCTCGAACCCCTCGGACTCGAGCAGGGCGCCGACCATCTTGCGGATGTTCGTCTCGTCGTCGACGAGCAGGACGCGTGGGCTCATGCTGCCGAGAGCACCACCGAGAACGTGGCGCCGCCGCCGGGCGTGTCCACGACGCTAATGGTGCCGTTGTGGGCCTCGATCGTCTGCCGCACCAGCGCCAGGCCGAGCCCCGTCCCGTCCTGTTTGGTCGTGAAGTACGGCTCGAACACGCGCTGACGCAGCTCGGGGGGGATGCCCGGGCCGTGGTCGGCGACCGTCACCACCAGCCCGGCGCCGTCGCGGGTCACGCCCACGTCGATCGCGCCGTGGCCGCCCATCGCCTCCGCCGCGTTCCGCAGCAGGTTCGCGAAGGCGCGGCGCAACGGGTCGTAGTGCCCGAGGAGGCGGCACGGCTCACCGTTGGCCCGCACGGCGACGGAAATCTCGGACGGTACCGCGCTCGTGCTGAGATCGATCAGCAGGTCCATCAGATCCACCTCGCTCTTCGGTCCCTCCGGGAGCCGGCCGAACTCGGCGAACTCCTTGGCGAGCTGCTCCAGCCGGTCGGTCTCCGAGGCCATCACGTCCACCGCCATCGCCGTGCGTCGGTCCGCCGCCACGTCGGTGCGGTACAGCTGATCCACGGCGATGCGCATCGCGGTGAGCGGGTTCTTGATCTCGTGCGCGACGCGCCGTGCCACCTCGCGGAACGCCCGCAACCGCTCCGCCTCGAGGTCGCGCTCCCGCGCGGCGTCGAGCGCGGTGGCGAGTTCGCGCAGCGCCTGGCGCAGCGCCTCGAATTCGGGCGCGCCGCGACTCGCCGGGCCGGGCGGCAGCGGCAAATGCCGGCGGATCAGACGCGTCCAGCCTACCAGCTCGTCGATCGGCCGCGACAGCTGGCGCGACAGATGCCGCGCCAGCCGGACCGCCGCGATCAGGGCCACCCCGCCGACCACAATGACCACGAGCGCAAACCCGCCGGCGTAGTAGCGCAGGTAGGTCTCTGCCCGGCGCGCCAGGCTCACCGAGTTCGACAGGCGCAACAGATGCTCGCGCAGCGCGGCGCGCTCGGGTGCCGCGAGATGCGTGGTGTCGATCCGCTCGGCCATCTGGCGCGCCGACCCCGCCATCTCCTCGAGCGCCACGCGCGCGCCCGCTGACGGCGCCACCGTGCGCACGGCGAGGGCCCAGCCGACCACGGCGAGAGCGGTGGGGACCGCCGTCAGCGCGACAAGGATGACGAAGATCCGCTGGCGGAATGCGAGCGCCATATTGTTGGCACCAATCTAGGGACGTGGCCCGGGTGCGACAATTCGACACAGGGGTTTCAGCATGAAGAGTCTGACCCACTACCTCTGGTTTCAGACCAAGAACCGGCAGGAGATCATCGATATCACCGACGAGGTGGCGGACCAGGTGCGGGCGAGCGGCGTGGCGGAGGGCTTGGCGCTCGTGAGCGCCATGCACATCACGGCATCGGTCTTCGTCAACGACCACGAATCAGGACTGTGGGCGGACATCCTCAAGTGGCTCGAGACCACCATCGCCCCGTGGGACCCCAAGCGCTACGGCCACAACGAGACCGGGGAGGACAATGCCGCCGCCCACCTGCGCAGCCTCACGATCGGACACGAGGTGATCGTGCCCGTGACCGGCGGCAAGCTCGATCTCGGGCCCTGGCAGCGCGTGTTCTACGGCGAGTGGGACGGACAGCGCAGGAAGCGGGTCATCATCAAGGTGCTGGGGGAGTAGCGGATAGGAGCACCGTGTCGACGTGCCCGTCCGTGCCCTGCTTGCTTTCCTTGATGAGCCAACCGCGATCCTTGCTGACCCACAGCGTGAGCAGGCGCTCCTCCTCTTTCCCCTCGTGCACTTCGACCTTCCAGCAGTCGAACTGTCCGGCCGGGACGTCGACCCGCCCGCTGCCGACGACGCGCAGATCGAGTGGCACGAACGGGGCCTTGACGGGCTCCGGTCCCACGAGGCGGATCGAGTACACGCTCCCGCGCCACCCGCGTTCGAGTGGCAGCACCTGCATGAGGGGGGCGAGGTCCACCCAGTAGGACCAGCGCACTACCACCGGTGCGTCGCGGGGACCAGGGATCTGCGCCGCAGTGCGATGGCTGCGAGGGTAGGCGCCCCCGATGTCGAGCGCCTCGCGCACGGTGTCGCCCGTGAACGAGCGGACGAGCCGGAACTTACTTCCTCCCATCGCCGCGTAGATCGGTCGCAGCGTTGCTCGTTCGAAATACGCGGTATCGAGGGAGCTGCGGAGGGTTGGCGACCCGACGCGTTCCGTCTCTTGGCGTCGCGACACGAGCCACGCGGGCCAGCCGTGCCACGCGGCCTCGCGAACCATCATCGTGAAGCGTCCGCGGCACATGGGTTGCCCCTCGTCGAAGACGGTGCAGGTCCGGTAGATCCAGGTGCCGGCATGTGCTCGCCCCGCCTCGAGTCGGACGGGCGCGTAGCGCGGCGCCTGCGGCGGTCCCGCGTCCTGGGCCAGTGCGTCCGGCGGCCAGAAGGGCAGCGTCGCTGCGATGTCCGAGTACGCGCTGCCGGTGTCAGGGGGCGCTCGCCCGCTATCACGTGTGCTGATGACGAGC
>Ga0209701_10000276_pt1 | contig 28376 bp, 20 predicted proteins | sample CZO8metaG_4_FD_188356 | JGI IMG/M metagenome (GOLD analysis project Ga0209701, IMG submission 188356) | Vadose zone soil microbial communities from the Eel River Critical Zone Observatory, Northern California, USA - CZOApr15con2H3.8 metaG... | ecosystem: Environmental > Terrestrial > Soil >... | reverse complement strand
GGATACTGTCCTGTACATCGGCATCCCCAATCTTGGAGAGGCGCTCCAACAGGCAAACCAAATCTTTCAGCAACAGCTGTCGCAGAGCAAAGTTCTGCAAGAGTGGTGGAACAAAGGCGGCAACTCGAATCAGCATCCTACGGCGCCAGAGTTGATTGAGCAGATTCACTTCATCAGCCAGTATTTAGGCGACGAAGTGGTGATTACGGCCAGCGGAAGCTCCGCCCCCAACGAGCATGGGCCCGTACTGCTGGCCGAAGTGCGGCAGCCTGGACTGAAGGAATATTTGCAGAATCGCTTCGCGGATACCTTGACGAGGGCGCAAGGCAACGTCAATTTGCGCGTCGTGGACCCGCAGTCGCTCTCCTCGCTCGCTGGCGATGAGCGCGGAATGATAATGCTTGTCCGGCGGAACATGCTTGTCGCCGGTGGCGACGCGGCCTCGGTGCGGGAGATGAGCGCGCAGCTCGACGCCGGAGCAACGGTCTTCGCCGGGACGGATTTTGGCCAGCGAATCGGTACCGTCTACAGCCGGGGTACCGAAACTCTGTTTGCCGCGAACCTCGGTCAGATTTTAAGCAGTACGCATACCCAACCAGGAGAATCGAAGGCGCTGCGGAATAGCGGCTTCAATGACATAAAGTATTTGATCGCGACGCGCGGCGAGTCTTCCAGTCAAGGAGACAACCGCATTACTCTGGAATTTAATGGCCAGAGGCGCGGCATCGCCTCCTGGCTTGCAGCCCCAGCTCCCATGGGTTCGCTGGATTATGTTTCGTCGAACGCAAGCGCGGCGGTTTCTTTCGTTTCAAAGCAGCCGGCGCTCATGCTGGATGACATTTTCAGCACCATCGGCGCTTCCGACCCCAACTTCAGCCGAAGTCTGGCTCAGGCAAATTCAGAACTCGGGCTGGACCTTCGCAACGACTTGGCGAGGGCGCTGGGCGGGGAACTGACGCTGGCTCTCGATGGACCAGTCCTTCCCACGCCTTCGTGGAAAGCAGTTGTCGAGGTCAACGATCCGGGAGCCCTTCAAGTGGCGATAGATAAGCTGGTGGAGAGTTTTAACCGGGACGCGCAAAAGTCGAACCAGCCGGGCGTAACGCTCAATCAGGCGCAGGCCGGCGGACGAACGTTCTACAGCATTCAATCCCAAGGTGCGGGGCTTTCGACCGAGTACGACTACACCTTCTCGGACGGATATATGATCTTGGCGCCCTCGCGAGCGCTGCTCCTCGCGGCACTGCAAACTCACGCGAACGGGACATCGCTAGCTCGTTCCGCTTCGTTTCGCGCTCTCCTTCCCATCGACAACCAGGCGAACTTTTCCGCGATGATGTATCAGAATCTCAGCCCGATTCTGAAACCGCTGGCCTCCCAGATTACTTCCGGGCAGTTGGCGCTCGTTCAGCAGTTGGCAGCCGAGCCGAGCGTATTCTGTGCTTATGGGGAAAGTGATCGCATCGAAGTGGCAAGCAGCGGCAAGCTCTTTGACTTGAATCCAAGTCTTCCCACCTTGATCCACTTGCTGGGTTTGTCAGATCATGGAACTTCGCGCCAAGCCAATCCGTAGTGATTGGTAGATGATGAACCCAACGATCGAGCTCAACGAGCTCGAAGTACAACTCGGCGGCCGGACGATCCTTCACGGCCTGACGGGCGTTTTGAAGAGTCGCGCTATTGGGCTGCTCGGACCCAACGGCGCCGGCAAGTCGACGCTCATCAACACCCTCTTGGGTTTTCACTCTCCGTCCAAGGGGAGCGCCCGCGTGCTCGGGCTCGACTCTCACACCGACGGCAAGGCGCTGCGATCTCTTGTGGGGTACATGCCCGAGAACGACGCTTTTATCTCAAAAATGTCCGGAGTCCGCTTTGTTCGCTACATGGCGGAGATTTCCGGCCTGCCCCGTGCTCAAGCGATGGAACGCGCGCACGAAGCTTTCGTCTATGTGGGGTTAGGCGAAGCGCGCTATCGCCCGGTGGGCACGTATTCTCTCGGGATGAAACAACTGGCGAAGTTTGCCCAGGCGATTGCGCATGGCCCCAAGGTCCTCATACTGGACGAACCAACGAATGGCATGGACCCGCCTGCACGCAAGCGCTTGGTCGAACTCATTCGCGAAATCCGGGAGGCCAGTGACATTTGCCTGCTACTTTCCTCGCACCTTCTCCGCGATGTAGAAGAAACGTGCGATGAGGTGTTGATCCTGCGGAACGGGCAAATTGCTTCAATCTGCAACCTCGTCGAGGAGCGGCGCGCCAATCGCAAGTTCCTCGAGTTGGAAACGATTGGCGCCGAGGCGACATTTATAGCCACGCTTGAGGGTCTCGGTTGCGAGTGCGCGGTTTTCACCGGCGGCCGCATCAAGGTGGTTATGCCGGACAGCGTGGAAATCCGGGAGGTATTCAAGGTCGCGGCGGACAAACGCGTTCAGATTCGCCGGATGAATCACCGGCGCGATTCGTTGGAAGACATCTTTCTCAGTGCCATGGAACAAACGGGAGCGGCGGATGGCCGTATATAAGCGCAGATACAATTCTTATACTGGTTCGCTGACGGCCCCATGGTCGCGGTTTTTTGTCCTAACGCGTTATGCTTTCGCCGACCTGTTCAAATCCCGCTTCTTCGTTATCCTATTGATTCTCAGCCTCGTTCCAACCCTATTCTTCGCGGGTTACATATTCATCGCCAACAATAAAACGGCGCAATTGCTGATGCAACTGCGCTCCGTTAGTTTGTTCTCGGTGGAGACCCCATACTTCCTGGTCATCATGATCGCGCAGACGCAGGCAGCCTTTCTGTTGAACTGCTGGGTGGGCCCCGTCTTGATCGCTGGAGATCTGACCAACGGCGCCCTTCCTCTTTTTCTGAGCCGCCCGTTCAGCAAGGCCGATTATGTTCTCGGAAAACTCGCGGTGCTGGGCTTACTGCTGTCCGCCGTCACTTGGATTCCCTGCTTGCTCCTATTCAGCTTGCAGGCCGGACTGGCCAGGAACGGATGGATCTGGCCGCACTTGTGGATGATTATTCCGATCGTATTGTGCTCTGCGATTTGGATCCTGATGCTTTCCCTTCTTTCCCTGGCGGTATCGGCTTGGGTAAAGTTGCGAATTGTCGCCACAGGTGTAATCTTCATCATTTTTTTCGTTCCTGCCGGCATCGGTGAGATGTTCAACGCCATCATGGGCACGTATTGGGGCCGGCTGCTGAATTTCTCAGACATGTTCCGGCTGATCTTGATAAATGGATTTCGTGAACCAACCGGACTATTAGGCCCGATTGGTCAGAAACAAATCCCGGTTCCCGCGGCCTGGGGCGTACTGATTTTCGTTTGCCTGCTTTCGCTGGTCATTCTCAAAGCGCGCTTGCGCGCCCGTGAGACGGTGCGCGGATGACACCAGACGCCCGCCAAATCGTATTCGAGAATGTCTCCAAGTTTTACGGTGAAGTCCTGGGCGTGAACAAAGTGAGCTTCTCACTTGGGCCCGGGATTACAAGTCTCGTCGGCCCCAACGGCTCGGGCAAGACCACGCTGATGAACTTGCTGACGGGCCTGATCAGGCCTTCACGAGGCTCAATTTCCGTCCTCGGCCTTACCCCGCAACAACCCATCGAGTTCTTCCGGCAAGTCGGATATTGCACGCAGTTTGATTCCTTCCCACCCGGCACGAAGGGCTACGACTTCATATATTGGCCGTTGCGTCTGCATGGTTTTGCCCACGATCAGGCTGCGAAGCTCACGAACGAAGCCCTGGAGCGCGCCGGCATGGCGCAAATGGCGCGGCGCAAAGTGGCGGGTTATAGCAAAGGGATGCGACAACGCATTCGCCTGGCTCAAGCCATCGCGCATCATCCGTCCGTGCTGGTTCTCGACGAACCGCTCAACGGCCTTGATCCGATGGCCCGGGCGGAATCGATCGCGCTCTTCGAAGCGATTGCCAAGCAGGGGATGCACGTCATCATTTCCAGCCATATCTTGGAGGAAGTCGATCGGATTTCCGACCGCGTCGTGCTGATGAGCAGCGGCTACGTTGTTGCGGAGGGGCAGATTCGCGAGGTTCGCAGGGAAGTGCGCGAACATCCGATGCAGATCCTTGTCCGTTGCTCGAACGCGGCGCGGTTGGCGGGGGCGGCGTTCGAACTCGATCACGTTGTCGAGGCCAAAATTCTGGATGATGGCCGTGGGGTCCTGGTGCGCACGCGCGATGCGGAGCAGTTCTATCTTTTGCTGAACAAGATCGTTTCCGGCGGTCTCGTCGAAGTCGATGCGGTCGCGCCCGCCGACGATGACGTCAACTCCATCTACCAATATCTCATCGGATCGGATGGCGGACCGGCGTGAGCGCTCAAGACCTAGTCGCGCGGGCGCAGAAGTGGTCGAAAGAACAACCTTGGCGGCTCTTTGGAAGCCAGATCTCCATCCTTGTGCGCAACGAGGTTCGCCGGAACCTGTTTACGCGTCGCAGGATTGGGATCTACCTGCTCGCGTTCATTCCGGCGCTTATCATCCTAATCGATGACATTTTCGGCAGATCCAGCATCGACCCGGCCCAAATCGAGAGCAAGACACAAGTCCTTGCGGGAATCGTCCAGCTCTATTATTTCCGCCTAGGTATCTTCTTCGCTTGCATGGCGATCTTTACGTGGCTATTCCGAGGCGAAATGGTGGAACGCACGCTCCATTATCAATTTCTCGTCCCGGTAAGAAGAGAAGTCCTGGTGATAGGAAAGTTTCTTGCCGGCGCGATCGTGGCCATCGCACTCTTTGAAACCGCCATCCTTGCTTGCTTCAGCCTCACCTATAGCCGCTTTGGTTCAGCGGGCAAGTCGTATGTTTTTGATGGGCCGGGCCTCGGGCAGTTGTGGTCCTATCTCCTGGTGACGGCTCTTGCTTGTCTCGGCTATGGCTCCGTGTTTCTCGCTCTCAGCCTTCTCTTCAAGAATCCGATCATCCCCGGAGTGGTGATCATGGGATGGGAAGCGATTGCCCCAATCTTTCCCTCCTGGGCCCAGATGCTCAGCGTCACTTTTTATCTGAAGCATCTCTGTCCCGTTAGCTTGCCCATCACCGGCCCATTGGCCATTTTCACTGTCGTGGCCGAACCCGTCTCTCCCTTGATTGCCGTCCTAGGCCTGGTTTGTCTTTCCATTGCGATTGTTGCTCTATCGTGTTTCCTCATTCATCGGGTGGAGATCACTTACACGGCTGAGTAGGCTCGACCAAGACATATCTGGTTTTCGGAAAATCTGACGTCATCGCCGCGTAGGCAACTGGAGATACCCGCCGAAGTGCACGGCGTTGTCGTTACCGATAACGCTTCCATCTGTTTCAACGCCCCGATCATCCCCATTCGCCAAACCTCCCTCTCCGCAAAATGCGAAAATCATATAGACTCTTGCGCGGAATGAGAGGAGCAGTGGATAGCCAACCGAAAATCGGTGGATGGAATGGTTTTCAGTTCTGACCAACCCAAACATAGCAGCAGTTGCGGGGCCGGCAGCGTGTCTGGCGAGGCAACTCCGTGACGACCCTCGACGACGATAGGCTTTTCCCAGCCGACCCTAACACACGCGCCGTCGCCAGGCGGCTTTATAGCCGCGTACGCGACTTACCGATCATCAGCCCCCACGGCCACACGGATCCTCGTTGGTTCGCCGAGGATGAACCCTTTCCGGATCCAGCCAGCTTGTTCGTCGTTCCGGACCACTACATCTTCCGCATGCTTTACAGCCAGGGCGTCTCGCTTGACCAACTGGGGATTGGATCAAAGTCTCTTGAGGATCCCAGGAGCGTCTGGCGCATTTTCGCACAGCATTACTATCTTTTCCGCGGGACACCGACGAGATTGTGGCTGGATTTCGCTTTCCAGGAACTCTTTGGTTTGGATGCGCGCCTTACTCCTGAAAACGCCGATGAGAATTACGACGCCATCATGGAAAAACTGAAGACGCCGGCGTTTCGTCCTCGGGCGCTTTACGAACGATTTCGACTTGAGGTACTGGCGACGACGGATTCGCCGCTCGATTCGCTTTCTCATCATAAAGCCATCCGAGAATCAGCCTTCAAAGGACGGGTTATCCCGACTTTTCGGCCTGACCCGGTGGTTGATCCCGATTTTCCAAACTTTGTGGAAAATCTTGCGCGTTTGGGGCACATGACTCGCGCAGACGCAGCCAGTTGGCAGAGTTATCTTTCCGCATTGCGGCAGAGGCGTATGGAGTTCAAGGCACTCGGTTGCACGGCGACGGACCACGGCCACCCCACGGCTGCGACCGCCGACTTGAACCCTGATGCGGCGGCTCGGCTCTATCAAAAAATAGCCTCGGGCAAAGGCGATCCCGGCGAGCGTGAATTGTTCCGCTCTCAAATGCTCACGGAAATGGCGGCCATGAGCCTCGATGACGGATTGGTCATGCAAATCCATCCGGGGAGTTTCCGCAATCACAACACGCCGGTATTCCAGCGCTTCGGACGGGATACTGGCGCGGACATTCCCACGCCCACCGATTATGTGCATGCGCTACGGCCGCTGCTCAACCGCTTCGGCAACGAGCCCGGCCTAACGCTTATTGTGTTCACGCTTGATGAATCGACTTACAGCCGTGAACTTGCTCCCCTAGCTGGACATTATCCGTGCCTTCGGTTGGGGCCGGCTTGGTGGTTCCATGACAGTCCCGAAGGCATCATGCGTTTTCGCGAATACACAACAGAAACCGCCGGTTTCTACAATACTGTCGGTTTCAATGATGACACTCGGGCATTTCTCTCGATTCCCGCGAGACACGATGTGGCTCGTCGCGTTGATTGTTCGTATCTCGCGCGCCTGGTTGCGGAGCATCGAATCGAAGAGCACGAAGCAAACGAGGTCGCTTCTGACCTGGCCTATGGGCTCGCGCGAAAGGCTTACAGGCTGTAGGAGCAGAGGCGCACTCTTCCATGGGGGATCTTGGTACGATATAGAATGTTTGCTGCCTATCCAGACTGCGAGAGTGGGGCAAGCAGGGCTGCAATGCGGATGAGCTCATCCAAAATCGCAATTGCATTGTTTGAACTTCTCGGCTTGGGGAACAAGGAATCGGTTCTTCAATGAGCCTTTTTTTTGAGACAGGAAGCGAGCAATCGGATCTCTCCGTCGTTGACCTGGAGGAAGGCCTGTTTCAGGCTTTGCGAGCGCTCGGCCGGCGCGATCGTGTCCTGGCGATCCCTCCCGACGTGAGCCGGTTGCACTCGCGGGCCGGCGACTTGACCAGAAGCGCCTATGAATTTTACGGAGAGCGGCTCGCTGCGGTATTGCCGGCGCTCGGCACGCATGCTCCCATGACGCGGGGCGAGATCGCCAAAATGTTCGGCGGCATACCGCTCGATTTGTTCCACGCGCACAACTGGCGAAAGGATGTCGTCACGCTGGGAGAAGTGCCCGCCGAGTATGTGCGCGAGCAATCGGAAGGCAAGCTGAACTACTCCTGGCCGGTGCAAATCAACCGGATGCTGGTTGAAGGCGGATTCGATCTGATCCTCTCCATCGGACAAGTTGTTCCGCATGAAGTGATCGGGATGGCGAATTACAACAAGAATATTCTTGTAGGCACCGGCGGACCGGACAGCATCAACCGGAGCCATTTCCTCGGGGCGGTATACGGAATGGAACGGATTATGGGACGGGCGGACAATCCCGTCCGGCGAGTCCTGAATTATGCTGCGAAGCAATTCATCCAGCACTTGCCTGTCGTTTACGTCCTGACGGTCGTGGGGAGAAACGAGGACGGTCGATTGGCAGTTCGTGGACTCTTCGTAGGCGACGACGACGAGTGCTTTCATAAAGCTTCCGAATTAAGTCTCAAAGTCAACTTTTTCATGCTGGACACGGAAATTCGCAAGGCGGTGGTCTACCTGGATCCGGAAGAATTGAAGAGCACGTGGCTGGGCAACAAAGCGATCTACCGGACTCGCATGGCGCTTGCCGACGGCGCCGAACTCATTGTCCTCGCGCCGGGAGTAAAGGACTTTGGGGAAGATGCCACCATTGACAGGCTGATCCGGAAGTACGGATATTGCGGCACGCCCGCTACCCTCAGAGCCGTGGAGAATGACCATGAACTTGCCGACAATCTCGGTGCTGCCGCCCACCTTATCCACGGATCATCCGAAGGCCGCTTCCACATTACGTACTGCCCCGGGGGCCTCACCCGCGAAGAAATATGTGATGCGGGATTCGGCTACGCGGATCCCGAGAGCATGGCGAAAAAGTACGACCCCCAGAAATTGAAGTACGGATACAACCAAGTGGATGGTGAAGAAATCTTCTTCGTGCCCAACCCCGGCTTGGGGCTATGGGCCTACCGAGGGCGCTTCGATGATTAGCACGCTGGAGTGAGAGCGCCTGGCCTTCAAATTTGAATTGGACAGGTATGCATCGTTTTCTTGCTGGAAAAGGATTGAAAGGAATTGAGCGCAGCCCGAAAAGGATAGTGGATCAAATGAGCCCCTTTCTAGGAGGTCTTTCCGGCAGGACCGCTGTTGTCATTGGCGGGACTTCCGGCATCGGGCGCGTGCTTGCCCTCGGGTTAGCCGCTGCCGGAGCAGATGTCGTCGCATCTTCGCGGCGCGTGGAACAAGTGGAATCGACGGCCCGTGAAATAGAATCGTTGGCACGCCGAACCTTGCAAGTTGCCTGCGATGTGTGCGATCGCTGTTCCCTTGAGAACCTCCTGGTGAAAACGCTTGAAAGCCTTGGCAAAGTGGACATCCTGGTAAACTGCGCAGGCAAAATCAAGCGCGCACCCACGGTCGACTTTCCGGAAGAATCCTGGCGGGAAATCCTGGACATAAATCTCACCGGCACGCTCAGAGGCTGTCAAATATTTGGCAAGCACATGCTGGAGCGTGGCTACGGCCGGATCATCAATATCGCCTCGCTGAATACGTTTGTTTCCTTGACCGAGGTCGCTGCCTATGCCGCCAGCAAAGCCGCCGTGGGAGCTCTTACCAGATCATTGGCAGTTGAATGGTCGAGCCGCGGAGTGCTCGTAAACGCGATCGCTCCCGGCGTTTTCCGTACGCCCCTTAACGTCGATCTGCTCGATAACACCAATCGCGGCCGTGAGCTTTTGGCGCGCACTCCCATGGGCAGGTTCGGGAGGGCGGAAGAATTGGTGGGAGCTGCCGTATACCTTGCCTCCGATGCTGCATCTTTTACCACTGGCCAAATCCTGGTAGTCGATGGTGGATTTTTGGCGAGCGGTGTAAATCAGTAAGTGCGCTGCGAATCGATGCTGCAAATGGCAGGCATGCCGCTATTTGGCCATCAAATGAAAGAACCGCGTGTAGTGCCTTGGCCAAATCTGCACAACCCGAGGAACTTTTCTATTCGGGGATGACTTCGATGGCGCTGATAGAAGGATAGTTGACTGCTGGAGTAAAGTAGATCTCGATTTTACCCTGCGGCGTCGGTTCAATATGTTGAAAAGTCTCGACCAACGGCTCGGAGCCAGCTTCCCGGAAAATATCAAATCCTTTTAGAAGCGTCGATCCGTTGCACGAGACATCGAACACCCGGCTGCCTACGCCTCCAATGCCGCCGTTCTGAACGCCAAACCAGTGCTCCATAAAGTACAGTTTCAGCGTGTATTTGCCGCCTGTCGCAACAGGCACCACGTAATGGAAGTGCCCAAAGCGATGCCATTCATAAAGGCGGCCATCGGCGACTTTTGACAAATCACCCCCGAAGCTACTGAGGCGGCCGCCGAAAAAGTACCGGTCGGGCACCCAAACATTACCGTTGGAATCGCGGTAAGGAGAATGTCCGACGACAATCCTGACCGGAAGCATGCGGCGCGGAGCGCTTGGCAGGATTTCAACCGCATTTACAAATGCCTCAGCGGTCGCGAAGTCCAGATGAATCGTTCCATCGCTCGCGGGCGACACATCCGTAAGTACTTTGGTGGTGGCGATGTCATCCCCACCGGCGTCGTCCACTACATCCATGTTGGTGGCGGGGCCGCCATTGATCGAGAAACTCACGTTGCGACTGGCTTCTTGTAGCCCCGACGTTTCAGCGAACAGCAGATGAACCTCGTAAGTTCCTGGAGGGATGGGAAAATTACAATGAAAGGCGCCGCGCCGCCCGCCGGAAAAAAGCTGCGGATCTTCAGTGCCCTGAATAGCGTGGCCGGTAACGGAGAAGGAGCTTCCTCCTGAGCAGAAATGATCGCTCTCCCAGGTAGAGCCACCGCGATCTACGTAGGGGGTGGAAGCATTGCCCATCATCGCGCGAAGAATCTTCCCGGAAATGTAGCCTGGAGCAGAGGCGACGACGGTCGGCGGTGAACTTTCGTGCCCGTTTCTCCCGCCCCATTTCTTCAAAGCAAAAACCGATAGAACAAATACGGAAATCGCAACAAGAGCGGCCGCCATTGCCAATCCAATCCGTGGCCTGAACTTTATTCCGGATTCGGCGTTATCCCGAATATCCGCGGCCTTGTCTGGTTTTGGCTCCTGCCGTGGCAGGGCGAGATTGTCTTGCTCCTCTTCCGGCTCGCCGTTCTTTCTAGATGGAAGTCTATCGAGAATTTGGCCGTTCTGGCTCTCATCGAGTTTGGATTCGCCCCTTGCCGATTCCAGGTCGGCCGTGTGAATAAACTTGGGAACATAGTGGCCGGGAGGCAGGCAGATATGCACGGCGTGTCCGGCGCCAGCGCTTCTATAATAATCTTCGAGCCGCTTTCGCAAGGCATGAGCGGTGACGCGTACAATGGTATCTACTTGCGGATCAAAAGATTCCGGGCGCCCCAAGGCGTGCACCGCAATGCTGTACTCCTTGATTTCGTCGATGGCTCCTTCGAAGTACTTTTCGCAAACGTATGTCAGAATCCGGACGTGGTTGTTCGTCCGCCCAAATACCCCAGACGACAATACGTCATCTACCTCAGCCCGCTCGGCTTCAAGCTTGCTGATTACCGGTTGCAAGTTCTTATCCCTCAAAGAATCTCTGTCCGAGTGAGACTTCCGGCCGGACAGGGGAAGTATAACTCACTTTTTGGGGTGCGAGCTCGAAGGAAAACACTTGATTCCTCATGGGGTTAGAGTCGATTTAGTTCGCAAGGCAGATACATTCTCCCAGCATCCGGACACAAAAGCTCTCACTGTGAATTCACGGTTAGCTAACTTCCTAGCCGCCCGCCACTTTGCTTAATTGCATTGATTGAGGGTTGCGCTCGGAAAGCCGCCGAAGCTGCGTTTCGTTTCAAAACATGATGAAGGGATCACAATCATGTCCAGGGAACTAGAACTCACGAAAAACGCCCGATATTCAACGCATATTTCCGGTGCGCGATGGGGGATGCTGCTCTTATTCCTTTTGGCTAGCATCGCACCGTCGGCGCATGCCCAATGGACTCAGTCTTGGAGTGATGAATTCAACGGCCCAGCGGGATCTTTCCCAGACCCCACGATCTGGACGTTCGACGTTGGAGGAGGCGGCTGGGGCAACGCTGAATTGGAAGTCTATTGCGCCGCGGGTTCCAATGCCGCACCTTGCAATGCCGCTTCGCCGAACGTTTTCATGGATGGCAACGGCAACCTGGTCATCCGCGCGATCAGGACTCCGAGTGGCACGTGGACATCTACACGCATGAAGACGGAGGGTCTGCAACAGTTTCAATATGGCCGCATTGAAGCGCGGATTAAATTGACCGTGGGCGACGGACTGTGGCCGGCTTTTTGGATGCTGGGAACAAACATTAACTCCGCGGGCTGGCCGAACTGCGGCGAGTCAGACATCATGGAATGGGTTCCACAATACACGGCTACCACATCTTCATCCACCGATCACGGGCCGGGTTATTCCGGTGGGAGCGGAATTGGGGCGCGATACATCTTTCCGAATAATGAGCAAGTTAACGATCCAGGTTATCATACATACGGTGTGGTTTGGTCGCCGTACCAGATGCAGTTCTACAGGGACGACTGGACCAAGCCGTTTTTGACCGTCACACCGACCTTCATCCCTCCTGGAAGCCAGTGGGTATTTAACCACCCGTTTTTCATTCTCTTAAACGAGGCGATAGGCGGCAATTTTCCCACACCAGGGCCGGATGTCTCGACGCCAAATCCCGCCGATATATTGGTTGATAACGTGCGTGTATTTACTTGGGATGCCGGCTCACTCAACACGCCCCGCGGACTATTGGCGAAACCAAAGGCCAGCAATCAAATCGATCTCCACTGGGAACCGGACAACCATGCCGGCGGATTCTTTGCGCCGGACGCTTACGACATTTACGCCACCACTACCCCGGGCTTCCAACCCTCGTTCAATAACCTGCTCGTTCAGCATTTTCATGGCGTCCACTACATGCATCAGGGCTTAAACCCAGGCACTACTTATTACTATCAGGTTCGTGCGGTCAGCCTTGGGGGAGAATCAACCTCCTCGAACGAAGCCTCGGCTACGACTGAGACCTTTGGCGATGGCACGGGAATGGCCATCAATGCGGGCGGTTATGCGGTCGAGAATTTTGCCACCGATACGTTTTCGGCGGGAGGATTTACGAACTCCCACAACGGAGTGGTGATTGATACTTCCGGGGTGACGGACCCTGCGCCGCAAGGAGTCTACGAAACCGAGCACTGGGGTGCGAGCGACTGGGCCATCCCCAATCTCAATCCGGGAGCCACTTATACTTTGCGTTTGCACTTCGCGGAGAACACCTTCTCGGCCCCTGGCAAACGCCTCTTCAACGTGGTAGTGAATGGCCAGCAAGTGTTAACCGACTTCGACATATTCGCGGCCGCCGGGGCGATGAACAAAGCCGCGATTGAATCGTTCACCGTTAGGCCGGACGAGAACGGTGTTGTGGCGATACAGTTCGTCCCGGGATCGGCGGACCAGCCGACCATTTGCGGCATTGAGTTAATTCCTGCGGGTTCTGACAAGGCGAAAGGACCCATGGTTGTTACCGGCAGCACTCGGGGAACAACCGCCAGCATCGCCATTAATGCGGCGGGCCCTGCCGTCGGTTCATTTCTTGCCGATGCCGACTTTGCCGGCGGTAGAAAGGGCTCTTCCAGCAGCTTCGTTGATATTTCCGGGGTAACTGATCCGGCTCCAGAACAGGTCTACCAGACGCAGCGGGTCGGAACTGGCATGGGATCCTTTGGATATTTCATCCCTGGTTTGATCCCGGGGGCAACCTACAAGGTGCGCTTGCACTTCGCCGAGGGGTTCTTCAAGACCCCTGGAAACCGCAGATTTAATGTGGCGATCGATGGGCAGGTGGTTTTGAATAACTTTGATATCGTGGCCGCCGCAGGCGCAGCCAATAAGGCCGTGATCAAGGAATTTTCGGTGAACGCCGACCGTTACGGCTTGGTTATGCTGCAATTCTTGGTCGGGTCCGCGAACTTGCCTAGCCTTCGCGGTATCGAACTAATCGAAACTGCGCCACCGGCGTCCGAGCAGCAACCCCAATAGGGCCATTGTCCTAGGGGCGATTGGCGCGCCGCATAGTGAGTGATACAGGGCCTCTTTGCCCAAACCGCCAGAGCGGTTCATTTTCTACAGCCCGGCACTGCCAAAACTAACCGTGAATTCACGGTTGGCTAACTTCCCAGACGAAGGGCAACACTGCTTTACTCTCTCATCGATTAAATTGATTCACCCCATCTATGGTGCAGCTTCCTGAACCGACTTTATGGCGGCCGGTCAGAGGAGCGGTTCAGCTACCAGAGCTGTAACGCCGCCCTAGGAGTGACCAAAATGAGCCTGCTACGCCCGGAAAATCAGTTCTCGACCATTGGCTGCGGAACGACGAAACGGCTTTGTTTGGCGGCGCTCAACACCCTGATGATCCTTTTCGCCGCGTTGGTATTCTCCGCTACGGTTGAGTTCGCTGCCGCTCAGGACATTTTTGGCCGCATCGTGGGAACGGTCACCGATACATCCGGCGCCACGATTCCGGATGTCAAGGTGAGTTTCGTGAACGAGGCGACACAGGCAGGCCGCTACGTCACCACGGATAAGAACGGTTATTTCATTGCCGATGAGCTGCCGGTTGGCACCTATAGCGTGATGGCAGAGAAGGCTGGCTTCAAGAGGTTCACAAAAAGAGGCAACGTTGTAAACGCTGGTGGGCGTCTGACCGTGGACTTGAGACTGGAAGTCGGCGCGGTGACAGAGACCGTAATTGTAAATGCGACCGGAGATACGGTGAATACTACATCGGGCGAAATCGCGACGACCATCACGGAGCAGCAAGTACTGAATATGGCCTTGAACCAGCGTCACTACGAGTCGCTCGTCAGTCTGGTTCCCGGCGCGGCCCTCCAAGGTTCGGGCAGCAACCCCGCCGCCTTAACGTCAAACTACAATAACAGCGTCGCGGTTACAAACGGGCAGCGGCTGGACGGGCAGAACTGGAGCGTGGACGGTGGGTTCAATCTGGACTCCGGCTCGAACAACAGCGTGTTCAATCAGGTGGGCGTCGATTTTATTCAGGAAGTGGACGTGCAAACTTCCAACTATGACGCCGAGTTTGGGCGCTCTGCTTCCTCCACGATCAACGTGGTGACCAAAAGTGGAGGGAATCAATATCACGGTGGAGGTTTTGAATTCGTCCAGAACAATACATTCAATGCGGAAAATAAGGGCACTAGACTGACGAATCCAACTGCGAAGGGCTACGGGGCTGTGCCTCCATTTCATTTCAACGACTTTGGCTGGGATCTTGGCGGCCCTATCCCGTATATTCAACGCAAAGGCAAGCTTTTTTTCTTTGCCGGCCAGGAGTGGAAGAAATTTCGCGGCGTGTACCCGGGCTTGACGGCCGCTACGGTGACGGAGACGTTTCCCACGGCAACGGAGGCGGCGGGAAATTTCACTGACATTTTGCCGGGCTACAAACTAAGCACGCCTGCTGTGATCCCTGCAAGTTGCAGCGGGGGCGTTCTCTATACTGCCCCCAATGTTATAAACCCCACTTGTATCACCGGCGACGGCGCAGCCATTGCCGCTCTTTACACGTCGGCGGCTAAATTGTCTGCCTCGGGAAGTTTACCCACTGCGACTGCTCCCAACAACACGACCTTCAATCTCCCGAACCCCCTGAACCTTCGCGAGGATATCGTTCGCGTGGACGAACGCGCCAATGACAAGCAGAGTTTTTATTTCCGGTATATCCATGACAACGTCCAAATCTATAATCCTTATTCGACATTCGGCGCCGCCGGGGCTGTTCCCGTGGATCCGGACTTGCGCAATCGTCCCGGATACAACATTCAAATCGGCTGGGTCGATGTGATCACGCCGACCCTCATCAACGAAGTCAAATTCAATGCCGACTGGCATAAGCAAAGGACTCCGGTCCAAGGCACCGCTTGGGAGAAGACCCCTTATGGGTTTCAGTTTATCCCGCCGCTCGGAAACCCAACGCAGTTCCCCAATGGGCTTCCAACCATAAGCTTCACGGCATTCGCGCAGGTCCCAACGTCCGGACCCGCCGGCGTGAATGGTCCAGCGCCGAACTTCCTTGCGGCTCCCACGACGGATATAAACCCGGCGGATAACGTTACGTGGCAAAAGCACAGTCACTCGATAAAATTCGGAGCGGAGTTCGCACGGAACCGCAAGACCCAGAACTCGCGCACGAATTATGACGGCACGATTAATTTCAGCACAAGCGCGGGCGCGTCGACCGTGGCAAATCCGAACCCGGGGATAGGTGGCGCGACCATTGGCTCAAACACCACTGGTGCCCCCTTCGCTGATGCGCTCCTTGGGAATTTCAACAGCCTCGGGCAAAACTCGGCGGTTACCGTGGGCCAATTCCGTTTCAATGATTTTGAGTCGTATGTCCAGGATACGTGGAAGGCGACGCGCAAACTTAGCCTGGTCCTGGGCGTGCGATTCATTTACACAACGCCCACCTATGCTCAGGGCAATAACATGACGAATTTCAACCCCTATGCGTTCAATGTTAGTCTCGAACCGAGCTTTACGGGCGGTCTGGCGAGTAACTCCATTAACCCTGCTTCTCCGGGTCTTTGCAGCGGACCTCTCCTTAACGTTGTCGGCACTCCGGTCCTTACAATCGAATGCAACGGCTTGCAGCGGCCCGGACAAGTACCTTCGGATCAGGCGCGCAACGTTCCTGTTACTTCCGCGGATCCGCAACTCTTGGCTGCCATCCCTGACACTGCAGCGCGAGGTTTTTACCAACCGGAGCACCTGTTTGCGCCTCGCTTGGGTTTTTCCTATGCCCCCTTTGGCGATAAGACCGTGATCCGCGGCGGCTTTGGCATTTTTTACGACAAGCCGGAAGGCAACGTCCTGGGAAATGGCATCAACTCCCAAGGTTTTGTGCCCTGGGCACAGTCGGCCTCGATCTCAGGCACCAACGCCTCGCTGTCGCAGTTCGATTCCGCTCCAGGCGCTGGCAAGGTGCAACCTCCGCAGACTGTTACCCTGAATGGAATTGATCCCCATTTGGTTGTCGCTCGTACCTACGAGTACAGCTTGGCAGTGCAGCGCGAATTGCCCGGTGCCATGTTGCTCCAGGTAGCTTACGTCGGCAACCTGGGACGCCATATCCTGCGCACGCATGACTTCAACAACCCCACTTGGACGCAGCAAGGGATCATTCCCGTCTCGCCGAACCCGAACACGCTCGCTTGCCCTTCGGGAATAAATGCTGCTGCCTATCAATGCTCGGGAGGCTTCGCACCCGTCGGCTTGGCTAAGGATCAACTTCGCCCTTACCTGGGATACTCTGCTATTGGTATGGCGTTGAGCGACGTCAATTCCAACTACAATTCGATGCAACTCAGCCTGACAAAGCGCGTGGGCATCATCACTGCCACGTTTGCCTATACGTATTCGAAGGCGATGGGCGACGGCGGTGGCGTGGGCGACGCTTACAACGAAAATCCCGAGCCGGAATGCGCGTTCACTTGCCTGGTCAGCACCGCCGCCAGCCCCGTCTTGGTCAACGGTGGAACCGCAGCAGTGGCAGGCGGAACGCAAACTGGCGGTGTCGTGCAAACTTGGAAGCAATTTGACTACGGCAAGTTGAGTTATGACGCGACGCACATCGTGGCCTCGAGTTTCACCGTCGAGTCCCCCTGGGGCAAGCACCTGACGGGGGTGGAAGGCGCGGTCGTAAAAGGGTGGCAGCTGAGCGGGATCATGCACTACCAGTCCGGAGCGCCCCTCACGGCAACATCTACGGTAGCCCTTGGCTCTAGCATCTTGAATATCGGTCGGCGGGCAAACATTGTTCCAGGCCAATCCATTGGATTCAGTGGCACATGTTCGAAATCAACAGCGATATGCTGGGTCAATCCGAATGCTTTTGTAGCTGAGAGCGTGCTCGGTGCTGGTGACGCCCCCATCGGCAATATCATTGGCCCCAATTTTTATCAGTGGGATCTCTCGGTGCGAAAGACATTCCAATTGCCTTTCCGGGAAGGCTTGCGCCTGCAATTCCAGGCGGATGCGTTCAACGCCTTCAACCGCGCCAACTGGAACAATCCCAATGTGAATAACGCTGGCTCCCCCAGTTTTGGACAGATCACCAGTTCTCTGCCGGCGCGTGTTCTTCAGTTCGGCGGCAAGATCAACTTCTGACCTGTAGCCCTTGCGAGTAACAAGGGGGGTGGGCGAGCGATTGCGAGCCCGCCCCGCCGGGTTCAGTTCGGCGCAAAATTCAATTTCCAATTCGTGGTCTTCCGGGTTCGATTGCGAACTCACAATTCGATTCCGGAAGCTCTTTGGATTGCTGACTGAGACTCTTTCATGACCAATCTCCTCCGTTGTTTGGCGCTTGCTTTGTGTTTGCAGTTCCTCGCCAGTCGAGGTGCGGCGCAGGTTGCTCCGCTCGTTGCGAATATCAGCGCGCGTCAGACGACCAGCCTGGATGGCCAGTGGCAAGCGATTGTCGATCCGTATGATGTCGGAGCGTTGGACTACCGGGCTCAACCGCTGAAAAACAAAAATGCGTTTTACAAGAACTACAAGCCGCAGTCCGAATCCGAGCTGGTCGAATATGATTTCGATACGTCCGGCCAGCTCCATGTGCCCGGCGACTGGAACACGCAGCGCGAGTCGCTGCTGTTTTATGAAGGAAGCGTCTGGTACAAGCGGTCTTTCGATTATGCAAAATCACCGAAGAACAGGCTGTTTCTGCATTTTGGAGCGTGCAATTACTTCGCCGCCGTTTACCTGAATGGAGAGGAGCTTGGCGAGCATGAGGGCGGCTTCACACCCTTTGACTTCGAAATCACGGATCGCGTAAGGGCGAAAGACAATTTCCTCGTTCTCAGAATCAACGACACTCGCGGAAAGGATCAAGTCCCCACCGTCAACACGGATTGGTGGAATTACGGCGGAATTACGCGCCCTGTGACTCTGGTGGAGGTGCCGGAGACATTTGTCCAAGACTATTTCATTCAGCTTGAGAAAGGATCGACGCACCAAATCAAAGGTTGGCTGCAGCTCAACGGGGCAAAACTTCAGCAGAATGTCACAATCCGAATTCCAGAGGCGGCGCTCAGCAAGACATTCCAAACGGATTCGAGCGGACGCGCCGAGCTTTCAATGGACGCCGGCCTGACGCTTTGGTCTCCAGAGAATCCCAAACTATACAACATTGAGATCGCCAGCGAGACCGACCAAGTCATAGACCACATCGGATTCCGCTCGATCGAGGTCCGCGGCACAAATGTTTTGCTCAACGGGAAATCGGTCTTCTTACGCGGAATTAGCATCCATGAGGAGGCGCCCACGCGGCCCGGTCGGGCTTGGAGCGAGGATGATGCTCGTACGCTCCTGAGTTGGGCAAAAGAATTAGGCTGCAATTTCGTTCGGCTGGCGCACTACCCCCACAACGAAGCCATGTTGCGCATGGCCGATCAAATGGGATTGATGGTCTGGGCCGAAGTGCCGGTCTACTGGACCATTCAATGGGAAAATCCGCAAACTCTGCATAACGCCGAGAATCAGTTGAAGGAAATGATCGCACGAGATCATAATCGCGCCGCTCTCATCATCTACTCGGTCGCCAACGAGACTCCCGTCAGCGATGCCCGGAATCACTTCCTGCAGCATCTCATTCAGGATGCGCATTCCGCCGATCCCACGCGCCTGGTGTCAGCCGCCCTCCAGGCCAATCAGTTCGTAGACCGAAACCGCATGACCATTCGCATTAACGATCCGATCGCGAGCGATCTCGATGTCCTCGGGAACAACGAATACATCGGTTGGTACGTCGGTCGTCCAGGGGACGCGGATTCTATTGATTGGGTATCAGAGTACAACAAGCCCCTGATCATGAGCGAATTCGGCGGCGACGCGCTCTATGGCTACCACGGCGATACCGCTACGCGCTGGACCGAGGAGTATCAAGAAAATCTTTATGGGCATCAGATCGCCATGCTGAAGCGTATTTCCTTTCTTCGCGGAATGACCCCATGGGTTCTCAAGGACTTCCGTAGCCCGCGGCGAACCCTCCCTCGTCTTGAGGACTATTTCAATCGCAAAGGACTTGTCTCCGATCACGGCGAGAAGAAAAAAGCATTCTTCGTGCTGCAAAAGTTTTATCGGGAACTGCAGATCGCTCAGCCCCCTAAGTAGCTAAAACCCTCCGTCCACTGATACAAGTCCGCCGGTGATAGCGAGTGTCTATTGGATGCCTGAGGGCTGGTGCGGAGGCTTGCAAGTTGCCCCCAGCCAAATTCCGTGTAATATCGGGAGAGACATTCCGTCAGGAAGCCCCGCCTGCGGCGACCTTTCCGGGATCAAACGGGTAATCCAGTTTCTGAGCCAAGGAGAGCGCTCACGTGAGCCGGAGTAGTTTACTACTCAGAGTGGAGTTGCGGAGCGATCCGGCGATGCTCTGCGTGGTGCGCAACGCTTTGGGCGAACTCGCTGCGAAGTGTGGATTCTCAGAGGCGGATTGCCGCGCGGTGGTTCTCGCCGTGGACGAAGCGCTTACAAATATTATCCGCCATGCTTATCTCGGGGACTCGGACCGGCCCATTGAGGCGTCCTTCCGCCGGATTCATCTGCCGCGGGACGGCCAGTCCCGGGACGCCCTGGAAATCGTGCTCGAAGATCGCGGCGCGAGGGTGAATCCGAAGAAGCTGTGCGGGCGGGCGCTGGAAGACGTGCGTCCAGGGGGGCTGGGCTTGCACTTCATACGCGAGAGCATGGATACGGTAGAATTCAGCCGCCGGTGGGGCAGGAATCAACTCCGCCTGGTGAAGTTTTTGGCCGTGCAAGATGGGCCGCGCAAAGGGACCTGAGGAGAATCTAGCTTGAAGATTTCGCCGCGCCATTTGGACAAGATCACCATTTTCGACGTTTCGGGAGACATCGACCTCTCGACTTCGCCGGAACTGCGCAAGGCGCTCTTGCGCGAGTTTCGCGAACTGAAGACGCCGCGGGTGGTGCTCAACCTGGGAGCCGTGCGGTACATCGACAGCTCCGGTGTGGCGTCCTTGGTGGAAGGACTGAAGGCGTCGCGCGATGTCGGCTCGCGATTCATCCTGTTCGGCCTGAATAAGACGATCCGGGAAGTCCTGCAGCTCTCCAAACTGCTGAAAATTTTTGAGATTTACGAGACCGAAGAGCAGTCCGTAGCGCCCTAAGCGTGCCGTACCCGCGAACCGAGGAAGGCCGGCGAGAGCACTGTGGAACTGACGACGCAAATCGGGGAATCGGTAATCGATGGGCTGGCGTACCTCGGAGAGTTGACTTCGCTGGGGGCCCGCGCCGCGTATTTCACCTTCGTCGCTCCTTTCCAGGGCAAGCCGCTGCGCTTGCAGCGCGCCGTTTCGCAGGCCATGCAAACCGGCGTTGGAGCGCTTCCCATCCTTTCCCTGATTACATTTTTCATCGGGCTGATTTTGGCGCTGCAGAGCGCCTACGAACTGCGCAAGTTCGGGGCCTTGAACTTCGTCGCCAGCGCCGTGGCGATTTCCATGACGCGGGAACTCGGGCCGCTGATCACCGCGATCGTGGTGATTGGGCGGTCCGGGTCGGCGTTCGCTGCGGAAATCGGAACGATGAAGGTCACCGAAGAAATCGACGCTTTGCAGACCATGGCGATCGATCCGATTCATTTTCTGGTGACCCCGAAATTTATCGCTATGATCGTCATGCTGCCGTGCTTGACGATTTGGGCGAACTCCATGGGGATTCTCGGGGGAGCGCTCTTCGGAGTGGCGCAGGCGGATTTCACCTGGTGGCGTTACATTCAGTCTTCTCTGGACGCGCTCTTCCTCCGCGACATCGTGACGGGTTTAATCAAGAGCGTCATGTTCGGAATCACGATTACGGCCGTGGGTTGCCATGAGGGGCTCTCCACCGGTGCTGGCGCGGAGCAGGTCGGCCGCTCTACCACGCGGGCCGTGGTGGTTTCCATTTTTCTGGTAATTTTGGTGGACTTGGTCTTTACTACGCTCTTTTTCTTCATAAGTGGCAAGTAGGGTTGCGAAAGGGCCATGGAGCAGATCAGCAACGTTATGTCACAGCCGGAGGCGATGATTTCGCTGCGCAATCTTCGCGTCAGCTATGGTGACCGGGAAATTCTCCACGGCATCAATTTTGACGTGCTGCGCGGCGAGACCATGGTGATTCTGGGGGGGTCCGGTTCCGGCAAGAGCACCCTGCTGCGCACGCTGGTGGGCCTGGAAAGGCCCAGTTCGGGTGAAATCTGGCTCAAAGGAAAAAATATTGCCGCGATCTCCTCCCTGGAGATGGATGAAATCCGTAAGAAAATCGGTATGTCATTTCAAGGCGGCGCGCTGTTCGGGTCCATGACCGTCGGAGAAAATGTGGCCCTGCCACTTCGCGAACACACTAAACTGGAAGACTCGACCATCGAAATCATCTTGCGGCTGAAGCTTGACCAAGTGGGCTTGTCCGGATTCGAAAACTATATGCCGGCGCAGTTGAGCGGCGGCATGAAGAAGCGCGCCGCGGTGGCTCGCGCGCTGGCCATGGATCCGGAAATCCTTTTCTTCGATGAGCCTTCCGCGGGGCTCGATCCCATTATCGCTGCCGGCGTCGATCAGCTCATTCTCGAACTTAAGCGGGCGTTCCACATGACCATCATCGTGGTCACTCACGAACTGGCCAGCGCTTTCCTGATCGCCGACCGCATGGTGCTGATCGACAAAGGCAACGTCGTCGCCATCGGCTCCATGGAGCAAATGCGTTCGAGCACGCATCCGCGCGTGCGGCAATTTCTCGATCGCATTCCCGAGCCGGCCGTTTCCGAAGAATTGGATTATCTGCAGATGCTTACGGAAGAACACCGCCATCCGGGGCGTTGAAGAACTGGGAAGAGAGGTGTGTGATGGAATCGAAACGCGAACAAGCCATGGTGGGGTTGTTTGTGCTGATCGCCGGCGCCGTGCTGGTGGCCACGGTTTTTGCGCTGACCGGTGCGTTTGCGGGCGCGGCCACCACCTACCGCGCGTATTTTCCATTTGCCGGCGGGCTGGAACCCGGCGCGACCGTGCGCTACGCGGGCGGGCCAAAGGTCGGGCGCGTCGAGAAATTGCAATTGGACCCGAAGGATCCTTCGCGCATCGAAATAACCTTCGGCGTGAAATCAGGCTTGCCTGTCAAGACGGATAGCCACGTGAGAATCATGAGCATGAGCCCCCTGGGGGACAATCATCTGGAAATTCTTCCCGGAAGCGAAAAAGCCACCCTCGCTGCCGGCGGAGCGATACTGCCGTCCGATTCTTACGTGGACTTCAATGCGCTCACCGCAAGAATCAACGACATTGCCCCCCAGGCACAGCAACTTCTAGAGTCGCTCAACGATCGCGCGAGCGAGATTCAAGTGACGCTCGCTCGCGTGAACGATCTACTGAATGATACGAATCGAGCAAATCTGGCGGGGACGCTCGCTGAAACTCGCGGGATGATTGCGGAGAACCGTGCTCCGGTGAAGGCGACCGTACAAAACTTGCATTCCGCCACCGAAAAAATGGAGCCGCTGCTCCAGGAGTTGCGGAAAACTTCCGCGCAGGCCAATGAAACGCTGAATCATGTCGATTCCTTGATCGGCGATAATCGCGCCGACGTTCGCCAGGCGGTGATCGACTTGCGCCGATCCCTCTCGACGCTAACGGATCTAACCGGACGGCTTGATCAAACGCTCGACGTCAACTCCGACAATATCGACGAATTGCTCGAAAACCTGCGGCACGTTAGTCAGAATCTGAAGGAGTTTACCAATACCATCAAGACCAGGCCTTACACCCTCATTCGCTCGGCCAATCCGCGCGAGCACAAACCGGGAGAACAACAATGAGCCGGGCGCCAGGCGGCTTGCAATTGCGAAACTTCGGCAGATCGCAAAGCGCGCGCGTAAGAACGCCTCGCTGGGGACACCACAGGGCATTTTTCGCCGCCGTCGCGCTGCTCGCTGCATGGCTCAGCGGCTGCGTTTCGGCCGCGCGGCCCGCCAAGTATTATCAGCTCACGGTCCCAACGGATGTCGGCGTCGTTGAAAAAGAGGGCGCGGTTCCCGTGAGGTTGCTCGTCGGCGTGCTGATGACCTCCCACTTGTATCGCGAGGACCGCATCGTCTACGGCAACGGTCCCGAGCAATTAGGTACCTATGAGTACCAACGATGGGCCGAACCACCCACCGAGATGATCCAGGAAGTGCTTCTTCGAGAGCTGCGTGCGACCGGCCACTACCGCGCCGTCCACGTGCGGCGCAGTAACATACCGGGAGACTTTGCGATTCGCGGACACCTTTATGATTTCAAAGAGGTTGACGGCGGCGCGCCGTCAACGAGAGTGACGCTGGAATTGGAAATGCGCGACTTGAAGACCGGCGCGACCGTTTGGAACCATTACTACACGCACGACGAGCCGGCGAGCGGAAAAGACGTGCCGTCTATCGTCGCAGCACTGGACAAAAATGTTCAGAGGGGCGTGGAGGAAATTGTGGAGAGTCTGGACCAGTACTTTGCTTCCCATCCCGTCAAATAGTTTCAACATTCCGCAAATGGGGGCCTTTCGCGGTCGCCGCCCCTACCCCACGCGCCGCAGCGTGAGCAGCGTTATGTCGTCCTCCAACTCGCTTTCTTGGCCTCGGAAAACATGCACGCCCTCGAGCAGCGCGCGCGAAAAATCCTGCAGCACCAGCGGCCGACGCAATCTACCCAAAGTGTTTTCCGCCAGCTCCAAAAAGCCTTGTGAAGTAAGTTGCTCCCCCGCCTGTGAGCGAACCTCCGTGGCGCCATCCGAGAACGCCAAAATCATGTCGTCGTTGTTTAGCCGAACACTCTGCTGGTTGTAGGATTCGCCGGTGATATATCCCAAAGGCAAGCCCTCCAGCCCTTCTCCCAGCTCAAGAAATCGTCCCGCGCGCTCGCGCCAGAGAAGCATGCGCGGGTGCGCCGCATAAGCAAAATTAAATTCGCCGCTGGTGCCGTCAAAAGTTCCCGTGACCACCGTCGTCAGCCGCAGCGGTCCATCCGATTTTTCATTCGAAAGGGTAAAAGCGTCATTCAGCGCCGTCAGCAAACCCGCGGTATCCCGGATATCCTGGAATTTGTGCAGCAGGTGATGGACGTGCCGGGCCACGCCGCTAGCCGTGTAGCCATGTCCCACGCAATCCGCGAGCACCACGCGGGCGAGATTGTCGCTGCAGGAAAACACCGCGGAAAGGTCGCCGCCTTTGTCGCCGCCGGCCGGCACGGCGATGACATCGCTTTCCAATCCCGCCAGTTCTAGGGAACGGTGGGCCCTCTCGTTGCCGGCCCAAAGCTCCATGCAACCGAACGGCCGCATCACGGTTTTCGTGCAATCAAATTCTCCGGGCTCGGCCTTCTTGAATTTCATATTAGATTCGATGCTTGCGGGACTTTCCCGGATACTGTCGCGGTCCATCACGCCAACTCCGCATTATGACTCCGGTATTTGAAACAACTCATTAAGAACGGCGGATGGGAATCATGGGCCGTCGTCAAGTATCGCACTTTTTCGTGAACCTGCCGTATGATGCTCGCATGCGGCTACTGCTTGTCGAAGACGATGCGCGCATCGCGCGATTTGTGGCCAAGGGACTGCGCGAACAGGCCTACGCAGTGGATGTTTCCGAAACGGGCGACGACGCGCTCTATCAGTCCGCCATCAATACCTACGACCTGGTGATCCTCGACGTGATGATTCCGGGCCGAAACGGTTTTGAAGTATGCCGCGAGCTGCGAAAATCAGGCCAGCGCATGCCCATCCTGATGCTGACCGCGCGTGATGCCGTGGAGGACCGCATCACCGGCCTCGATCACGGCGCTGACGACTACCTCACCAAGCCGTTCGAATTCCGCGAGTTGCTCGCACGCCTTCGTGCGCTGCTGCGCCGTTCCGGTGAACTCCGCCCTGCCAAAATTACCGTCGCCGACCTCGTATTGGATACAGGCGCACAGAGCGTCTCCCGGGCCGGCCGGAATGTGACGCTTACCGCCAAAGAGTATGCGCTGCTCGAATATCTTGCGCGCAACGCCGGCCGCGTTGTGGGACGCGCCGAAATCGCCGAGCATGTGTGGGATGAGACGTTCGATCCCTTCTCGAATCTGATTGAGGTTTACGTCAATCGCGTGCGCCGGAAAATTGACGCTGATTCCAGCAAGCCCTTGCTCCATACCCGCCGAGGCGCCGGCTACTTCTTTGGTTCTGCGCCCGATTCCGACGTCGCGGACGCGGGAGACGAAAGTGCCCCGCCGCGGCCTCGTGCCAAAACAACTACTTCCGTCCGGAAGAACCATGTTTGATTCGGTTCGCTTCCGCCTCACGCTCTGGTACACCGCCGTGCTTGCCGTCGTCCTGGTTGCGCTGTCTCTTTTCACCTATTTCATTTTTTGGCAGAGCACCGTTCAACGCACTGACGCGAATCTTGCGGAACTCTCCAACGCATTTCTCACCACGCTCGACGCGGAAATCAACGACCAGAGCGGCCCGGATGCCTTCAAGCTGGCCGGACAGGTGGCCATTACGGAACACCGTTTTCGCGATCACGTATTCGCGATCTTTGACGCCAAAGGAGACCTAGTCGTCAGCTCGCAAGACGTACCACTGGCGGCTCCCGCAGTTGATTCCGTGCCGATTGGACTTTTGTCATCGGATTCGATTCAACGATTTCTCGAAGCTTCTTCGCGCTCCGAACGCTTCTTTGGCAACGTTCGGGGTAACAAAGCCGGCTACCGGATATTCGCGCGGCGTTTTTCCTCGGGAGGAAAAACCGGCACGCTGGTGATTCTGCAATCGCTTCATGCGCAACAGGAAATGCTTGAAGAGGTCACCGCGACGTTTGCGTGGGTCATCCCCATCGCTCTCTTGCTCGCCAGCGCGGGCGGATACTTTCTCGCGCGGAAGAGCCTCGCTCCCGTCGTGGCCATGAGCAGTCAGGCCGGGCGCATCGGCGCCGCCAATCTACACGAGCGGCTGGCGGTGCAGAATGACCGGGACGAACTGGGGCACCTGGCGCGGTCGTTCAACAGCCTTCTGGACCGTCTCAGTCAATCATTCGAACGCCAGCAGCGCTTCATGGCCGATGCGTCCCACGAATTGCGGACGCCGGTGGCGATTTTGCGCGGCGAAGCAGAGGTCGCTCTTTCGCATCAGGCACGATCGCAGGAGGAATACCGGGAATCGCTGGGAGTGCTCCACCAGGAGGCCGAACGGCTCACGCACATTGTGGAGGATCTCTTCACGCTTACGCGCGCGGACGCCGGCCAGTATCCGCTCCAGCCTCGCGATTTTTATCTCGATGAACTTGTCGGCGAATGTGTGCATTCGGCCCGCACGCTGGCGCTCGCAAAAAAGATTTCTCTGAATTTCGAAGAAGCATCCGAATCTCCCATCCACGCCGACGAATCCCTGCTGCGCCGGATGATCCTCAATCTGTTGGATAACGCGATTAAGTACACCTCTGAAAGTGGAAGCGTCACCGTGACTTGCCGTCGCACCGGCGAGGAATATGTCGTGAGCATCATGGATACGGGAGGAGGTATCCCCGCAGATCTACAACCGCGCATTTTCGAACGCTTTTTCCGCGCTGACAAAGCCCGTTCCCGGGCGGAGAATGATGGAGGCGGCGCCGGGCTGGGCCTATCCATCTCCCGCTGGATCGCGGAGGCCCACCACGGGCGTTTGGAATTGACGCGCTCGGACTCGATTGGAAGCACCTTCACGGCTTATCTTCCCGTCGCGCCGTCCCATTCTGCATCCAGCGGTTAATCTTGTGTTTATGTTCGCTTCGTTAGGTTACCTGCACAGGAGTTGAGACTTATGAACTTCCGCCGCATCCTCGCTTTGTCGTGGATCACGGTTGCTGCCTTTTTGTTGTGCTCCGCAGGGATCGCCGCGGCGCAGGAAATGCCGGCCCCCGCGAACACCGCGCCCACAAGAGATGCGCAGCAGGCACCGCCTGCGACGCCGGCAACACTCCGCCTGACGCTGGAAGATGCTCTCGCGCGGGCCCGGAAGAACAGCACGCAATTTCAAGCCGCACTGACCGACGCCGGCCTTGCCCGCGGGGACAAGAGCCTGGCGCGCGACGCACTGCTCCCCAACGTGAATTACAATACGCAGTATCTCTATACCCAAGGCAATGGGCCGGGCGAACTCGTGCGCTACATTGCCAACAATGCCGTCCATGAATACATCAGCCAGGGTAACGTGCATCAAATTTTGGACCTCGCCAGTTTTTCGAATTATCGCCGCGTCTCGGCCGCCGCCGCCGCCGCGCGCGCGAGAGCGGAAGTCGCCTCGCGCGGACTGGTCGTCACGGTTGTCCGGAGCTATTACGCTGTGGCCGCCGCTCAACAAAAGCTGCTGTCCGCCCAAAGAGCGCTAGACGAAGGCGACCACTTCTTCAAACTTACGCAGGACCTTGAGCAGGGGGGGGAAGTAGCGCATTCCGACGTTATCAAGGCCGAATTGCAGATGCAGGAGCGCCGCCGCCAATTTCTAGAAGCTCAGCTGGGTCTTCTAAACGCGCGGCTTGATCTGGCCGTACTGATTTTTCCCGATTTCAACGAGAATTACGAAGTTGCCGACGATCTCCATTCTCCTGTTCCTCTGCCCACGCTGGGCGAAGTTCAGCAGCAAGCCGCTCGTGATAACCCCGATGTCCGCGCTGCTTTGGAGGCTGTCCGCGCTGCCGGCTTTGACGTCACTGGCGCGCGCGCCGGTTATTTGCCTTCGCTGGCGCTCGATTACTGGTACGGTATCGACGCCATACGGTTTGCCACAAATACCGACTTAAACGGCCGGAAGCTTTCGAACCTCGGTTCATCCGCTTCCGCAACGTTGGTTATCCCTATCTGGAATTGGGGCGCCACGCAAACCCG
>Ga0209701_10000272_pt1 | contig 28504 bp, 20 predicted proteins | sample CZO8metaG_4_FD_188356 | JGI IMG/M metagenome (GOLD analysis project Ga0209701, IMG submission 188356) | Vadose zone soil microbial communities from the Eel River Critical Zone Observatory, Northern California, USA - CZOApr15con2H3.8 metaG... | ecosystem: Environmental > Terrestrial > Soil >... | reverse complement strand
GCGGTCTTCTGGGCCTTGGTGTCGACGGCCTCCAGGTCGAAGGGCAGGCCGAGCTCGCGGAGCACGATGTGGGGGGAGAGGGAGCAGGCGCCGGGCTTGAAGTAGAGCTTCACGTGGACCTCCAGGAGGGCCGCGCGTCTCGCGCGCCGGCCGGTCTGTAGATGCACGCGGAAGCGAAGCGGCGCGTAAGAGACGTCCGTTCAGCCCTGGCGCCGCGCGGCATCGGCGCGGGCTCGGCGCAGGCCGGCGGCGTAGATGCAGGCGAGCGCGAGGAGGCACATGCAGCCGAGCGCAACGTACCGGTGCACGAGCAGGGACGCGCTCCAGCCGTACTGGTCGCTCAACACGCTCGGGTCGCTAGGACCAACACCCTCGTTCATCCCGAAGGGAATCCGGTCGGGGTCGGTCCGCGCGCTCCACCATTGCTCGAAGGCGTCTGCGAACGCCCCCGCGCCGATGACGAGGAACCCCCAGCGGAGCCAGCCGCGCCGGATGGCTCCTTTCGCCGGAGCGTACAGGCTCGCCATGAGAAGGGCGCCCAGGACGAGGCAGCCGCCGTCGCCCGCGAAGACGATCAGCGCGGTCGCGGCACGCGCGCCGGGCAGCAGCGTGCAAGAGAGCTGCAGCAGGAGCGCCGCGGCCGCGCAGAAAGCGGCCCTCCTCCGGCCGGTCAGCCAGCTCCGGACGATCGCGTAGATCAGCGCCGCCGAGAGGAGCGCCGCGAACACCGGCGAGCGCCCCGAGGCGGTCAGGGTGCGCCAGGGCCCCGGCACGGCGAGAAAGCCGCACAGCCACGCCGCCGCCGCGTGCCCCAGCTCGTGGACCCACATGCTGAAGAAGATGCGGACCACCGCGCGCCCGGGTCCGGTGGAGACCAGGACCCACGCGCAGAGCAGCGCCACCGGGATGGCCCAGGTGCGGATGCGCGCCTCCAGGGCCGGGCCGCCCTCGAAGTCCGGGCAGTCCGCCAGCGCCGGGCCGCCCTCCACGGCGGCGGGTCCGCCCGGCTCCAGCGCTGCGGCGCGCGCCTCCGCCTTGGCGTAGATCACTCCGCACCGCGGGCACTCGAGGAGCGCGGCCGGCCGGGGCGCGCCGCAGCACGGGCAGGTCTCCATGTGCAGACTGTACCGCGGCATACATGTCGGAGCGGGTAGGGCCGGCGGAGGAAATGGAGGAGCCCGGCAGAGCGTATCCTGCGGCGTGAGCGCCTCCGGTGTCCGGCGGTCGCTCGCAGGGCTGGACGAATCCGGGGCCGCCCGACGGTTGAGGAGTGGATGGAACGCGCGGAGCTTCGCCGGCGGATTCTGCACGGGGCGTGGATCGGCGCGCTGGCCACGGCCGCGTGCCTCCTGATCGCGCTCGCGCTGCTGTGGCCGCGTTGCCAGGGCGGCGCCTGCCCCTCGGTGCAGGCGCTGGAGACGTACCGCCCGCCGCAGGCGAGCGAGGTCCTGGACCGCGACGGCCGCCTCGTGGCGCGCCTCGCCCCGGAGCAGCGGATCTTCGTGCCGATCAACGCCATCCCACCGCGCGTCACGGGCGCCTTCGTCGCCGTCGAGGACCGGCGCTTCTACCAGCACCGCGGCATCGACTTCCACCGGATGCTCGGAGCGCTCTGGCGCGACGTGCGCACCTTGAGCCTCCGCGAGGGGTCGAGCACCATCACCATGCAGCTCGCGCGCAACATGTTCCCGCAGAAGATCGGGCCGGCGCGCACGCTGCGGCGCAAGCTGTGGGAGCTGGTGCTCGCCCGCGAGATCGAGCAGAAGCTGCCCAAGGACCGCATCCTCGAGCTGTACCTGAACCAGATCTACCTGGGGAACGGGCTCTACGGAGTCGAGGCGGCGGCGCGCGGGTACTTCGGCAAGCCGGTGAGCGAGCTGAGCTCGGCGCAGGCGGCGATGCTCGCGGCGTTGCCGAAGGCGCCCACGACTTACGACCCGCGCCGCTACCCGGACGCGGCCCGGCGCCGCCGCGACCTGGTGCTGCGGCTGATGGCCGGGGCGGGCGTGATCTCGCCCGAGGAGCTGCGCAAGGAGCTGCGCGACAAGCTGCGCCTCTCGCCGCCCGAGGAGACCGCCGGGGCGCCGTGGTACGTGGCGGCGGTGCGGCGCGAGCTGCACGATCGGTTCGGCGCCGAGGCGGACACGATGGGGCTGCGCGTGCGCACCGGGTTGGACGCGGGGTTGCAGCGCGCCGGCGAGCGCGAGCTGCTGCGCCAGATCGCCGCCCTGGAGCACCACCGGAAGAAGGCGTGCAACGACGATCACGCCGATTGCCTGGAGGGGCTGTTCGTCGCGCTCGATCCATTGACCGGAGACGTCCGGGCGCTGGTCGGCGGGCGCGACTACGCCATGTCGGAGTTCGATCGCGCCACGCAGGCGCGCCGCCAGCCGGGGTCGGCGTTCAAGCCGATCGTCTGGGCGGCGGCGCTCGACTCCGGCATCCCGCTGACGACGCTCCTGGCCCAGGACGGCGGCGACTACCAGCCGGCCGACCGCATCACGCTGCCGGTCGGACCGCTCAACCTGCGCGAGGCGCTGCGAGTCTCGTCCAACCGCGCGGCGGTCGCGCTTGGCACCCGGGTCGGCGTGCCGCGCGTCATCGAGCAGGCCCATGCGCTCGGCATCAGCACGCCGATCCCCGAATTCCCCTCGACGCTGCTCGGGGCCGGCGAGGTGGCGCCGATCGAGCTGGCGGCCGCGTACGCCGCCTTCGCGAACGGCGGGATGCGCATCACGCCGCGATTCGTCACCGCGGTCGAAGGTCCGGCGGGCGACGTGCTGTGGGTCCCTTCGGTGGAGATGAAGACCGCCGTGCAGCCCGGCGTGGCTTATCTGATGACCAGCGTCCTGACCGACGTGGTGGAGCGCGGCACCGGCGCCGCCGCCCGCGCGGAAGGCCCCCCCGGCGTGCCGCTCGCCGGAAAGACGGGCACCACCAACGACGCGCAGGACGTCTGGTTCGTCGGCGGCACGCCGGAGCTCTCCGGCGCCGTGTGGCTGGGGTACGACCGTCCGCGCTCGCTCGGGCCGTCGGCGTCGGGAGGGCGGCTCGCCGCGCCGGTGTTCGGGCGCATCCTGCGCGAGTACTACCGCAAGCGGCCCGCGCCGGCGCCGTGGGACCGGCCCGGAGACCTCGAGGAGCGCGACGTCGACGTGGCCTCGGGCGGGCTGGCCATCGCGGGGTGCCCCTCCGATCGGGTCGCGCGCGAGCTGTTCCTGCCCGGCACGGCCCCCCCCGACTGCACCGAGCACCACGGCGGCGTGATCGGGTTCTTCGATCGCGTGAGCCGCTGGATGTCCAGCCACTAATCGCCGCCGTACCGCAACAATCCGAAACACGCCGGTCCCCCCGGCGCGCTTGACCGCTGACCTGCCGGGGACTAGTTGCAACTCGCAAATGTTGTATTCGCAAGAGTACGTTGGCTTGCTGATCGCGGCCGCACGCAGGTCCTTGCGGCGGGCCGTGCAGGAACGCGTCGCTCCGCTGCGCCTCAACCCCCCGCAGTTCTGGACGCTGCTCGCCGTCGCGGAGATGTCCGGCTCGTCGCTCGGAGAGCTCGCGCGCCGCCAGCGCATCGATCCTCCCGCCGCCTCCCGGGTCGTCGCCGCGCTGGTCCGGCGCGGTCTGGTGCGCTTCGAGCTGGATCCTCGCGACCGTCGCCGCTCGCGCCTGAGCCTCACCCGCCGCGGGTCGGAGCTGGTCCGCAAGCTGCGGCCGATCGCCGGCGACCTTCGCGCGCGGGTGGTCTCGGGCATGGACGCGGCCGAGGAGGCGGCGCTGCGCGCCTCGCTGCGCAAGGTGATCCGGAACCTCGAGGGAGCGCAGGTGGCCCGATTGGAAGCGTTCGATCGCGCGCGGCCTGCTGCTCGAGCTGCCGGTGTGAGAGGGAGGCGACGATGAGGCGGTGGATCCTGGCGGCGCTCGGCGTCCTCCTCGTCGCGGGGACGATCTGGTTCGTGCGTCGGCCCGGCCGGCAGCAGCCGCCGCCCGCCGCGGCGGCCCAGGCGCAGCAGCGGCCGGTCCCGGTGGTGACCGCGCAGGTTCAGCAGCGCGACCTGCCCATCTACCTCGATGGCCTCGGTACGGTGATCGCCGCGAAGACCATCACCGTGCGGCCTCAGGTCGACGGCCGGCTGGAGTCGGTGAGGTTCCGCGAAGGACAGGTGGTCCGCCGCGGGGAGGTGCTCGCGCAGATCGATCCGCGGCCGTTCCAGGTGCAACTCGAGCAGGCCCGCGGGGCGCTGAGGCGCGACGCCGCGCAGCTCCGCACCGCCCGGCTGGCGCTCGCGCGCAACCTGGAGCTCCTTCGCGACAAGCTGGTGTCACAGCAGGACGTGGACAACCAGGAAGCTGCGGTCGGCCAGTTCGAGGGGGCGGTGCGGATCGACCAGGCGCAGATCGACAGCGCCCGCCTGAACCTCGATTACGCGCGCATCACCTCGCCCATCGACGGCGTCAGCGGAGTGCGGCTGATCGATCCCGGCAACCTGGTCCGGGCGAGCGACGCGAACGGCATCGTGGTGATCACCCAGCTCGATCCCGTCGCGGTGCTGTTCACGCTGCCGCAGGACTACCTGCCGCAGGTCTCGCAGCAGATGGAGATGGGCACCTTGACCGTCGACGCGTTCAGCCGCGACGGCAACGTCAAGCTCGGCAGCGGCGAGCTCCTCGTCATCGACAACCAGATCAACCAGAACACCGCGACCATGCGGCTGAAGGCCACCTTCGCAAATCCCCAGCGGATTCTGTGGCCCAACCAGTTCGTCAAGGCCCGCCTCCTGCTCACCGTCCGCAAGGGAGCGATCGTGGTGCCCACCACCGCCGTGCAGCGCGGGCCGGAGGGAACCTTCGCGTACCTGGTCGGACCGGACCAGACGGTCCAGCCGCGCCCCATCGAGGTGGAGATGACCCAGGGAGACGTGGCGGCCATCGCCCGCGGCCTGTCGCCGGGCGAGGTGGTGGTCGCGGACGGCGCCGCCGCGCTCCGGCCGGGCGCGAAGGTCGCGCCGCGCCCGGCGGCGCCGCGTCCCGCGCAGCCGCCCAGCGGCCGCGCGATCGGAGCCGACCGGTGAGCATCTCCGAGCCATTCATCCGGCGGCCGGTCGCCACCTCGTTGCTCACCGCGGGGCTGCTCCTCGCCGGCTTCATCGGCTACAAGCAGCTGCCGGTCGCCGCGCTGCCCCAGGTGGATTACCCGACCATCCTGGTCTCCACCCTGCTGCCGGGCGCGAGCGCCGACACGATGGCCTCTGCGGTGACCACTCCGCTCGAGCGGCAGTTCGGGCAGATGCCTGGACTCACGCAGATGACCTCGGTGTCCGGCTTCGGCAGCTCGCAGATCACGCTGCAGTTCGAGCTCTCGCGCATCATCGACGCGGCCGAGCAGGACGTGCAGGCAGCGATCAACGCCGCCTCGAACCTGCTGCCGCGCACGTTGCCGGCGCCCCCCACCTACAGCAAGAGCAACCCGGCGGACACGCCAGTCCTCACGCTGGCGGTCAGCTCGGACACCATGCCGGTCTCGCAGGTGGACGACGCCGCCGACTCGATCCTGGCGCAGAAGATTTCGCAGGTGTCGGGAGTGGGGCTGGTCACCATCGGCGGCGGGCAGAAGCCCGCCGTGCGGGTGCAGGCGGATCCGTCCGCTCTGGCGGGGACCGGGCTGACCCTCGAGGACGTGCGCACGGCGCTGGTGGCGGCCAACGTCAACCAGCCGAAGGGGAACCTGGACGGCCCGCGCCAGGATTTCGCGCTGGCCACCAACGACCAGCTCTCCGACGCCGCGTCGTACCGGCCGCTGATCGTCGCCTACCGGAACGGCGCGCCGATCCGGCTGCGCGAGGTGGCGCAGGTGGTGGACGGCGTGGAGAATGCGCAGCTCGCGGGCTGGGCGAACGGCAAGCGCGCGATCATCGTCAACGTGCAGCGCCAGCCGGGCGCGAACGTGATCCAGGTCGCCGACCGCGTCAAGGGCCTGCTCCCGCAACTCCAAGCGAGCCTGCCGCAAGGCCTCGACGTGACCATCCTCAGCGACCGCACCGAGACGGTCCGCGCGTCGGTAGACGACGTGCAGTTCACGCTCATCCTCACCGTGCTTTTGGTGGTGGCGGTGATCTACGTCTTCCTGCGCTCCGTGCGGGCGACGATCATCCCGGGCATCGCGGTGCCGCTCTCCCTGATCGGCACCTTCGCGGTCATGTACCTGTGCGGGTACAGCCTCAACAACCTGTCGCTCATGGCGCTCACCATCTCGACCGGATTCGTGGTGGACGACGCGATCGTGATGATCGAGAACATCGCCCGGTTCATCGAGCACGGCGACCGGCCCTTCGAGGCGGCCCTCAAGGGCTCCAAGCAGATCGGATTCACCATCGTCTCGCTCACCGTCTCGCTGGTGGCAGTGCTGATCCCGCTCTTGTTCATGGGCGGGATCATCGGGCGGCTCTTCCGCGAGTTCGCGGTCACGCTGGCCATCGCCATCTGCGTCTCGGCGGTGCTCTCGCTGACGCTGACCGCGATGATGTGCGCGCACCTGCTCAAGCCCCGCGCCGAGGAGCGGGAAGGGCGGCTGGCCCGCACCTTCGAGAAAGGTTTCGCCTGGATGCTGGGCCGCTACGAGCGCAGCCTGAGATGGGTCCTCGCGCACCAGCCCGAGACGCTCCTGGTCACGCTTGGAACGCTGCTCCTGACCGCCCTGCTCGCGGTGGTCGTCCCGAAGGGCTTCTTTCCCTTGCAGGACACCGGGCTCATCGTGGGCGTCTCGGTCGCGCCGCCCGACTCGTCCTTCGCGCGCATGACGAACCTCCAGCGCGCCGCCGACGAGGTGATCCTCTCCGACCCGGACGTCGCCTCGGTGGCCTCGTCGATCGGCGCCGACGGCGTCAACCCCACGAGCAACAGCGGCCGCGTCTCCATCACGCTCAAGCCGCGCTCGCAGCGGAAAGCCGACGTGAGCGAGATCATCGCCCGCCTGCAGCCGAGGCTGGCCGAGGTGCCGGGGATCACCCTCTACCTGCAGCCGGTGCAGGACCTGACCATCGAGACGCGTACAAGCCGCACCCAGTTCCAGTACACGCTGGAGGACGCCGACCCCGGCGAGCTCCAAGAATGGGCCCCGCGCGTGCTGGAGAGGATGCGCCAGCTTCCGCAGCTCGCCGACGTCGCCAGCGACGAGGAATCGGACGGGTTGCAGCTCAAGATCACCATCGACCGGGACACCGCCTCGCGGATGGGGATCTCCCCGCAGGCGGTCGACGACACGCTCTACGATGCGTTCGGCCAGAGGCAGGTCACCACCATCTTCACCCAGCTGAACCAGTACCGGGTGATCCTGGAGCTGGAGCCGGAGGAGGCGCAGCACCCCGAAGCGCTCGACCGGCTCTACGTGCGCACGCAGAGCGGCGACCAGGTGCCGTTCTCGGGGTTCGCGCAGGCGGCCGAGACGCTCGCCCCACTGGCCATCAACCACCAGGGCCAGTTCCCGGCGGTGACCATCTCCTTCAACCTGGCGAAGGGCGCCGCGCTGGGAGAAGCGGTGGACGCGATCAACGCGCTCCGGACGGAGCTGGGCCTGCCGCCCGGCGTGCGCTCCGATTTCGCCGGCACGGCCCAGGCCTTCCGGGAGTCGCTCGCCAGCGAGCCCGCGCTGATCGTGGCCGCGCTCCTGACGGTCTACATCGTGCTGGGGGTGCTCTACGAGAGCTACATCCATCCGGTCACCATCCTCTCGACGCTGCCCTCCGCGGGGGTGGGGGCGCTCCTGGCGCTGATGATCTGCCGGACCGAGTTCAGCGTCATCGCGCTCATCGGCATCATCCTGCTCATCGGCATCGTGAAGAAGAACGCCATCATGATGATCGACTTCGCGCTGGAGGCCGAGCGCGACCAGGGCCTCTCGCCCACCGAGGCCATCACCCAGGCGTGCCTGCTGCGGTTCCGGCCCATCATGATGACGACCATGGCGGCGCTCCTGGGCGGCCTGCCGCTGGCGCTGGGGCAGGGGACCGGCTCCGAGCTGCGCCGGCCGCTCGGCATCAGCATCGTGGGCGGCCTGCTCGTCTCGCAGGTGCTGACGCTCTACACCACGCCGGTCATCTACCTCTACATGGGCCGTCTCGGGCGCCTGCTGCGCGGGCGGAAGAAGGCGGAACCCGAGCCGCAGCTCTCGCCATGAACGTCTCCGCGCCCTTCATCCGGCGGCCCGTCGCCACCTCGCTGCTCGCGGCGGCGATCCTGCTCGCCGGCGCGGCTGCCTATACCCAGCTCCCGGTCGCGCCTCTCCCGCGAGTCGACTTCCCCACCATCTCGGTGAACGCCGCGCTGCCGGGAGCGAGCCCCGAGACGATGGCCTCCACGGTGGCCGCGCCGCTCGAGCGCCGCTTCGGGCGCATCGCCGGGCTGCGCGAGGTCACTTCCGTCAGCTACCTCGGCTCGACCAGCATCACGCTGCAGTTCGAGCTGGACCGCGACGTGGACGCCGCCGCGCGCGACGTGCAGGCCGCCATCAACGCGGCGGGCGGCGATCTGCCGGCGAACCTTCCCACGCGCCCGAACTACCGCAAGGTGAACCCCGCCGACGCGCCCATCCTCATCCTCTCGCTGACTTCGGCCACCATCCCGCTCGGGCAGGTGTTCGACCAGGCGAACACGGTGCTGGCCCAGAAGATCTCCCAGGTGCCCGGCGTGGGGCAGGTCTTCGTCGGCGGCGGCCAGCAACCCGCGGTGCGGGTGCAGGCCGACCCGCAGGCGCTCGCCGGGCTGTCGTTGTCGCTGGAAGACGTGCGCGCGGTGCTGGCCAACTCCACCGTGAACCAGCCCAAGGGAGCGGTCAACGGCCCCGCGCAGATGCGCACGCTGGCCGCCAACGACCAGCTGCTCAAGGCGAAGGACTTCGCGCCGCTGGTGATCGCTTACCGGAACGGGGCGGCGGTGCGGCTCTCGGACGTCGCGCGGGTGATCGACAGCGTGGAGAACGAGCGCGTCGCCGCCTGGGCCGACTCGCAGCGCGCCGTTCTCATCATCATCCGCCGGCAGCCCGGGGCGAACATCATCGACGTCATCGAGCGGGTCAAGGCGTTGCTCCCGCAGCTCTCGGGCTCGATCTCGCCGGCCATCGACGTCCAGGTCGCGCAAGACCGCAGCCAGACCATCCGCGCCTCGGTGGCCGACGTGCAATTCACCCTGGTGATCAGCGTCTGCCTGGTGGTGCTGGTGGTGTTCGCCTTCCTCCGCAGCATCCGGGCGACCGTCGTCCCCAGCGTGGCGGTGCCGCTCTCGCTGGTCGGCACCTTCGGCGCCATGTACCTGCTCTCGTACAGCCTCGACAACCTGTCGCTGATGGCGCTGACGATCGCCACCGGATTCGTGGTGGACGACGCAATCGTGGTGACTGAGAACATCGCCCGGTATGTCGAGCAGGGGATGCCGCCGCGCCAGGCTGCGCTCAAGGGCGCCAAGCAGATCGGCTTCACCATCATCTCCATCACCTGCTCGCTGCTCGCGGTGTTCATCCCCATCCTCCTGATGGGCGGCATCGTCGGACGCCTCTTCCGGGAGTTCGCGGTGACGCTCTCGGTGGCCATCGCGATCAGCTGCGTCGTCTCGCTCACCCTGACGCCGTCGATGGCCTCGCGGCTGCTCAAGCTGCCGCAAGATCGCGAGCAGGGTCGCGTCGCGCGCGCGGCGGAGCGCGCCTTCGAGCGACTGCTGGGAGGATACGACCGTTCGCTGCAATGGGTGCTCAGGCACCACTGGCTCATGCTCGGCGTCACCGTGGTCACCCTCGCCATCTCGTTCTGGCTGTACGTGGTCATTCCCAAGGGACTGTTCCCGCAGCAGGACACCGGCGCGCTGGCCGGCTTCTCGGAGGCGCCGCAGGACGTCTCCTTCCCGACCATGAAGCAGCGGCAGGAGGCGGTGAACGCGGTCGTCCTCTCCGACCGGGCGGTGGATCACATGGTCTCCTTCATCGGGGGGAACGGCCCGCTGAACAACGGCTTCATGTTCGTGCAGCTCAAGCCGCTCGGGCAGCGCAAGCGGACGGCGGACGAGGTCATCGCGGACTTGCGTCCCAAGCTCGCGCGGGTGGAGGGAATCACCCTTTATCTACAGTCGGTGCAGGACGTGCGCATCGGCGGCCGCACCTCGCGCACCCAGTACCAGTACACGCTGCAGGACCTGAACCTGGACGAGTTGCTGCAGTGGTCGCCGCGCGTCCTGGAAAAGCTGCGCACGCTGCCCCAGCTGCGCGACGTGAACACGGATCAGCAGACCGCGGGGCTGCAGCTGTTCGTGAAGATGGATCGGGACACCGCTTCCCGGATGGGCATCACGCCCTCGGTGGTCGACTCCACGCTCTACGACGCGTTCGGCCAGCGCCAGGTGACCACCATGTACACGCAGGTGAACCAGTACCGCGTGGTCCTGGAGATGAAGCCGGAGCTGGCCGCCTATCCCGAATCGCTGCGCTCCATCTACGTGCGCGGCCAGGACCCGGACCCCGTCCCACTCACCGCCTTCGCGCGCTTCGAGCCGCGCGCCACTTCGCTGTCGGTGAACCACCAGGGCCAGTTCCCCGCGGTGACCTTGTCCTTCAACCTGGCCCCGGACGTGTCGCTCGGGCAGGCGGTGACCTCCATCCACCGCGCCGAGCAGGAGATCCGGATGCCACCGGGGCTGCACGCGAGCTTCCAGGGCACCGCGCAGGCGTTCCAGGACTCGCTGGCGAGCGAGCCCCTCCTGGTGCTCACGGCGCTGCTCGCCGTCTACATCGTGCTCGGGGTCCTGTACGAGAGCCTGATCCACCCGGTGACCATCCTCTCCACGCTGCCGTCGGCGGGGGTGGGGGCGCTGCTCGCGCTGATGCTGTTCAAGACGGAGCTGAGCATCATCGCTCTGATCGGGATCATCCTCCTCATCGGCATCGTGAAGAAGAACGCGATCATGATGATCGACTTCGCCATCGAGGCCGAGCGCGACCAGGGGCTCGGAACGCGCGACGCGATCTACCAGGCATGCCTGTTGCGCTTCAGGCCCATCCTCATGACCACGCTGGCGGCCATGCTCGGCGGCCTGCCGCTCGCGCTCGGACACGGAGTGGGAAGCGAGCTGCGGCGCCCGCTGGGCATCGCCATCGTCGGCGGGCTGCTCATCTCGCAGCTCCTCACGCTCTTCACCACGCCCGTCGTGTACCTGGCGCTCGACCGCCTCTCCCAGCGCCGGCGGCAGAAGGCCGGGGTCGCGCCGGCCGTCCCGGCGTAGCCGCCCTCCACCAGGCGCAAGGCACGCCGCCTGCCAGCCGCACCGGTGCTCCCACGCCCGGTGATCGTTTCCCGCACCAGCTTGTCGTCCACTAGACGACAGATGAGCGCGCCCGACAGTTCGAGAGCGAAAACGGTTGCGCCGGGTGCGGGGCATTCTGTATGCGCTGCCATCCCGATGGTACGAGAATCACGCGCAGTGGAGGCCCGGTGACCGACTCGAGAGCGCCGCTCGCACCCTTCGGCGACGCCCAGCACGCGATCGACGGCATCCGCGACTACGCCATCTTCCTCCTCGAGCCGGATGGCACGGTGGCCTCCTGGAACGAAGGCGCGCGGGCGATCAAGGGCTACTCGGCGCCGGAGATCGTGGGCCAGAGCTCCTCCCGGTTCTACACGCGCGAGGACCTGCTGGCGGGCAGGCACGCGCAGCTTCTCGCCCGCGCCGCCCGGGAGGGCCGCGTCGAGGACGAAGGGTGGCGCGTCCGCAAGGACGGCTCCCGCTTCTGGGCCGACGTGGTGATCACCGCGTTCAGAGGGGCGGACGGAGCGCTACGCGGATTCGTGAAGATCACGCGCGATCTCACCGAGCGCAAGCAGGGGGAGGAAGCGCTCCGGCAAGGCGAAGAGCGGATGCGGCTGATGATCGACCGCGTGGAGGAGTACGCGATCTTCATGCTCGATCCCGCCGGGCGGGTGGCCAGCTGGAACTCGGGGGCCGAGCGCCTGAAGGGGTACACGGCCCGCGAGATCGTCGGCCAGAGCTTCGCCAGGTTCTATCCCGAGCCGGAGGTCCGCGCCGGCAAGCCCGAGCGGGAGCTGGAGATCGCCCAGCGGGAGGGCCGCTTCGAGGAGGAGGGCTGGCGGGTGCGGAAGGACGGCTCCCGCTTCTGGGCGAGCGTGGTCCTGAGCGCGGTCCGGGACGAGCGCGGAACGCTGGTCGGCTTCACCAAGGTCACGCGCGACATGTCCGACCGCAAGCGCTCCGAGGAGGCGATGGTAGAGCGGACGCGGCAGCAGGGGGCGGTGGCGCGGCTGGGCGTCTTCGCCGTGGAGCAGCCGGACTTCGACGCCGTGATCCACCGCGCGATCGAGACCGTGCGCGACACGCTCGGCACCGAGCGGGTCCAGGTGCTCGAGCTGTCCGACGACGGCAACTCGCTGACCCTCCGGGCCGGCTGCGGCGTCGATCCGGCCAGGGTGGGACGCTTGGCCGTCGCGGTGGACCGCGAATCGCCGTTGCTCAGCCTGGAGCCCGTGCAGCTCGACCCGCAGGGGTCCCGGCCGGGGGCCCTCCTCGACGAGCAAGGCTTCCCGAGCGGGATCACGTCGGTCATCCGCGCGTCCGCCCGGCCGCGCGGGGTCTACGGCATGCTCGGCGCCCATGCCGCCGTCCGGCGCGCGTTCACCGGCGACGACGTGAACTTCCTCCGGTCCGTCGCCAACGTCATCGCCGCGACCATCGAGCGGCGCCGGATGGAGGAGCAGGTGCGGGCGGCCGAGCGAAAGACGCAGGAGGAGCGCGTCCGCACGGCGCAGATCCAGGAGGCGCTCCGCGAGCGGGACGAGTTCATCTCCGTGGCGGCGCACGAGCTGCGCACGCCGCTGACCGCGCTGCAGCTGAAGCTGCAGGGCCTCGAGCGCGGGCTCAAGGTGGCAGCGCCGGAGAAGAGCGCGGGGAGCATGGTCGGCGACCGGCTCGAGGGCGCGCTCCGGCAGACGGAGCGGCTCTCGCGTCTCATCGAGCGGCTCCTCGACGTGTCGCGCATCGCCGCCGGCCGGCTGGAGCTGGCTCCGGAGCGCTTCGACCTGGCGGAGCTGGTACGCCAGGTGGCGGAGGACTTCCGCGAGCCCGCCGCCGAGACCGGCACGGAGTTGCGGCTCCACGGCGCGCAGCGGGTGGAAGGTTGCTGGGATCGGCTGCGCATGGAGCAGGTGCTGGTCAACCTGCTCTCCAACGCGGTGAAGTACGGCGCGGGCCGGCCCGTCTCGGTGCGGCTGGAGTCGGCCGGCGAACGGATCCGGATCTCGGTGGTGGACGAGGGCATCGGCATCGCCCCGGAGGACCTGGGGCGCATCTTCACCCGGTTCGAGCGCGCCGCGCCGGTGCGCAACTACGGGGGCCTGGGGCTCGGGCTCTACATCAGCAGGTACATCGTGGACGCGCACGGTGGCCACATCGAGGTCTCCAGCCGGCCCGGGCAAGGATCCACCTTCGTCATCGACCTGCCCCTGGTGGCCGCGCTCGCCACCTCTCCGGGGCAGGGCTCGCGGCAGGCCAGGGCATGACGGTAGCGAGCTGCAACAGGACGGTCCTGGTGGTGGAGGACGACCGCGACGTTCGCGAGGCCATCGCCGAGGTGCTGGCCGACAGCCGATACGTGGCCCTGCACGCCGCCAACGGCGCCGAGGCCTTGCAGCGGTTGCGCTCCGCGCCGGTCAGGCCCTGCGTCATCCTGCTGGACGTGATGATGCCGACCATGGACGGCTGGCAGTTCCGCGCCGAGCAGCAGCGAGACCCCGCGGTGAAGGACATCCCCGTCGTGGTCCTGAGCGCGCACTCGGACGCCGGCGAGGCGGCGGCGAAGATGGCGGCCGCCGGATACCTCACCAAGCCGGTCGCGCTCGAGACCTTGCTCGGCGTCGTGGAACGGTTCTGCGCGACCGACAAGGAATAGGCGGAGGAGGCGGGGATGCAACCGACCGGGACTCTCGGGGCTCACCTCTGGCGCGCGGCGCGGCGCGCCGCGGCGATGCTGCTGCTCGGCGTCGCCTGGTCGTGCGCGCACACCTCGATCCGCCAGGTCGGGGAGTGCGACCGGGTCCCCGCCGAGCAGCGCGTCGCCTGCGCGGCGTGCACGGTGAAGAACGAGGCCCAGGGCTGGATCGGCGAGTACGAGTACAGGCCCGACAACTCCCCCGACGATCGGTGCGTGCGCGTGAAGTAACGCCCGGCAGTCCTAAGGCGGGGCCACGCCGAGCTCCGCGTACAGCTCGGCCGGCCGGTACAGGATGCCGTCCTTCATCACCAGCACGGTGTTCCGCACGGCCGAGATCTCCTGCGCGGGGTCGCCGTCGACGAGGACCAGGTCGGCGAGCTTGCCCGGCTCGATCGATCCCAGCTCGCCGTCCATGCGCATGATGCGCGCCGCCCCGTGGGTGGCGAGCTGCAGCACCTGGGCCGGCGGGATCCCCGCCTGCGCGTCCAGCTCCAGCTCGCGGTGGAGCGAGAAGCCGGCGAGCGCGTCGGTGCCGGCCTCGATCGGCACTCCGGCCGCCCAGAGCTCGTGCACGAGCGCCAGCGCCTTGTCCCAGGACTTCCGGTAGCGCTCGTCCATGCCAGGCGGCACGGGCAGGCTGCCCGCCATGAAGCCGCGGCGCACCTGCACCGGCAGCCGATCGGCCACCTTCGCCATGCCGACTGCCATCGTGCCCGGGCGGTCGAGGAACAGGGACTCGAACGCGCTCAGCGTCAGGTCCAGCCCCGTGCGGCGCTCCTTGAGCAGGTCGATGAACGCGCGCACCTCCGCCGAGGACAGGTCGAGGTCGGCCGCCCGCCGCGCCGGCTCCAGGAAGCGCGCGGGCGTGCGCGTCTCCTTCACGTCGGGCATGAAGTTCAGCAAGAGGAAGTTGACGTGCTGGATCTCGTCGTAGCCCAGCTTGACGCACTCGGCGGCGGTGAGGTTCGCGGGGACGTGGCCGCTCACGCGCAGCCCCTTCGCGTGCGCCTCCTCGGCGATGGGTCCGACCAGCTCCGGCTTGATGGAGCTGTAGAGCTTGATCTGCACGTAGCCCAGGCCGGCATACTTGTCGACCCAGGCGCGCCCTTCTTCCGGGGTGGAGACGAGCACCTTGGTGGGTCCCTGGTACGGCCCGGGACCGTCCATGAAACCGGCCATCACGATCCGCGTCCCCAGCTCGGTCCCCTCCTCGATGCGCTTCTTGCGCGCGCGCAGGTCGTCGATGTCGTTGGCGAGATCGCGCACGGTGGTCACGCCGGCGGCCAGGTTGAGCAGGCCGTCGTTTCCGCCCACGTGCGCGTGCATGTCCCAGAGCCCGGGCAGGAGCGTCTTGCCGCGCGCGTCGATCACCTCGGCGCCCGCAAGAGGCTCGCTCGCCGGGCCCACCGACCGGATGCGGTTCCCTTCCACGGTGACGTCCTGGTGGGCCACCATCCTCGCCCCCCGCGCGTCGAAGACGTTCGCGTCGTGGAAGACGACCGCGCCGCGCGGCCGGTGCGCGAGCCGCCGGGCCTGCTCGCGCGCCCGCCGCTGCTCCGCCTCCTGCTGCGCCTTCACCAGCGCGGGCATCGCGCCTTCCCAGCCCTCGCGGACGACGGCCTGCCACACGCCCCCGATGGCGAACAGCTCGCGCTTCTCGTCGAGCCAGAGGTAGCTGGGCGAGAAGTCGACCCCGGTGACCGCGTAGAGGGTCAGCCGTCGCGCCTTTCCTCCGCTCCGGACCCGGTGGTCCAGCACCCGTTCGATGCGCGCCTCGCCGTCGGGGAGGAGCGCCAGCTTTCCGCCGTTCCGGAGCAGGGCTCGCGCGAGCAGCGCGCCGTCAACCGGCGGCCCGAACATCGACACGTAGAACGCCGGTCCGGCGGGCCGCCGGGTGCCCTGCTCGGCCTTGCTCTTCCACGAGGCGACGCCGTCCGCGAGCGAAAACCGCTCGCTGACCGCGTCCTTCATGTAGTCGTTGCCGTCGATCTCCTCGGAGATTGGCAACCCGTCGCGCAGGGTCAGCGTCGTGTACGTCTTCGGGCCGCGGCCGCGGTCGTTGTACTGGAAGAACGCGCGCAGCTTTCCGTCGGGAGATCCCCACACCGCCTGCTGGCCCGCAGCGGCGCCCATGATCAGCACCGTGTACCGGGTGGCGTTGGCCGGCACGTCGGAAGGAAGCGCGGGCAGGTTCGACGGGGCGGCGAGGAGCAGGGAGAGGATGGACGCGATCAAGATCGCCTCGGGCGGCTACTGCGGAAGCTGCAGGCGGACGCGGAAGGTGTAATCGACTTCGACGGGACGGCCATCCGAAATCCGGGCCGGGATATAGCGTCGCCGCTCGAGCGCCTCGATCACCGCGCGGTCCATGAAGGGAAGCCCCTGCAGGACGCGGCAGCCGTGGACCGTTCCTTCCACGGTGACGATGCATTTGACCACCATCAACCCCTGCACGTCGTTCTGCAGCGCTTGCAGCGTGTACTCAGGGTCCGGCCCGGAGATCTGGCGAGGGGGCGTCATCCGCCCGGCCTCGTACTCCGGCGTGGGACCCGGCTGCGCCGGCGTGAACGCCTCTCCGCCGCCCGCTCCGCCCGAGTCGCCGATCCCCGGCACATCGGCTGCGCCGGATCCGGGCTCGTCACCGTGCACGGGCGCGCTTGCCTCGGGTGGCTCTCGCGCCGGAGCGATCTCGCGCGTCACGGTGAGCCGCGGGGGCTTCGGCTTGCCGGCGCTCCGGTCGGGCGGGCGCGCCGGCTGCGAGGCTCCGTTGCGGCCGACCGTTTGGGGCACGGGGAATCTGGGGGGCACGAGGCGAAAATCGGGCGGCGGCGGCGGCGCGGTCGTCCGGAGCCCGGCCACGAGCACGGCGATGGCAATCGCGGCGGCGTGCGCCGCGATCGCGCAGGCAGTGGCCGTGCCGGAGCGCCTCTTCCCCGGACTCGCGATCGCGTCGAACATGGGCCCCTCCAGGCATCCGTAACGCACGACATCCTAGGCCGATCTGGCTGCGCCGCGTGAGCGCGGCTACCGCCCCGAGGTCCAGACCGCGGGCCAGAGCGCGGGTCGCAGCTCCGATCCGAAGCGCTTGCGGTAACGCGCCTTCAGCTCCTCGAGGGCGGCCGTTTCCCCCAGGCTCTCGTCCACCGCGGCCAGGCTGACCCACGGCTCGTACGTCCCATCGTCCAGCTCGAGCGCGCGCGTCAGGTGGGCGTGCGCGTCGCGGAAGCGCCGCTCCGCCCCCGCGATGAGCCCGAGGAAGTACCGGGGAAAGAAGGCTTCCGGCGCGGCGCGCGCGGCGGACTCGCAAACGGCTTTCGCCGCGGCGAACGCGCGGGCGCGGCCGTGCAAGAGGCAGTGGATCACCTCCGCGCCGGGCGCCGCGGGGAACTTCGCCGCGAGGTCCTTCGCGGCCGTCCGCGCACGGTCGATCCGACCGTACCGGACGTCGCTCTGCGCATCCAGCACGGCCTGGACGTACTCGTGCTCGCGCTCGGGAGCGACCGCCGCGTCGCGCGGCAACGCGGCCAGCCGCCGCAGGCGCGCGCACTCCGCGGCGATCTCCTTCGCGCCGGGCTGGCCGCGAGCGCGGGCAGCGGTCCTCTCGGCGGCCGAGCAGATCTCGGCGCGCCCATAGCCCTGGGCGAGCGAGAGCCACAGCTCCGGCGGCGCCGACGCCTCGCGCAGGGCGGACTCGGCGCGCGCCAGGGCGATCGCCGCCCCGGCCCGGTCGTCGCGATCGAGCAGCACGTGCGCGAGCACCAGCCGGATCTCGACGGGCGCGCCGGGGAGGCGCGCGGCTCCCTGGCAGGCAGCGAGCGTGCTGGCCGATCTCGGTTCGCGCGCCTGTCCCAGCGAGCAGGAGAAGGCCTGCACCCGCGCGTCTTGCGGGTACCGCCGCGCGAGCGGCGCGAGAAGGGCGGCCGCGCCGGCCAGGTCGCGGGCCCGCGCCTTGCGCGCGGCGTCTTCCAGCCGCTGCGCATCCGCGGCAGACAGCGGCCCGGCCTCGGCGGCCGCGGGCGAAGGCTCGGCGGCCGGCTCCGCGGGCCGGGCCGTCTCCTGAGGTGCCCCGCCCTGCTGGCCCGCCGTGAAGCGGGCGCTTCCGAAGAACTGCTCGCCCGCCCTCAGGGCCTCGGCCCGCGTCGCCTCGTCCCAGATGCTGGTCGAGGAATGCACCGCGTCCCGGTATGCAGCCGCCCATCTGGAAAGGCCCGCTTCGTCCCGCGAGCTTCGCTGCTCCAGGGCGGTCTGGAGGAGGCGGACGATGCCCGGAAAGAAGCCCGATTGCGAGCGCTCGTACATCGGCGACATCAGCGATCCGGGCGTGTGCTCGTGGAAGGCCCCCAGGGTATGGGCCCACTCGTGTAGCAGCACCGCCGTCTCCTTGTGGAGGCGGCGCTCGCGGAGCAGGGCTTCGCGCTCCTCCCGCGGCAACTGGTCCAGCACGGACTCCAGGGCGCGCGTCTCCTCCAGCGAGAACATCCCACGCAGCACGAGGTGGCGGCCGAACAGCGCGCCCATCCCCAGCTGCTCGTGGGCGGCGGAAGCGAACGCCAGGGCAGGGGCGAAGCCGATGACCCAATCGACGTCCGCGCCCCCGTCCGCCGCGGCCAGATCCGCGAGCGCCTTGCCCAAGCCCTCGAACCGATCCGCGCGCTTCCAGGCGCGGATCGATTCCACCTCCAGCCGGACGCCGAGCTCCGCCTCGATGGCGGCGTTCGCGCGGTCGATCTGCGCCCGGATCCGATCGCTCCAGCGCGGCGTCTGGGCCTGGTACTCGGGGTCGGCGTACGCGCGCACGCGCAGCGAGCGGACGGGCCCCGTGGCGCGGGACTGCGCGCCGATCGGCGCGGGGCGCAGGCTTTGCGCGTAATCGCGCTGCAGGTCGCGGGGCGATTTCCAGCACGCCGCGGCGATCGCCGCACAGGCGAGCAAGCTGTTCCGCCCCAGGGCAGCCACAGCCCAATCAAACCAGACGCCCCCCGGATCTCCAAGGGGCGTGCTACCGTCCAGCGCGTGGCGTTGTTCTCCCGCCGGCTGCCGCACGTGATCACGCGCTCCGATCTGGCGCGCGCGCTCGCGCCCACCTACGCCAAGGCGGCCCAGGTGGATGCGGAAGAGGCCGAGGACCGCTTGCTGCGCGCCTTCGCCAACCAGCGCGTCCTCGACGAGGTGTACGGCGGGCTGTCCGCGGCGCTGGCGGAAATGAAGGGTCCGCGGACCACCGAGGACGAGCTGGTCGACAAGCTCTCGACCGGGGTCCAAGCGCGCCGCGGTCGCGTGCGCGCGGCCGAGCTGACTCCCGCGGTCTCGGCGGTGCTGGTCCTCGTCAACGTGGAGCTGGGACAGGCGCCGGAGATGATGCGCAACACCCTGCAGGGCGGGAAGGGGAAGGCGTTGCTGCAGGAGGGGCTGAAGGCGCTCGGCGCGCACCTGGTGAAGGAGCTGATCCGGTAGCCGCCGCCGATGGGGCGGCGCTCTCGAGTGCAGGAGGACCGACATGACCGGGCGCTTCCGCAACGTCGCTTTCGATCGCGAGGGACCGATCGCCTGGATCACCATGGACCGGCCCGAGCGCCGCAACGCGCTGTCGCTCGAGCACCTCCGCGAGCTGCTCGAGTGCCTCCGTGCCGTCGGCGGAGATCGCGAGGTGCGCGTGGCCGTGGTGCGCGCCAGCGGCCCGGCGTTCAGCGCCGGCCACGACCTGAGCGAGATGATCGGGCGCGACTCGGCGTTCTACCACCAGCTCTTCGCCGCCTGCGCCGAGGTGATGGAGACCATCCAGGGAATCCCGCAGCCCGTCATCGCCGAGGTGCAGGGGATCGCGACGGCCGCCGGATGCCAGCTGGTTGCCTCCTGCGATCTGGCCGTCGCGGCGGCCGAGGCGCGCTTCGCCACGCCCGGGGTGAAGATCGGCCTGTTCTGCACCACGCCCATGGTCGCGCTCACCCGCGCCATCGGTCCCCGGAAGGCGATGGAGATGCTGCTCACGGGCGAGCCGATCACCGCGGCCGAAGCGCTTGCCGCGGGGCTGGTGAATCGCGTGGTCCCGGCTTCCGAGCTGCGGGCGGCCACGCGCGCCCTGGCGGACCGGATCGTCGCCTCCAGCCCGTTCGTGGTCGGCCTCGGCAAGAAGGCGTTCTACCGGCAGCTGCCGATGGCCCAGGCGGACGCCTACGCCTACGCCTCGGAGGTGATGTGCGCGAACGCCGCCGCGGAGGACGCGCAGGAGGGCATGAGCGCGTTCCTGCAGAAGCGCGCGCCCTCCTGGCGCGGCCGGTGAGCTCCACTCGCGTCTTTCCATCGAGGAGATCCGCCATGCTAACCCTGCTCGTCGCGCTCGCCGCAGCCGCCGCCCACGCGCAGGCGAAAACGCCCCGCGGCCTCGAGGGCCTCGACTCCCTCTATCCCGAGCTCGACGCGCTGTACCTCGACATGCACCGGAACCCCGAGCTGTCCGGGCACGAGGAGAAGACCGCGGCCAAGCTCGCGGAGCGCCTCCGGCGCCTCGGCTACGAGGTGACGACGGGAGTGGGCGGCACGGGCGTGGTCGGCGTCCTGCGGAACGGCACCGGGCCGACGGTGCTGTTGCGCACCGAGCTCGACGCCCTGCCGGTCGAGGAGAAGACGGGGCTGCCGTACGCGAGCAAGGCGACGGCGACGGATCCCGCCGGCAAGACCGTGCCCGTCATGCACGCCTGCGGGCACGACGTGCATATGGCCTCGTGGACGGGGGCGGCGGCGCTCCTTTCGCGCGCCAAGGACCGCTGGCGCGGCACGGTGGTGATGGTCGGGCAGCCTGCCGAGGAGACCGTGGCAGGCGCGAAGGCGATGCTCGCCGACCGCTTCCTGGAGAGGTTCCCAAAGCCGGACTTCTCCGTGGCGGTCCACGACAGCTCCGACCTGCCTGCCGGAAAGGTCGCCTGGATCCCCGGCTACGCGCTCGCCAACGTCGACTCGGTGGACGTGACCGTCTTCGGGCGCGGCGGGCACGGCGCCAAGCCCGACACCACGGTCGATCCCGTCGTCATCGCCGCGCGCACCGTGCTGTCGCTGCAAACGCTCGTCTCGCGGGAGAAGGATCCGCTCGAGCCCGCGGTGGTGACCGTCGGCTCCATCCACGGCGGCAGCAAGCACAACATCATCCCGGACGACGTCCACCTGCAAATCACCGTGCGCTCGTACTCGTCGCAGGTCCGCAAGCAGTTGCTCGACGGGATCGCCCGCATCGCGAAGGCAGAGGCCGCCGCGGCGGCGGCCCCACGCGAACCCGAGATCCGCACCAGCGAAGGGGCCAACGCCACCTTCAACGATCCGGCGCTGACCAGGCGGCTCGGCGCGATGCTCGCCCGCGAGCTGGGCCAGGACAACGTCGTCGAGGGGAAGCCGGAGATGGTGGCCGAGGACTTCGGCGAGTTCGGCAAGGCCGCGGGTGTGCCGTCGGTGCTCTTGCGGGTGGGCGCCGTCGAGCCGAAGAAGTACGCGGCCGCCAGGGCCTCGGGCGCGCCGCTCCCTTCGCTGCACTCGGCCACCTTCGCGCCCGATCGCGAGCCGACCATCCGCACCGGAGCCGCGGTGCTTGCGCTGTCCGCGCTGGAGCTGCTCGGCAAGCGGTGAGGTGTCTCCGGCCTCTTACATGGAACGCCTTGTGGATCACCCGAGGTGCGTTGCTAGACCTTTTCTTGGGGGAAGTTGTTCCTTGACCAGCCCGCAACCGCTGTCGCTGCTCCGCCGTCCCGCCGTGCTGCTGGTGGACGACGCTCGCCTGGTGCTCCGTGTCGTCGAGAGGGCGCTCACCTCCGCGGGCTTCAGCCTCTCCGTCGCGGAGAACGCCGAGCGCGCGGTGCGGCTCCTCGAAGAGCAGGAATTCGCCTGCGCCCTGATCGACCGCAACCTGGTGGGGAGCGACGGGCTCGACCTGATCAAGCAGATCCGCGAGCGCCAGCCGGGCTGCGCCTGCGTGCTGATGACCGCGTACCCGTCGGTGGGCTCCGCCGTCGAGGCGCTGCGCATCGGCGTGGTGGACTACATCCAGAAGCCCTCGCCCGACTTCGACGTCATCGCCGAGCGGGTCCAGAACGCGGTCCGGCTGCACCGCCGCCGCGAAGGCGGCGACGCGCCCCGTTCCGCCGGGCGCGCCGTCGAGGAGAAGCGGAACCAGGTGCTCGTGCGCGGCGCGGACGAGCTCGTCGCCACCCTCCGCGCGCTGCAGAGCAAGATGAAGCCCGCCGCCCGCGCCGCATTGAATCGCGCGCTGGCCAACGCCGAAGCCCAAGCCGCCCTCCTCCGCGGCCGCTGACCCACCTGCATCTACAGAGACCGTCCGGTCCGGGCTCTTCCATCCGCCCACATCGAGAGCTGGAACGCTTCGGCGAGCTGCTCTGGTTCGAGCTGGCGCGGCTGCGCGCCGAGAAGGTCTTCCTCGAGGTCCACTCAGGAGGCGGTGTTCAGCGCGACCAGCGGCCGCGGCTCGTCCTCCACCTTTCGCACGGTGCTCGGCAAAGGCTCGACGTTGGCGGGGAGACGCTCGGCGCAGAGCGACGAGTCGTTCAGCGTGCACCGTCCCTGCTTCTCCAGGTCGAACTGCCAGCGGTGGCGAGGGCACACCAGGAGGTGCCCGCCTTCGACCCAGCCCTCGGTCATGTCCGCGCCCTGGTGCGGGCAGTAGCGGTGCACCGCGTACCTCGCGCCGCCGGCCTCGATGATGGCGCGCTCCTTGTTCGCCTCGACCTGGCGGATGGAGTCGCACAGGGAAGCCAGGTCGTCGGCCTCGAGCGCGAGGAAGCCGTGCAGCACCGGGTCGTACTCGTCCGGCGAGCGGCTGAGGCGGAAGCGGAAGGAGAGGAAGAACTCCTCCCAGGTGAGCTTCCGCTCCAGCACCTCCAGCACGTCGCCGGCGCGGACCTTGAAGGTGTAGCGGCGCTCGTCCCGCAGGGCGGACACCTCCTCGATGCGCTGCGAGGGGAACTCGATGCGGAGCATCCGCTCCGGCAGCTCCTCGAGCCAGACGTAGAGGGCCACGCCGACGCGGTCGCGCAGGTCCAGGCGCGACAGCTTGTGCCGCATCTCCTCGCGGAGCCGGCCCAGGACGCCCGGAAGGTCCGAAGGAGGCGGCGCGCGGCGGCCCTGGAACAGGTCCTCCATCCGCGCCGCGTAGCCGCGCACGTACTCTTCGAAGCGCTCCTCGTCGAGCCGCTCGCTGGCGAGCACGGTGAGCTTGCCGCTCGCCACGTCGAGCACGTCGCCCGGCATCGGCTCGAGAAGCGAGCTGCCCACCCCGGAGAGCCGCTTGCGCAGGTAGGCGAAGAGCTTCTGCGCCCGGGGGAAGATGTTCACCTCCTCGAAGTTCAGGTGCACGAGCGCGGGATCGAGGAAGCACGCCGGTCCCGCGGAGGCGAGGAACAGGCGCGGGCGCACCGCCTCCAGCGCGCGGGCCACCGCCTCGAACTTGCCGAACATCTTCCGCCGGGAGATCGCCGTGTACTGCTTGGGCGAGTACTCGTAGCAGGTCGGGTGCCAGATGGCCCCGGAGAACTGCGCGGTGAAGACGTCCACGGGCCCTTCCTCCGCGGCGATCTGCCCGAGGCGGTCGTGGATCTTGCAGTCGTTCAAGTCGAGGAAGGTGCGGCCGTCCGCCTTGACCAGGAGACCCGAGTCGCGGTTCAGCCCGCCGTCCTGCACGTAGAGCCTCAGGTACCCGCCCGGGATCGGCACCTTGTCGCCGTCGGCGCAGGCGATGACCTCGCACCCGGTCGCGCGCAGCCGCTCGACCAGCTCGGGCCGCCGGAACCGCGGCACCACGGCGGTGAAGTCGCGGCGCGCGAGCGAGGCGAGGAACTCGCGGTCGAAGTGGTCGCCGTGCTCGTGGCTCACGTAGACGAACCGCGGCTTGCGCGGGTCTTCCAGCCTCCGGCGCACGAGCGGCGCCAGGTGATGGTTCTGCGGGAGCTGCATCCACGCCGAACCGAAAGCGCCGTGGCGCGAGACCCAGGGGTCCGCCACCACCACCGCCCCCTCCGTTTCCACGACGAAGCCCGCGTGCCCCAGATACCCGATCTGCATCGACACCCTCCCCAACGCCGCCCGAACCCGCCCGCAAGGTGCTCAGCGGATCTCCCAGTCCCCACCCTCGCCGCGGGCCTCGTAACGCCCCGCCGCGAGCTTCCCGTAGAAGTGCACGTCGATCGCGCCGGCCACGCTCTGGCCGTCGAACAGACCCAGCTCGCCCTGGGTCGCGAAGGTCAGCCCGAGCTGGGCGGCGGTGAACCGCACCCGCTCGCCCGCGCCGAGCGCGACCGCCGGGACGTTGCGCGTCAGCGCGCGCCGCAGGTCGGTCGTGAGCACCAGCCCGGCGATCTCGCCGCGCAGGAAGGCGGCTCGCGCGGTGACGTAGGTTGTGCTTGCCCTTCGCCTTGCGCTCGATCATCAGCCCGATGCGGTGGCCGGTGAACCCCGCCTTCTGCAGGAAGTCGCCGGCGATGCCGCGGTCGACCAGCGGCAGCTCCCAGGTCGATTCCTCGTAGCGGGCGGTGAAGGGCGCCTTGAACTCGCCCGCGTAAAGCCGATACCGGTGCGACGGGTCGCGCAGCCTGCCGTACGCGTCCTTGATCGGAGCGTGCGAGGAGGCGTCCACCTCGAGCACCGTCTGCAGCCAGTCGAACGGTTCGGCCGATACGCCGATCCGCGCGTCGCTCACGTTGAACTGCCTCTCGTAGACGCTCCGCTCGTCCGCGGTCGCGTCGGCGAACACCCTGCGTAGACGCGCGGCAGTTTCGTCGCCTGCTCCTCGTCCTCCGCCCGCGCCGCGCCGGACACGAGGAGGGCCGCCGTCAGAAACGGCGCAAACCACCACCGGACACCCAAGCCGCCGCCCATCCCCTGCCCCCCCCGCGCGGCGAGTTGCAACGCTCGTGCCTCGGCTGCGGCACGACTGGACGAGCGGGCGGTCAATCCACTGGATTTCCCGCGAGAGACCCTGCAATTCCTCCGGAAGGAAACGCCGTTTCTCCGATGGTCGGAGCGAGCGACCGGATCGGACGCCGCGGATCAACGACATCACCGTGACTGCGCCGGCGAACGCCAACCTGGCGCCGCCCGGGCACTACATGCTGTTCCTGTTGGGGGCGAACGGCGCCCCGTCCCTCTCTCGCATCGTCCACGTCGGCCGGCTCGTCGACACGCCGCTCCTTGACCCGCGATCCGCCCACGCAGTAAGGCCGGCGCTCCCGACCGTGTCCCCGGCCGGTAAGGAGAAACCCAGACATGAGACCCGAGTTCCCCGAAATGCTCGGCGGAAAACTGCCGTCCGCGGCGGCCATCGCGGTCGCGCTGCTCGCCTGGGCGCAGCCGTCCCAAGCCAAGGTGACGAAGATCGTGATCGATTCGAAAACGTCGCCCGCGTTTTGCGATGCGGCGAATCCCACCAAGGCATGCCTGGCGGGACAGACGGCACCGTCCTTCGGAGACGCCGGCCAGTACCAGATCGTGCGGGGCCGCGCCTTCGGTGAGCTCGATCCGAAGCACCCGCTCAACGCGATCATCCAGGACATCGAGCTGGGGAAGGACGCTGACGGCAAGGTCCGCTACACGGCCACGTTCCAGTTGGTGAAGCCGATCGACATGTCGAAGAGCAGCCACCTCCTGTGGCAGGACGTGCCCAACCGCGGCGGCCGGCTCACCATCAACACCATCGAGCGCAACAACGGCGACGTCGGGCTGAGCAGCGGCTGGCAGGGCGACAATTCGGGCACGACCGCCCAGAACCTGGTCGGCGCGGACGGCGTCAGCACGAACGACTGGGTGGCAGTCCCGATCGCGAAGCAGGCCGGCGGCAAGCCGGTGACCGGCAACGTGCTGGGGCGCATCGTCAATCGGAGCGGCCCGGCTTCACAGGGCATCCTGGTCCAGAGCAGCCCTCTTCCCTACAAGCCGTTCACCCTGGACACGAGCCAGGCGACGCTCACCACCCACACGCGCGAGACGATGGACGGGCGGATCAGCGTGGGAACGGTCATCCCGAGCACGGACTGGGCCTGGGCAAAATGCGCCTCGTGGACGGATACGAAGCGCACCGCCGACGGGACGCAGATCTGCTTGAAGGACGGCTACGACGGCAACCTGCTCTACCAAGTGGTGTTCACGGCAACGGACCCCTACGTCCTGGGTGTCGGATTCGCCGCCTTCCGCGACCTCGGCTTCTTCTTCAAGACGGCCGTCCAGGACGAGGCCGGGACGCTCAATCCGCTGGCCAACGCCAACCGGAGCGGCACCGACATCAAGCGGTCGATCGCCCGCGGCGTCTCGCAGTCGGGGAACTTCCTGCGCGGATGGCTGCACCTCGGCTTCAACCAGGCAGAGAGCGGCAAGCAAGTGCACGACGGCCTGTGGCCGATCATCGCCGGCCGCCGCATCGCCCTGAACTTCCGGTGGGCGCAGCCGGACGGCGTGCTCGAGCTGTACCAGGCCGGCAGCGAGGGCCCGCAATGGTGGACGAAGTACCAGGACGACGTCCGCGGTCTACCGAAGCGAGGCATCCTCGACCGGTGCAAGGAGACGCGCACCTGCCCGAAGGTGATCGAGCACTTCGGCGCGGCGGAGATCTGGGAGCTGAAGCTCGGCATCGAGTGGGTCGGCACGGACGCCAAGAAGGACATTCCGCTGCCCAGGAACGTGCGGCGCTACTACATCCCGAGCACGACGCACGGCGGGGGAGCGGGCGGGTTCCTGGAGAAGCCGACTCTGGCAGCCAGGTGCCCTGGAAACACCTACGGAGGCGTTCCCGTCCGTGACCCGGTGACCGGCGTCACCGCCTCTCCCCCGGGCGCCCTGGCTGCCAATCCCGTGCCGCACACGGAGACGGTCAACGCGATCCGGTTCCACTTCCGGAACTGGGTGATGAACGGCATCGAGCCGCCTGCGAGCCTGTATCCGACCCTGCGCGCGAACGCCCTGCACCGCGACCACGACGACGACGGTGACGACGAAGACGACGATGACGACGACGGGCGCGACGGAAGGAGGCCGGACGGCTTCCTGGTCGAGCCGACCAAGAAGGCGATGGGATTCCCGGACATCCCGGCCCTGATGGACGCCTCGTCCGCGTCGTTCGCTCCGTTTGCGCCCGAGGCCGGTCTGTTCAACGGGAAGGCCGAGTTCCCCTTCATCAATCCCGTGCTCGACTACAACTGGGGCCCGGAGTTCAACCCCTCCGACGGATCTGGCGTGCCGACCAGGCTGCCTCCGCCGATCCGGCGCGTGATCAAGATGCTGGTGCCCAGGGTCGACGCGGACGGCAACGAGCTGGGCGGTGTCCCCGTCGTGTTGCGCGATGCGCCGTTGGGGACCTACGTCGGGTGGAACATCACCACTTCGGGGTTCCACAAGGGGCAGAACTGCAACTACACGGGCGGCGTGATCCCGTTCGCGCGCACGAAGGCCGAGCGCGACGCCAGCAAGGACCCGCGGCCGTCGCTGCAGGAGCGGTACAAGGACCATGCGGGGTACGTCGCGGCGGTGAGCGCCGCGGCGGCCAACGCCGTCCGCAAGAGGTTCTTGCTGCAGCCGGACGCGGACGCGCTGATCGCCCAGGCGGACGCGAGCAACGTCCTCAAGTAGTCGCGCCGGAAAGACTGCGGGGGGCGCGTGGCCATCGAGGCACGCGCCCCCGCTGCATTTCGAGATCCGTGCTACCCGAGCTGCGGGTAGTCCAGCGTGGCGTCGTGCTGGACCGGCCGCTTGTGCCCGCGGACCTTGCCCTCGGACTTGGCCGCGCGAGGCTGCGGCTTGCCGGAGGTGTGCACGTTTTCATTCGCGCTGTTCGCCTTGGCGTGCACCTGCGGAGCGGCCTGCGCGGACTGTGCACCCAGCAGCAAAAATGCCGCGCCCATCGCAATGAGCAGTTTGCCCGAATTCATGTGAAAACCCCCCGGAAATCCTCGCCGCGCGGGTTGCGCGAACGAGCTTCAACGGTGGGTAACACCCCGGGATCGGGCGCAGCAACGGAGCCGATCTGGCTGGCTGCGCGGCGCTCTGGTGCGGGCGGGAACGACCGGCGCTGGCGGCCTACCTGCTCGCACCCGCTTGCGGTGGGAGCGGCTCCTCCACCTCGACACCCGTGGCCACCACGAAGCGGGACACCATGTTGTAGCCGGCGATGGTTCCCACCAGCTCGACGACCTGTGCGTCGGGCAAGAGCGACCGCACGCGCTTCATGGTGGCGGGAGAGACGTCGATCTTCCGCGTCATCTCCCGGGTGAGCGCGAGGGTGGCGCGCTCGGATTCGTCGAACAGCTTCGGATCGCCGCCGCTCACGGCCGCGCCGGCGCGGAGCGCCTCGAGCTGCTGGCGCGTGCCGCCGGCCTTGAGGAACTCTCCCTCGTGCTGCACCCACTCGTACTCGGCCTTGTTGAGCACGCCGATCTGCATGATGGCCAGCTCGCGCAGCTTTCCCGGCAGCGACAGCTGGTTGCGGATGGCGGCGAACATGCCGTTCCAGCCCTTGGCGAAGTTCGGGCTGTGCAGGAGCAT
>Ga0209701_10000265_pt1 | contig 28819 bp, 30 predicted proteins | sample CZO8metaG_4_FD_188356 | JGI IMG/M metagenome (GOLD analysis project Ga0209701, IMG submission 188356) | Vadose zone soil microbial communities from the Eel River Critical Zone Observatory, Northern California, USA - CZOApr15con2H3.8 metaG... | ecosystem: Environmental > Terrestrial > Soil >... | reverse complement strand
GTTTTGAATTTGAAGTTCCTAAACGAATTTGCCGCGAACTGATAGGAACTTCAAATTCACCGCACTAGGCGGCGTGGACGAATTGGTTGACGTTGCACGAATGGCTTGATTCAAGGCTGACCTTCTGCTCGACCCCAAGGTGTATCTGAAAAAGCTTGATCAGCGAGACCACTGACGGAAACTGTCAGTGGCCGCTGGTAAACTCCCCTTTCCAACACTACAAGGAGGAATTCGATGCTCGACCACGTCATCGTGACCGTGAGTGATTTTACGCGTTCGATCGCGTTTTACGCGCAGGCTCTCAAGCCGCTCGGGATCACAGATTTTCTGGACTATAAAGGCCAGGATGGTCACCCAGACCTTAAAGGCTTCGGAAATGACGGACGCTTCTTCTTCTGGCTCAAAGAGGGGAGGCCCAATCCGGATGCCGTTCACTTCGGTTTTGTCGCCAAAAGCCATGCGGAGGTGAATGCCTTCTTTGTAGCTGCAATTGCAGCAGGCGGACGGGAGAAAACTGCACCGGCGCCCCAGCTCCAATATCATCCTGACTATTACGCAACCTGGGTACTCGACCCCGACGGTCACGACGTTGAGGTTGTGAACAAGACCGGACAGATCGATTAGGCGGCGTGAACGAATTTGAGCCAGTATCTAGCGGTGGCGATATGGACCATTCCGAGGAAGCTGTTGGCGAGTTGATCATCGCGGGTTGCGATTGAACGGTTGATTTTCAGCCGCCCAAACATGCGCTCGATGCAGTTGCGCTGCTTGTAGAGTTCCCGGTCATGGTCGATCTTTACACGCCGGTTGGAGCGGCCCGGAATGACAGCCTTTATGTTGCGGCTTGCGAGATCGGCGCGGATGGCGTCGGCATCATAACCCTTGTCGGCGAGCAGCGCATCCGGGGCACGGTCCGGCAAGGCGATCAGCGTGTCGTAGGCCTTGCAATCCGCCGCTTCGCCACTGGTAGGTGCCGAACACACCGCGATTAAGCAGCGGGCTCTGGATTCCTGCTCCTGAGCCTGTCGAAGGACGCAGGAACGACGGTGAAGTGATGCCACACGGTCGGATCATGCTCCAGGTGTGTCTGCTACATAATGCGGCTATTTTCCCGGCGCCGGCGCCGGTGCGGCGGGCGCGGGCGGCGGGATCAGCCGGTCGATGGCGGCAAGCTGCAGACCGATCTGCGTCGGCGACAGCGGCAGGATCAGCGTCGAGCCGCGCCGCGCGCCGATCTTGATGCGCAAGCCCTGATCGGCGCGCGCGCGCAGCGTCGCCTCGTCGATCGCCACGCCGATCGTCTCGAAATGCGTGCAGTCGAGGCGCGGGCACATGCTGCTGTGGTCGATCGCGATCACCGCGAGGCTGCGCGCCGTATCGTCGGCGGCGCTGGTGAAATATTGGTACTCGTCGTCGTAGCTCAGCTCGACATAGATCTGGTGGCTCACCGCGTGCGTCTGCTTGTCCACCCAGCTGCGCAGGCGCCAGTCGCGGGCGATGCCGCCAAAGGGGCTCTCGTAATTGCCCCAGCCGAGGATCGTGACCTGCTGGCTGAACTCATCGTCCTTCACCGTCACATGCGGCGGCGGCGCGGCGCAGGCGGCGAGGAGGAGCAGCAGGAGCGCCGAGACAAAATGCTTGCGGAACATGCGGGCTGTCCTTGGGCCTGGCCGACGCTACCCAGACCGGCGGCCATTTTGCACTTGACTAATCCGGATTAGTATGGTACAAAACGGGAACAATAACAAGTGTGCCCGCGGCGCCGCCTCCCGCGGGCTTTTTTGTTGCCCGGCCTCCCCCGCGGCACGCCGGTGCCGCGGGGCGCCGCACCAGGTGCCGCCAGCGGGTGCGGTTATTCGACATGGACCGGACGCACCGTGACGCCGCCGTCACGCCGCTCCTGAACGACGCAGCCGCCCAGGCTGGTGATGCCGACACCGATCAGCGCGAGCAGCGCGGCCGCTCTCACGAGACTCATGGTCGCCTCCGGGTCTGTTGCCTGACGTCGCCGTGTCGGGAAAGAAACACCGCCGCCGCCGAAAAAATCCGATGCGCCTCGCCCGCAGCGCGCATCGCGCCGGGGCGAGATCGCGCCCCGGCTGAGCGACGCAGCCGCCGCCGACATTCGACCCGACAACCCCCGCCAGATGAAGGACATCGCCATGACGCCGCGACAGCAACGATTCGTCGAGGAATATCTTGCCGACGCCAACGGCCATCAGGCCGCGCTCCGCGCCGGCTACAAGCCGCGCTCGGCGCGGCAGGCCGTGACCCAGTTGCTGAAGCAGCCCGAGGTCGCCGAAGCCATCCGGCAGGGCATGGCGGCGCGCGCCGAGCGCATGCGCATCACCACCGACCGCGTGCTGCTGGAGATCGCGCGCATCGCCTTCGCCGATATCGGCCGCATCGCCGATTGGGGGCCGGACGGCCTGACGCTGGCGCCGAAGAGCGCGATCACCGAGGACGACCGCGCCGCCATCGCCGAACTCGGCGCCGGCAGCGCCGGCCCGCGCCTGCGCCTCCACAACAAGCAGCGCGCGCTCGAGAACATCGCGCGGCATCTCGGCCTGTTCGGCCGCACCGCCGCCCGATTCGCGCCACCTCGCCCCGCCGATGAAAGGCCGGCGCGCGAGATCCTGCGCGAGAAGCTCGAGCAGATGGCCCGAGCGGAGGCGGCGGCGGAAGAGGCGCCGCCGACCGGCGCCCCGCCCGTCCCGGGTCGCTAATCGCCGCGACGCTGGCCGCCGCGGAACAAGGTCAGGTCGAGCGCATTGGCCATCGCCTGATACCCGGCATCGTTGGGATGCAGGTGATCGCCGCAGTCATACGCCGCCAGGATGCGCGTCGGATGCGTCGGGTCGCGCACCACCGCGTCGAAGTCGATCACCGCGTCGAAGCCGCCGCTGCCGCGGATCCAGGCATTGACCGCTTCGCGGATGGGCTCCTTCGCCGGTGTGAAATAGCCCGGGAAGGTCGTGCCCTCGAACGGCGTCAGCGTGGCGCCGTAGATGCGCAGGCCCTTGGCATGCGCCCGCGCGATGAGCTGCTTGTAGCCGGCGATGATGTCGTCGGCGCTCACCGTCTCGGACAGGGGAGCGAAGGCGCCGGGCAGGCCGATGTCGTTGATGCCCTCGAGCACGGTGACGAAGGCGGCGCCGGGATGGACGAGCACGTCGCGGTCGAGGCGCGACAGCGCGTTGGGGCCGAAATTGTCGTGCAGCACGCGGTTGCCGCTGATCGCCTCGTTCACCACGCCGAGGCGGCCCGCCACCCGGGCGGCGAGGAAATCGGGCCAGCGATGATTGGCGTCGACGGTCGAGCAGTATCCGTCGGTGATGGAATCGCCGAGCGTCACGACCGCCGCCGTCTCGCCCGAAGCGACGACCTGCACCTCCGAGAGAAGGTAACGGAAGAGCGAGGTGCTGGCCCCGGTCAGGCTCGCCGCCGCGGTGGCGTCGCCGCTGACGATATAGGCCGTCTGCACGCCGAGCTGATGCGTCGTCACGGTGCTGCTGCCGGCCGGGAAATAGAGGCTGACGGCGACGCTGCCGAGATCGGGCAGCGCGAGGTCGACCGGGTCGCTGTAGACCAGCGCGCGCGGCGGGATGACGATCGACGCCTCGCCGCTGAAGGTGAGCGTGCGGTCCGAGCCCGCCACGATCGCCGAGCCGCCGCCGGCGCGCGCGATATGCGCGGCGCCGAGCGTCACCGCCGCGGTGCCCAGCTCGTTCGACAGGCGGATGCGCACGCGCTCGCCGCCGAGGCTGACCCGGGCGATCTCGCGGACCGTCTGGTTGCTCGGCGCCGCGACGGGGTCGCTGGGCGGCGCGCCCCAGCTGGCGACCCAGTCCTCCTCGCCGGCGATCGCCGAGGACCCGGATATCCCGGCCAGCAGCAGCGCCCCGAGCGAGAGCACGAAGAACCGGCGCCGGCGCAACGGCGCCGCCGATAATGCGGTCGACCTCATCATTTCCTCCCCTGGTGTCGAATATTCTTGGAAAAATCAACTATCGAGTTTGCGCCGGCCGCGCGCCGGGCACAAGCGCCATCGCCGCCGCCGCGCCGCATTGAGGCGCGTGGCTGCCGTGGCGAAAAGGCCGGGCCGACTCGGCGGCGAGGCAGGCTAGCGCTTGACGTCGCCGCAATCGGCGCCGAGCCACTTGCCCTGCATGTTGTTCTTCATCGTCATGGTATTGCCGCCGTTGCTCATCGTCATGTTCCAGTCGGCGACGACGGATTCCGGGCTGCGCGCCTCGAAGCGGTAGGTGCCGGACGCGTTGCGCGGGCCGCCGCATTGGAAGCTTCCCTCGCGCACCGAGGCCGTGCTGGAGACCACGGTCTGCGTGCACTCGCCCTGGCCCATCTTGTTCATCCGCTCGAAGCCGCGGTCGATGTCTTCCTGCGTCACGCAGTGCTTGACCACGCGATGCTGCGGCCCCATCCCCCCCTTCATCATCGCCTCGAAACGGGCGCGCTGCTCCGGCGACATCCGGGCGAGCGCCTCGGGCGGGATGGGCGGCATGCCGCTGCGCTCGCTGTCGGAGGTCATCTCCCACAGGCCGGGCTTGACCTTGAGCGGCGTATTGTCCGCCGCGAGCGCGGGAACGAGCGAAGCGACGCCCAGGCAAAGGCCGAGCGAAGCAACGCGCATGCTGAGCATCGGAACCTCCGCCTGTTGCTGCCATCGACGCGTCGTCGGACGGGCCGATGCCGCCTGCCCTATCACAGGATGCGGGCGGCAGCAATGGGCGGCGGTGCCGGCGCGCCGGCGCGCGCGAGATGCGGCGAGAGGGGCGCGGGCCGCCCTGCTCTCCGAAGATGGCCCGGCGGGGACGGTCGCCCCGGCCCGGGCCTTTTCCGTCGCGGCGCCGCCCTCAAAAGTGGAAGGTCGCGGTCGCCGTGATGACGTGAGCGGTCAGGTCGTCGATCGAGGCGTTGATGCCGCCGGCAGAGGCGCTGCTCGCGGTGTTGATCCAGACGAAGCGATAGCGGGCGCCGACCGACCAGCGGTCGGCCACGGCGAAGTCCAGGCCCAGCATGAGATTGGCGGCAAAGTCGGTCTCTCTGCCCGTGCTGGCGACCCCGACGCCGCCGATCGAATTGATGGTGTCGTCGACGGAGGCAAAGCCGATGCCGCCGCCGATATAGGGCGAGAAGCCGGAGCGGCCGAGCGGCGTGACGATCAGGTTGGCGAAAGCAAAAACCGTGGTGAGCGAGCCGTCGATCGTCGCCGTTACCGGAACGCCGTTGAGGGTGCCGCTGAATTTATCGGAATCGGCCGACGTAACGCCGAGCTCGCCCTCGCCGGCCAGCATGTCGTTGAAGTGATAGCCGATGAAGCCGGTCCCGGCCCCGCCGGCCTTGAAGCTGAAATCGCCGCTGCCGGCGATGCCGCCGCCGAAGGTCGCGTGCAGATCATTGGGAATGACGACGCCGGCGGAGGCGCCGACATAGGCCCGGCCAACATTCATCATAGCCGGCTGCATGACTTGTCCATGCGCCTCTTGCGCCAGCAGCAGCACGGAAAGCAAAAGCGCTGCTGCGACATAGGTGCCGTTTCTCTCCAGCATTTTTGCCCCTTTCTGTCGTCTAGGTAGCGTCAGTTCGGTACCGGTACTACCATGAGGCGAGTTTCTCAAGCCGCAGCCGAGCCGGTCGCGCCGAATTTTGGCGGGTTGTGTCCGCCAGGCCACGCCGCAAGCAGGCGCGGCGAAGAAATCGTGACGTTTAGTTGGCCTTGGGTATCGGCTGGGCGGCGACCGTCACCCGGCCGTTATGCGCATAGGTGATGACCTGCTGCTTTTCCGAACCGCTATTGATGATCGCGACGGCGCCGATTCCGACCGGCACGGGGAACGCCCGCGACTCGCCGACGATGTGCGACACGTGCTGTCCCACCGTGGGCGCGTCCGAGGCGACGATCAGGTAGCGCTCCGCCGGCGCGGCGCGCAGCCCGGCATAGAGTGCCACGCCGTGGAACATGAAGTCGTCGCGCGGCACCTCGCGCAGCACCTTGCCCCGCTCGTCCAGCAGCATGAGGCGCGGCGAGAACAGCGTGTCGCCGAGCGGCGCGCTGGTCACGGTGAGGAGATAGGGCTGCTCGGATCGCGGCAGGCGGAAGGCGACATAGGCGCTCCTGCCGCCGCCGCGGGGCTCGAGGCAGGCGGCGCCGGCATCGAGATCGAGCTTGATGGGCTTGCCGGCGTCGAGCGCCAGGGCTTGCGCGCCGGCGAGATCCGGGCGCGCCACGCAGGGGCGCCCGTCGAGGCTGAGGATCGGCGGCACCGCCGGCGAGCCGGCGCAGGCCGCCAGGAGGGCCGGCAGCACCGCCGCCAGCCCTCGCATGACGCTTGGCATGGTCGCCCGCCGCTATTGCAGCAGCTTGGCGATGGTCTGCGCCGATTGCTCCGTCGCGACGCGCAGCCCCTTGACCGCGACCTGCGGGCTGGCGGTGAGCGCGTCGAAGTCCTTGAACTGCAGTGCCGGGTCGGCCGGTATGGTGACGGCGGTGTTGTCCGGTCCCAGCGGGTTGTAAAGCACCCTGTCCTGCATCAGCACCGAGGAATCCTTGGCGCTGACGAGCCGCGCCTTGACGACGAAGCGCGGCCGGTAGGGCGCGCTGTCGCCCACGCCGTTGGCGATGTAGCCATAGACCGGGGCGACGAGATCGAGATAGGCGTCGACCGCCGCGTCGGTCGGATATTTGTCGACGAAGCTGCTGCCGTCGCGCTTCATCGGCACGATGGCGACGGTGTAGCCGGCCGCGCGCAGGCCCTGAGTCACGCGCTCCAGGAAATGGTCCTGCGGCGAGAACTTCTGCTGCTGCAGCAGCGTCTTGAACGTCGAATCGCGATTCGACTGCATGCTGGCATCGGCGAGCGCGCCGATGAGGCCGAAGCTGCTGCCGACGCTGTTCAGGAGAATCACCGACGGCTCGGCGAAGGCCGGCGTGACGATGCCGATCTTCTTGATCTGCGCCTTGGCCGTACGGTCATAGGGTATTTCCGGCTGCGACGACGCGCAGCCCACCAGCACCATGGCGGCCGCGATCATCACGGCCGCACCGCGAAACGTACGCATGTGAACCCCCCAATCGATATCGTCCTGCCAGCCGGGACCCCCTTGGACCCACACCGGAGGCGAAAACCCTGTCTTACGCCAGGTCGCATTAACGGAGGGTGAAAGGCGCGCTCGTCATCGCCGAGCCAGCGACACGGCGGTCCTCACCCCCATTTCGCTGGCGGCGCTTCCGCGCTACCGTCGTGCCGGGCGCGACAAACCGGCCCGGGCGGCGTTTGCTGGCGAAGCGCGCCGGAGGGGAAAGGCGGAGGGCACATGCTCAGCGATACGGTGCTGCTGTCGCGCCTGCAATTCGCCTGGACCATCGGCTATCACATCCTGTGGCCGGCCTACACCATTGGCATCTCGGGATTCATCGTCATCCTGAGCGCCGCGTGGCTCATCACCAAGCGCGCGGTCTATCGCGACCTCTTGCGCTTCTGGATCCATCTCTTCGCGCTGGGCTTCGCCATGGGCGTCGTCACCGGCGTCGTGCTCTCCTACGAGATCGGCACCAACTGGAGCGGGTTTGCCGGCGCCACCGCCAATGTCATCGGTCCCTTCTTCACCTACGAGGTGCTGACCGCGTTCTTCCTCGAGGCGGGCTTCATCGGCGTCATGCTGTTCGGCATGAACCGCGTCGGACCGGGCTTCCATCTCTTCGCCTGCTGCATGGTCGCGCTGGGGGCGACTTTCAGCGCCTTCTGGATCCTCTGCGCCAACAGCTGGATGCAGACGCCGGCGGGCTTCGCCATCGGACCCGACGGCAAATTCCAGGTCACGGACTGGTGGCAGGCGATCTTCACGCCGTCGCTCCCCTACCGCTTCGCCCATATGGTGACGGCGGCCTACATCACCGGCACCTTCGTCGTCATCGGCGTCTCCGGCTTCTATCTCTGGCAGCGCCGCCATCTCCACTTCGCCCGCGCCGGCTTCTCGATCGCCATGTGGCTCGCGGTCGTGCTGACGCCGCTGCAGATCTTCCTCGGCGACCAGCACGGGCTCAACACGCGCGAGCACCAGCCGATGAAGCTCGCCGCCATCGAAGCGCGCTGGGACACGGCGCGGCACGTGCCCTTGACGCTCTTCGCCTGGCCCGATGTCGAGCATGCGCGCAACGACTACGCCATCGACGTGCCGGCGCTCGGCAGCCTCATCCTCACCCATTCCTGGGACGGCGAGGTCAAGGGCTTGAAGGAAGTGCCGCCGGCCGACCGGCCTTACGTGCCTCTCCCCTTCTTCGCCTTCCGCCTCATGGTCGGCATCGGCCTCGTGCTGCTGGCGATCGCCGTCATCGGGCTTTACCTGCGCTGGCGCGGCCGGCTCTACGACACGCGCTGGTTCGCCGTCGTGTCGGCGTTCTCGAGCCCGCTCTCCTTCATCGCCATTCTCGCGGGCTGGACCGTGACCGAGACCGGACGCCAGCCCTATGTCGTCTACGGCCATCTGCGCACCGCGGACGCGGTGGCGCCCATCGCCGCCTCGGCCGTCTCGAGCTCGCTCGCGCTCTTCGTCATCGTCTATCTCGTGCTGCTCGCCGCGTTCTTCTGGTACGCCGCGCGCATGGTGTTCCGCGGGCCCGTCGAGACGGAGAAGCCCGAGCGCCCCGAGGAGCTCAGGCCCGGCTTCGACTCCCTGCTCTCGCACCGGCCGGTTCGTCCCCTCGCGCCCGGCGGAAAGGAATAGGGCATGCGCATGATGCACCGGGGATTGCCCCTTGGGCGGACGGGGATCGAGCGCGCTGCCCCACTCGGTGAGAGGGAGCTGGCGCGATGAGCCTCGACCTGCCGCTGCTCTTCGCCCTCGTGCTCGCTTTCGGGATCGCCCTCTACGTGGTGATGGACGGCTTCGATCTCGGCCTCGGCATCCTCTTCCCCTTCGCGCCCGACGACGCCGACCGCGACGCCATGATGAGCTCGATCGCGCCGATCTGGGACGGCAACGAGACCTGGCTCGTGCTCGGCGGCACGCTGCTCCTCGCCGTCTTCCCGGTGAGCTACGCGACGCTGCTGCCGGCCTTCTACGTGCCGCTCATCGTCATGCTCTTCGCCTTGATCTTCCGCGGCATCGCCTTCGAGTTCCGCTTCCGCGCCCAAGCCTTCCGCTTCCTCTGGGACTGGGCCTTCGCCGGCGGCTCGGCGCTTGCGGGGTTCTGCCAGGGCTTGGTGCTCGGCGCCTTCATCGACGGCGTGCCGGTCGAGCGCGGCGCCTTTGCCGGGAGCGCCTGGGGCTTCCTGAGCGGCTTCGCGGTGGCGAGCGGCTTGGGCGTCGTCGCCGGCTATGCGCTCCTCGGCGCCACCTGGCTCATCATGAAGACGGCCGGGACGACCGGCGAATTCGGCCGCCGCGCCGCGCGGCCGGCGCTTCTCGTCACGCTCGCCTTCATCGCGCTGGTGAGCCTGTGGACCCCGATCGCGCATGCGGTGATCGCCGAGCGCTGGTTCAGCCTCCCCAACATCCTCTTCCTCTGGCCCGTGCCCTTCGTCACCGCGCTCGTGGCGCTGGTGATCTGGCGCAGCGTCCGAAGCACGCATGACGCGGTGCCCTTCATCTTCTCGATCCTGCTGTTCCTGCTGGCGCTCTCGGGGCTGGGAATCAGCGTCTTCCCCTACGCCGTGCCGTGGACGATCACCATCTGGCAGGCCGCGGCCTCGACGCCCACGCTCCAATTCACCGGCGTCGGCGTGCTCATCACCATGCCGATCATCCTGGCCTATCTCGGCTACGCCCACTGGATCTTCCGCGGCAAGGCCCAGGCCGGCGAGGGCTACGGGCATTGACGCGCCTTCGCGTCATTGCGAGCATAGCGAAGCAATCTCCCTCAAGCATCGCGCCTATGCCGGCGGGAGATTGCCGCGGCGCCCTGCGGGCGCCTCGCAATGACGCTACCCCCGTTGCCGCGCGTGCCACGCCTCGCCGAGCGCGGCGAGGTCGGGCGGCTGCCCCTCATAGAGCAGCGTGCCCGCGGCGAAGCTGACCCAGGGCTGCGCGCTCCTGGTCCAGATATGGCCGACCGGCTCCAGCCACGACGTGTCGTCGAGCGTGCCCGGCTTGACCACGGCCATGGCCGGGTTGCGCGACGGCAGGTGATAGAGCCGCGCGCCGCAGGCGGGGCAGAACAGGCACTCGGCCGGCGTGCCGCTCGATGTGTGGCTGCCCGGCCGCTGCCACGCCGCCGGCGTGCCCTGGGTTATCAGCACCGCCGCGCGCGGCACCATCAGCGACAGCGCGAAGGCGCTGCCGGTCTGACGCTGGCAATCGCTGCAGTGGCAGGCATAGAGCGTCAACGGCGCGGCGGCGATCGCGTAGCGCACCGCGCCGCATTGGCATCCGCCGGTGAGGGGAAGTCGCATGAACCCGCCTCCGTCGCTGGGGCGGGCAGCTTAGCAAATCAGCGCGCGGGCAGCGCTCTCGACGGCGCGATGCCGTCGCGCGGCGCCGCGCCGGGCGCGAGCGCGCGATGGGCATAGCAGAAAAACGCCGTCAGCACGGCGAGCGCCACGTAGCCGAGGATCGTCGCCAGCGCCGATAGCGCGAGCTGCAGCGTCAGATGCCCGGCGAGCGCGCGGCCGAACGGCGCCTCGACCAGCTGCTGCAGCAGGGCGAACGGCAGCACGCTGAGGACGGTGCCGAGGAACAGGCCGAGGGCGTTGCCGCGGCTTCTCTGCCAGGCGATCTCCAGCATGTCGCCGCTCTCGTCGAGCGCGGCGGCGGGCAGCGCCAGGGCGAGCCGGGCGAACACCGTGCCGCAGGCGATCGCCGCCACGCCCTGGAACAGCCAGCCGCTCATGCCGCTGAGCGAGCGCGCATGGAGAACGGAGAGCAGCAGGGTGAGAGGCAGGAAGAAGAGGACGATCGCGCCCAGGAGCGCGGCGCCGACGATGACGAAGACGAGCAGGGCGTGGCCGATGAAGCGCCGCTCGCGCCGGCCCACACGCAGCGCCGCGAGCCCGGCGACCGTCTCGCCGGCGAGGATCTGGCGCTGCCAGCGGAAGGCGAAGCCGAGCAACCCGGCGAGCGAGCACAGCGCGGCCGCGAGCGCCAGCACGGCGCCGGCGAGGCCCGAGCGCGACGGCAGCGCCTGCAGCAGCAGCGCCGGCACGCTCGCGGCGACGAGCCACGGCGCGGCGGCGGCGGCGAGCCGGCGCGGGTCGGCCAGGGTGAAGCGGTAGGCGGCGCCGAGGAGGCGCCAGAACGCCAGCTTGGTCATCCGTGTCCTCTTTCGCCGGGAGCGGGTACGCGGCGGATCGTGCTTGGAACCGCCGCGAGCGGCAAGGCCAATCGCCCGGCAATTGAGCAAGATGCGCGCGACCTTGGCAGAAGAACCCGCCCGCTTGATCAAGGCGGCGGGAGCGCCCGCAGCTATGTTAGTCTTGCCGGCGGTCGTGACCGGGAGAACATCGCATGACCGCCGAAGCACTGGCCGCCTACGCGCATTTCCTCGGCATCTTCGCCGTGCTGTCGCTGCTGGCGGCGGAGGCCGCGCTCTACCGCCAGCGCATGGCGCCGGCGACGCTGGCGCTGCTGCGCCGGCTCGATTTCGGCTACATGCTGGCCGCCATCGCCGTGCTCGTCACCGGGCTGCTGCGCGTCTTCTTCTTCGCCAAGGGCTGGCCGTTCTATGCGGCGAACCCGATCTTCTGGGTGAAGATGGCGCTGTTCCTCGCGGTCGGGCTCATGTCGGTGCCGCCGACCATCCACTACATCAAGACCGCCAAGGCGAGCCGCGGCGGCGAGATCGCGATACCCGATCGCACCTATCGCCACATCCGCTTCCACCTCATCGGCCAGCTCGCGCTGTTCGCGTTGATCCCGCTCGCGGCGACGCTGATGGCGCGCGGCATCGGCCTGTGAGCCGCCCTACCTCACGAGAGATCGACGGCGTGGCGCTTCAGATCGTCGAGCGAGCAGTATTCGAGCGCGCCTTCATGGCTCGCGCGCAAGGCGACGCGCGGCGCCTTGCCCGCTTGCAGCGCCTCGTGCCAGCGCGGCGCGCACAGGCACCAGCGGTCGCCCGGCTTCAGCCCGGGAAAGCCGAACGCCGGCATCGGCGTCGAGAGGTCGTTGCCGGCCGCCTTGGAGAAGGCGAGGAACTCCGCCGTCATCACCACGCAGACCGTGTGGCTGCCGACATCCTCGGCGCTGGTGTCGCAGCAGCCGTTGCGGAAGAACCCGGTCGCGGGCTCGAATGAACAGCTCTCCAGCCGCTCGCCCAGCACGTTGCGCGACGGCCGGCGCCCGCCGCCGCCCGCATTGTCTCTCGGCATGGCTCTTCACCTCACCCGCTGACTCCGAAGCGGAGGCAGAAGCCGAATCTCGGCACCGCCAGATTAGCCCAGCCATTGTCGCCGTTCTATGGCTTTTGAAACGGCGGTGAGGCGTAGCTGTGCTCGCCCGAGCAGGTGGTGACGACGAAGCGGTAGGTGCCGGCGGGCGCCGGACCGTCGAGGCGACATGTGGAGGGGCACTGCGACGAGCAGAAACTCCCTGTCCATGGCACCGGGCGGAGCGATGCAGTACGCTCGAGCTTGGTGCATTTGGGCGGCGGCGAAGGAGCACAGGCCTCGCGGAGCGCAAGATTCGATACGAGCGCCTTTTCCCACCGGCCGCCGGCTTTCTGTTCCACACGAACGGTGCTGTTGAGCAAAACCGCCGAGCCGTGATTGACGACGACGAATTCACCGAAGCGCGCGCCAAGCTCTACGCTGACCGGAGACGAAGGCTGAGCCCGTGCGACTAGAATTGCGAAGCCGCTTGCCAGAAAAGCGGCGGCGACTAGCGCCTGACGTCGAAATTGTCCCATACCCTGCTCTCCCGGAAATTCGGCGCAGTCGCGGCATGAGTCGCCGTCGCGTTGCAATTGGGCGCGGCTGGAGCGGTCATGATCGGTGTGAACCGTCGGTCGTTAGGTGCGCCATCGGCAACATGGTGGCTCACATTGGCTTTATTCCCCAGCGCGCCGGCGGCGCGTGTTATGACCCAGGGCGCGGCAAGATTCGCGAAGTTGCTGGGCTCGAACCGGGCTTGCCAATGTACATTCCAATAAAAGTGCTTCAGATGCTGAAACACACCCGCAGGGTTCCGCAGACTGAGCACCGTGCAGAAGTGAAATTCCAGCTGCGCCTCATGAAGGAAATTGGTCTGGCGGGTCAGTGAATTGACGCGAGTGAGGGGGAACTGGTCGCTGGGAGCGTCAAAAAAATTGGCCGTCATCCCGATGGGAAAGCGCGCGCCCGCGGCGGCCGTCGTTCTATCCAGGCCGGGATTGTTGTCGACGAAGATCGCTCCCACGGCAAGGGTGTCCCGGCACCCTTGCGTCGGTCGGGCGGGTGGACGGGCGCGTTGCAGCATGCAACTTCCGTCAGTATTGGCTCTACCGCGGTAGTAGCCCCAATTGGTCTCGATCCATTGCAGCTGGATGAGACCGAGCGTCCAGCCGGCGGGATTGTCTCCGGCAGCGCCGGTGATCTGGCAGTTGCCGCCCGCCCGCAATTGCGTGCTAGTGAACGTCATCGATAATCCGACGACGGCCGGGGCATTGACATGAGGTTTCTGCGTGATCGTCATCGAGGCCGAGTGAGCTATGACGCTGATGACCATGGGTGACCTCCCTATGCTCCGCGTTATGCTCCGCGTTGGCTGACCCTCGGACGCTGTCGTATCCGTCTCTTGAGCGTGCATCCGCCGCGCATACTAGCGCACTGGTTGTATTACGTCACCGCCGAGGTGCGGTGATGATGGCGACCGGCAACGCCTTTCTTATAGAAAACCGTCGGTCAGCCGGCCATCGCGCTGCGCAGCGCGCGGCTGGCGACGGTGAGCATGGCGAGGTCGGGGGCGGGCGAGGATTCGATGTCACGCAGCAGCGCGTCGATCTGCGCCAGCGCCGCGGCGCGGCTCTCGAGCCAGCGGTCGAGCTCGGCGCTCGCGGCGATCGACTGCTGCGTCAGCTCGGCCTGCTGCGCGTAGAAATCCTCGATGAGGGCGCTGACCGCAAGCTTCTGCCACGAGGTCTCCGCCTTGAGGCCGCGGGCGATGAGGCGCAGCGTGTCGAGGCGGAAGCGGTGGCCGATGGCATAGAAGCGGCGCGCCAGCTCGACGATGCCGAGCTTGCTGCCCTGCGCCAGGCGCACCACGTCGACCGACGAGGTGAGGAAATCGAGCCGCGCCGCCGCGAACGCGACCTCCCGCGGCACGCCGCGCGCCACCAGCGCGTCGACGCGGCGCGTGAGCTCGTTGCGCTCGGCATCGGGCAGGGTCTCGACGATGTGCTCGGCGAGCTCGGCGATGCGCGGGCGGAAGGCGTCGATTTGCGCGCGGATGTCGAGCGAGCGGCCGCGCAGGAACCAGGCGGTCGCGCGCTCCATCAGCCGGCCGCCGGTCAGCAGCATCTCCGCCTGGACGGATGCCGCGACCTTGTTGTCGAGCGCGTCGACGGCCGCCCACAGCGGGCCGAAGGCGAAGATCTCCTTGACGATGGCGTAGGCGCGCGCCACGTCGCCCGCGCTGCGGCCGGTGCGCTCGCGCATCTCCTGCAGGAAGGTGATGCCGCCGCGGTTGACGAGATCGTTGGCGACCACGGTGGCGACGATCTCGCGGCGCAGCCGGTGCGCGGCGATGGCACGCGGGAAGCGCTCGACCAGCAGCGGCGGAAAATAGCCCAGGAGACAAGGCAGGAGCTGCGGGTCGTCGGGCAGGTCGCTGTCGCCGAGCGCGTCGACCAGCGTGTTCTTGACGTAAGCCATCAGCACGGCGAGCTCGGGCCGGGTGAGGCCGCGGCCGGACGCGGCGCGCGCGACCAGCGTGTCGTCGTCGGGCAGGAACTCGACCGCGCGCGACAGCTCGCCCGAGCGCTCGAGCGCGCGTATCGTGCGCAGCTGCTCGTCGAGCCGCGCCGTCCCTTGCGCCTCGGCCAGGCTCAGCGCCAGCGTCTGCAGATAATTGTCGGCGAGCACCAGCTCGGCGACGGCGTCGGTCATCTCCTGCAGCAGGGCGTGGCGCTGCGCGACCGTGAGCTCGCCGGCGTCGACCACCGCGTCGAGCAGGATCTTGATGTTGACCTCGTGATCCGAGGTGTCGACGCCGGCGGAGTTGTCGATCGCGTCGGTGTTGATGCGCCCGCCCTTCAAGGCGTAGGCGACGCGGCCGCGCTGCGTCACCGCGAGGTTCGCGCCCTCGCCGACGACCGCGGCGCGGATCTCCTCGGCGTCGATGCGCAGCGCGTCATTGGCGCGGTCGCCGACCTCGGCATGGCGCTCGGCCGCTGCTTTCAGGTAAGTGCCGATGCCGCCGAACCACAGCAGATCCACCGGCGCCTTGAGGATCGCCTGCACCAGCTCGGCCGGCGTCAGCTTCTCGGCGGTGAGGCCGAGGCGCGCCGCGATCTCCGGCGACAGCGCGATCGATTTGCGGCTGCGCTCGAAGACGCCGCCGCCCTTGGAGATGAGCTTGGCGTTGTAATCGGCCCAGCTCGAGCGCGGCAGCGCGAAGAGACGGCGGCGCTCGGCGAAGCTCGTCGCCGGATCGGGATCGGGATCGAGGAAGACGTGGCGGTGGTCGAAGGCGGCGATGAGCTTGGTGTGGGCCGAGCGCAGCATGCCGTTGCCGAAGACGTCGCCGGACATGTCGCCGACACCGACCGCGGTGAAGTCGCTCGTCTGGATGTCGCTGCCGACCTCGCGGAAATGCCGCTTCACCGCTTCCCAGGCGCCGCGCGCGGTGATGCCCATGACCTTGTGGTCGTAGCCCACCGAGCCGCCCGAGGCGAAGGCGTCGCCGAGCCAGAAACCGTATTCGGCGGAGACGCCGTTGGCGATGTCGGAGAAGGTCGCCGTGCCCTTGTCGGCGGCGACGACGAGATAGGGATCGTCGGCATCGTGGCGCACCACGTCGCGCGGCGGCACGATTCGCGCGCCCTGGAAGTTGTCGGTGACGTCGAGGAGCCCGCGCAGCAGCGTCTTGTAGCATTCGACGCCTTCCGCCTGGAACGCCTCGCGCGAAGCGGGCGGCCGCTTCACCACGAAGCCGCCCTTCGACCCCGTCGGCACGATGACGGCGTTCTTCACCATCTGCGCCTTCATCAATCCCAAAATCTCGGTGCGGAAATCCTCCTTGCGGTCGGACCAGCGGATGCCGCCGCGCGCCACCTTGCTGCCGCGCAGATGCACGCCCTCGACGCGCGGACTCAGCACGTAGATCTCGTAGAGCGGGCGCGGCAGCGGCAGCAGCTCGATCTCGCGGCTCAGCAGCTTGACCGAGAGATAAGGCTTGGGCTCGCCCGCGGCGTCGCGCTGGAAGTAATTGGTGCGCAGGCACTTGCGCACCAGCAGAAGGAAGCTTCTGAGGATGCGGTCCTCGTCGAGGCTCTGCACCGCGTCGAGGTCGCGCTCGATCGCCGCCACCACCTTCGCCTGGTCGGCGTCGCGGCCCTTCTCGCGCTTCGGATCGAAGCGGCGCTCGAAGAGCGCGACGAGGTTGCGCGCGATCGCCGGGTAGGCGGAGAGCGCATCCTCCATATAGGCCTGGCTGTAGGCGCTGCCGGCCTGGCGCAGGACCTTGACGTAGAGGCGCAGCACCACGACCTGGCGCCAGTCGAGCCCGGCCATGAGCACGAGACGGTTCAAGCCGTCGCTTTCCATGCTGCCGGACCACAGGCGCAGGAACGCCTCCTCGAAGCGGGCGCGGTCGCGCGCGACATCGACCTCGCCCGACGGCATGATCAGGCTGAAATCCTGCATCCAGGCCGCGGCGCTGCCGGCGGGCGCGATGGCATAGGGCGTCTCGGTGATGACCTTGAGCCCGAGATGCTCGAGCACCGGCAGCACCTCGGAAAGCGGCACCGGCGTGGCGAGGCGATAGATCTTGAAACCGAGCTCCCGGTCATCGCCGTCGGGCGCGCGGTAGAGCGTCACGGCGATGGGCGCGCCGTGTTGCAGCTCCTCCAGCCGCTCGATGTCGGCGACCCCTGCGGCGCCGCCGAAACGCTCGCGATAGGCGGTGGGGAAGGCGTCGGCATAGCGGCGCAACAGCGCCGATCCGGCCGCCTCGCCCTTGGCCCGGCCGAGCGCCTCGCCGATGCGGTCGGCCCAGCTTCGCCCGGCTTCGGCGAGGTCGCGCTCGATGGCGGCGGCATCGATCGCGCCGAAGCGGCCCGGCGTGGTCCGGACGATGAAATGCACGCGGCCGAGCACGGATTCGTCGAGCTGCGCGTTGAAGGTCTCGATCGTGCCGGAGAAGGCGCGCTCGAGGATGGCGGCGAAGCGCTGGCGCAGCGCCGTGTCGTAGCGCTCGCGCGGCACATAGACGAGGCAGGAGACGAAGCGCTCGAACGGATCGCGGCGCACGAAGAGGGCGATGCGCTGGCGCTCCTGGAGATGGAGGATGCCCATCGCCGTCTCCAGCAGCTCGTCCTCGCCGATCTGGAACAGCTCGTCGCGCGGGTAGGTGTCGAGGATGTGCAGGAGCGCCTTGCCGTCATGGCTCGCCGGGTCGAAGCCGGCGCGCTCGAGCGTGCGCTCCACTTTCCGGCGCAGCAGCGGGATCGCGCGCGGGCTGCGGCTGTAGGCGAGCGAGGTGAAGAGGCCGACGACGAGCCGCTCGCCTATCGCGCGGCCCTCGCCATCGAAGCTTTTGATGCAGATCGCGTCCATGTGCACGGGACGATGCACGCGCGCGCGGCGGTTCGACTTGGTGATCAGCAGCAGGCGCGGCTCGCGCAGGAACTGGCGCACATCGGGCGGCAATGTCGCGAAATTGCGCAAGCCGTCGAACACCGGATAGGAATCGTCGCCGAGGATGCCGAGGCCGCTGCCGGGAACGATGTCGAGGCTGCCTTCGCCGGCGCCGAAGCGGTACTCGCGGAATCCCAGGAAGGTGAAATTGGCGTCGTCGAGCCAGGCGAGGAAATCGGCGGCTTCCTTGCGCTCCGCCTCGGCGAGCGGCGGCGGCTCTTCGGCGAGGTCGGCGATGACGCGCTGGATCCGCGCGCGCATCGCCGCCCAGCCGGTGACCGCGGCGCGCACTTCGCCGAGCACGCGTTCGAGCGCCGCGGTGAGCGCATCGAGCCGCGCACCGCCGCTCTCGGCGCTGATCTCGACATGCATGAAGGATTCGCGCAAACCCGCGCCATCGCCGTTGCCGGCGGCATCGTCGCGCAGCGCGGCGAGCCTGCCCTCGGCATCGCGCTCGACGCGCAGGATCGGATGGATGACGAGATTGACGGCAAAGCCTTCGCCCGCCAGCGCCGCGGTGACGGAGTCGACGAGGAAGGGCATGTCGTCATTGACGATCTCGACGATTGTGCGCGGCGAGCGCCAGCCTTCCTCCTCGACGCGCGGATCGATGACGCGCAGCCTGGCGCGGCCGGGTGGCCGCGTCTCGGCGAAGCGCCACAGGCTGAGCGCCGCGCCGTAGAGGTCCTCGGGCGCGCGGTCGAGAATGTCCTCGGGCGGCACATGCGAATAGAAGCGGCGCACGAAGCGCGCGACCGCCGCCGCGCGGCCGTCGCCCAGCCGCCGCGTCGCCAGCGCCGCCACCGCCTCGACCGCCTCGTTCTTCTGCTCCTCGGCGCGGACAGCCATGGCCACCCTCCCCGCAGCGCAGTCTAGCAGCAAACCCGCCGATCGGCATGCGACGCGCAACCGCCCTCCCCGCCCGCGCCGGCGTCCGGACGAGCGCGGCGGTAGCCCAGCGCCGCTCAGCGCTCATCTCGGCGTTGTGATTTGACATCGCCGCCGCGCGGCCGGGCAATGGGCGGGGCAAACGACTCATAATTACCAAGGGGAAAAGCCATGACGACGAAGGGGAGAATTTGCGCGCCGGCCGCGTTTGCGAGCGTCGCAGCAAGCGCATTGCTGGCGACCGCGCTGGCCGGCCCGGCGGCGGCCGACGGCGGCAGCAGCGTGCGCTGGAAGACAATCGTCGGCATCGAGCAGGCCGCCAATGTCGTCGGCGGCATCGGCGGTGGCGGCCAGCCCTGGACGACGCTAGGCGGCGAGGCCCGCGTCGATCTCGCCAGCGGCAACCTCGAATTCGAGGTGCGCGGGCTGGTGCTCGCCGGCGGCAACACTATCGGCACGCCCGATGGCATCGCTCAGGTCAAGGGCACACTGGTGTGCGACGCGGGCGCGGCGGACCAGGCCGTCGTCGACACGCCCCTGGTGACGCTGAGCGCGCAAGGCGACGCCGAGTTCGAGGGCAATGTCGGGCCGATCCCGGCGGCGTGCACGCCATCGAACACCGCGTTCCTGGTGCGCATCGGCGCCGGGCGGTGGATCGCCAACGGCGCCGTCAGGACGTCGCGCGGCAGCGACTAGGGTGGGCTGGGCCTAGCCGACCCAGAACGGCTTGGCGCACTCCATCGCCGCCTCGGCGGGCGTGAGGCCGATGTCGCGCAGGTCGCGCTCGCCGAAGCGCGCGAGCTGCGCGCGGCTGCGCGCCCGCCGGCGCCATTCCGCGAGCGCGCGGCGGACACGCGCGGCCGGGGTCGCGCCTCGGCGGGCGTCCCGATGATGTTCCCGCCGCAGCCGCGCCGCGGCAAGCCGGTATGCCGCACTGGTCATGGCGATGCTCCGCATCTGCGTGCAGAGCAATCTACGCGCCGGCCGTGACAGATCCCGTCAGCATGCCGATGGCCGAAACGTCATCCAATTCTGCCGATCCTGGGTAGGAAGCGACCCACGCGGCGCGCATAGTCGCGAAAGGCTTCACCATAGGCGCGCAGCAGATACGCTTCTTCCGCGGAGATTTGCTGCCGCATCCCGACATAGGCGCCAAGCAGCAGGGCGAGCGAAAGCCGGGTGGGAAGCAGCAGCGTGTAGCCCGTCAGGATGACGAGTATGGCGAGGTAGATCGGGTTGCGGCAAAAGCGATAGAGTCCGCCGGTAATCAGCCCCGAACGCGCCCCTTCCTCGATCCCGACCCGCCAGGAAGCGGCGAGATGAAGCTGAGCCGTCACGAGCAGAACGAGTCCTCCGAGCAAAAGCGCGGCGCCGCTCACCTGCCAGAGCCCCGGATGATCCACGGCCAGAGGCGAAAGCGATTGAGGCCGCGCGGCCGCGACGACGGCTTGCCCGAGGAGCAAGACGAACAACAGGACGGCCAGGCTGTCGCGCAGGTCTTGCCTGCGGTTCCCCGAGCGGAAGAGCAATATTCCCGAGCTGCCATACCGCCGGAACTGCAGCCACGGCCGCCAGCAGAAGACGATTGCCGCGAAGACGGCGATGCCGATGAGCGGTAGAAAGGACGTGACCATTCGGCTCTGCTAGTCGAGCTCGGCGATGCCCTCGGCACCGCGCCATTCCTTCATCAGCACGCGGCGGCGGCGCGGGTAGCGCTCCGCGGTGGCCGCGGCAGCGGCGATGCGGTCGGTGCGGAAATGGCGGAAGCCGTCGCGCAGCTCGCACCAGGCGGCGAGGATGCGCGTGCGCTCGTAGAAGGTGAGCGCGATGGGCCAGATGCGGCGCTCGGTGCGCTGGCCGGCCTCGTTGCCGTAGGTGATCCAGACCTTGTGCTCGGCGCGGATGGCGCTGCGCAGGAGGGCGAGGTCGACGCCGTCGGGCGCGAGCGGCCGGCGCGGCGCCGCGAGGAGCCCGAGCGCCTCGACACTGTCGCGCTTCTCCTCCGGCAGCACGGCGGTGACCTTGGCGAGCGCGTCGCGGGCGGCGCGCGCCAGCCGCGCATCGGTCGAGCCCGCCACCATGCGCGAGCCGAGCACCACCGCCTCGATCTCCTCGTCCGTGAACATGAGCGGCGGCAGCGTGTAGCCGGCGCGCAGCACGTAGCCGATACCCGCCTCGCCGTCGATCGGCGCGCCGGTGGCGAGGAGGCTCTGGATATCGCGATAGACGGTGCGCAGGGAGACGCCGAGCTCCTGCGCCAGCACCGCGCCGCTCACCGGACGGCGATGCCGCCGCAGCGCCTGGATCAGATCGAGGAGTCGCTCGGACCGCGACATGGCGAAATCGCCTCCCGAGGGATCTCGGGCGAGTCTAGCGGGCCGCCCGCGCCCGCGCCACCGGATCGAACACCTTTTCCGCTTGCGGCGGCTCGGCGCCGCTATCCGGCCATCTGCGGCTGACGCACGAGATGGGGCACCGGCGACGCGAGAATGACCGCGGCCTGCGCGAGAAAGCCGAGGGCGGCGACGACGAGGCAGGTCTCGGCGCCCCAGGCGGCGCCGACGCCGGCACCGATCGCCGCGCCGATGGGGCGCGCGCCATAGGCCGCGAGGTAGATGGCGGAGACGCGGCCCAGCAGCGCCGGCGGCGTCACCGTCTGGCGCAGCGTGGTGGTGCTGATCACCCACAGGATCGGGCCGGCGCCCATGAGGAAGAAGCTCGCCCCCGCCAGCAGCGCCGACGGCAGCCAGATCGTCAGTACCATCAGGAGGGCGGCGGTGAGGCCGGCGAGCGGCCCGATGGCGATGACGGTGCCGAACGGCAGCGCGCGGCAGATGCGGCCGGCCAGCAGCGCGCCGGCGACCATGCCGAGGCCGTAGGTCGCGAGCGTGCCGCCGACCGCCGACGCGGAGAAGCCGAGCCGGTGCACCGCATAGGGCACGTAGACGGCCTGGAGGACGAAGAAGGCGATGTTGAACAGGAGCTGCGTCGCGAAGATCGGCCGCAGCAGCGCGTGGCCGAAGACGAAGGCGGCGCCCTCTTTCAAATCGTGCAGCGGGTGGCGCGGCGGCAGCTTCGGCCGGGGCGGCTCGCGCAAGCCGGCGAGCAGCAGCACGGCGAGCGCCGACAGCGCCGCGGCAACAGCGAAGGCGGGCGGCGCGCCGGTCCAGCCGACCAGCGCGCCGGCGAGCGCCGGCCCGGCGGCGAAGGCGATTGTGCGCGCCAGCTCGATCCGCGCATTGGCAGCCGCCAGCGCCGCGCCCGGCACCAGCGCCGGCACCAGCGACGGCGCGGCGACGCCGTAAGCGACCGTGCCGGCCGCGCCGATGAAGCCGAGGAGCGCCAGCAGCGGCAGGTTCAGCAAGCCAAGCGTGGCGAGCACGAGGACGGTCGCGAGCGACGCCGCGCGCAGCGCCTCCGCGGCGACCATGAGCCGGCGGCGCGACAGGCGGTCGGCGAGCACGCCGGCGGGGATCGCGAGCAGCAGGAACGGCAGCGTCTGCGCCGTCTGCAGCAGGCCGGTCGCGCCGGCGCCGGCGCCCAGCGCCAGCACGGCGACGAGAGGCGCCGCGGCCAGGCCGATTTGCTCGGCCGACTGCGCCGCCAGATTGGACCAGGCCAGGCGCTTGAAGGCGGAGGAAAGGCGGATCGCCGCGTGCGGCATGATGCTGAGCCCGATTTGCGAGGATGGGCTCAAGCCTAGCCGGCTCTCGGGCTGCGGCTCTATCCGCTTCCCGGCGCGCAATTCGCGAAAAAAAGCCCCGGCGGAGCCGGGGCTTCAGGGGAGGAAACGCCGTTAGCACCGCTACGCTAGCAGCGGCGGCGCAACCCGCGTGTGACGCGCATCACATCCGCCGGCGCTCAGGCGCTCGGCCGCGTCACGCCGATCATGCTGTCGCGGCTGACCAGCGCGGCGAGGTGGTCCTCGCTCCAGCCCACGGTGCCGGCGGGCCGCTCCGGCAGCACGAGGTAGCGCATGTCCGCGGTCGAATCATGGACGCGCACCTCGACGTCGTCGGGGAGCGTGGTGCCGAACTCGCTCAGCACCGCGCGCGGCTCGCGCACGGCGCGGCTCCTATAGGCGCGGCTCTTGTACCAGTCGGGCGGCAGGCCCAGCAGCATGCGCGGATAGCACGAGCACAGCGTGCAGACGACGAGGTTGTGCAGGCCCGGCCGGTTCTCGACGACGACGAGCCGTGTCGTCGCCATGTCGATGCCGAGCTCGCGCACCGCCGCCGTGCCGTCGGCCAGGAGCCGCGCCTTGTAGGCGGGATCGGTCCAGGCGCGCGCCACGACCCGGGCGCCCTGCGCGGGGTCACGCGCATCCATCGCCTCGACCGCGCCGCGCACCTCGTCGGCGGTGATGATGCCCTTGGCGACGAGCAGCTCGCGTAGCGCGATCTCCATCGCCTGCCAATGGCTCAGGCGGTCGTCATCGTCGGCGCGCGTCGGATGGTGGTGGTCGTGGTCGTGGTCATGCGCGTGGCGTCGGCTGTCGGCGGTCATGGCGCGGGCTCCAGCCAATGCTGATAGATCTCGATCTCGATGGTGTCCTGCGCCGGGCCGCGATAGTCGGGCCAGATCTCGCGCTGGCGGAAGCGCACGCGGTAGAGCGGCTGCCGTGGCAGGCCGGGGCGGTTGTAGGCGAGCTCCTCGGGGTTGGCGAAGGCGCCGCACAGGCGCTCGACCTCGCCGACCTGGCCGCGGATGTACCAGGGCGTGCGCAGATGGCCGGGCGGCGCGGCGCGGCGCACCGTGACCCGGGCGCCCGGCGCGAAGCGGGCCGCCAGCGCCTCGGGCGATTCGCTCACGGCGCCGCCTGCCGCGCCTCGATTTCGGCCAGCTTGCGGCCGAGCTCGTCGGCGGTGACGACGCCGCGCTGCAGCAGCGTGTTGGCGATGGCGGAGATCCAGCGCTCGTAATAGCTCATGCGGTCATAGGCGTCGGGCGGCAGCGCCTCGATATTGCGCCGGAGCTCGTCGACGCGGAGCAGCCGGCGCTGCGGCGCCGAGAGCAGCACCATGAGCGCGTCGACGCGCTTCTCCCACAGCGCGTAGTCGTGCTCCCTGCGCTCGACCGGCCCCGCCGGCAGACCGCCCATGTCATGGTGACTGCGCATGAGTGCCTCCCACGCCGAGTATCGCCCCGCCGGCGCGCCCGACGCAAGCGACCGCCGCAGCTTGCGCGAGGGGCGGAGCAGGCGGTATGCGATATGATCCGCATCGTGGTCGCGGTTGCTGCAGCGCTTCCCTTGTGGGAAATTCCCCATTCAAGAGCCATCCGGAAAACGCTCGCCCGCCCGCCCAACGCCGTGCCGCAGGCATCGCTTCGGCAGCCGCAGCCGGTCTGATCACCGCTGCCACGCCGGGATGGATAGCGCTTGGGACGCTCTCCGGATTTTTGGCAATCACTAGGTCGGCGAGCAATCGTCGCAAGGTTCGCAGCATCCCGCACGACGAGTGCGTGCCGGCAAACATCCGATACATCTGAACAGTGCGGCCAGCGCCGCCGCCACCCGCCGATTTGATCGACTGATTTTGCTGGGCTTTTAAGCCTCTTTAACGGGTCCGGCGTAGAGTTGGGCCGCGAGGCAAGGAGGCATCGGCTCAATGGGCGTCAGGACTTTTTTCCTCGTCTGCATCTCCGCCGCCGGCAGCATCGCCATCCTCGCCGCCGCGTTCCTCGTCGCCGACAAGTGGCAGAGCTACACCACGGAGATCGAGGCAGGGCGGGCGATCGAGACGATCGGCGCCGTCGCCAAGATCTTCGAGGGCCTGACGAACGAGCGCGGCCCTTACAACGTCGCGCTGGCGGCAGACAATGCCGCGAGCGACAAGGATCGTGAGACCATGGCCGGTCTGCGGGCCAAGACCGATGCCCTGCTGAACGCCGCGACCGATCTGCTGCATCGAGGCGGCTTCGCCCGCAGCGCCGAGCAATCGGCGAGCCTGCAGCGGCTGACGGGCGACGCCGTCGCGCTGCGCGCCAGTGCCGACGCGCAGCTGAGGCTGCCGAAGGGCGAGCGCGAGCCTGACGCCATCAAGAATCTGTCGGCGAAGTTCTACGCCATCTACGACAAGATCGAGCGCATCCTCGACGTGCTCCAGATCGACGCCATTCGCGCCGACAACCGGACGGGCGGATTCATCGACATTGCGCGGACGAGTTGGGACATGCGCGACTGGGCCGGGCGCCGGGGATCGATCTTCGTCGCCTCGATAGGCTCGGAAAAGCCGATGTCGCCGGCGACGCTCGAGCAGCTGGCCGACTACGTCGCACGGGTCGATCAGGATTGGACGCGCATTGTCGCTGCGGCGAACCGCGAGGGCAATCCGGCCAGGTTGGCGCAGGCGATCGATCGGGTGAAATCACTCTATTTCCGCGATTCCGCCGCGGTCTACGAGAAGGTGATGGCGGCCGGCCGCGGCGACGGCAAGTACCCGCTGACGATCGCCGAATACCGTCGCCTGCACGTTCCCGGGCTCGACTCGCCGCTCGGCATGCGCGATGCCGCGATCGACGAGGCGACGGCCATCGTCGCGCAAGAGCGCGGCGACGCCCTGTTCGCGCTGTCCCTTGCGCTCGGCATGATGGCCGCCGTCATCGGCGTGGTCGCAGCGGTGGCGATCATCTTCAATCGTCGCGTCGTCTCGCCGCTCGGCGCGCTGACCCGGACGATCGGACGTCTCGCCGAGAGCGATCATGCCGTCGCCGTGCCGGCCCGCGAGCGCCGGGACGAGATCGGCACGATGGCGGAGGCGATCGAGACGCTGCGCCTCAACGCGATCAAGGCCGCCGAGGTGGCCGCCGAGAACGCCGCGGCGCAGGCGGCCAAACATGCGCGCGGCGCCCGCATCGAGGGGCTGACGCGCGATTTCGACCGCGACAGCAGCACGGCGATCCGTGAAGTGATAAGCGGCGCCGCCGAGATGCGCGACCAGGCCGAACGCACGGCGCAGATCGCCCGCGACGTGAGCGGCCGCGCGGCCAGCGTCGGCGCCGCCTCCGAGGAAGCGTCGACGAACGTCAACACCGTCGCAACGGCCGCCGAAGAGCTTGCCACGTCCATCCGCGAGATCGGCCGGCGCATCGTCAAGTCCGCCGACATCGCCGGCAAGGCTCAGCAGAGCGCGGACCGCGTCAGCGCGCAGATTGGCGGCCTCGCTATCGCGTCGGACAAGATCGGCGAGGTGGTGCAACTGATCGGCAACATCGCCGCGCAGACCAACCTGCTGGCCCTCAACGCGACGATCGAAGCGGCGCGCGCCGGCGAGGCGGGGCGCGGCTTCGCCGTGGTGGCCAGCGAGGTAAAGGCGCTTGCCGCGCAGACCGCCCGAGCGACCGACGAGATCACGGCGCAGATCGCCTCGATCCAGGCCGAGACCGGCGGCGCGGTGACGGGTGTCAAGGGCATCGCCGAGACCATCGCCGAGGTGAACCGCCTGACCACCGAAGTGGCTGCCGCGGTCGAGCAGCAGAACGCGGCGACAGCCGAAATCGCCCGCAACGTACAGCAGGCCGCAGCCGGCACGCAGGACGTGAACGGCCATGTCGGCGGCGTCAGCGCGGCGGCTCAGCAGTCGGGCGAGGCGGCCGAGAGGATGCTGGCGAGGGCCAGGGAGCTTGGCGGGCGCGCCGACGAGCTGACGCGCCGGATCGCCGGTTTCCTGGGCGAAGTGCGCGCCGCGTGAGCGAGCCGTCGGCCGGCGGAAAAAAATGAGAAGGCAGCCCTGGGCTCACGGCTCCTCGCTTCTGCAGCCGCTTGCTTCGCATCGAGACAGGACGACCTCGGTGGTGGTTTGTCGAGCGGCGCTTGCGATCGACGCGAGATCGATCCTCTCGAGCTTTGGACCGCCCTCATAGCAATCGACGCTGATTCTGAAGTTCGCGTCGATCGCCAGCAGATGGGCCGCGGGCCGCGTGTCGGCCGCATCGTGGCTATGGGCGGCGTCGGCCGGCTCGTTCATGTAGTAGAGCTTGGCGTCGCGGAAGAGCGGCGGCAGCTCCTGCTGACATGCGGCGAGCGAATCGTACGGTTTTTCGGCGTAGCCGCGCAACCTTTCGTAGGCACTGCTGCCTGGTGTCGGGTTGGCTCCACTCATTATGGAGAAGACGACCAGCACCAATGTCGCTTTCATCTCCGGCCTCGTCGTTTGCGGCCGGAGGCTAGCGTCGGCGCCCTAAGAACCTCTTAACCGGACTCCCGCCTCAGCCGCACGCGGCGCCGACGCGGCGGTACTCGCGCGGCGTGTCGATGAGGGCCTGGCGGGCGCGGCGCTCCGCCTCGAGCGCGTCCAACACCCGCCGCACCGCCTCCTCCACCGGCGCCATCAGCCGCTGCTGCGCCGCCGCGGCTTCGGCTGACGCCACCGGCGCCGTCTCCGGCAGGCCGGCGATGGCGCGCGCCACCGCGTGCTCGAGGCGGGGCGCGAATTCGGCGAGCACGGCATCGTCGGTCGCCTGGTGCTTGCGCTCATGCGCGAGCACGCTGTCGTACCAGCACGTGCCCGGCCGCCGCTCGCGGATGATGAAGATGGCGCGCTCCGGCGCGACGATGTCGATGGCGATGCTGTCGATCCAGCGGCAGGTCTCGCCGTCGCCGTCGCGCTGGCCGACACGGGTGTGCCAGCGCGCCCGGATGGTGGCGCGATAGAGCCCGAGCGTGCGGCCGCCGTGATAGGCCTTGCCGGCGAGCTTCTGCAGCGCCGGCTGCGGCAGCGTGTTGTCGATGGCCGGCTCGGCGGCCTTGACGCTCACCTGCACCGCCGGGCGCGAGGCGGGACAGGTGAGCGCGCGCGCCGGCGATGGCGCCGCCAGCGCGCCCGCCGCCAGCGCGACGGCAAGGAAGCTGGCGCTCCTGCGTGCGGTCATCGGCGGCGATTATAGCGCCGCTTCTCATGCCGTCTTGACCCCGTCGCGCGGCGGCGCTAGCGCTCGCCTGGCCAAGGCAGCAGGGAGGCGATGATGGAGATCGGCTTTTGCGGCACCGGGCGCATGGGCGCGGCGATGGCACAGCGCCTCATGGACCAGGGGCATCGTCTCGCGGTGTGGAACCGCAGCGCGGACAAGACCAAGCCGCTGGTCGAGCGCGGCGCGCGTGCGGCGAAGACGCCGGCCGAGACGGCCGCCGGCAGCGAAATCGTCATCACCATGCTGACCGACGCCCGCGCCGTCGACGCCGTCTATGACGGGCCGCAGGGCCTGCTGTCGGGCGACGCCAAGGGGAAGCTCTTCATCGACATGAGCACGGTGACGCCGGAGACGACGAAGAAGCTGGCATCGCGCGTGCGCACCAAGGGCGCGGCGCTGGTCGAATGCCCGGTCGGCGGCACGATCGGGCCGGCGCGCGACGGCAAGCTCTTGGGCCTCGCCGGCGGCGAGCCCGCGGATTTCGCGCGCGCCAAGCCGATCCTCGAGCAGCTGTGCCGGCGCGTCGACCATCTCGGGCCGAACGGCGCCGGATCGGCGATGAAGCTCGCCATCAACCTGCCGCTCATCGTCTATTGGGAGGCGCTGGGCGAGGCGCTGTCGCTGGTGCGCGATCTCGGCATCGCGCCGGCGAAGCTGATCGAGATCATGAACGAAAGCTCCGGCGGCACCAACGCGCTCAAGAACCGCGCGCCCAAGCTCATCGCCGCGCTCGAGGGCGGCACGCCCGATGTCGGCTTCGACGTCGACGGCATGCGCAAGGATCTGCGCACCATGGCCGAGCTGGCGCGCACGCTCGGCGTCGAGCTGCCGGTGACGGGGAAGGCGCTGGAGAGCTACGACGCCGCCGCCCAGGAAGGCTGGGGCGGCCGCGACGGCTCCTCGCTGGTCGCCTGGCGCGCAGCAAAGGCGAAGAAGGTCTAGGTCCGAGAAAAGAAGAAGAGCTTGGTTGTAGAAAAAGGGGCGCCGAGGCGCCCCTTCCTCGGTGCGTCAGGCCTCAGGGCGAGCAGACCGGCCCCTGCGGCGGATTGAACGGGTTCGGCAGGTTGATGAAAATGTGGCCGCCGCCGCGGCAAGTGATCGTGCCGGTGTATTTGATCGGCCCTCCCAGCGCAAACAGCGTGCTGGCAGAGGCGACGAGTATGTCGCCGGTGAGCGTGCCGCGCTGGAGCGTCAGCAAGCTGTTGATGGTGACGCCGATCGAGCCGGTTATG
>Ga0209701_10000262_pt1 | contig 29010 bp, 26 predicted proteins | sample CZO8metaG_4_FD_188356 | JGI IMG/M metagenome (GOLD analysis project Ga0209701, IMG submission 188356) | Vadose zone soil microbial communities from the Eel River Critical Zone Observatory, Northern California, USA - CZOApr15con2H3.8 metaG... | ecosystem: Environmental > Terrestrial > Soil >... | reverse complement strand
CCGCCTCCGCCGCCTCGATGATCGACTGATCCGCGCCGACCGGAAAGCGGTGGCGGATGCCGTCGATCAGCGCCTCGGCCGCGGCGACCGCGCGCGGCGCGAGGGCGGCATCGGCGCGCGGCGGCGGCCGCTGCGGCGCCGGCGCGCCTTCGACCGTGAAGCGCTCGACATGGACACGCCCGGGCGGCACGCCGAGCGCGGCGAGCGTGCGCTCGGCGGCGTCGAGCAGCGCCGCCGGGCCGCAGATGAAGGCATGGTCGATGCTGGCGGCGGGCACGATGCCGCGCAGGAAGAGCGCAATCTTCGCGGCGTCGATGCGGCCGCTCAGCGCCGCCACGTCCTGCGCCTCGCGGCTCAGCACATGCGTCACCGAGAGGCGGTCGAGGAAGCGGTCCTTCAACTGCTCGAGCGCTTCGCGGAACATGATGCTCTGGGTCGTGCGGTTGCCGTAGAGCAGGAAGAAGCGGCTCATCGGCTCGCGCGCCAGCACGGTCGTGATGATCGACAACAGCGGCGTGATGCCCGAGCCCGCGGCGATGCCGAGATAGACGCGCGCGGCCGCTGCATCGAGCGCCGTAGTGAAATTGCCGCTCGGCGTCATCACCTCGATCGCGTCGCCGGGCGCGAGGGTATCGTTGGCGAAGCCGGAGAATACGCCGCCTTCCTGCTTCTTGACGGCGATCCTGAGCTCGCCCTCGTCGAGGCCCGAGCAGATCGAATAGCAGCGCCGCACCTCTTCGCCGTCCAACGTCATCCTCAGCGTGACGTTCTGGCCGTGCTGGAAGCGGTAGGCATCGCGCAGCGCTGCGGGGATGGCGAAGGCGATCGAGACGGAGTCCGCCGTCTCGCGGCGGATGTCGGCGATGGCGAGGCGGTGGAAGTGGGGAGTCATGGGGCGGGGTGGGGAGTGAGGCGTGCACGCATCGCTAATGGCATTTGAAATAGTCGAAGGGCTCGGCGCAGCTGCGGCAGCGGTAGAGCGCCTTGCACGAGGTCGAGCCGAATTCGGCGAGGCGCTCGGTCTCGGCCGAGCCGCAGCGCGGGCAGGCCACGGCGTCGGCGCCGAAGAGGGCGCGGCGCGACACGGCGCCCTGGGGCGGTGCGATGCCGTATTCGGCGAGCTTGCGCCGGCCTTCGTCGCTCAGCCAGTCGGTGGTCCAGGCCGGCGACAGCAGGGTGGCGATGCGCAGCTTGTCGATGCCGGCGGCGCGCAGCGCCGCCTCGATCTCGAGCTCGATCATGCGCATCGCCGGGCAGCCGGAATATGTGGGCGTGATCACCACTTCGACCGTGTCGCCGGCGACGCGCACGTCGCGCAGCACGCCGAGATCGGCGATCGACAGCACGGGAATCTCGGGATCGACCACCCGCGCCGCCGCCGCCCAGGCGCGTTCGCGCAAGCCCGCCGCGCCGCTCACCAGGTCGCTCCCGGATATGCGCGCTGCAGGAACTGCATCTCCGCGAGGAGATGGCCGAGATGCTCGGAGTGCCGGCCGCTGCGTCCGCCGCTCTGCATCCACCCCGCTGTCGGGCGCGCCAGCGTCGCTTCGGCGAGCACGCTATCGACGCTGCGCTCCCATTCGGCCTGGAGCAATGTCGGGTCGACGGCGATGCCTTGAGCGATCAGCGCCTGCTCGACGGCGTCGCTCTCGAACATCTCGCCGGCATAGGGCCAGAGCTCGTCGAGCGCGGCCTGGGCGCGGCGATGGCTCTCCGCCGTGCCGTCGCCGAGGCGGATCAGCCATTCGCTGGCATGGCGCAGGTGATAGGCGGCCTCCTTCTCGGCCTTGGCGGCGATCGCCGCCAGCGTCGCATCGCTCGAGCGCGCGAGCGCGCGCCAGAAGGGGTGCATGAAGGCGGCATAGAGGAATTGCCTGATGATGGTGACGGCGAAATCGCCGTTGGGCTGCTCGACCAGCAGGATGTTGCGGAAATCGTGGGCGTCGCGCAGATAGGCGAGCGAATCCTCGTCGCGGCCCTGGCCCTCGACCGTGCCGGCATAAGCGTAGAGCGGGCGCGCCTGGCCGATGAGGTCGAGCGCGACATTGCCCAGCGCCAGCTCCTCCTCGAGCAGCGGCGCATGGCCGATCCATTCCGAGAGGCGGTGGCCGAGGATGAGCGCGTTGTCGGCGAGCCGCAGCGTGTAAGAGAAGAGGGGCGGGGCGGTCATTGGTGCGGCATATCCATCGTGCGTCCTTCGACTGCCGCTTCGCGGCGCTCAGTATGAGGAGCAGAGGAGCGTGGCATCAACTCTCGAAGCAACACTCGGTTTCCCTCATCCTGAGCGCGCGCGAAGCGCGCAGTCGAAGGATCACATGTTCCCGACATCGTCGGGCACCTTGTAGAAGGTGGGGTGACGGTAGATCTTGGACGCGGTCGGCTCGAACAGCATGTCCTTGTCGGCGGGATCGGAGGCGGTGATCGCGCTCGACGGCACCACCCAGATCGAGAGCCCTTCGCCGCGCCGCGTATAGACGTCGCGCGCCGCGCTCAGCGCCATCGCCGCGTCGACCGCATGCAGCGAGCCGACATGCTTGTGCGCGAGCCCGTTGCGCGAGCGGATGAACACTTCCCAGAGCGGCATGTTCTGCTCGGCCATCATTGCCCCCTCCGGGCGCGCTTCTCGCCATAGGCGATCGCCGCCGCGCGCACCCAGGCGCCGTCCGCCTGCGCGTCGCGCCGCTGCTGCAGGCGCTGGCGGTTGCACGGGCCGTTGCCGGCGACGACGTTGCGGAACTCGTTCCAGTCGATCGCGCCGAAGCGCCAATGGCCGGATGCCCCATCGAAGCGCAGCGCCGGATCGGGGAAGACCAATCCCAGATGGTGGCCTTGCGGCACCGTCGCGTCGACGAATTTCTGGCGCAGCTCGTCGTTCGAGAAGCGCTTGATCTTCCAGCGGATCGACTTGTCCGAATGCTGCGAGTCCTTGTCCGACGGCCCGAACATCATCAGGCTCGGCCACCACCAGCGGTCGAGCGCGTCCTGCGCCATCGCCTTCTGCTCGGGCGTGCCGCCGGCGAGCGTCAGCATGATCTCGTAGCCCTGGCGCTGGTGGAAGCTCTCCTCCTTGCAGATGCGGATCATCGCGCGCGCGTAAGGCCCGTAGGAGCAGCGGCAGAGCGGGATCTGGTTCATGATCGCGGCGCCGTCGACGAGCCAGCCGATGGCGCCGATATCGGCCCAGGAGAGGGTCGGGTAGTTGAAGATCGAGGAATACTTGGCCTTGCCGGCCAGGAGCTGCTCGACCATCTCCTCGCGCGATATGCCGAGCGTCTCGGCGGCGGCGTAGAGATAGAGCCCGTGCCCGCCCTCGTCCTGCACCTTGGCGAGGAGCGCCGCCTTGCGCCGCAGGCTCGGCGCGCGCGTGATCCAGTTGCCCTCGGGCAGCATGCCGACGATCTCGCTGTGGGCGTGCTGCGAGATCTGGCGGATCAAGGTGCGCCGGTAGGCCTCGGGCATCCAGTCGTTGGGCTCGACCTTCTCCTCGGCGTCGACCCGCTCATGGAAGCGCTGAAGCTGCGCCTCGGGCTCCGGCGGGCGCTCGGCCGGGCCGTCCTTGGCGTCGAGCAGGCCTTGGGTGTACATGCGCGGCAATATATCACAGAAAAAGGCGCACGACACTATTTTTCCGTGACATATCGCGCCATTCGCCTGCCGCGACCGGCGAGATGAAAGGGCGCAAGCTTGCGCAAATCGGCGCAAGGATGTTCAATCAACCGGCGCAATTGGAACTAGGATTCACCCGCGGTGTGGACTTCGACCATCCTCAATTTCAAGGAGGCTGCGACATGACGACGATCAAGACCAGCGACGGCACCGAGCTCTATTACAAGGATTGGGGCAGCGGACAACCCGTGGTGTTCAGCCATGGCTGGCCGCTGAGCGCGGATGCCTGGGACGACCAGATGTTCTTCCTCGCCTCCAACGGATACCGCTGCATCGCCCATGATCGTCGCGGCCACGGCCGCTCGAGCCAGCCGTGGAACGGCAACGACATGAACACCTACGCCGACGACCTCGCGACGGTCGTCGAAGCGCTCGGCCTGAAGAATGCTGTTCATGTCGGCCACTCCACGGGTGGCGGCGAAGTCGCGCGCTACATCGGCCGCCACGGCACCAGACGCGTGGCCAAGGCCGTGCTCATCAGCGCGATACCGCCGCTGATGCTGAAGACCAAAGACAATCCCGGCGGCTTGCCGATCGAGGTCTTCGACGGCCTCCGCGCCCAGGTCCTCGCCGACCGCTCGCAGTTCTTCAAGGATCTCACCGCGCCGTTCTACGGCGCCAACCGGCCGGGCGCCAAGGTCAGCCAAGGCCTGCGCGATTCGTTCTGGCTCCAGGGGATGCAGGCCGGCTTCAAGGCGGTCTTCGACTGCATCAAGGTATTCTCCGAGACGGACCACACGGAAGATCTCAAGAAATTCGACGTGCCGACGCTCATCATCCACGGCGACGACGACCAGATCGTGCCGATCGGCGCTTCCGCCCTGATGTCGTCCAAGATCGTCAAGGGCGCCGAGCTGAAAATCTATCCGGGCGCGCCGCACGGCTTGCCCGCCACCCTCAAGGACAAGGTCAACGCCGACCTCCTCGCCTTCATCAAGGAGTAAGGTGGTTTCGACAACAAGGTGACACCGGGCCTCCACCTCCCCGGCGGGCGGGGAGGTGGAATCCGCCTTGGCGGGAGGGTGGGGCCGTTCGTGTTACAAAGGTGCGCGTGAGGTTCGCGGGTGATCCTTCTTCAGGGGCTGGAGCGCCGCCGGCCTGAAAAGTGCGTGAATCACTCCAGGCCCGCGCGCTCCTTCAAGCCTTCCGTTCCGTATTGCAGGACTTGCACCTTCTCCATCGTCACGAGTCCGCTGGTCATCATCTCGTCGAGGACGGGCAGAAAGGTCTTTATCATCGCGTCGCTTTCGACGATCTCGATCACCATCGGCAGGTCCTCCGACAACCGCAGGATTTTCGCTGTATGGAGTCGGCTCGAATGCCCGAACCCAATGGGGCCGCGGAGAACGGTCGCACCGCCCAAGTGCATCTCCCGCGCCTTGAGGACGATCGCTTCGTAAAGCGGTTGCCTGCCGCACTTGTCGTCCTCGCCGACGAATATGCGCAAGAGGACCGCGTCTTTCGGTATCTGCATGACCTTCCTCCCATGCCACTCGATTACTCGTTTGCGCCGAGCGGGACGAGGTGAGCTGCCCAGACCTGGATCGTCTCAACGGCTGGGTTTTGAACCTGTAAGCTCCTCGGCTGCGGTTCCACGCAACAGGTGCCTCGGCAAATAGAAGGCATTGGCGACCAGTGTCGGCGCGACGGCGCTCCCGACCACCGTCGCGACGAGAATTGAGTATTGGCCTTGGTCGATGATCCCGTGGGAGAGACCGAAGAGCGACGAGATGGTGCCAAAGGTGAGACCCGTCGACATCATCAGCGTCGTGTACATGCCCTCCTGAGACGGCTGACCGAACGCTCGCGTGACCGGGTAGACGCCCATGATCTTGGTGGCGATCTTGGCAACGAGCAGGAACAGGAAAGCGATCGGAGCGGCTACGAGGTCGGGCACGGAGACGAAAGACCCGGCGCGGATGAAATAGAAGGGGGTCAGCAAGCCGAAGCAAAGCGTGCGCAGACGCCGGATGAGAATGTGGTCTTTGCCGACCGTACCGGCGAGGATCATGCCGATCAGATAGGCAGGCAGGACTGCCTCACTGTCCGCCCATCCCGCCAACGCGCCCAACCCGAACAAAAGGAGCAAAAGGTATTTGGTCTCGAGCTCGGAGGGGCGGTTCCCGTAATGGCGAAAAAAGCGCGGCGTCAGCCACGGCAAAATCACGAACGCGACAGCGCTGACGCCAATGAAGATCAGGGTCTTGTAAGTAAATGGCGAGAAAATGAGGCCGAGGGCGAGCACCGTCCCGAGGTCGGTGACGAAGCAGGCGGCGAGCACGACCTTGCCATAGTCGGTGACATTGAAGCCAAACTCCAACATCACCGCGTAAACGACCGCAACGGAAGTCGTGGAGAGTGCGACTCCCGCGAGCCAACTCGACATCGGGTTCCACCGCAGCACGTAATAGGCCGCCGCGGTGCAGCCGATAAACGGGGCGGCGAAGCTGATAAGCCCGATTGCGCCGGCCTCCTTCCATTTGGCCCGGAACACGTCGGGGTCGAGTTCAGCCCCGGCGAGGAACGTGAGCACGATCGCGCCCGTGCCAGAGAGGAACTTGACCCAGGTCTCGCCCGTGCCGAGCACGGCGGCACCGATCAATGCGCCGATGAGAAGCTGAGCGATCGTTCCGACGACAATCTCGGATAGCGCGGTAGCGATCCGAAGCCAAATAGAGAGCAGCGTCGCGATCAGCGCCAAGCCTAGCCACAATGCCGCTTGCGCCCAGATTTCGGTCATCTCAGCACCCCTCAAAGTCAGAACGCAAGCAACCGTGAGGGGCGAGAAAAAGCCCGCAACGCGGCGGGTCACAGAACGACCTCCCACCGCCGTTTCTCACGCGGTAGGAGTCATCAGCCGATGCGGGCGGTTATGGGGGACTCCATCCCCTTCATCCAAGAACCTAAGGCAATCCCGCCTGAGCGTCAAACCGAGGGCGGCCACATGGTCAGCGGAAGCGCTCGCGGAAAGCGGCGTCGGGCGGCGGGAGCGCGCCGTCCTCGCCGTGGAGATGCGCGTCGATCCAGCGTTCGGCGGGGCGCGCCAGCTTGCGGTAGAGGTGGCGCGCTTCACGATAGGCGGCGCGGCCGATCCAGTCGCCCGGCAGGAGCCGCGGCGGCAGCAGGGGGTCGCGCAGGATGATGCGGCGGTAGTCGTGGATGAGGATCAGCCGCGCCAGCAGCGCCGGCAGCGGCTGCGGCTTCAATCCCGCGGCGAGCGCCGCGCCGAGCGCGGCGAAAGCGGCGAGGAAGTCGCGGTAGGACGCCGTTAGCGCCGCGAGGTCCCAGCAGCGCGCGACCAGGCCATGCAGCGGGTCGGGCGCCGCGGCGAAGGCGGTCGCGCCGGCGATGACGAGCGGGCGCTCCGGCGCCGGCAGGTCGCCGATCACCGAGGCGAGCGAGTCCCGGTCCGGCGCGGGATGCAGCATGACCCCCGGCGCGAGATGGCCGAAGCCGAGCCAGCCCAGGTCCTTCTTCAGCTCGTCGCGGCTGGCGCTGTCCGGCGGCAGGATCACCAGATGCCATTCGCCGCGCCACGCCGTGGGCGGGCCGGCATAGATGCGCCGCGTCGCCTCGTCGAAGCGGTGGCGGCCGGTCTCGGTCAGGCGATAGAGGCTGCGGCGTCCCTGGCGCTCGGCGGCGAGCCAGCCATCGGCGACGAGGCGCGACAGCGCCGTGCGCACCTGGCTGTCGTTGAGCTGGAAGCCCTCGAGCAGCGCGATGAGATCGGCCAGCAACACGGCGCCGCCGCGCGGCAGGATGGCGTCGCCGAAGACGGTGACGATCAGCGAGCCGGTGCGGATCGGCTGCCGCGCGGTGAAATCCGCGAGCAGCGCGGCGATCGGATCGGTGGGGCGAGGAGGCAGGGGCGGGCCTCGGTCAGCGGATCGGGCGGCTTGCGGCTCAGCGCCGCGTGGCGTGACCGGACTCTATAGCTTTGATTTCGGGGGAGGCAATGCGACGTCTACAGGGCGCGCGGCCGGCGCCCTTGGGGGCGCCGGCTCACACGGCGGGCATTACCAGTCGGTGCCGCTGCCGGGATGGAAGATCTCATTCGCGAGCTTGTCCTGCGCGCCGCCGGCGCCGACCAGGTCGCGATTGCCGACCGCGCCGGTGCTCGAGGCGAGGCGGCTGTTGTAGCTTTCGGCGGAAGGCGCCAGCTGCGAGGAGCGGGCGGCGCCGAAGGCGTCGTTCTGGCCGACCTTGAACGCGTCGTTGAGCGCGTTGGTCTGCGCCACCGTGAGCGGGGCGCTCGGCGTCGACGCCGCGGCCTGCTCGATCACGGTCTCGTGGCCGGTGCCGTATTCGTCGTCGGCATAGGCCAGGGTGGCGACGGGAATGGCGAGCGCCATCGAGAGGGTGGCGGCGCGGGCCAGGGTGGTGAAGCGATATGAGCGAAGCATGATAAGCACTCCTTCCTGAGTTTGAAGGTGGAGGGTGGTCATCACCGCGCCTTCATGTCCGGAAAATGTGCCCGCCGCCGCCAAACGATAAGCGTCGCAGTTGCGAAAGGACTGTTAAGCACGGATGAACAATCGCCCGGCCCCGGCGCCCCGGTCCCGGCGCCTTCGGCTGCCACTCGGCGGCGCCCGCGAGCAGCGCATGGTTGCATCCGAGCGGAATTCGGCTCTAACTCCTGAGGGGAGCAGCAGGGAGAGCATGCCATGTCATCGATGAATTCGTCAGGCAACGCGAACCTGGCCGCGGCGCTGCGCCGATCCCTGCACGACCATTGGCGCCTGTTGCTCGCCGAGGGGATCATCCTGGTCGTGCTCGGGCTGGCGGCGATCCTGGTGCCGCCGCTTGCCGGGCTCGCCATCACGATTTTCCTCGGATGGCTGTTCCTCGTCGGCGGCGTCGTCGGCCTCGTGGCCACGGTGAGCGCGCGGCACGCGCCGGGATTCGGCTGGGCGCTGCTGTCGGCCCTCGTCGCCTTGCTCGCCGGCGGCGTGCTGCTGTGGAATCCGCTGCAAGGCCTGGTCACGCTGACCTACGTGCTGATCGCCTATTTCATCGTCGACGGCGTGCTGATGATCATCTTTGCCATTGAGCATCGCCGCGAACTCTCGGGGCGATGGGAATGGCTGATGCTCAACGGCGTCATCGACCTGGTGCTGGCCGCGCTCATCCTCACGGGCCTGCCGGCTTCCTTCACCTGGGCGCTGGGTCTGCTGGTCGGCATCGACCTGGTGTTCGGCGGCAGCTCGCTCATCGCCATGGCCCTGGCGGCGCGCAAAGCGGCGCCTTGAGCGCCACGGCGCGCCAATGCAGCGCACGATCGCGTGTCCGTACTTCCGCCGGGCGTTCGGCTGGTGCGTGCCGATCGGCGGGCTCGCCGGGCTGATCGGCCTCGGCGGCGGCGAGTTCCGCCTCCCCGTGCTGATGCAGGCGATCGGCTTCGACGCCAAATCCGCCGTGCCGCTGAACCTGACGGTGAGCCTGGTCACGCTCGCCTTCGCGCTGGCGACGCGCAGCGGCGCGGTCGCGCTCGGCGATATCGGCCCGCATCTGCCGGAAGTGCTCGGGCTCGCCGCCGGCGGCATGGCCAGCGCCGCGGCCGGCGTCCGGCTCGTGCAGGCGCTCAGCGCGACGCGGCTGGCGCAGCTCATCGCGCTCCTGCTCGCCGCCATCGGCGCCTTGCTGCTGGCCGAGGCGGTCTTACCCTTTCACGCCGCGCCGCTGCTGCCGGACGGCGCGAGCCTCCACGTCGTCGCCGGCTTCGTCATCGGCATTGCCATCGGGCTGGTCAGCAGTGTCCTCGGCGTCGCCGGCGGCGAGCTACTCATCCCGACGCTGATCTTCGTGTTCGGCGCCGACATCAAGATCGCGGGCTCGGCCAGCATCCTGATCTCGCTCGGCGTGGTCGCCGTCGGCCTGTGGCGCTATTGGCGCGTCGACGCGATCCCGCGCGGCCGCGGCGTGCAGCGCATCATCTCGGCGATGAGCATGGGCTCGATCCTCGGCGCCGCGCTCGGCGGCCTGCTGGTGGCGGTCGCGCCGGTGGCGTTCCTCAAGCTGCTGCTCGGCGGCGTCCTCATCGCCGCCGCGGCAAAGACGCTCGCAAGCCGCCGCTAGGAGCAACGCGGCGCCTTCGGCGAGCCCGCACGCCGAGGCGCTCTGGACCGGCGGGCAAGGGATCGAGCCGTACGAGCAGAAGACGCAGCAATCGCCCGGCTTCGGGCGCAAGAGCGCGCCGCAGCCGCTGCATTCATAGAAGAATAGGCAGGCATCTGTCGGCATCGTTTCGGCCTTGCCGGTGCCGCAGGCGGGGCAGGTGATCGTGGACTGCAGGATCATCGGCGGCGTTAGGCGACGGCGTAGCCGAGCAGCGCGAGGATCGCCGCCAGCGCCAAGGTGATGGTGGTGAAGAGCCTGAGACCCGGCCGCCCGCACGCCGCTCCGGGCAGGCACGCCGCGCGACGGGTTCGCCAAAGAAGTCCGCCGGCCACGAGGAGGCAAGTTGCCGCCGTGAGCAGCAGCCATGGCTGATAAGGTCCGGCGAGAAGCGCAATGCCGCCGAGCCATGCGCCGCCGAGCCCGATCGCGCCCAGCAACAGCGGAAGCGCGCAACACGACGCGGCGCCGAATGCCGCCGCGAGGCCGCCGGCGGCGAGCAGCAGCGCGCCGTTCTCGCGGGCCTTCATCGCGCTCGGCGTCTCGCTTGCCTGGGACATGATCGCGCTCCTGTTCGAGAAACCGCCCATAGGGTAATCTCTGTAGCCGCTACAGACTCAAGCCCCCAGTTTGGAACCATGGCTGGAAACGAGATCGGCATCGGCGAAGCGGCGCGGCGCACCGGCTGCAACATCGAGACGATCCGCTATTACGAGCGGATCGGCCTCGTCCCGAAGCCGGAACGCACGGCGAGCCGCTACCGCATCTACGCGCGCGAAGACGTACAGCGCTTGGTCTTTGTCAGCCGGGCCCGCGAGCTCGGCTTCACCCTGGACGAGATACGAGACCTGCTGCGGCTCGCCGCCGATGTCCCGGATGCCTGCGCCGAGGCGCGCGATGTCGCGGCCGGTCATCTCGGCGACGTGCGCGCCAAGATCGCCGATCTCAAGAAGATGGAGCGCATGCTCGCCCTGGCCGTGAGCCAGTGCGAGCGCGGCGAGCGGCCGGGATGCCCGGTGATCGATGCGCTCTCATCCGGCACTATCGCCGTGTGGCGCGGGTCGCGACGTGTTCGCAACGATAGAACCAGCGGAACGTCGCCAGCGCGACGGCGGCGCCGGCGAGCTGTGCGGCGATGAACGCCGGGACGTTGTCTGGCGCGATGCCGGCAAATGTGTCGCTGAGCGAGCGCGCCAGCGTGACCGCGGGATTGGCGAAGGAGGTCGAGGAGGTGAACCAATAGGCGGCGGCGATGTAGGCCGCCACCGCGCCGGGGAGCGCCGCGGCGAAGTGCCGCCGCCCGCTCTCGATAAGTGCGATCAGGCCGAAACTCGCGGTGAACTCGCCGGCCCACTGGCCGAGGCCGCTGCGCTCGCGAGCGGAGACCTCGATGATCGGCAGATCGAACATGATATGCGCCAGCCACACGCCGAGAACCGCGCCGATCACCTGCGCCGCGATGTAGGGAACCGCGTCGCGCCCGCGCATGTCCCCGGCGATGATGGCGGCGACCGTCACTGCGGGATTGAAATGCGCGCCCGAGATCGGTGCGAAGGTGAGAATGAGCGCGACCAGGGCGCCGCCCGTCGCCAGCGAATTGGCGAGGAGGGCGAGGGCGAGATTACCGCCGGCGAGCCGCTCGGCCATGATGCCGGAGCCGACGATGGCGGCGAGCAGCAGCGCGGTGCCGACGGCTTCGGCCAGCGCGCGACGGCCGATGCTCACATTCGCGGCGATGGCGCGGCGCGGCCGATTGTGTCGGCCTCGCGCTTGAGCGCCAGCCGGTCGAGCTTGTCGAGCGGCAACGCGACGAAGAGCTTGATGCGCGCCTCGAGCCGGCGATAGGCGTCGCGAAAGGCCGCCATCCGTTCCTCCTCGGTACCTTCCGCGGCGGCGGGATCGGGCACGCCCCAATGCGCGGTCACCGGATTGCCCGGCCATACCGGGCAGGTTTCGCCCGCCGCCTGGTCGCAGACGGTGAACACGAAATCCATGACAGGCGCGCCCGGCCGCGCGAACTCGTCCCAGGATTTGCTGCGCGCGTGCGGCAGCGGGAGGCGGAGCTGGTCGAGCAGCTTGAGCGTCAGCGGATGCACCACGCCCTTGGGGAAGGAGCCGGCGCTGTGGCCGCGAAAGCGGCCGCGCCCCCAATGGTTGATCAGCGCCTCCGCCAGGATGCTGCGGGCCGAATTGCCCGTGCACAGGAAGAGGACGTCGTAGACTTTCTCCGCCATGGCCGCCCTAGGCGGCGCAGCCGCCGCCGGATTTCGCGGGCTTGTCGACGACCGCGCCGGCGGTCAGCGCCGGCTCGCAGCACACTTCTGCCGTCGCCGCTTGCAATTTCGCGATAGAGCCGCTCTCGCCGTAAACCGTCGCCTCGCCATGGGTGAGGAAGGTCTCCCACGCGACGCCCTGCGGATCGGCGATCCACCGCTTGTCGGATTTGGCGTAGCAGCAGGTGGTCGCGGCTTGCGCGACGGTCGGGCGCTCGGCCTGCTTCAGGCGATCGTAGACCTCGGCAAGCTCGGCTGCGTCCTCGGCCTGGATGCCGAGATGCTGCACGCCGGCGGCGCCGTCGCGCTTCGAGATGGCGAAATTGACCCGCGGATCCTCGAGCATCCACTTGGCGTAGTCATGCTTGAGCACGGTGGGCTCGGCGGCGAACAGCGTCGCGTAGAAGCGGACGGATTGGTCGAGATCCGCAACGGACACATGGACATGCAGGCGCTTCATGGCTCAGGCACTCCTCCTCTTTGATCGCGGGCTCTGGGCGGCGGGCGCGCAGGCGGTGTCGCCGCATTGCGCCGCACTGCCGCCGCAGCAATTCTCGGTGAGATAGCCGAGCAGGCCGGTCATGGCGGGATAGTTCGCGGCATAGATGATCGAGCGGCCGTCGCGGCGACGCGTGACGAGGCCGGCATGCTTCAATTGCGCGAGATGGAACGACAGGGTGGGCGAAGGCAGGTCGAGGCGCTCGCCGATCTGCCCCGCCGGCAAGCCGTCGGCGCCCGCCTGCACCAGTAGCCGGTAGATGTCGAGCCGGGTGTCCTGGGCCAGCGCCGACAGGGCGGCGATGATCGCTGTCTTCTCCATATTTCCAACTATATCGAAATGTAGGCTGTCTGTCAAGCGCCGCCGCCGCTGTTTCCGGCGGTGGCCGATGGGGAGCCGGCGGGCAGGCAGGCGAACGACCCGCCTCTCCTGTCGCCCGCCGCTCGACCCGGCTTAGGCCCGCGCGGCGGCGGGTCCCTTGGTCAACATTTTCGCGAGCTGCCCCGACACGTAGCCGAACAGCGCGCCGATCACCATCGATGCAATCAGCAGGACGAGCGGGTTGGCGAAGCTGCCCGCGGCAAGGTTCTGCAGCGGGCCGGTCGCCATTTTGCCGGCCGCAGCGGGCGCCGAAGGCTGGTGCAGCGCATAGCCGACAAGCGCGGCATATCCGTAGACATTGGCCGGAACCGACGACAACGGCTCGACCGAGGCGACGATCACCAGGAAGAACACGGTGACGCCGACGACGATGGCGGGCCACACCACGCCCAGCGCCGGCACCGAGACATTGACGATGATGAGGAACGCGATCCAGGCGACGAGCGCACCATAGGCGTTGCCGGCGATGGTCTTGATCAATGCCTTGTTATCGCCACCCGTATGGAAGAAGCACCCCCAGGCGATGAAGCCGGCCCATACCAGGACGAAGCCGGCGAGCGGTCCGAGCGCGAGAAACGCCCAGACGGCGCCGAGAACGCCAATGCTGACGGAAAGAGCGACGAGCTGCGACATGGCTTACCTCCCCGCTTGAGCTTCTCGTTGCGCGGCCGGACGAGCGTGCCGGACGAGCCGCAAATACCGAGAGGCCCGTCGATTTGGTAGGCCCAAGTACACGAAATATTGGCCGCAAAAACGAGAATAACACAAAAGTATCGGTTCGGCCAAACCGGGTCAGGCCGCGCTGGAACGGTGCAGCCCCGGCGCGACAGGCGCGCCGCCGGCCGTCGCGAAGCGCTTGATTTGCGACACCTCCTCGCCCTAGTGATGCGGAGCGACCGTTGGGAAGACACCGATGCGCGACTGCGGCACCTTCGACTACGTGATCGTCGGCGGCGGCTCGGCGGGCTGCGTGCTCGCCAACCGGCTCTCGGCGTCCGGCACCCAGCGCGTGCTGCTGCTCGAGGCCGGCGGCGAGGACCGCAACCCCTGGATCCACATCCCCCTGGGCTACGGCAAGCTGTTCAAGAACGCGAAGGTCAACTGGCTCTATGAGAGCGAGCCCGAGCCCGAGCTCAACGGCCGCCGCATCATTCAGCCGCGCGGCAAGGTGCTGGGCGGCTCGAGCTCGATCAATGGCTGCATCTATATCCGCGGCCAGAAGGAGGATTTCGACCACTGGCGCCAGCTCGGCAATGTCGGCTGGAGCTACGACGACGTGCTGCCCTATTTCAAGAAGGCCGAGGACCAGGAGCGCGGCGCCGACGCGTTCCACGGCGCCGGCGGCCCGCTCTGCGTCTCCGACCAGCGCGACCCGCACGAGCTGTGCGAGGCCTTCATCGCCGCAGCGGAGCAGACGGGCATCCCGCGCAACGACGATTTCAACGGCGCGCGCCAGGAGGGCGCCGGTTATTTCCAGACCACGACGCGGCGCGGCCGGCGCTGCAGCGCCGCCGTGGCCTATCTCCGCCCGGCGCGGCGGCGGCCCAATCTGCGCGTGCTGACGCAAGCGCCGACGACCCGCGTGCTGTTCGAAGGCCGGGAGGCCGTCGGCGTCGCGTTCCAGCACCAGGGCGAGACCTGGCGCGCGCTCGCCGATGCCGAAATCATCCTCGCCGCCGGCGCCATCGCCACGCCGCCGCTGCTGCAGCTCTCGGGCGTCGGGCCGGCGGCGCTGCTGCAGCGCTTCGGCATTGGGGTGGTGCACGAGCTGCGCGGCGTGGGCGAGGATCTGCAGGACCATCTGCAAGCGCGGCTGGTCTATCGCTGCACGCGGCCGATCACGCTCAACGACGATGTCGCAAGCCTGGTGCGCAAATTCGGCATCGGCATGCGCTACGCGCTTTACCGCAGGGGCCCGCTCGCGGTGAGCGCCGGCTATGCCGGCGCCTTCTTCCGCACCGATCCGCGTCTCGCCACGCCCGACGTGCAGTGCCACTTCATCAATTTCAGCACGACCAAGATGGGCGACAAGCTGCACCCCTTCTCGGGCTTCACCGCGTCGATCTGCCAGCTGCGGCCGGAGAGCCGCGGCTTCGTGCGCATCAAGAGCGCCGATCCCGCGGCGCGGCCGGCGATCCAGCTCAATTACCTCGCCGCGGAGAACGATCGCCGCACCATGGTGGCCGGGCTGAAGCTGCTGCGCCGCATCATGCAGGCGCCGGCGATGCGCCCCTATATCGAGTCCGAGTATGAGCCCGGCCCGGCCTATGCCAGCGACGCGGATCTGCTGCGCCACATCCGCGAGCGCGCCAGCACCATCTATCATCCCAGCAGCACTTGCCGCATGGGCGAGGATGCCGCGGCGGTGGTCGATACGCGCCTCAGCGTGCGCGGGATGGGGCGTTTGCGTGTCGTCGATGGCTCGGTCATGCCGACGGTCGTGTCCGGCAATACCAACGCCGCCATCATCATGCTCGCCGAGAAGGGCGCGGACATGATCCTCGAGGATGCGCGCCGCCAGCCGGCGCTGGCGCGCGCGGCTGCATTCTGAACGAAGCCGCCATCATCGCAGGCGGATCTGCTCGCTGACCGCGCGGCCGTCGCGGTCGCTGACGGAGAGGCGGAAGAATCCGGGGCCGTCGGGCCGCCACGTGCTCGCCGCGCCGACCGCCGCGCTCGGCAGCGGCAGGCCGTTCACGGCCCAGCGATAAGGCGGCACGCCGCCGCTCGCCTCGAGCGCGATCGACGCCGGCGCCGCGCCCGTCCGCCCGAGCTCGACGAGCGCGCCGTCCGGCGGGAACACGATGCTGAGCGGCGATGCGCCGGCGGCGGCCGCGGCGCCGCGCGGCATGTAGCGGCGCAGCGATGGTGCAAGGCGGGACGAAGTGTCGGCCGACGCGCGCGCGACCCGGAGCGGCGCGTCGGGCTCGCCCGGCAGCAGGTCGAACAGGCGGAACAGGAGGGGCGCGGCGGTCTCGCGGCCGAAGGCGCCGGGGCGCGGGCTGCCGTCGCTGCGCCCGACCCAGACCGCCACCGTGTAGGCGCGCGAATAACCGACCGCCCAGGCGTCGCGGAAGCCATAGGAGGTGCCGGTCTTGTAGGCGATCGCCCGCGGCCCCGCCGGCGAGACGCCGTCGGGGCGCGGCGTACCCTCCAGGATGTCGCCGACCTCCAGCGCCGCCGCCGCGGTCATGAGCGGCGTTGCCGGCGCCGGCGGCTCATCCGCCAGCAGGCGCAGGCGCGCGGCGCGCCCGCCATCGGCGAGGGCGACGTAGAGAGCGGCGAGATCCTCGAGGCTGATGCCGACGCCGCCGAGCGCCAGCGGCAGGCCCGGCTCGCCGCCTTGCGGCAGCGCCAAGCTCGCGCCCGCCTGGCGCAGCGCCGCCGCAAAGCGCGCCGGCCCGATCTCGTTCAAGAGCGCGACGGCGGGAAGGTTGTAGGATTGCTGCAGCGCCTCGCGCGCCGTGACGAGGCCATGAAAGCGGCGATCGAAATTCTGCGGCGCGTAGTCGCCGATGCGCAGCGGCGCGTCGTCGATGAGCGTATCGGGCGCCACCACCGCGTCGTCGAAGGCGAGGCCATAGATGAAGGGCTTCAGCGTCGAGCCCGGCGAGCGGCGCGCGCGCACCAGATCGACCATGCCACCGGGGCCGAAATAGTCGATGCCGCCGATATAGGCGAGCACGGCGCGATCCTCGTTGCGGACGACGAGCGCGGCGAGATTGGCGTCCTCGCCGAGCCAGCGCTGCTCGCGCCGGACCAGGCCTTCGGCCGACCGCTGCAGGGTCCCGTCGATGGTCGTGCGCAGCGCCGCGCCGTCCGCGGCGCCGGCAAGGCGCTGCGCCAGATGCGGGGCCTGCGCGGGAAGGGGATGGCGCAGCACCGGCTGCAGCGGGCGGGCGCTGTCCTCGCCGGGGCGCAACCGCGCGAAGAGCTTGCGTTGTGCGCTCGCCGCATGCGCCAGATGGCGATCCGGGCGCCGCCGCGTCGGGCTCTGCGGCAAGGCTACCAGCAGCGCGGCCTGGTCGTCGGTGAGCGTGGCGGGCTCGCGGTCGAAATAGATGAGCGAGGCCGCGCGGACGCCCTCGATGTTGCCGCCGAACGGTGCCAAGGTCAGGTACATCGCGAGGATCTCGCGCTTGGTGAAACGGTACTCGAGCTGCACGGCGCGCGCCATGTCGCGAAGCTTGCCGGCGAGGTCGTGCGGGTGCGGCGTCAGCAGCCGCGCCACCTGCATGGTGAGGGTCGAGCCGCCCGACACGACATGGCCGTGGCGCGCGAGCTGCCAGAGCGCGCGCGCCAGCGCCAGCGGGTCGATGCCGGGATGCCGCCAGAAGCGACGGTCCTCGGTCGCGAGCAGCATGTCGAGGTAGCGCAGACTCACCTGCTCCGGCGTGGTGGCGAGCCGCCACGTGCCGTCCGCCGCGGTCGAGATGTTGAGCGGGCGTCCCGCGGCGTCCAGCACTTCGGGCGAGCGCAGATCGTAGCGCGACAGGTCCGGCGGAAAGGCGCGGTCGAGCAGCGCGGCGGCCGCGACCAGCGCGAGCGCGCCGGCGCAGAGGAGACGGAGCCGCCGCGCCATGGCCTCAGCGCGGGTCGGCCGTCGTCTCTTCGGCGTCGGTGCGCGCCATGACGCCGGGCCGGTACATGTCCTCCACGACGGCGGCCGGCAGCGCGAAATGCCCGGGCGTCACCACGCGCGCCACATAGGCGAGGCGGAACTCGTCGCGGTCGAGCTCCGCGTCGGCGTCGCGCTCGCGGTCACGCCACGGCCCTTCGCCGCGCGCGAAGCCGTCGCCGAGGTCGAAGGCGGCGACGAAGCGATCGTCGCGCGCCTCGGCCAGGCGCGTCTTGGAGAGCAGGCCGAGGAAGGCATATTCCTCGGGTCGCGTGATGATCGTCTCGATCTCCCAGGCGGCGGGCAGCATGTCGACCAGCACGGTGCGATGGTTGTTGCTGTCGTGCACGCGCCCGGACAAGAGCACGATGACGCGGTCGTTCTGGGCAAGGTGGGCGGGATCGACCGGCGTGCCGTCGCGGCGGAAATACTCCTTGCTGAGCGAGTAGCCTTGGTCCATGGCGGAGGGCGCCTGCTTGGGCGCGCCTTCGACGACAAGGGTGCGCCAGAGGACGCCGCCGCTGCTGTTGACGACGCGATAGCCGGCGGCGATCTCGGCGACATCAGGCGCGAAGGCGACGGGCAGCTTGAGTGCCGCGCGCTCCTCGCCGTTGACCGTGAGCCCGTGCCCGCGCGTGTCCGTGCTGAGCGCATGCGCCGCCGCCAGCAGCCACGCCTTCTCCTGCGTGTTGAGGCGGTCGGCGCTGGGCGAGAGCGCGCGGAAGCGGTCGAGCAGCGCTGCGGCGCTCGCCGCGTCGCCCGTCTCCGCGGCGATCGCGATCAGCCCGGCGAGGTCGCGGGTGCGCGTGTAATAGGCGTCGTCAAACCACCAGCGCGGATAGCTCGCGGCGTCGAGATTGGCGATGGCGAAGGCAAAGGCGCTGTGCGCGCGCGCACGGTCGCCCATGAGCAGCAGGCCGCCGGCGAGTTGGCCGAGGCTCAAGGGCAGCGCGAGACCGTCGTCGGCGCCGTCGCCGCGCCAGTGCACCGAGGCCGGCACGATCTGTCCCGCGACCGTCGCCCATTGCGCCGTGTCATGCAGGCGGCGCAGCTCGCCGATCTCGGCGCGTCCGGCGCGCGCGAGCACATAGGCCGCATAGGACCGCGTCGCATCGGGCGCGTGCGCATAGATGCCGCGGTTGTCCTCGCCGATGCGCCGGATCGCCTCGGTGAGCCAGGCATAGCTTCGCTGCAAGGCCGCGTCGGGCACGACGAAACCGGCGCCCTTGGCATGCACCAGGAAGTCGACGGCATGGACGTTGAGCCAGGGGGAGGCTTGCCCGTCGCCGGCCCGCCACAGGCCGAACCGGCCCGACGCGTCCTGGCGGTCGAGGAGGGTGTCGATCGCCTGCTGCACGCGCTCCTTGACGCCGATGTCCTGCGGCAGATGCCCGAGCAGGCCGGGGTCGTTGAAATAGACCAGCGGAAAGGCGCTCGAGGTGAGCTGCTCGGTGCAGCCATAGGGATAGCGATAAAGCGATTGCAGCAGGCTCGGGACGTCGATCCCGGCGAAGGCCGAATAGCCGAGGCTCACACGAACCGTGCCGGGAACGAAGGCCTTCAACTTGCCGGCATCGATCGCGAAGGCCTCGCCCGGCGCCTGCGCGGCGGTGTCTTCGAGGGTGATCGGATATTGCGGCGCGCGGACCGCGATCTGCCATTCGCGATGGAGCCGGTAGCCGCCGGGCCCGGAAAGATCGGCCGCGATCGTGCCGACACCCTCGTCGATCCCCTCGATCTCCGCCTGGTCGAGCTTGCGCTCGCCGCTGCCGAGCGCGTAGTCGAGCGCATGGTCGGCGGCGATCCTCGCCGCGCCGCTGGCGGAGAGCGTCACATGGTAGTCGCCGGGAGCGCCTTCGGTATTGTGCAGCAGCAGCGCGAGGCGCGCACTGTCGCCCGGCGCCAGGAAGCGCGGCACAGCGAGCTCGGCGACGACGGGATCGCGCACGGTGAGCCGTGCCTCGCCGCGGCCGACCGCGCCGCGGTTGTAGGCCACGGCCATCAGGCGAAGCTGGCCCTCGAAATCCGGAATATCGAGCATGATTTGCGCCGTGCCGTTGCGATCGACGCGGACGGGACCCGAGAACAGCGCGACCGTGCGCGTGCTGACGACCGCCAGACCTTGGCCGCCGACGCTCGCGGCGCTGGCCGCGGCATCGCCGCCCTGGCGGATCGCGCCGCGGGCGGCGCTGCCGTCGAGCAGCCGGCCGTAATCGTCGCGCAGCTCGATGCCGAGCCGGCGCTTGCCGAACAGGAATTGCGCGGGATCGGGCGCGCTGAAGCGCGTCAGCTGCAGGATGCCTTCATCGACCGCCGCGAGCGTGACGAAGGTGGCGCCGTCGCCGAGCGCGCCGGCGACCGTGACCGGCACGGCGACGCCGTGGCGCGGCGTGACCCGCTCGGGCGTGCCGAGCGTGACCGACAGGGTCCGCGGCTTGGGATCGATGGCGAGCCAGGCGACCCCGACGGCGCGCACCGGATCGTGCGGCTGCCCTTCGGCCAGCGGCCGGTAGAGCGAGACGAGCACATAGGCGCCGGCGCCCCATTCCTCCGACGCGGTCACCTCGATCTCGGTCCCGTCCTTCGCCACGGCGATTTGCCGCGTCTCGAAGGCGTGGTCGCTCGCCACCGTCACCTGCGCCTTGCCGGCGAACGGCCCGCGGATGCGCAGGCGAGTGGTGTCGCCGGGCGCGAGGACGGATTTCTCGACCGCGACATCGACCCGGTCCGGCGTGTCCGCGCCCTCGGCGCTCGCCATCCAGCCTGCCTGGAAGCGCACGCTGGTCGCGGCCTGGGTCGCGGGATCGTCGACGACCAGACGGTAGTAGCCCCACTGGATCGGCTCGCTCAGCACCGCGGGTGCGCCGGCGGACGCGTCGATCTCGCCGGCGGCAATCGCCTCGTCGACCACGTGGTAGTGCCACGTCCAGTTGGGGCCGGCGCGGTACCAGTCGTAGACGCGGTCTTCGCGCAGCAGGCGCCAATGCAGGCCGGGCCGCGCGACGGACCGGCCTTCCGCGTCGAACACGAGGATGTCGAACAGCGCCTCCTTGCCTTCCTCGGCGCGGTCGTCGGCGAAGCGCGGCTTGATGCCGATGAGCAGCGGCTGCGTGCGGATCGGCAGCTCGAGCCGCTCGCCGACGAGACGCCCGCCCGGCTCGAACAGGCCGGCGGAGAGCAGCCCCTTGAGCGGCGCGGTGGTCTGCGGCAGGTGCTGCAGCGGCTCGGCGATCTCGCTGTGCCCGGCCTCGTCTGCCGCGGCGAGGGTCAGCGTCTGGACCAAATCGTCGATGTGCTCGTCGATCAGGCCGAAGCGATAGCCCTTCGCGCTCGGCACCGGCGTCGCGTCGCGGACGATGCGCAGCTCGGCCTCGCCCTTGAGCCCGGCGGCCGGCGCGCCGTAGAGGAACTGCCCGTCGAGGGCGACGTCGATCGGCTCGCCCGGGCGCAGCGCCGCAGCCGCGGATTTGAGCGTCACCTTCAGCTTCTGCGGCACGAAATCCTGGACCTCGAACTGGGCGCGCCCGACCGGCGATCCCGACGGGTCGATGAGCGCCTCGACGCTCCACACGCCGCGCGCGGCGCTGCGGCTCAGCGATACGTCCTGGCGGAAGCCGCCCGCCGGCTGGGTGGCGAGGGTGAAGCGCTTCGCCTCCAGCCCGTCGGGCCGGCGCAGGACGAGGGTGAGGGGCAGGGCATCGACGGCCCCGCCGAGCCGATCGCGCAGCAGCGTCATGACATTGAGCGTGTCGCCGGGGCGGTAGATGCCGCGCTCGGTATAGAGGAACGCCTCGACCGGGCCCGATGCGGGACGGCCGGCGACGCCGCGATCCGACAGGTCGAACGCGGCACGGCCGAGATCGAGCAGGGTGAAATCGCTCTCGCCATAGGCGAGGAGCGCCGCCGCCGCATTGGCGCCCGTGCCGCGCAGCAGGCCGGGCGCGAAGCTGGCTTGGCCCGCCGCGTCGGTGGTCGCCTCGCCGAGCAGGTCCTGGCCGGCGGCAAGCAGCGACAGCTTGATGCCCGGCAGAGGATCGGCGGAAGCGAGCGAGCGGGCAAAGACGTGCAGCCCGTCGGCGCCGCTCATCGTGCTGAGGGCGACGTCGGTGGCGATGATCCAATGCGCCGGCACGCTGGCCCACAGCTCACCGTAGTGCTCGTCATCCTTGTCGCGGAGCGCGGTGAAGAACCGGTCCGGCGTCGCGGTGGCGGCGTTCTCGGCGATGACGAGATAGGCGCCGGTCCGGCCCGGCGCGAGGATCTCGGAAAGCGGGAAGGCGGTCTGGACCGGGCGGTTGTGATCGGCCTCGACCGCCATGGTGCCCGACCAGACGAGGCTCGCGGAGTCCTTGAGCAGATCGCGGATCTGATAGCGGGTGATCTGCCGGATCGAGAGGGCGTGAACATCGTTCCAGCGGCTCGTCTGGCGGAGCTTGCTCGGCAGCAGGCGGTCGCTCATGCGCAGCACCCGCACCGTGACGCGCTCGACATTGACCGTCTGGATCGTCAGGCCGTTGCTCGCCGCGCGCGGCAGGATGAAGCCGTCGCCCGCCAGCGTGACCTGCGCCGGCCGGTCGCCGAGGCTGACCTCGACCGTCTCCTCGCGCTCGCTGCGTGCGCCCGACAGCGCCGGCAGGCCGCGTGCCAGAGTGACCTTGTAGCTCGTGCCGTAGACCAGGCCGCCGAGGCAGAGATCGGTATCGGCGACGCGGAGCGCGGGAGCGATGCGCGGCTCGACCCGGACATAGTCCTCGTAATGCGCCTCGGCACGGCGGTCGAGGTCCTGGCTGAAGCGGAAGCACGCGTCCGGCGCCACGCCGCTGGTGTCGATCAGCAGCCGGCGGAACGCGAAAGCCGGTCGCGCCGGCTCGGCCGGCGTCTGCGGCGCGCGGTCCGGCGGCAATTCGGCCGCGTCCGCGACAATAGCCGCTGCCGGGGATTCCGGGCCGTGCAGATACCGGAGTGGGATGGCGACGAGCGCCAAAGCCATGACCGCGCCGCCTGCCACGATGATGCGCCGCATGTGTTCCGTCCCTGGATGTCCTTGGTTATGTCCGAGCGCCGGGTCGCTCGGCCGCGGCGGTCAGGAGACGATGAAGCGCGCGGGGTCGGGCGGATTTAGAGCCGCATGTTGCACAACCGGAGGTGTTTTGCGGGCGGAATTGTGGTGGTGCGCTCGCTCGGCTTGGCGAGGCACGGTTTTCGCCCTATTGATGAGGCCGACGCTTGGCGCTGGCTATGGGCAGGAGACGAAGATGTATACGGATCTGGCTTTGTACATCGATGGCGAGTGGCTTTCGGGCGGCGGCCGCGACAGCGAGCCGGTGATCAATCCGGCGACCGAGAAGCCGCTGGCCACGCTGCCGCATGCGAGCCCGGCCGATCTCGACCGCGCCCTCGCCGCGGCGCAGAAGGGCTTCAAGATCTGGCGCGCGACGGCGCCCTACGAGCGCGCGCGCATCATGCGCAAGGCCGCCGACCTCTTCCGTCAGCGCGCCGACGCCATCGCCCGCATCCTTACGCTCGAGCAGGGCAAGACGCTCCCCGAGGCCAAGATCGAGGTCGCCGTCTCCGCCGACATCATCGAGTGGTATGCCGAGGAGGGGAAGCGCGCCTATGGCCGCATCATCCCCGGCCGCGTCGCCGGCGTGCGGCAGATGACGGTGCAGGAGCCGGTCGGCCCCTGCGCCGCCTTCACGCCGTGGAATTTCCCGGGCGTGACGCCGGCGCGCAAGATCGGCGGCGCGCTCGGCGCGGGCTGCTCGATCATCATCAAGGCCTCCGAGGAGACGCCCGGCACCTGCGTCGAGCTGGTGCGCGCCTTCCACGAGGCGGGCCTGCCCAAGGGCGTGCTCAACCTGGTGTTCGGCGTGCCGGCGCGGATCTCGGAGCACCTCATCGCCTCCGCCATCATCCGCAAGGTGTCGTTCACCGGCTCGGTGCCGGTCGGCAAGCACCTCAGCAAGCTCGCCGCCGAAGGGATGAAGCGCACGACGATGGAGCTCGGCGGCCACTCGCCCGTCATCGTCTTCGCCGATGCCGATCCGGAGAAATCGGCGGAGATCGCCGCGGCCGGCAAGTACCGCAACGCCGGCCAGGTCTGCATCTCGCCGACGCGCTTCTACGTGCAGGAAGCGAGCTATGACCGCTTCACCAAGCGCTTCGCCGATTTCGCCAGGAACATCAAGCTCGGCGACGGGCTCAACGAAGGCACCACCATGGGGCCGCTCGCCAATCCGCGCCGGCTCGACGCCATGGAGGGCTTCGTCGCCGACGCCAGGAAGCGCGGCGCGCAGGTGCTGGCCGGCGGCGGCCGCCATGGCAACCAGGGCTTCTTCTTCGCGCCGACCGTCGTCACCAATGTGCCCGACGACGCGCGGCTCATGACCGAGGAGCCGTTCGGCCCGGTGGCGCCGATCACGCCGTTCAAGAGCTTCGACGAGGTGGTCGAGCGCGCGAACTCGCTGCCCTTCGGCCTTGCCGCCTACACCTTCACCACCTCGACCAAGACGGCGAACATGATCTCCGACGCGCTCGAAGCCGGCATGATCGGCGTCAACAGCCTCGCCATCTCGACGCCGGAGACGCCGTTCGGCGGCGTCAAGGAGAGCGGCTACGGCCATGAAGGCGGCGTCGAGGGCCTCGAGGCCTACACCAACAAGAAGCTGGTGGTGCAGGCGTAGCTGCAACTTGTCGTGAGCGCCCCCTCACCCTCCCGCTGCGCGGGTCCCTCCCTCTCCCGCATGCGGGAGAGGGGCTTCAAATCGCGTCTTTCCCCTCTCCCGCATGCGGGAGAGGGAGGGACCCGGCGTGCAGCGACGGGAGGGTGAGCGGAAGCGGCAGGATATCGCATGACCCTCGACCGCCGAACCCTGCTGAAGCACGCCGCCGCGATCGGTGCCCTCTCGATGAGCACACCTGCCGCCGCCGAAAGCGCTTCCGACATGACCCATGTGTTCAGCGCCGCGGAAATAGATCGCCAGCTGCCGATCGGCGACGAGATCTTTCTCGACCATGTCGGGCATTTCGTGCGCGAGCCGGAAGCGGCGAGCCGGGCGCTTGGGCGCGCCGGCTTCGCGCCGACGCCGATCTCGGTGCAGGTCAACCCCGATCCCGCCGGCGGCGCGCCGCGCCCGACCGGCACCGGCAACGTCACGGCGATGCTGCGGCGGGGATATCTCGAGATGCTGTTCAAGACGGCGGACACGCCGCTCGGCCGCGAGCTCGACGAGGCGCTCCAGCGCTATGCCGGCGTGCATCTCGCCGCCTTCGCCGTGGCCGACGCCGCCAAGGCGCATGCGCGGCTGACCGAGGCCGGCTTCAAGACGCGACCGCTGGTGCAGATGGAGCGCCCGGTCGCGACCGAGAGCGGCACCGGCAAGGCCGCCTTCACCGTGGCGCGCGTCGAGCCCGGCGCCATGGCGGAGGGACGCATCCAGATCCTGACGCATCGCACCGAAGACACCGTGTGGCAGCAGCGCTGGCTCACGCATCCCAACGGCGCCCTCGCGCTGGTCGATGTCGTGATCGCCGTCGCCGATGTCGACGAGGCGGCGCGGCGCTTCGCGCGCTTCACCGATCGCCCGGCCGTGGCGAACCGCTGGGGCCAGGCGATCATGCTCGAGCGCGGCCGCGTGCAGCTCGCCACCACCGACGCGATCGGCGTCATCCTGCCGCGCATGCCCAAATCGGGCTTGCCCTTCATGGCCGGCTACGGCGTCGCGGTCGGCTCGCTCGATGCGGCGCAGGCCAAGCTGCGCGGCGGCGGCCTTGAGAGCGCGCGCCGCGGCAAGCTGGTCGTCGCGCCCTTCCCGGCGGAGCTGGGCGAGGGCACTTGGTGCTTCGTCGAGACGGCCGCGCACCTGCCATGGCGCGCCTGATCGAATATTGAAGGAGTGGAGATGCGCAGCTTCGTCTATGATTTGCTTCCCTCGCGCGTGGTGTTCGGCCCCGGCACCATCGATCGGCTCGCCGACGAAGTGAAGGCGCTCGGCGCCAAGCGCGCCCTGGTGCTGTCGACGCCCGGCCAGCGCAAGCTCGCCGACGAGGCGTCGCGCCGCCTCGGTGTCGCCACCGCCGGCATCTATGCCGAGGCGGTGATGCATGTCCCGGTCGAGACCGCGCGCGCCGCGCGCGAGATGGCGCGCCGCATCGCGGCCGACTGCATCGTGGCGATCGGCGGCGGCTCGACCATCGGCCTCGCCAAGGCGATCGCCGTCGACACCAAGCTGCCCATCATCGCCATCCCCACGACCTATTCGGGCTCGGAGATGACACCGATCTACGGCATGACCGAGGCCGGGCTGAAGCGCACCGCGCGCGACGCCAAGGCGCAGCCGCGAATCGTGATCTACGATCCGAATCTGACGGTGGGGCTGCCGGCGACGGTGTCGGGCCCGTCGGGCATGAACGCGATCGCCCATTGCGTCGAGGCGCTCTATGCCGAGAACGGCAACCCCATCACCTCGCTGATGGCGGCGGAGGGCTTGCGCGCGCTGGCGCACGCTCTCCCCATGGTGGTGCGCGAGCCCGAGAACATCGAGGCGCGCGGCGAGGCGCTCTACGGCGCCTGGCTCGCCGGCGCGGCGCTCGGCGCGGTGTCGATGGGCTTGCATCACAAGCTCTGCCACACGCTCGGCGGCAGCTTCAACCTGCCGCATGCCGAGGTGCACACGGTGATCCTGCCGCACGCCACCGCCTACAATCGCGCTGCCGTGCCCGAAGTGATGCGCATCATCGCCGCCGGGCTCGGCGCCAAGGATGCGGCACAAGGGCTCTACGACCTCGCCAAGTCGATCGGCGCGCCCCTCGCGCTCAAGGATATCGGCATGCCCGAGGACGGGCTCGACCGCGCGGCGCAGCTCGCCACGGAGAACCCCTACTACAATCCGCGCCCGGTCGAGTACGAAGCGGTGCGGAAATTGCTCGAGGACGCCTATCACGGAAGGCGGCCGGCCGCCTGATCCCAGGGAGTACAGCATGTCCACGCGAAACCTCAGCGAAGCCGATCTGACCGACGCCGTCCTGGCGCGGCTCGCCCGCTGCGAGAACCCGCGCTTCAAAGAGATCATGGCGAGCCTCATCCGCCACATGCACGCCTTCGTGCGCGAGGTCGAGCTCACCGAGGCCGAGTGGTTCGAGGGCATCCAGTTCCTCACCCAAGCCGGGCAGAAATGCGACGCCGACCGGCAGGAATTCATCTTGCTGTCGGACGTGCTGGGCGTGTCGATGCTGGTCGACGCGCTCAACCACAAGACGCCGACCGGCGCCACGGAATCGACGGTGCTGGGGCCGTTCTATGTCGAGGGCGCGCCCGAGCTGCCCAACGGCGCCGACATATCGCATGGCGGGCCGGGCGAGCGGACGGAGGTGTCGGGCCGCGTGCTGTCGCTCGGCGGCAAGCCGATCAAGGGCGCCGTGCTCGATGTGTGGCAGACCGCCGCCAACGCGCTCTACAGCTCGCAGGACCCGCAGCAGGACCGCTTCAACATGCGCGGCAAGTTCCGCAGCGACGACAAGGGGGCGTTCTCCTTCCTGACGGTGAAGCCGGTGAGCTATCCGGTGCCGACCGACGGCCCGGTCGGCAAGATCCTCAACGCCATGGGCCGCCATCCGATGCGGCCCGCGCATATCCACTTCATCGTCTCCGCGCCCGGCCACGAGCCGTGCGCCACGCACATCTTCGCCAATGGCGACCGCTACCTCGACAGCGACGTCGTCTTCGCCGTGAAGAATTCGCTCGTCGCCGATTTCACGCCGAAGGCGGAGGGCAAGGCGCTCGAAGTCAAATACGATTTCGTGCTGAAGCCGGTGTAGGAGACGCAGGAAATTACGACGTCATGACTGGGCTTGACCGGCCAAGCCTGCGCATGGCGAAAGAAAAGCGTCCATAAGCGCATTCGCTTCCCCGGCGGGGCTTGATTGTGCCAACATCGCGCGGCAAATGCCGCGCCGCGTCGGCGGGCCAGGGTTCACATGAAGGGGGAAACGATCATGAGCGGAAACAGCAGATCAGGCGGATTGAGCCGGCGCGGCGCGGTGGGCCTCGGCCTTGGCGCCGGCGCGGCGCTGCTGATGGGGACGATGCCGAGCGCCGAGGCGAAGGCCAAGGGCGTCAAGCTCACCGTGCTCTACGGCGCGCCCAAGGACCCGGCGGCGTTCGAGAAATACTGTCTCGGCACGCATATGCCGATGGTCTACAAGGTCAAGGGCATCAAGCATATCGAGCTGGCCAAGGGGCTGCCCGGCCCGGACGGCAAGCCGCCCGCCTATTACCGCGTCACCAAGCTGTGGTTCAGCAACATGAAGAAGATGCAGAGCGTGACCGGTTCGCCCGCGTTCCAGAAGATCGTCGCCGACGTGCCGAATTTCGCGACCGGCGGCGCCACCATCGTCGCCGGGCAGATCGAATAGGGACGGGGCGGCGTCAGCGGGTCGGCACCAAGAACCATGCCATGAAAAAATCGGGAGGAAAGGAATGGCCGGGACGGAGGGCGCGACCCGCAAGCTGACCATCAACGACATCCGCGCGGCGGCCGAGCGGCTCAAGAATTGGGGCCGCTGGGGCGCCGATGACGAGCTCGGCACGCTCAACTTCACGCAAGCGTCGGACATCGTCGCGGCGGCGCGGCTGGTGCAGAAGGGCAAGGTCATGTCGCTGGCGCTTGCCTACGACGCCAAGGGCCCGCAGGGCGGCAAAACCAACTATCCCGCGCTTGGCCGTTTCAATCCGATCCACGTCATGCTGCGCACGGGAACCGACGCCTATTCCGGCGTGCTCGACCACCGCAAGATCCGCGGCGCCGACGACATCATCATCATGCCGTTGCAATGCGGCACGCAGTGGGACGGGCTCGGCCACATCTTCTACGGCGACCACATGTGGAACGGCTATGACTGCCGCACCGTGACCTCGGCGGGCGCGCAGAAATGCGGCATCGAGAACACGCGCGAGAAGATGGTCGGCCGCGGCGTGCTGCTGGACATCCCGCGCCTGCTCGGCATGGACCACCTGCCCGACGGCTTCGCCGTCACCTGCGACCATCTCGACAAGGCCGAGCGGCATTTCCGCGTCCAGGTCGGGCGCGGCGATTACCTCATCGTGCGCACCGGGCAGATGGAGGCGAAGCTCGCCGAGCGGAACTGGGACGGCTATTCCGGCGGCGACGCACCGGGCCTCGCCTTCGAGACGCTCGACTGGCTGCATGCGAAGCAGGTCGCGGCCATCGTCACCGACACCTGGGGCGTCGAGGTCAGGCCCAACGAGACCGACGAGGCGACGCAGCCCTGGCACTGGATCGCGATTCCCATCATGGGCCTCACCGTCGGCGAGATCTTCTACCTGGCCGAGCTCGCCGCGGATTGCGCGCAGGACCAGCGCTACGAATTCATGTTCGTGGCGCCGGCGCTGCCGATCACCGGCGCCGTCGGCTCGCCCGCCAACCCGCTGGCGATCAAGT
>Ga0209701_10000261_pt1 | contig 29031 bp, 22 predicted proteins | sample CZO8metaG_4_FD_188356 | JGI IMG/M metagenome (GOLD analysis project Ga0209701, IMG submission 188356) | Vadose zone soil microbial communities from the Eel River Critical Zone Observatory, Northern California, USA - CZOApr15con2H3.8 metaG... | ecosystem: Environmental > Terrestrial > Soil >... | reverse complement strand
CATGCCGGCGATCGGGCTGTTCGGATTGTCGCGCGCGTCGGGGTTGACCACATCGTTTGCGCCGATTACCACCGCGACATCAGTCGTCGGAAATTCAGGATTGATTTGCTCCAGCTCGTACAGCTGTGAATAGGGAACGTTCGCCTCGGCCAGCAAAACATTCATGTGTCCCGGCATCCGGCCGGCAACGGGATGAATGCCGTACTTCACCGTCACGCCCCGGCTTTCCAAAACCCCGGCCAGTTCGCGCACCGCGTGTTGCGCCTGGGCGGTGGCGAGACCATAGCCAGGCACAAACACAACTTTGTTCGCGTAAGCTAATTGCACCGCGATGTCGTCGATGCTGACTTCGCGCATCTCGCCGTGTGCGCCCTCGCCCACCGCGGCGGTTGCGGCGCTGCCAAACGCTCCGAACAAAACGTTCGTGATCGAACGGTTCATCGCGCGGCACATCAGGATCGAAAGAATGAACCCCGAAAAACCGTCGAGCGTGCCGGCGATGATCAGCACGTTATTCTTAAGCACAAAGCCCGTCGCCGCCGACGCCAGACCCGCGTAAGAATTCAGGAGCGACATCACCACCGGCATATCGGCCGAGCCGATGGGCAACACCAGCAGCACGCCGAACACAAAAGCCAACGCCAGCATGATATAGAACGGAATCACTGCCGTCGGCACGAAAATCAGATAGATGAAGAGTCCGATGGTTGCCGCCAGCAGACTCATGTTGAAAATGTTCTGGCCGCGATAGACGAGCGGCTTGCCGGGCACCAGGCCCTGCAACTTGCCGAAAGCGATTAAACTCCCCGTCGTCGTGAGTGAGCCGAGCATGATCTCGAAACCCATCGCGCTCATCTTTATGTGGCCGAGTTCGGCGAGCGGCTTGAAGCCATGCGTGTAGCTGTAATACTCGGCAATGCCGACCAGGGCCGCGGCGAACGCGCCGAAGGCGTGCGACAGCGCGGTCCGTTGCGGCATCGCAGTCATCGGGACCCACACGCCCATGGCCAAACCCAGCGTCGAGCCGACCAGAAGTCCGATGATGATCCAGGAGTAGCTGACGATCTCGAAGTGCATGAGGGTGCCGATGATGGCCATCATCATGCCGAACTCGGCGAGGTGCATGCCGCGCTTCGCGGTCTCGGGATGGCTCAAACCCTTGAGGCCAAGAATGAAGAGAATCGAGGCGAGCAGATAACTGAATTCGATGAAGTAGGTTTGCAGGTTCATCTAAAACCTTGGTTTCAAGTTTCAGGTTTCAAGTCTCAAGTTGTTTGTTTGGCTTCAGGTTTCCGTTGCTGGCTCGCGTCGCGATTTGCGAACCTGAAACTTGAAACTATTTCTTCCGCTTGAACATACGCAGCATGCGATCCGTGATCACAAAGCCGCCGACTACGTTCGTCGTCGAACACACCACGGCAATGAAGCCGAGCATCATCGCCACCTTGCTGTGATGTGGGCCGGTGCCGCCGGCTATCACAATCGAACCAACCAGCGAAATGCCCGAGATCGCGTTCGTCGCCGACATCAAGGGCGTGTGCAAGAGTGGTGGCACGCGCGAGATAACCTGGTAACCAAGAAACGCTGCCAGCGCGAAAACGTAGAGTGCGGCGATTAGACTTGAAGAATCCATTTGGGAACTCCTAACTACTCGGAAGATGCGCGCGCCTCGGGCACTGGACAACGCTCGTTCATGTCTGGGCAAAGCGAACGCGAGTTTCGGTCACCACAACGAAACGGCTTGACAGCGCATCACTGTGTTGACTAATCAATTGATCAAGCACTCGAATCTTGTTGACTGACCGTTCATTGGCCAAGCGAAGAAAAACGACGCCGTGATGCGGGCGTCGTTCGCGGAGGACCTTCTCTCCAAAGCCTCGATCATTAGTGATTAAGATGCGTTCCTCAGCCTGCGCAATTTCTATGATCTTATTGTCGTCTATTCCGCGCGCTTCGTCGTAGACTGAAAATACGTCGTGGCCTCGCTGTTCCAGCCAACGCGCGACCGCAGGACCGGTGCACTCATCGACCAGAAACTTCATCTACGCATGCTCCGTCTCGAGCGGAACAAAGGATGCATCTTCAAGAGTTTTGGTGGCAAAAAGAAAGCAAGCCTGGATATCCTCTTGTGTCAGACCACCATACTCCTGAGTGATCTCCGCCGCCGTCGCCCCGTGCGCCAGCAGGTTGAGAATGTGATCAACCGTCAGTCGCGTGCCTTTGATAACGGGTTTGCCGACCATCACTTTGGGATCAATAGTGATTCTCGCGAGCAACTCTTCGTCTTTCATAAGTTGATCTCCAGTTCCGCTTTCCGCTTATATCTACTTTACCACCGCTCGCATCGCGGCTGCCACGCGTTCGTTCACCCACTTGCCATCGTGCGTCACGCACGATGGTCCGACGATGTTGTCGTCCATGTCGAGGTGCAACTCGCCGTCTTTGATTAGCAGATTCAGAAACGAGGTGACATTGCGCGAGTACAGCTGGCTCGCATGCACCGGCACAGTTCCGGGAAGATTCGTGGGCCCCATGATCACGACCCCCTCGCGCTCAACAACTTCATCGGCCTTGCTTACGGAAACATTGCCGCCCGTCGCCCCAGCGAGGTCTATGATTATTGAGCCGCGCTTCATCGCGTCCACAGCGGGTTCTTCCATTAAGACGGGCGCGCGCCGACCCGGTACCTGCGCCGTAGTGATGATCACATCAGCGGTCTTCGCATGTTCAGCGATCAAGTCACGACCACGCTTCAATGCTTCTTCCGACAGCTCGACCGCGTAGCCGCCCTTGTCTTCAGTTTGCAGTCCGCCGAGATCGACTTCCAAAAAAGTCGCGCCCAGCGAACGCACTTGCTCGCCCGCGGCGGCGCGCACGTCGTAAGCCTCGACGACCGCGCCGAGTCTCCGCGCGGTGGCGATCGCCTGCAAGCCGGCAACTCCCGCACCCAGGATCAGAACGCGCGCCGGCGGCACAGTGCCCGCCGCGGTCATCAATAAGGGAAACATCCGCGGGATTTGATTTGCTCCGAGCAGAACTGCTTTGTAGCCGGCGACCGTGGCCATCGAAGACAACGCGTCCATCGCCTGCGCGCGCGTGATGCGCGGCACCAATTCCATCGCAAAGGTTGTCAGTCCATGTGCCAGCGCGGGAGCCAACTCGGCAGGTTCATCGAGCGGACGCAGAAAGCCCAGCACCACCGCGCTTTTTTTCAGACGATTGAAATCTTCCGGTGAGGGGCGATTGACGACTACCAGAATATCCGCGGACCCGAGCAACGCGTTGCGATCGTCGATCACAGTCGCGCCGGCGTTCCGGTAATCATCGTCGGTGCGCGCCGCGCCCAGACCTGCGCCGCTTTCGATCGAGACTGACGCCTTCAGCGCGACGAGCTTCTGCACCGAATCGGGCATGAGCGCGACCCGCGCCTCGCCCGCTTCCGTCTCACGCAACACGGCGATGTTCATCTGTTCTCTTGAGCGAGCGCTACCGGCTTGATGAAGTTAGAATTGCGAAGGCGGAGTATAGCACGGCACAATGGGAACAATATGTGACGAAGCTCGCGTTGGGAGGAGGCCGAATGGAAGCCACGCGTTTTCTTAGCTGTAGAACACTCGGCCTGGGCAATTCTGTAGGACTCAACAACCGATACTACTCTAGGGCAACTGCTCAACCTGAATGTAGAGCGTGTAATTACCGCCAAGCTCCGGAGCGTCCGCATAGACGACAGGAGATGCCTTGCCGTTGTTTCGCTGGCTCTGGGCCATTCGCAGAGCTTCGTCATAAGTCAGGATTAGCACTTCCGGGCGAAAGCGGTAATCGTCGCTATATGAACGCATCCCGATGGGACGATCCTGCGGCTCGACGCCTCCACCTCGTCCATTCATCCATACTTGTCCGATAACCTCACCGCGCAGCGCAACTTTCGCGGACTCTTGATTAGTGAGATTAGGATCGGAAATAAGTTCCCCAACGCCTGAGAACTGCTCTAAGCCGGCACTCTCCCACGCCTGGAACAGACCGTAAATGCCGTCCCATTCCCAGATCATGGGAATGATTACGATTGCGTTTTGTCGCCGGGTCAGTTCGCCTTCCCAGATCAACTGCGGCAAAGCATTTGACTGCGGATTAGTACTGTGTTTTTCAGGTGAAGTGGGGAAAGAATCTCCGGCGCGAAAGCCGCCGTTCCCTCCCATGTAGCGGCCTGATCCGCCTTGAGTCCGGTCCGGAAAAAGTGAGGTGTCTCCGATTACCGGTGTCCTCCTGCGGTAAGGCGGCGAGACGTTAACCTGGTTGGCACCGGCTCGCTTCTCAACCATAAAACTCTTGGTAAAGAGAAAAACCTCATCATCTGCTCCGTCACGAAGTAGAGGGTTGTTGACTTCTGCTGTTTGATGATTACAGGTGAAGCCGTTCAACGTTACCCGAAAGCGCCTACTTGCCGGCCCGAGTGTTATGGACTCTTGCCGGGGAGCGGCGCGGACTTCCTGACACTGCCCCTTAATCATGATTCGATTGGAGTCAACCGGAAGGGCGGTTCGCCCTGGAATTGGCAAGAACACTCGCAGATATATCGTGTCATTCCAACTAGCGTCCCGCCGCAGTGTCTCCTCGACTGTGAAGCCGCCTTTGGCGTTGATGGTCAAGTGCGAAACAGCGCTTGAAGTGCCATCACTATGGATGAATTGATAAGGCACGACTCCGAATGGTTGGTTCGCTTCGAACTTACCTGTCAACCTGATTGTCGTTGGGCACTGACCTAAGTAATTCGGGCGGTCAGCCTGAATCGTCAAGTTACTAATCCCCCAAGCCTGCGCCCTCGCCCGATAGGACACGAGGTCTGCCGAGAGAACTACCAGAAAAACCAGAGTTGTCGCAAATAAACTAAGTCTGTAGTTCATAGGTTTTCTCTCCTAGCGGCCATGCGCCGCGACCGTCGGGATATGCTGCTCAATAAGAATGCGGTCGAGACGGGCATGATCGAGACCGCGCGCGACCCATGCGTCGTGGAATAGCCTGATATTCGGAAGTACATGCGTCGCAGACCCATCGAGTTCATGGTCGAAGATTTGAAAGACTGCGCCGTCGGATCCCTGCGACCCACTAAGCAACCACAGCACGGATGCGACGTACTTCTCAACCATTTCACCGTTTATCGTGCGACCGTCAAAAGCAGCGCGGCCAACAGCATCGCAAAGGCCGGGGTGATTGAGCTCAGCCTCACTCATAGTTCCTCCGCCCGTAAGATTGAACCGCGCCGCCGGATTTGCCCGCTTCACCGCCATGGCGAAGTAGTCGGCGAAACCTTCCATCCAGGCGTTCTCTGGCGAGTTGACGAGTTGTGTCATTGCCGTACCTGGGAGCTGTGCACAGTCTGCCGGGTTTAGGCATCTCTGCGTGGTAAAGCAGGTGTCGTGATAGCTGGGCAAGAGCAGGAAACTACCTATTTTGTCTTCAAGGAAATGTGCGTACTCGTGCATGATAACAAGGTCGCGGGTGTTGTGTTCGCGGTTAATCACGAGCCCGCTTCCCGGCGCGTTATAGTGAGTCATTAGACCACCGAGATCGTTGAACGAGACGTCGACCACGGGGATTACTTCCTTCTCAAGCAGATCACGCCGCGCAGTGGCGAACTCGTAGGCGAGCCGGATGTCGTGGGCGGCGTTGAAGCTGCGTATCTGCTCAGGGGTTGCGAAGTTTTCACTGAAATCGAGCGGACCAGTCCCTCTCGAGTTCATGGACTTCTTCACAAAGTAGGGGCCAAAGCCGCCTGTGAGTACCTGGGCCGCTGCATTGGTCGCGTAGACCAAAACCGTTGTGTCGGTGCCGTCCGGCATATGCGGAACTGTGACACTGAAACGCCCGGCTTCGTTGGTCACTACGGTATTGACGAGCCCGCCGGCACGCCACACCTGCACTCGGCACCCTATGATCGGACGATTGAAGGTTGCAGATCCTCCACCGAAAGGATTGACCTCAGTGTCGGTGTAGGTGAAGGTGCCGGTCACACTGTCGGCACCAGCGGTGCCGGAGATAGAGAGCGGGATCAATCTAAATCGCTGATTGTCTCCGTTGACCCAGTCCCACTGTTGCGCCTGCGGGCCATTACCCGTCGCGCCGGGTCCACCGTTGATGTCCAGGCTTTTTCCGCTGTGTTTGGCGACGATGTTGTAGTAGCCTCCAGCGTCGCGAATGAGCCTCCACATCTGATTGTCGCTGCCGTTATAATCCCATTGTTCGACGATAGCGCCGTTGCCCAACGCTGCTGTTCCTCCAAAAACGTCCAGGCTCTTGCCGCTGTGCTTCGCGAGGATTTTGTAGTAGCCGCCACCGACCGGGATGATCTGCCACTTCTGGTTGTCCTCCTCTTCGATACAGTCCCACTGTATGACCCGATCTCCGTTCCTGAGGGAATTAGGCCCCCCTGCGACTGCGAGACACTTGCCGCTGTGCTTGGCGGTAATGCGATAGTAACCCGATGGATTAATCTCCTGAGCGAAAGTGTTCCCTGCTGCAAACAGGATTACCAACAGGATCACCGATAAGCTCGACATCAACATTGTTCTTCTCATAGATTTGTTCTGATTTCTCTTCTCTTCTTAGTTACGAGTTAGTTAGGAGGCGCAACTTACCTGCTCCAGACGACATTCAATCCGCCGCAGCGGGATTTGTCTCTACGGTAACATACATATCTATATTTCTATTCAGCATTGGAAACAAGCGCTTAGGAGCTGGAATAGATCCTCCTTGAGTTTGCGAACTTTCATGCCGCCCCCTTATAATCACGATCCGTTTCTTTCGGCGCATTGGTGTAGTTGGTTAACACGCTGCCCTCTCAAGGCAGAGATCACGGGTTCGAGTCCCGTATGCGCTACCAATAATCAGTAGGCAGTTTACCCTGTGAGATAATTACTTGAGAATGTGGAGCTGATGCACGGCTTATCTCACGGGGTGAAGCAGTAAGCAGTCGGGCAATTGTTGCCGATAATAATGGTCACCGGGATGGTGGCCACTTATGTCTCCGTGATAGTGTGTGCAAAGCGGGGCAGTAGCCCGACCGTGAGGGAGGGCTCCCGCCCGAATCGCAACTGAGTCCTCCCTTACGGTCGGGCTACTGCCCCGATGCCAGCAACAATCCGTTGAGACAAACAAATGGCTGAACCGCAAAAGAAAAAGATCCGCTGGTCGGCCGCCTGGGGCGACGCCCGCGAGTTGGTTTGGACGCATCGCCATCGCCTGTTACTTGGCGCCGTGTTGATGCTGATTAACCAGGCAATGGGGCTGGTGCTTCCGGCCTCGACCAAGTATTTGATCGATCAGGTGATAGTCAAAGGGCGCACTGATCTGCTTTGGAAGATCGCTTTGGCGGCGGGCGCCGCAACCGTCGTGCAAGCTATCACCTCGTTCAGCCTGTCGCAGGTTCTGGGAGTCGCGGCACAGCGCGCCATCACGGAAATGCGCAAGAAAGTACAGGCAAAGATTGCCCGGCTGCCGGTCAGCTATTTCGACTCTACCCAGATCGGCAAGCTCATTTCGCGAATCATGAACGACGCCGAGGGCATTCGTAATCTGGTCGGCACCGGCCTGGTGCAATTGGTCGGCAGCTTTATCACTGCAGCCGTAGCTCTCTGTGTTTTGCTCTGGCTCAACTGGCGTCTGACTTTGATTACGATTCTGGTTCTGGGGACTTTCGGCGCAGCCTTGTCTTTCGCCTTCACGCGGCTGAGGCCTTTGTTCCGCGAGCGCGGAGAAATAACGGCGACACTCACGGGACGGCTGGCCGAATCGCTCGGAGGCATTCGCATCGTCAAGGCCTACACCGCCGAGAAGCGAGAGGAGCTGACTTTCGCGCGGGGCGCGCACAAGCTTTTCCGTAACATCGCCAAAGCGATGACCGGCGTCTCAGCCACGACCGCCTTCTCATCTCTGATCATTGGTGCGGTTGGCGTGGTGATCATCCTGGTTGGCGGGCCTTCGGTCGTGAGCGGGAAAATGACGATTGGCGATCTGTTCATGTATGTCCTCTTCACGGGAATGATGGCGATGCCGCTCATCCAGTTTGCGGCCATCGGTACCCAGATCACCGAAGCCTTCGCGGGACTCGATCGCATTCGCGAAGTGATGGACATGAAAACCGAAGACGACCAGGATGCCCTGCGCGAACCGCTCCCGGAAGTTGCTGGCGAGATTGAGTTCGAAAACGTTTGGTTCGAATACAACGAAGGGACGCCGGTGCTCAAGGATGTTTCCTTCAAAGCCCCGGCCGGTTCAACTACAGCGCTCGTCGGTTCCAGCGGCTCGGGCAAGAGCACGCTCATCAGTCTCGCAATGAACTTTAACCATCCGCTTTCCGGCATCATCAAAGTTGACGGCAAGGACTTAAACACTCTGCGCCTGCGCGACTTCAGGTCATACCTCGGGGTCGTGATGCAGGACAACTTTCTCTTTGACGGGACGGTGGCGGACAACATCGGCTTTTCCAAACCGCACGCCACGCGCGAAGAGATTCAAGCCGTCAGCCGGATCGCGCATTGCGAAGAGTTTGTCGAAAAATTCGAACTGAAGTACGACACGGTGGTGGGCGAGCGCGGAGTAAAACTATCCGGCGGACAACGACAGCGCATCGCCATCGCGCGGGCCATTCTCGCCGACCCCAAATTGCTGATCCTTGATGAGGCAACTTCCAGCCTGGACAGCGAAAGTGAAGCCCTGATTCAGGACGGATTGCGTCAGCTTCGACGCGGGCGCACGACGTTCGTGATCGCGCACAGGCTTTCCACGATTCGCAGTGCCGATCAAATCCTGGTGTTGGAAGGCGGTGAGATTGTCGAGCGCGGCACTCATGAGGAACTGCTCGAGGCGGACGGGCGATACCGGCAGCTCTACGACAAGCAATACAAGTTTGAGCGCGACCAGTTTATCAATCCCGGCGAAGACTTCACGCCTGAGCCTGAGCCTTTGAGCGCGGGAACTGCACAGCGTCTTTCGAATCTCTGACCGCATTGATCACGGGTTCGAGTTCCGGATGCGCTAATCCGCGGCTACCACTTTTTTCGTGAGGGGTAAATTCAACAGATCTCGCTTGTAATGACAGGCCACGGCTTTGCCCTATAACCCACTTTAAGGAGGCAGCCATGTTTAAGAAGCACAGGTCACTCACCCTTGCCGGTTCTCTCTTATTTACCGCGCTAGTGGTTTTGTTCTCAGCCCAAATAAGATCTTCGCGTTCGCTTGCCTCACAGGCAGGCCCCACGGCCAATTTCCAATGGAGCATGCCTGAACGCTTCGGCCCACTGGATGATGACGGCCTGGTTGATTATCACTGGGACGGAGAGACTGAGACGTACGCTCAGGATTATGTTAATCCCAACAGTTGGCCAGTTAACTTTAATGCGTGCGCTTCATCAGGAGGCTCTTCCACGATTTCATCTTTTGCGTTGGAGATCGGGGGACAATTGATCCCGAAGGGCGGTCTTTGCGCCTTCTCCCATGAATTTCCAACTCTGGGAACTTATCCGGTAAAGCTCGTGGTCACGACCAGCGACGGGCAGAGCGCTTCAGCTCAGATGGATGTCGCTGTTAAAGATCTGCTGATCGTTTCAATCGGTGATTCGTTTGCCTCGGGCGAGGGCAATCCGGACATACCTCGCAAAGGAACAAGAGCTCCCCAGTGGGAAGACGAACCCTGTCATCGCTCAGCCAACGCGGGACCAGCCCAGGCTGCGCTCAGCATTGAAAAGGCCGACCCGCAAACTTCGGTGACCTTCATTTCGTTCGCCTGCACAGGTGCGTTAGTCTCGTACGGAGTTTTGGACACTTTCAAGGGTCACCAGCCGCAGCTCACAAAGGTCACTGAGGCCGTCAAGGGACGTAAGATCGATGCTCTCCTGATCTCTGGCGGTGGCAACGATGTGAGCTTTTCCGCGCTGGTGAAGAAGGCGATTATCCTCAAGGACTGCTCCCAGGATCCCGAAACCAACCAATTGCTGTCAGACGGACTGAACAACCTTCCCGGCCGCTACGAAGAATTGAGCAAACGGCTGGGACAGATGCCGGAGGTATCCAAAGTTTTCATCACTGAGTATCCCGACATCGTTCATGATGCGGACGGAGATTTCTGCGATCACCGGCCCGTCGGCGATTTACTAAGGGGAATCTCATACGACGAGGCCGAATGGGCCTCCGGAAAAGTGATTGCTCCCCTGAACGATTTGGTAAAGGCAGCGGCTGACAAATGGGGCTGGTTCTACGTCGGTGACATTGCTTCTCACTTCCACACCCACGGATATTGTGCGGAGGAGCAGCGCTGGGCGCTGACATTTGGCGATTCGCTTAAGGCCCAGGCTTCGCTAAGCCGTATTAAGCGGGCCTATCTGGGCACCGCCCATCCAAATAAGGGAGGTCACGCCTGGTACGCGACACGTTTGATTGAAGAGATGCAGAAGCGTGGGGTAACAAATCCTCCGAGCCCCTGATGTGATAGCCGGTCATTTAGATCGCAGCAAAGGATTAAAATCAACGGCCACCATCACGGTGGCCGTTTTTGTTTACAGGTGTTCAGAGTACCGTCTTCAGTCGGGCATTCGCTGATTCGGAAAAACCCGACTAAAGTTGGTACTCTAAACGCCCGTGAGCTGACGGTTCGAGTTTCACTCCCGTGTTAATATGTGTCCGTCGCCCCCGCAACGACATCGAAGTAAGGTAAGGACCGCTATGCTAACTCTTCGCCAACATCGCTTCGCATTCATCCTTACCGGACTCATTGCCGCGGTAGTCGCACTCGCTCCGCTATTTCTGATCGCCGGCTGTCGCACGTTGCAGCAAACGCCACAGGAAATGAAGGCGCGCGAGACTCTGCGCGCGATGACGCGCGGCGGCGTGCTGCCGGCAGAAGACGCTGTGGCGCGGATTGAATCTGATTTTCCCAGGACAACCGCGGGCGCGCTGGCAAAGATAGTGCACGCGCGGATCAAGCTGACCACGAAAGATTTTGCCGGCGCGGCGGCGTTGCTCGATTCCAGCACGATTCGTGATTACACCGTGATCGGGGATTACGGTTTGTGGCTGCGCGCAGACGCGCTCGAACAAGCCAACCGGAGTGTGGAAGCACGCGCTGGGTACGAGCAACTGGCGCGCGACTATCCGAATTCACTGCGCGCACGCGACGCATTGCTCCACGATGCGCAAATCATGATGCAGGACGGTCAAGCGGCGGCGGTGCCATTGGCGCTCCAGCCGCTCACTGCGAAGTTTGATCCCGCGGCGCTGCTGTTATCAGCGAAGGCGTACGAACAAAACGGTAACTTGCCCCACGCGTTGTTGGCGTATCGTAGCATCTACATCTTGGCGCCCGCGTCCCCGGAAGCCGTCGAAGCCACGGCCGCGATTGCGCGCCTGGGCTCCACGACCGTAGCCACAAACGCCGAAAGCACGGCCCGCGCGGAAAAGCTTTTCGCCGCGAAACATTACGGCGAAGCTTACGATGCTTACACCGATTTGTTTGCGCGGTTTGCAGGCAGCGTGACCGCCGAGTTGCAAACGCATCGCGCCATCGCCGCGGCGAACGCTCGCAAGTTTCCGGAAGCTACCGCTGCTTTGAATGGATCACCAGCACCGTCGGGAGAAGCGCGCGCGGAAGCTTTGTTCAGTCTCGCGATAGCTTACGGCCGCGCGAAGCAGTGGGCACAGGCGCGTAGCACCGCCGAAGATTTGCGCCGCGCCTTCCCCGGCAGCACCTGGACCACGCGCGCATTTGTGCAGTTAGGTCAGCACGCGGAAGATGCGAAAGACGATACGAACGCGAGCTATTTTTATCGCGCCGCGGTCAACTTTTATCCCGGCAACGCCGACGTTACGCCCGCGCAGTTTTACCTGGCGTGGCAGGCACACGAGGCGAAGAACTTTGCTGAGTCGTCGCGAATGCTGACTGAGCATCTCGCGAATTACGCGGATCGCAACACTGACTTTCGCGGCAAAGCGGCTTACTGGGCGGCGCGTGACAGCGAACGATCGGGCCAGCTCGCCGAAGCGCGCGCAATCTATCAGGGGTTGCAGGCCCGCTATGACGCGAACTGGTACGGCTATCTCGCGAAGCAACGGCTCGACACAATGGCCCGTAACGGCAACGTGCCGCAGAAAGATTTCAGGGCGGACTCAACCATTGGACGAGCGGTTGCGAATCTGCAAACCGTAAGCGTCGCGGAGGAAACCGCCGGAGCGAACGAAGACGGGCTGATTGCGAAAGCGGATCAGCTTTCGATCATCGGGACCGACGATTGGGCTTTGGAAGAACTTGGCGTCGCTTCATCGTCTGCGCCGTCGAGCCCGCGGGTCAATCTCGCCATTGCGAGAATCCATCGCGCGCGCAACGACAATGTGCAGGCACTGAATGTTCTAAAGCGCAGCTATCCTGACTATTCACAGATGAAGCCGGAAGAGATGCGTCCCGACGAATGGGACATTTTTTATCCGCTCATTTACTGGGACATCATCGCGCAGGAATCGCGGGCGCGTTCGCTCGATCCGTATCAAGTCGCGGGATTGATTCGCCAGGAATCGGTTTTCAATCCGCGTGCGGTTTCCCCCGCCAGGGCTTATGGGTTGATGCAGGTCGTTGTCCCCACCGGAATCCTGACCGCCAAGAAGGTCGGTGTCGATCGCGCGATCACTATGGAGTCACTGTTCGAGCCGCGCTTGAACATCCAACTGGGCACGGCATACTTGCGCGATCAAATCGATAAGTACGGCCGCATCGAATACGTCGCTGCGGCTTACAACGCCGGACCCGGACGCGTGGTGCAATGGCGCGCGACTTTGCCGCTGGAACTGGATGAGTGGGCGGAAGCCGTGCCGTTTCGCGAGACGCGCCTGTACATTCAGGGCGTGGTGCGCAACACGCTGCAATACCGGCGCCTCTATGATCTAAACGGTCAGTTCCGTGCGGAAGTTGGCGCGCGCGCGGTCTATCCATCGCCAAAGAGCACCCCATCACAACCACTTGACTCGACCATTCGTCTGCGACGCGCACCGAGTGAAGAAGAAGAGTAAGCGCTCATTATTGCGAGACCATCCACGTTGAGTGAGGTCGCGCCGGCGAATTTACGTCTTTGCTTTACTAGAGCCGTCGAACAAGGGTTGTCAAACACCGTCATTCCAATATCACGAAAATTTCTGTCTGCTCCGCCCGCCATCATTGCCCGCAAGCCGATAGCAGTTATACGCTCATACAGATCCAGGTCTGACCAAAGGCAATGACGCCGACGATGTTGGAACCAGAGCAACAAAGCGACGCGGTACTGCTCACTTTCTTGCGAGCAGAGGACGAACCAACGTCCAGCAGCGCAGTCGAACAACTGATCTGCGTATACGCGCACCCCCTCATTGGCGACATCATTCGAAATAAACTCAGGGTGGGCCATTCCGCCGATCGTGACCTCACCGATGAAGAGGCTGCCGATCTTATTAGCGAAGTTACGCTAAAGCTTGTCCGGCGGCTTCGCGAACTAAAGTCCGATCCGTCCGCTAAGAGTATCAAGAATTTTCGCGGTTATGTGGCGGTCACGGCTTATCGCGCCTGTGACGAGTACCTGCGAAAAAAGTACCCCAAACGCTACAGCCTTAAGAATCAACTTCGTTACGTTCTGACGCATCGCGAAGGTTTTGCCGTGTGGGCAAACGACGAGGGATGTTTATTTTGTGGCTTTGCCGGCTGGAAAAACCAAGAGCATTCAATGAGACGGGCAAGACTTCGTGAATTGCTCGACAAACAAACGCTGATCCCCGCCTTCTCAAGCGCAAAGTTGAGTCTGCCCGATCTGGTCGCGGCCATCTTCAATCGGAACGGCGAGCCGCTTGAATTGGACGGTCTGGTCTCGTTGGTCGCCGATCTCTGGCAGATAAGGGATGACCCATCGCCGTCCATTTCAATCGACGATGCGAGTACCGGGTACACAGACCAGGCCAATTCCCGTCAACAGCTTGACGCCAAAATCGACCAACGCAGCCAGCTCGAAAAGTTGTGGGCAGAGATTTGCGGATTGCCGCCCCGCCAGCGAGTGGCATTGCTGTTGAGTTTGAGAGACGCCAACGGCCGCGGCGTGCTCACTCTATTACCTCTGATCGGCATCGCCTCAATCCGGCAGATTGCGGAGGCGCTGGCAATGTCAGCGGAGAAACTGGCAACGTTGTGGAACCAGTTGCCGGTTGAAGATGCGATCATTGCGGCATCACTCGGGGTGACGCGCCAGCAGGTGATCAATCTGCGCAAGTGCGCTCGTGAACGATTATGGCGACGAACACGAAAATCTTTGGGACAGATGTGAATATTTCGGAATCTCGCGATGGTAAGATCAGCGCCTAGTTTGCGTCGAACTGAACTGAAGGGAGAAGTCTGTGCCGTTTGTGGCGGACGGAAAGCTTGAATCGTGTCACGACATTTTTCTGAAGAAGTTATCGAGCACTATCGCACCGGGAAGCTGTCGCCGGCTGAGCTTTTGGATCTCGACGATCACCTCGCACTGTGCGATTCGTGCCGGGCCGAGATGCGCAACAACGAGAACCTTCCAGAAACCTATGCCCAAGCAATTTCGGCTTTACAGCCGGAAAGCGCAATTGAAGATCGACATCTCGCCTATCAGCATATTGCTGATTACGTTGACTATTCACTGAGCGACGTGGATCGCGAACTCGCCGATAGCCATTTGGAGTTTTGCTCGCGCTGCCGCACCGAAGTGAAGGATCTTGAAGCAATGAAGGCCGCGCTCGCTGGACTTCCGGATATCAACTACTTGCCCCGGAAAACGCCAGGTGTTTGGCCGCGTTTGGCAGCTTGGTGGCAATTGCCATCAATTCGGATTCCTGTTCAGGTGGCGACGGCTGCGGTTCTGATCGCGCTTATAGTCTGGGTCGTGACGCTGACGCGGCATTCACCCAGACTGTCGCAGCAGGCACAGGTCAATCCCGGCGAGCCTGAAAAAAACCAGACCGTCGCCAACAATTCTCCCGTCGCGCCTCGCCAGGAGGAGCAGAAGGACGTTCGCCTGGCAGCCGATCTGATCGATAGCGATCGTCACATCACGTTGACCAGCGACGATAAGCTCTCGGGCCTGGAAGCTGCATCGATTCAGGTTCAGAACGAGGTGGTCTCAGCGCTCAAGAACGGGCGCGTAAAAGCTCCGTCGTTCATAGCCGATCTCAAGGGAACTTCAGGCCGATTGATGGGAGCTGGCTCTTCGGGGTATGGGCTCATGAATCCGGTAGCTACGGCGGTCGAGACGCGGACGCCCACATTTCGCTGGCATGCAATTGAAGGCGCGGAAGGCTACGTTGTAACCATCTACGATCTCGATTCAAAGAAGATTGAAACGAGCGGGCCCCTGGCGGAAACGAAATGGAAAGCGAGCGCGCCGCTCGTGCGCGGCCGCATTTATACCTGGCAAGTCAGAGTGAGCAAGCAGGGCGAGGAAGTGTTAATGCCACCTCCCGCGGCTCCAGCGGCAAAATTTAGAATCATCGAGGCCGCCAAAGCTGAAGAATTGGCGCAGATCCGGCGCAGCAAGACGCGCTCGCACCTCGTTTTGGGATTAACCTACGCGGACGTCGGTTTGCTCGACGATGCTGAGCGAGAGCTGCAAGAGCTGGTTGCAGCCAATCCAAAATCTTCAGTTGCCAGGAGTCTCTTGCGCAGCGTCCAAGCTCAGAAAGCAACAAGGTAGCGCCACTTCCAGCAAGCACAGAACGCCAAAACTCTCTTAGCCTCCGTCTCCCACAACCACGAAACCGGCCCAGAAGAACGGATGTTGATAACGCTTCGTTCGCAACAGCTTTAACTCTGCCTGTCGCAGCGCTTCCGCTTTAGTCATTGCATATTGCGAGCCAGCGCCCGGTCCTTTCAGGTTGCGATGAAAGTTCAACATCAGCTCGGTCGTGCTCGCCGATTCGACGCTCCACTGGCTGACGACAGTGGTGGGGCTGCCGGCCACAAACAATGCCCACGTTAAACCGATCACTCCTTCTCCAGCACCGATGCGCCCGCGGGCCGTGTCGCATGCGGATAAGACTACGAGGTCCGCTTTGAGATCGAGATTCATGATCTCCCAGGCTTCCAGCAGGCCGTCTTCCTTCAAGTCGCCCGCGGACCGTGATAAGACAATATGCGAATACATGGGGTTGGCATTGTTGAGAATCGCGTGTGTCGCCAGTTGCAGGATGCGATACTGCCCGGCTTCCGCTTTCACCCGGTCTTCCCGCGCCTCAGTGCCGATATAGATCCTGCTGCGCCCGGGTCCATATAACTCTCCCAACATCTTAACCTGGCGCTCCGCTTCCGGAAGGGGCGCGAGCTCTTCATTCATCGGTGCTTTTCCGGCACGTTCGACTGTTTGGTTTCCCAGCCAGGGATTGCCAATCCCCAGCAGCACCAACCGATCATTAAATTCTCGCTGGCGTCGCTTCGCGATCATTTCATTCAGAACGGTCAATGATGGCGCATAGGAGATCGCATAGTCTTCGATGAGATAATGATTCGGCGCGGGCTGCAAAGCCTGAAATGGCAAGTCCCAAAGAATATCGTCCGGCACTATGACAATCGTTGTTTTGTTTCGCAACTGTTCGGCCACCGGCTTGATTAGCAGGTTGTGGAGATCGGCTGCCGATTCTGCGTAGTCCAGATCGTGATTTGCTAAACGCTGCCGAAACTTTTCGACGCGCGCCGCGAGATCACTGCGCTTGATTGGCAGTGCCAGCGCGCGCAAATCGATAGGTGAGCCCGCAGCGTCTTTGGTCAGCACAAACAAATAAACTTGATTGTCCGCGACGGCGTACTCAAGCAGTGCACTCTTTTCATCTCGCAGCAAGTCACGCGCCTGGTCCACTCGCAAGACTTCAGCCTCGCCGCGTTGCGTCTTTAATTCCGGATGCGCGGCGTATAGACCCATCTGAAACTCTTCGCGATCGAGTCTCGCCTGTCCCAACCGCGCACTGAGATCCGAGAGGCGCGCCGCGTCGGGTTTGTCACGAATCTCTTCACGGGTAATTTGGGTGTTTAGCGCGACCAACGCGCCCGTTACGTCCCGCTCCTGCTGCCGCTCTTGCGCGGTCATCGCTTTGTTGGGCTTGACTCTGCCGCTGCGCAACACTTCGAGAATTACCCGCCCCTTCGCTCGCTCGGCATAAGCAAGCGCTTCGGGCGCGTTGTTCTCAGCGACGAACAATCCGATCATCGCCGTGTACGGAGCGACTTTGCTCTCGAAGTATTCCTCAACCTCTGATTCGCCGCCAGGCACTTCATTTCGCAGCGCGTCAATCGTCCGAATAGCTTCAGCGAACGCTTGCCGCGCTTTGTCACGTTGATTCAGGGAAAGATAGATCTGTCCCGCGGTTGTGCACGCTTGCCAGAGCGCTTCGTTCTGATCGCTCGCCCGCGCGGAGATCCCTGCCAGCTCAGCGAATTCCAGGGCTTTCCCGTGATTGCCTAAAGCCTCGTAGACGCGGGCGAGATTGTCGAACGTCGCCGGGTTCTTGACGCCGATCTCCTGCGCCAGCTCGAGGCTCTTCCGAAAGAATTCAAACGCGTGGACATAATCACGTTGCCCGTAATAAACCGCACCAATCTCGTTCAGAATTGAGCTGATTCTGTCTTTGCTTCTGAGAGAGTTAAGAATCAGTAATGCTCGCTGCAGCGAATCCAGCGCCTGAGCGTAATCTCCCCTATCGCGTTGGGCCATCCCGATACTCTGCCAGGCTTTCCAGATTACCGGCTTGGCGTTCAACTCTTCAGCCTGAGCGAGGGACTTTCGCAAATATTCAATGGCGAGAGGGTAATTGCCGAGAGCGCGATACAAATCGCCAATGTTTAGCAGAGTGCTGGCGATTCCCAGCTTGTCACTGGCGGCGGTTAGGGCCAGACTTTTCTGAAAAGATTCCAGGCTTTTTAAGTAGTTGCCCTGATCGGAATAGATCAGGCCCAGATTGTTCAGGACGTTGCTCATACCCTCAGTGTTTCCTAACTCTACGTTCAGCGCCAGACTTCGTTCGTAGACTTCAAGCGCTTTGACGAATTCGCCCTCCAGGTACTCGGTGCCAGCCAGGCTGTTCAAGGCCGCGGCAATTCCGGGTTTGTTGCCGCTGGCTTCGTCGATTGCCAGACTTTGACGATAGCTATCCAGCGCGGCGGTGTAATCACCTTGCATACGCTTTGCCGTACCGACGGATCTGAAAGCGGCCGCCATGCCGGCCCGATCGCCGGCACGTTCGGCCTCGGCCTTCGCGAACTGATACAGATTCAGCGCCTCGGGAAAGTTTCCCTGCGTCCTCAAGCGGTTGCCCCGGGCAATTAGCGCTCTTGTCAACGCCGGGCCTCGCAGCTCGGTGTTATCTTCGATTATCGATTTCCGCTTTGCGTTCGGAGCGGCTGCCAGTGAAGCGGCAAGATCCTCTTCTGCCGAAGCTTCGTGCGCAATCTTCCAGGCTCCCGATTCCTTCACAAACTCCATTGCCCGATTCATTTTTCCGAAGGTGGTGGAAGGTCGCCTGGTTTTGACGTCGCTGGCGGTGATCTCTATGGCGACTTGGGCAGAGGCCTTATCGCCTTCCAGGCTAAGTTTTCGAATCGTCAAATTCCTGACTTCGACGTGATCGTTTGCGGCAAACGCTTGCTGCAGCTCTTTTCGGCGAGCTTCAAGATCGGGCGCCTTGGCGCTCCACTGTTTTAGCAGGTCATCGAGATCCCTCTTAGCAAAAAGGTCAAAATACCTGCTAACCACCGCCCGCAATTGTGCTTCGTCAGGTGAGGCCTCCTGGCCCGCAGCCAAAGATCTGCTCTTGTCTAAACTGAAGATCGCCACCGCCACACTCAGAAAAAGCAGAAGCGAGCGAAGGCAAGTAACCTGAGACATGGATCTCCTCCAACAATCTCGGATTTGGGAACCATTTACTGGCTGAGATAGCCAGCGGGTCCCCAGTAAAACATCGCCACCAGCAAACCGGAGGTTGTGATGTTATGGCGGAAATACACCAAAGGCAATGTCATTCCAGGAGAGCCGGTTGGGACGCGAATCGTTTTGAAGAGAATATGTGGCCCTCGTGGTAATAAGCTCCACTCTTTCCATCGTATGTAGCTGGAAATACAGCTTCAGAGGGGAAACGGTCGTGTACAAATTTAAGAACTCACTCGCATCGCTTTAGCCGGCGCGAGGAGGAGTTAAATGATACGGTCGGACCTAGAGTTGGTCGGAATGAGAGGAGGGGGTTCCATGACGGGCTTAGCGTCACTATTGATCCTGGCGGCTGGGTTGAGCTTTGGCTTCGCGCATGATTTTCAAACTCCTCGTGGTGAGCCTGACGCGAGCGCCGAAATTCCCAACCCACATCATCACGCGAAAGGCGAGGATGTGCTCAAGGAGGTTGGGCCGGAGATCAAGATTGTGGAAGCAAGCGTGCCCGAGAACGCCGAACTGCAGAACCTGATGCTGAACAAGAGCAAAAGGTTTTCGTCGTTCACGGTAACCACCGAAGACGGCCTTGAACGAATCTTTGTAAGACAGGTGCTCATCCCCAACCGTAGCGACAAGGTTTACGAAATCCAGGGAGTGGCGTGGCCCAACCGGCCGCTGAGCGGTCCGGTATGGGCCGGCGACTATTTCATCTTCGATCGCTCAACCAACCCGCATGCCGCAATCCATTATGTCTTTGACATGCAAAAGCGAGCCCTGGTTGCGGCGCGCGCGTTTACCGAATGAGTCGCGACTCAAAATGCCGTTTCGCTTTGGGCAACCGCGCGCTCGGGGTGAAGAAAGCCGGCATGGCCTAACAAACGCGAAAGGAAACACAAATGAGAATAACAAAGACTTCGATCACTCTGGTGCTGACGTTCGGTCTCTGGCTGGGACTGGTGCTCGGTTGTTCGAGTCTCAGAAAAGCCGCGGACGAGAAACGGGCTGAGCGTGAAGGGCCACCGATCACAATCTCCGCCGAGGATCTTTACAAAGCTTACGAATCGAGTGAAGCCGACGCCGACAAGCTTTATCAGGGCAAAATCGTGATTGTCACCGGTACTGTCGGGACGACCAGCACTCCGGACGAAGGCATGGGACGTCCGGCAATCATCCTGGTCGATGCCCATCAGAAGCCAATCGTCAACTGCTTCGGCTTCGCGACCGACGACAAGGGAGCTATTTCGAAATTGAAGACCGGGCAGAAGGTAACGGTGAAAGGAAAGGCTATGGGCAAAGTCATGACGGATGTCCCCGTCCTCGAGGACTCGGTCCTTCGGTGAGTCGCGAAGTTCAACCAACTGATGAGTTTCAGTTTAGTTATTCTGCCTCACGGCGATTTCGGTGATCGGGCAGAAGAAGGAGGATCACAATGAAATTTCGAACCAGCTCAATTGGGGCCGCATTACTCTTAGTTGTTGCCGGCCCGGCGTTGTCGAACCTTTTCCGCAATGGGTCAGTCTCGGCCCAGACAGTCAACAGGCCTTCGATCCAAATCACGCTGAGAACGCACCAGCAGTATTACCGCAACGGTCAGGAAGATCAGGAAACCTGGAGTTGGACGCCGCGCATACTTTACCGAGTCGTCGGTCCAATCTCAGCGGGTAGTCAGTTGTCGGTGGAATTCACCTTGCCTTCGGGCAAGCCGTGGATCAAGTTCGACTGCGCCACCAACGAAACCAAGGATGGTTACTGGTGGCCTACCGAGTGCGGCATGAACTCCAACGATGTTAAGGACCAGGATGCTTCAATCGAGACCGGCTTAGCCGGATTCAAGATCATTCTCAAGAATGAGCTGGAAAGCACGAACAAGACGCTCTTCACCGGTAAATTCAGAGTCGACAAGTTTCACGTCGGCGTAGTGGATCTGCCTAAGTTCAAGAACAACTTCTCATACTACGTCAATTATGACTGGAACCTGCCCATCGGCTATGTCTACAGCTACGATGTGATGGATGCGCGTCCCGGCTATGCTCCATCAACGACGGAAGGGCCCTTCAATTTCGTGACCTGGTTCAAAGGCGATCCAAAGCTTATCGACTACGGAAAGTACATGGCATATCTGTACTACCAGGGAAAGCTCGTGGCAGATAGCACGAGTGCTGACTATACACACTGTGAAGTGACAAATGCCGCGTCATTTGAATCAGCGAACACCTACTGTCGCCGCGTCTTCAAACTCAAGGCGATGGTCTGGAACAAGCAACCGGAGGCTTTTCCGGAGCATTTTCAGATGTACAAAAACCCGGGCGAATACGAAATCAAAATCCTGGAGAATGGCAAGCTCGCTCGCACCGCCAAGTTCACCATGGGCACGAACTACCAGCTCGTTGATACGGGAATCGGGAAGCAGAACAGTCTGGGCACAGGCCGCATCGTCGTGCCCGTGCAGATCATTGGCGATCAGGATGGCACCTGGGATCACAATGCTTACAAGACCGAAGCATTCTTCGGCAATCCGTTAACCGGTTTCACAGCGCCGTAGTTTGAATCTCGGGAAAAGACCGCTCGCTATCACCCGTGATTTGTACCGCGCGAAAAAGGAGAAGCCAAATGAAAACCTACATCGGGTTGTTTCTGGCTGCCGCATTTTTCTCCGCATGCAGCAACACGCAACCTTCTGCACCCGGCAATGCGCAATCGCCTGCGAGTCCGCAATCGACAACTGCAAAAACTCAAGGCTCGCCATCGGCTGCTTCCGAATCAACGGGCGCGGCGCCAGTTGAATTCTTCTACGGCGGGATAACGCCCGACAAGACGAGCATCTCGTACAAGATCAAGGTGAACACAGACAAACCCATCGAGGAGGTCCATCTGGCTCTGAAAGAAACCGACGCCGGGGGGAAGGTAGTGGAGCAAACCATGATCGCGTGGCAGAACATAGTCCACTCGACTCAGCAGCCGATCGAAAAGGGCAAGACTTACGAAGCTCAAACACCGTTGGATTCAGCCGCGACCAAAGCCGAGTGCACGCTGAAGGAAGTAATATTCAAAGATGGCGCAAGGTGGAGCGCTAAGTAGTCTGATGTATCGCTAGCGATTGAGCCACAACGTACACGAGTGTTCGCGACTGACTGCGATTCACGGGCGGATGCGTTAAATCAATCAAAGAACTCGACAGCTAAACAGGAGGGAAAGCAAACATGTTCCGCAAAGTCTCAGCCGCAACGTTGCTCTGCATGGCACTGTCTGGTACCGCTTTGGTAATCGCCCAGAAGGTCGCAAAGGATCTCGAAGATACCATTAGCGAGGCTTCCATTTGGGTAGGTTGGAAGTCCGACGACAGCCTTTACCCAAAACAGGATGGAAAGAAGGCGCTTGAGGACGGCAAAACGTGCATCGAAAAGATCGACGAAGCGCTGTCCAAAGGGCTGGCTGCATCCACGGTGGTCGAAACCCAAAAAGGGAAAATGACGATTACTGAGGCGCGCGAGATGTGCGTTTCTGTTCGCGACGCCGGCCAGAAAGTTTTCGGCGACCTGACCGCGGCGGAAGAAGCAGAGTATGAGCCGTTCAGAAAAGTTCTCAGTGGAGATAAGCTCGTCCTCTACAACGATCGCTTGAAGAAATACAAACTCTACGGCGTCGGCGGCAAAGTGCTGAAAACACCTGAAGCCTATCGGGATTCACCTCTCTGGTGCACCACCGGCGTGAATCGCGAGGGCATTGTGCCGGTTTGGAGTGTGGACTGCTGGCACTTCAAAGGCATGTCAAAGACAGGCGGAGTCGAAAGCCGAACGGGCACCGGCGATGAGGCGCCATCGTCGGCGTTTCGTTAACCGCGTGCAATTCGTGTGCATGGTCGCGGTTTCGGATTGTCATAAGATAGAATCGCGCCCATGCAGGTGCTGAAAGTCCGCTCTCATCAACGCGAAGAACTGGTCGAGTTCACCGATCAAGTCCAGCAGAAACTGAAAGCATCCGGCGCGAGCGAAGGCCTCGTTGTGCTCTATGTCCAGCACACTACCGCCGGACTCACCATTAACGAGAACGCCGATCCCGACGTGCCGCGCGACATGCTGCACGCGCTGCGCACCCTGATTCCCCAGCACGGCATGGACTTTCGTCACGGCGAAGAAAACTCCGACGCGCACATCAAAGCGAGCCTGGTCGGGTCAAGCGTGACCATTCCTTTCAAAGACGGCGAGTTGCTGCTGGGTCGTTGGCAGGGAATCTTTCTCTGCGAATTCGACGGCGGACGCGAGCGCAAGGTAATCATGCTCGTGAAGTAATCTGACCTGGGGGGCATCGCTCACACTCCTGGCGAAACCAGGATCGTTGAAAACTCGTGAGCACTCCCTCGAATGCAGAGCAATCTACTCTTGTCGGCCAGGGAAAACTGGAGTAAGCTCGCACTTCACTCAGGCCAATAGAGTTGAAGGAATTGAAGCTGTTTTTCGGGTACGAGACCTGCATTAGAAGTCTACCCCTTTTACTGGAATCATTTGCCAATCTGTTTCCCCTGGCGTGTCGCGAGCGACACGCGTCCATGATGAAAAATAGACGCAAGCCGCAAGTTACTTGCCTGTGCACGCTGGTTCTCTTTTTCCACGCGGCAGCACTGACTTCTCGAACACCTGCCCAGGGAGTAACCGGGATCATCAAGGGAACAGTCAGCGCGACTGCGGGCGATGCGTCTGTCCGTCCAGAACTGGTGCCCGGTGCGCGCCTGACCCTCGTTAACCGCGACCGGCCCGACACGCCATTCAAAACCGTCACCGACGAGACCGGCAACTTTGCCTTCCTCGATCTTCCGGCTGCGACTTATACGTTGACCGCCGAGGCTAATGGACTGCCCAACGCCACGCGCGAGATTCGCCTCACGACCGGGGCAACGCTCGTCGTCGAAATTATCCTGACTGCCAGCGTTACTGAGTCGGTCACGATCAAAGGCGAAGAAGGGTTGCTCAGCGCGGGACAAACTACTACATCGAACACCGTCCGCGCCGAAAAACTGGAAGACCTGCCCTTGCGCGCCGACAACTATCAGAGCGCCCTGCCCCTGACTCCCGGAGTTCTGCGCGGCCTGGACGGAGCTGATCACATCAAAGGCACGCGCGCCGGCCAAAACGCGTACACGTTGAACGGCGCCGATATCACGGATCCCGTCAACGGTAATTTAGCTTTTGATATTCCACTCGAGGCGGCAGCTAACGTTCATGTCGAGGACAACCCGTATTCCGCGGAGTTCGGCAGGACGACTGGCGGCTCAAGCAACCTGGAAACCAAGACCGGCGGCGAGAAGTTCAAATTCGGCGCCTCGCGGGTTATTCCAACTTTTCACCGAATCATCGGCGGCAAGATCGATTCGTTCAGACCGCGCCTGACCTTCAGCGGCCCCGTCATCCGCAAGCGCCTGAACTTTGTGCAATCATTTGAGTATCGCTTTTCGCGGACTTATGTACCAAGCCAGGTCGCGCCCCGCGACAATTCAACTGCCGAAGCTTTCAACTCGTTTACGCAGCTCGATCTGAACCTGAACAAGGGGAATACTTTGAAGTTCGTCGCCGCTCTGTTCCCCGAAAAGAAGCGTTATGTCGGCCTCAACACTTTCAATTCTCAGGAAACGACGGCCAACACCAAACAGCGGGGTGAGCTCGTTTCGGTTTCTGAGCAGGCCATCTTTCACGACGAATCATTTCTTTCTTCATTGTTCGCCTACAAGACTTTCGGATTCGACGTTTTTGGCCAGGGACTGAAGCCGCTCACACTGGCTCCTGACAAGAATACCGGCAGCTACTTCGCCGACCGGCGGCGCTCGACGCAACGCCTGCAATGGCAGGAACAGTATTTCGCGCACCCGCTCACGCTTGCCGGGCAACATTCAGTCAAGGCCGGCGGCGAGTTCGACTACACGACGATGTCCTCAGTATTTAACTTCCGCTCCATCTTGATTCGTCGTCAGGATCAGACGCTGAGCCAGCGCATAGATTTCGCCGGACCAACATCACTCAATCGTCCGCTCGGCGAGATCGGCGCGTTCGTTCAGGATCGTTGGACCGTCAATAAGAACCTGACCGTAGACGCCGGGCTGCGTCTTGATCGCAATAGTATTTCCGGGCACAACGACGCCTCTCCTCGGGTCTCAGTTCTTTTTCGTCCATTCAAGGACGACCGCACCATTGTCCGCGCCGGCGCCGGGTTGTTCTATGATCGCAGCCCGTTGCAGTCCAGATATTTCGAGCTGGGGAACCTGAATGACGATGACGAGTTGCTCGATGACACCGGGTTGGCAATCAATTCACACTCGCGCTTTCCGGGACGGGTGGTCACGACGTATGGGCTGAATGGAAGCACGATTATCGACGGCCCGCGCGCGTTCATGAACGTAATCAGAACGCCTTTACAAGATGCTCGGAGTACGCGCTGGAGTGTGCAAGTTGATCGCAGCCTGGCGAAACATTTGACGCTGCGCCTGGGCTATCTCCGGCGGGCTACGAAGAATGAACCAATCATCTTTCCGAAGCTGAGCAACACCGGCGGAGGATTGCTCGTGCTCAAGAGTCGCGGTCAGTCGAATTACCACGAGTTCCAGGCGCTCGCGCTTTACGACAGCCAGCGCTTTCATAATTGGAATATTTCCTATGTGTGGTCCAGGGCCCAGGGAAGCCTCAACACGGCGGACAATTTCCTCGGAGATTTTCCGGCTTTCGTCATTCGATCAAATCAGTACGGCCCGCTGCCGTTCGACATCCCGCATCGTTTCCTGGCTTACGGAGAACTGAAAGGCCCATCCGAGATCACAATTATGCCGTCGCTGGAAATCCGCTCGGGTTTTCCCTTCTCGGTCGTTGACGAACGGTTGGACTTTGTGGGCGCTCGCAACCACTCCCGCTTCCCCGGATTTCTGTCACTGGACGCGACCGTCCTGAAGGGTTTCAAGGTTCCGTTCCTGGATAAGAAGGCGCGCGCCGGCGTCATCATTTTCAACATCACGAATCATTTCAATCCTCGCGACGTTCAGAACAATACCGGCAGCCCGCACTTCGGCCAGTTCTACAACAGTCTCGGCACGTCCGTGCGCGGCAAGTTTGAGCTGGATTTCTAAGCCGGTTCCCCTCAACCTAAGACCGACCGCCGTCGTTAATACAATTCGAACGGAACAACGCAGGATTCCGGCTGTCTAAACGTTCAGCCAGTGCATTCCACTCTTACATGCCGGGAGGACACTACCAATGAACACTTTGACATTCAGGCACGCAACCTGTCGGACAATCCTTCTCGCGGGCGCCGGACTGCTGATCACAGTTCTCGCGGGTGCCTGCTCGTCCAACGCTTCGCGGGTAACGCGAGTCGCCGTTACCGGCGAGACAAGCATGAAAGCTCAACCTGATGCCGCCGTAGTTGTGCTGTCAGTAATAACGCAGGGTGCTCAGGCATTCAACGCGCAGCAAGACAATGCTCGCAAGAGCGACGCAGTGATCCACGCTCTCGAAGGATCGGCGGGCGCCAACCCGGAAATCAAGACTTCCGACTACAGCCTCCGTCCGCAATACGACGAGCGATACAACAAGTTGCCGAAAATCATTGGTTACGAAGCCCGGAACTCAGTGATGGTAACGATGAGCGATCTATCGAAAGTCGGAGCCGTAATCGATGCGGCATCGCGAGCCGGAGCGAATAGCGTAGAAAACGTTTCGTTCATCCTGCGAGACAACAGCCCCGCCCGCGGACAGGCCCTCGCGGAAGCATCACGACAAGCAATGAGCAAGGCCCAGTCGATCGCTCAATCGATGGGAGGCCACGTGGTGCGCGTGGTTGAGGAGCAGGAAGCCGGGGCGGTTAGCGCGATGCCGGAGGCAAGGCCAATGTCCAACGCCTATGAGGCTATTAGTGCCGATAGAATGGTGTTGGCCAGGTCGAGGTCGACTCCGGTGGAATCCGGACCTTTGAGTGTCAACTCGCGGGTGCAGTTGGTGGTCGAAATCGAAGCAAAACTCTAGTTCGTATTGGAGCTGTTTTCGGAGAGTTGCTTCATCGTCTCAACAAACTTCTCGACATCTTCGCGGGTGCGTTCCATCCGGCGACGGCTTTCAAGGTAGGCCTGCCACTGCACCGTTTGGGTTAGCGCTTTGGTGGTGTCAGAATCGAGCGCCTGCGCCATCACCGCGATCAAGTCGCTGACGACGCGCGTGTGATCAAGCAGCGATTCGATGATCGAATGCGCGAGTTCCGCCTGGTTGAGTTCGGGCGCTTCCGATTCCGCGTTGTTGGTTTGCTCATCAGGCATTGATGTCGCCGTTTTAATCCTAATACCAGCTGCCCCGAACAAATGGCAGCCCCGTAACCTTCGCCAACAACTCCTTTTCAGAAGAAATCACTTTCACGCTCGTCCCCGGCTCAAGATAATCGTACTTCACATAACTGAGCGCGATAGTTCGATTCAAGCGCGGCGAAAAAGTGACGGATGTAACGCGGCCAATCTCTTTGTCGTCGCTCGAAAAGATCTTCGCGCCGCTTTCCAGACTCACTTCGCCTTCACAAATCAGTCCCGCAATTTTCTTGGCCACATGGCCGCGATACTTGATGCGCGCGATGATTTCCTGGCCGATATAGCAGCCCTTCGTAAAACTCACCGCGTCGTCAAGATTCGTTTCGGTCACCACATTGGTTTCGTCCATGTCGATGCCATAGCGCGCGATGCCGGCTTCGATGCGCAACGTTTCGCTGGTGTCGTAGCCAATCGGTTGGACGCCGGCTTTGACGAATGCGTCCCGCAGCGCTTCCGCTTCGGTCGCATTGACGAACAAATCAAAGCCATCCTCGCCTGTGTGCGTGGCGCGAATGACCGTGATCTGTTTGCCTTGCCAGGCAACGCTAGCCACTGCGTCTCGACCGGGATTCGCCACCGTCTCGCCGAATATCGCGGCCATGACCTCCGGCGCCTTCGCACCCTGGATCGAAAGCAGCGCGGTGTTCCGGGTTAGATCCGCGAGTCGAAAATCTCCGGCCAGCGTAAAGCGCTCTAATAGTTTGACCACGGTATCGCGCGTAGGATTCTCGGTGTCGATCAGGAATCCATCCTCTCGATGGATGACTCGCACCGCGGCCAGCAGACGCCCCTGCACGTTCGGAAACGCTGCCGGCATCCAGCGATTCACCGCCAGCGTGTTCATATCGTTTGTGATCAGGCCGTTAAGAAACATCACGGCCTCTGTGCCGCTGATCAAGAGGCGACCACGCGCGGAAAGATCGATGAGGCCGGCGCCAGTATCGCGCACGGCGGAATAATCAGTTGATAGAGCGGCTTTGGTCATTTCGAATCGTCAGCGGCTTGTTCTTTGCGGCGTTAGAAATAAATCAACCAAGCTCGAAGAGAATCATTGGAACGCTTCTGGTCTATAAACATGTCGTCCCTAACGGGACGAAATCACGACTGCGCGATTCGCCTGATCGCCCGCGCGACAACTTTATAATCCCGCAACTGCGCTTCTTCCTTCCGGCTGGTGATCAAAACCTGCGGGCTCGGATGATAAAGCGGCACCAGCAAGCGTCCGTCCCAGCGATGAATCTTTCCCGCGTGTTCCTTCAGATTCAGTTCATGATAATGAACCTGTTTCAGCGCATCAAGCGCCACCCCACCCAGGGTGACGACTACTTGTGGATTAACCAGCGCGATCGTGCGATGCAGAAAGTCAGAGCAGTTGCTAATTTCGCTCGCGCCTGGCCTGCGGTTGGCGCCGGAGGGTTTGCGTGGATTGCACAGCGCGGCGCTGGTGATAAAGATTTCGGCGCGCGTCAGGCCGATTGACGAAAGGAAGCGTTCGAAATTCTTTCCTGATTGATCGCCCGAAAACGGAATGCGGGTCCGATCCGCGCCCTTGCGTCCGGGCGCTTCGCCTACGAACATGACGCGCGCATCAAGCGATCCGTTCAACTCGCTCAAGACCGCGGTTCGTTCACACATTGCCGGACAAAGCGTGCAGGCGGCGGCTTCGGCAGACAGCGCGAGAAACCTCTCGTGCCTTTGATCGATGGTGATCTGGTCCATACAAAACTGTGTTGTTAGCAAGTTAAAATGTCCGGTTTTCTTAGCAAGTGA